>Ga0131853_10000752_pt1 | contig 58339 bp, 47 predicted proteins | sample TergutLab28metaG_FD_92764 | JGI IMG/M metagenome (GOLD analysis project Ga0131853, IMG submission 92764) | Labiotermes labralis P1 segment gut microbial communities from Petit-Saut dam, French Guiana - Lab288 P1 (version 2) (version 2) | ecosystem: Host-associated > Arthropoda: Insects >...
AGACCGCGAACGCCGCGAGGCGCTCCCCGGCTGGCTGCACTTCTACAATCACCACAGGTTCCACACCGCAATCGGCGCAGCACCCATCAGCAGACTCAACAACCTGCCTGAACATCACACCTAAGCCGCCTGTCGTTCAGCGCGGAGCTGAGTTTGGATGCCGGCTTTGGTGTGCAGGCGCACAGGGCTCTTGCCCGGCCAGTGGAGGCGGTACTCGCTGCCGTCGCGTCTGACCGCGGCGCCGTGGTCGTGCAGCATCTTGTGATGCCGACGGCAGAGCAGAACCCCGTCGCGCGTCTCTGTTCTGCGGTGGCCGGGATATTCGGCCCAGGGGTTGATGTGATGGGCTTCGCAGTCGTGGGGCGGTCTGTCGCAACCCGGGTAGAGACACCCGCCGTCGCGTTTGACGAGGGCTTTGCGCTGTCGGGCGGTGAAGTACCTCTGGTCTTTGCCGATGTCGATGGCTTGACCGGTCTCGTCGAAGAGGGCGGGAGTGAACCCGGTGGTGCAGATCATGCGCAGAGCGTCGGCCGCGGTGATCGGCTGGTCGTTTCCGTCGATCCACGCGATGCCGGTCTCGGCGTTCTCACGGGCTTTGCGGAGTTCGGCAGCGGTGACGGCGACGGTGACCTGCGGGCGTTCGGTCGCGAACAGGGTGCCGTCATCGGTCGAGACCGCGCGGTCGAGGAGATCGAGGAGGGTGTCGACCTGGAGCTGCTCGTTGCTGCCCGGATCGGCCTCGAGTTCCTCCGCAGCGGCGATGTCGTCGGCGGCGGTGAACCGCGGACCGCCGAAGCGGGGCGAGAGGAGACGCTTGATCGGGCCGTAGAGGCGCGCATCGGACTCGGGATCGAGCTCGAGGTCGTAGTGGACCATGCCGGACTCGCGCACGAAGCGCCTCAGGGAACGCTGTTCGTATCGCCCGCGGGCCTCCGCAGCCGCCGCGGTGTCGTCGAGGCAGGAACGCAGTCGTTTGGCGGCGCGAGCGAGGTCTTCGGGGCCCCACTGGGCGCCCCAGCAGTCGGCGATGAGACCGAGGCAGCCTTCGCGCCAGGCACCCGCGAGGTCATCGGTGCGCGGCACGCCCAGGTTGCGGCGCAGGGCGTCGGCCTGCGCAGCCGACAGCCACCCGTAGCGCAGGGCGACGGCGATGGGCGCGTCCCATGCGCCGGGAAGGCCGCGCAGCACCTCGATCGATCGTTCCGGCGGGACAGCGCGACTCGAGGGGGCGGCACGTTCGGCGGCCTCGCGGAGGCCGCCTTCGCGCACCAGGCGGAACGCCTCGTCTCGCCCCGACTGCAAGAGGTCCTGGACATAGCCGACGCCGTCTGCGAACCCGTTGCGCTGCGCGAGGCCCTCTGTGCCGAGGGTGCGTTCGGACTTGCGCTGGATGTCGGAGGCCAGCACCGAGATCGGCTCGCAGATCGCCGTGCGGATGCCGCCCAGCACGCGCAGCGCCTCGGCTTCTTCCTGCGCGGACAGGCTCGTCAACACCAAGGCATGCGGCAATGCCGCGGCAACAGCCGCTGCGAGCTCCCGCAGACCCTCGAGTGTCGATCCCATGCGCCAACACTAAAACAGGTGATCCATTGAATCCATCAAATATGGAGTCAATACTCGAATCTGTGTACTATTCCTGAGTTTGCGGCCTGTGAGTGGAAAGACCCGCGCGGCCCTCGCTACACGGCGCGCCTCAGCGCAGTGCGGAACAGCTCGAGGTTGGCCGACACGACCCTGCGATCGGACTTCGCCCACGCCACAGCGGTGATCGCATGCTGCCGCCGGGCGTCGCTCATCGCATCGTCGGCGGCATTCGCAGACTCCAACTCGATGATCCGGTCCTGACACTCGATGACCATCGTGATCAGTTCGTCCTCGCGAATCGTCCGGTCGTAGCCGTCGCGGAACTGCGCCAGTCGTCGCGCCTGATCCTCGACGGGCACGTTGCCGGCGGACTGAACGCACCACGTCCACCCCGCATAGCCGATGTCTTCGCGCGGGTCGCCCGCGTGGACGCTGTCCCAGTCGATCAGTGCGCGCGGCATCCCTTCTCGCATCACGACATTGAACGGCCCGGGGTCGCCGTGCACCAGGCAGTCGCCCCCGGCGGCGATCGGATGCCCTCGCGTGTCGTCGTGCAGCCGACGGAGAATCGCCCCGATCGCCGCGTAGCACCGCTCATCGCGCTGCGAGGGGTGATCCGTCGTCGCCCCGTCGACGTACTCGAACATGTCGCAGCCGTAGTCATCGACGCCGAGATAGGCGGGGGCCCAGGGGAAGCCGAGGCCGTGCAGCTGCCGCAGCGCGCGGCCCGCGAACTCCGAGCGGCGGCCGCGGGGGCGGCGAACCGTGTCGCCGACCCGCATGACGCCCGGCGTGGTGTTGCCCCCGCGCAGCGGCTCGGCCGCGCTCGAAGCCACCGCTCACCCCGCCGCGAGCAGCGCGTGGCAGCGCGCAATGCGCTCGAGCCACCAGGAACGCCGCTCGGCCGGCGCCGCGTGGGCCTCGAGCAGAGCGGTCGAGGGCACGACCCGGCGCACGGGGATCGCGCCGTCCCGGGGCACGAGCGGGGCATCCGTCACGTCCGCCGCGAGCAGTGCGGCGGTGCCGAGCCCGCAGTCGAACTCCTGCGAGGGCAGTGCGGCGGCGAGCTGCGCGCCCATCGCGAGCCCGATCGAGGTGTCGATCGCGCTCGAGACGACGCACGGCAGGCCCGCATCGGCCGCGATCGCGAGCGCCGAGCGCACCCCGCCGAGCGGCTGCGCCTTGATGACGAGCACGTCTGCGGCCCCGGCGCGCGCGACGGCGAGCGGGTCGCTCGCCTTGCGCACGCTCTCGTCGGCGGCGATGAGGATGCCGAGGCGCGCGACCCGGCGCCGCAGCTCGGCGAGCTCGTCCACGGTCGCGCACGGCTGCTCGACATACTCGAGGTCGAACTGCTCGAGGGCGCGCACCGCGTGCTCGGCCTCATCGACGTTCCAGAGGCCGTTCGCGTCGATGCGCACCCGGCCCTCGGGCCCGAGCGCGGCGCGCGCGGCGGCGACCCGCGCGACATCCTCGGCGAGCGTCTGACCCGGCTCGGCGACCTTCACCTTCGCGGTGCGCGCGCCCGGGAAGCGCGCCAGGATCGACGCCACCTCCGATGCCGCGACCGCCGGCACCGTCGCGTTGACGCGCACCGATGCGCGCGCCACGGGCACCTCGCGACCCCAGCCGAAGTCGAGGGCGGCGGCGAGCCAGGCGGATGCCTCGGCATCCGCATACTCGACGAAGGGGCTGAACTCGGTCCACCCGTTCGGCCCCTCGAACACGGCGGCCTCGCGCAGGGTCACGCCGCGGAACCTCGTCACCATCGGCAGCGCGACGACGTGCACGTTCGCGAGCACCTCGTCGAGGGCCGGCACCACATCACCCGGGAAAACGTTCATCGGTAGGTGCAACTCTGCCCGGTCGGCGGCGGCGGCGCCATCGCCGCGCCGAGAGCGGCGATCGCCGGCGTCAGTTGATGCAGGCCGCCGCGTTGTAGCTGGTCGTCGGCGCGGCGGGCTTGGCGGCGGCGGAGGTCGAGCCGCCGGTGCTGCCCGACGGGCTCGAGGAGCCCGAGGAGGAGGAACTCGACGACGAGCTCGACGACGAACCGGCCGACGACGAGCTCGACGAGCCGGACGACGCACCGGGCGTCGCGGACGGCATCCGCCCGTCGGTCCCGAGCACCACCGTGACGTTCTTGTAGTCGCCGGACTGCACGACCGCCGCGCCCGGCAGGTACTTCAGCACGGCCTTCGCCGCACCCGCGTCGCCGGCGGGGAAGTACACGGTCGTCGTCTGCTGCGAGCTCGTGGCATCCGCGGGCTGGCCGGTCTTGAAGCCGAGCGACGTGAAGGTTGCGAGCGCCGTCGACGAGCCGCGCGGCGTGCCGGCGCCGTTCAAGACGTCGACGGTGACGGATGCCGGGTCCGCGGCCTTCGCCGCGGCCACGCGCGAGGCCGTCGTGGGCAGCCCGGCGACGGTCGCGAAGAAGTCCGGCAGGGCGTCGAAGTTGACGTCCACGACGTCGCCGATGCCGGGCACCGTGCTGTACGGATTGGCCATCAGCGGGATCGTGGCGGAGTGGATGCCCCCGCTCTTGAGCCCCTTGAGCTGCGTGGCGAGCGAGACGATGTTCAGCTTGTCGTCGGTCTCGAGCGACGAGCCGATCGCGCCGACGACGTTGTTGAGCTTGACGGGGTTGAGCAGCGTGCCGGCCGTGAGGATCTGCTGCGCCTCGACGGAGAGGAAGTACTGCTGGCGCACCTCGCGGTCGAGGTCGCCGTTCGGCAGGCCGTGGCGCTGGCGCACGAACTGCAGCGCCTGGCTCGCGTTCAGCGTGTTCACGCCGGCGTGGAAGTGGGCGCCCGAGTACGGGTCGTTGACCGCGTGCTTGAGGCAGACCTTGACCGGGGGCAGCGCCTTGGCGATGTTGTAGAAGCTGAGCAGGCTCACCTTGACGTAGTGGTTGATCTTCAGGCCCGTGAAGTCCTGGATCGTCGTGATGAGCAGCTTCATGCCCGCGGCGTCCTTCTGCTGGGCGTTGCCGGAGGCATACGTCGAGCCGAACACATAGGCCGCGTTGAGCTTGTTGTGGCCGTAGCCGGGGATCGCGACGTAGGCGTCGCGCGGGAAGGAGACGAGGGTCGCCGACGAGCCGTTCGCGGGCACGTGCAGCAGCATCATCGTGTCGGTGTTCGAGCTGCCGCCGTCCGCGGTGGTCGACAGCTCGCGGTATTGCTGGGCCGTCATGTTGGCGGGGCGCGAGTCGTTGCCGACCAGCAGGATGTTCTGCGCCTGCCCCGGCGTGTCGTTGCCGCCGATGACGCCGCCGACGCGATCGACGCTGCCGATGAAGTGGAAGTAGGTCACGCCGGCGTACACGCCGACGGCCGCGACGATGATCGCGAGGCCGAGCGAGAACCACGTGATGGTGCGGCGCAGGCGCTTCTTACGGCCGGCCGACATGTCGTACCGCGTCCTGGTCCTGGGAGTCTCCGGCTCGTACAGCGGGAGGTCGTCGTATCGAGTCACCACCCGACACGGTATCTACATCCCCCTGGGCGACCGGTTGCCACGCGGTGAAAGAAGCCTGATAGCCGATCGAAACGATACTTTTGGAGTATGTCGCAGCGCGTCTCCGAGCTTTACGATCCGACGCAGTGGGCCGAGGTGCCCGGCTTCGAGGATGTGACGGATGTCACCTACCACCTCGCGGCCGGCGAAGGCCTCGCGGGCCGGGTGGCGCGCATCGCGTTCAACCGCCCCGAGGTGCGCAACGCGTTCCGCCCGCACACGGTCGACGAGCTGTACGCGGTGCTCGAGGACGCGCGCACGAACCCCCGCGTCGGCGTCGTGCTGCTCACCGGCAACGGCCCGAGCCCGAAGGACGGCGGCTGGGCGTTCTGCTCGGGGGGCGATCAGCGCATCCGCGGCCGTGACGGCTACAAGTACAGCGATGACGAGGCATCCGTCACCCCCGCGGGCGCGGCGCGCGCCGGCCGGCTGCACATCCTCGAGGTGCAGCGGCTGATCAGGTTCATGCCGAAGGTCGTCATCGCGGTCGTGCCCGGCTGGGCGGCGGGCGGCGGCCACTCGCTGCACGCGGTGTGCGACCTCACGATCGCGAGCGCGGAGCACGGCAGGTTCAAGCAGACGGATGCCGACGTCGGCAGTTTCGACGCGGGCTACGGCTCGGCGTACTACGCGAAGCAGATCGGCCAGAAGTTCGCCCGCGAGGTGTTCTTCCTCGCGCAGGAGTACTCCGCCCAGCGCGCCTACGAGATGGGCGCCGTGAACGCGGTCGTGCCGCACGCCGAGCTCGAGAAGGTCTCGCTCGAGTGGGCGCGCATCATCCTCGGCAAGTCGCCGACGGCGATCCGCATGCTCAAGTACGCGTTCAACGCCGTCGACGACGGCCTGGTCGGCCAGCAGATCTTCGCGGGCGAGGCGACGCGCCTCGCCTACGGCACCGACGAGGCGGTCGAGGGGCGCGACAGCTTCCTCGAGAAGCGCGAGCCCGACTGGTCGGCGTTCCCGTACCACTTCTGACCCGCCGTTCACCGCTGGTCGCTTGAGCGTTTCGCTCTCCGCTGGTCGACTGAGCGCAGCGAATGGAGACCCGCTACTGCCCCCTGTTCGGGGTGCGGCCCCGCGTACGGCTGCGCGGCTAGCGTGGATACCTCTGTTCCACAGCACGAAGAAGCGGCATGACCACCTGGCTCGACGATCCGCAGCAGCGAGCACGCGCCGCCGCTGACCCCGGCTGCCCCGCAGCGACCCTGCAGGCCCTCGCGGCCGGCTACCCCGAGGTGCGGCCGCTCATCGCGGCGAACCCGGCGGCCTATCCGGCGTTGATCGAGTGGCTCGCGGCGCTGCGCGACCCCGCCGTTGACGCGGCGCTGGTCTCGCGCGGGGCATCGGCCGCGGCATCCGCGCCGACCGCCCCCGCGCCCGCATACGTCGCGCCCGCGGGCCATGCACCCGCCGGTTTCGCACCGTTCGCCTTCGCGGCCGCACCGCCCGTGCCGCAGCGCCGCATCCGCCCCTGGGGTTGGTGGCTGATCGGCGGGTGCATCGGCGTGGTCGTCGCGATGGTGGCCGCGGGGCTCGTGGCCGTGGTCGTGCCCGCCGTCACGAAGGCGACGAGCGAGGCGGACTCGCCGTTCTTCGGCACCGCGGGCGCGACGCTGCTCACCCCTGCCGAGGTGCGGGCGGCGACGAAGAAGTCCGACGGCATCTTCGACGGCGACCCGAACGAATACACGCTGCCCCAGTACATCGACGCGTACTCGTCGGACTCGTCGGGCAGCACGCAGAGCTCGGCCCTGCTCGGCGCGGGCGCGGTCGCGGTCGAGCCCGTCGACGCGAGCTCGACCGACGAGAAGAGCGCGCCCGCGGACTGCTGGAGCTCCGTCACCGGGTTCCTCAGCCTGCCGGCGCTCGACACGACCTCGTACGCGGGCTATCGCAGCGACCGCATCTGGTCGATCGAGGATGACACCGACGGCGGCACCGAGCAGGCCCGGCAGTTCGTGGACCAGGCATCCGCACGCCGCTACTTCGCCGCCGAGGCGGCCTGGTACACGCACTGCGCGCAGATCGACGAGTACACGACGACGCCCGAGAACTGGGACCAGCGCGACGTCTACATCGCCTTGCAGCTGCCGAAGATGCCGGCGGGCGTGCGGGTGCAGGGCTATACGGACGTGTATACCGACGGCGATTCCGGCCCCCAGTACTCGATGGAGGTCTACCTGCAGCGCGGCGATGTCGTGGAGGCGCTGAACTTCTCGCCCTCCGACACGAGCGGCTCGTACGTGCCGAGCCCGATCACGACGGCCGTCATCCGCGCGGCCGCGCAACAGCTCGCGAACGGGTAGGGCGGGTCGGGTCTCGCACGCTGCGAGGCGGTGAGTCGAACGAGCGGTGCGAGATGTTCGTTCCTGCGGTCGCGAGCCGACATTTCGCACCGCTCGATCGCATCGGCGGCGGGCGTAGCGTGGGAGCGATGTCTCGATCGTTGACGCGGATGCCCGGTGAGGATGTCCCCGCTCTGCTCTCCGCCCTCCGCGCCGCTCTCGACGGCTCCGGCCCGGCCGTGCTGCCGTACGAGTCCGGCCCCGCCGTGCCCCGCCAAGCTGCGGAGCCCATTCCCCGCCGGTCGGCTGAGCCTGCTTCCCGCCGGTCGACTGAGCGCAGCGAATGGAGACCCCCGACCTCGGTGGAAGACGAGCGCATCGCCCTCGTCATCGAGACCTCGGGTTCGACGGGCGTGCCGAAGCGCGTCGGGTTGTCCGCCGACGCGCTGCTCGCGAGCGCGCGGGCCTCGGCCGAGTGGGTCTCCATTCGCTTCGCTCAGTCGACCGGCGGGAAGCACGAGGCGGCGGGCGGCCCCACGGGCCTCGGGCAGTGGCTGCTGTGCCTCCCCGGTCACTACGTCGCGGGGACGAACGTGCTCGTGCGCGGCATCCACGCCGGCACCGAGCCCGTGGTCATGGCGCCAGGGCACTTCGACGCCGCGGGGTTCGTGGCGGTGGCCGAGCGGATGACGCACGGCGAGCGCTACACGTCGATCGTCCCCGTGCAGCTCGCGCGACTCGTCGAGGCCGCGGAGGCGAGCACCGACATCCTCGACGCCCTGCGCAGCTTCGACGCGATGCTCGTCGGCGGCCAGGCGCTGCGCCCCGAGCTGCGCGCGCAGGCCGAGCAGCTCGGCCTCAACATCGTGCGCACCTACGGCTCGAGCGAGACGAGCGGCGGCTGCGTCTACGACGGCGTGCCGATCGGCGCGACCCGCGCGCGGGTGGGCGAGGGCGGCGTGCTCGAGCTGAGCGGCCCGACGCTCGCGAGCGGCTACCTCGACGACCCCGAGCGCACCGCCGACGCCTTCCTGACCGACGCCGGCGGCACCCGCTGGTACCGCACGGGCGACCTCGGCGAGGTCGCCTCCGACGGCCGCGTGCGGGTGCTCGGCCGGGCCGACAACGTCATCATCTCGGGCGGAGAGAAGGTGCTGCTCGACGCGGTCGAACGCCACGTGAAGTCGCTGCCGGGGCTCGCCGACGCCGTCGTCGTCGCGGTCGAGAGCGCCGAGTGGGGCCAGGTGCCCGTGGTGGTTTCGGCGGCGCAGGATGTCTCGCTCGCCGACATCCGCGCATCGACCTCCGCCGCCCTCGGCCGCGCCGCCGCGCCCGCGCGCCTGCTCACGGTCGACGAGGTGCCGCACCTCGCCTCGGGCAAGCCCGACCGCGTCGCGCTCACCCGGCTCGCCGCTTCCGCCTGACTTCACCCTTCGCCCGACTTCACCCCAGGTGTGAGTGAGGGCTGAGACCTCGGGTGATGACCCGCCCGTACTCACCCCAGGTGTGAGTTCGGGCGGTGCCCACCGCGGGATGTCAGCCCGAGGTCACCCGAGAGGTGAGTTTCGGCGGAGGCCGGCCTGAAGTCATCCGAGGTGTGAGTTCGGGCTGACCCCTCGGGCGGATGTCAGCCCGAGGCCACACGAGGTGTGAGTTCGGGCGGCCGGCGCTACCGAGCCCGCTAGGCCGACGCCCCAGCCGGCGCGAGCAGGACGATCTTGCCGTGCGGCCGGCCGGCGACGCTGAGCTCGACGGCATCGCGCCACTGTTCGAACGGGAACGCCTGCGCGAGCGGCAGCCGGAACTCGCCCCGCGCCGCGAGCCCCGCGTACTCGGCGAACACCGTGCTCGGCGGGGTAGGCGCGCTCGAGCCCAGCTCGTCGAGGTTGATGCGGGCGCCGAGTTCGCGGGCATCCGCGTGATTGCTGATCGTCATCACGCGCTGCGGGTCGCCGCCGGCGAGCGTGATGAGGTCGCGCATCGAGCGGTCGCCGACGCCGGCGCGGGCCGCGTCGAGCACGAGGTCGACATTCGCCCCGCCGGTCAGGGCGCGCACGCGCTCGACCATGCCGTCGCCGTAGGTCGTGACCCGCGCGCCGAAGCCCTCGAGGTCGGCGGTGAGGGCCGGGCCGGCGGTCGCGACGACCTGCACCCCGCGCCGCAGCGCGATCTGCACCATGGCGTAGCCGACCATGCCGCCGGCGCCGTTGATCAGCAGGGTCGAGCCGGGCTGCGGGGCGAGCGCGTCGAGCGTCCAGGCGGTGGTGATCGACACCATCGGCAGGCCGGCCGCCTGCACGGGGTCGAGCCCGGCGGGCACGGCGGCCCAGTTGTCGAGGACGGCGAGCTCCGCGGCGCCCGCGCTCGGCAGTGCGAGGTCGGCCGAGCCGAACACGACCTCCCCGACGCGCACCGCCTCGCGGTCGACCCCGTCGCCGATCGACTCGACGACGCCGGCCACGTCGTAGCCGATTCCGCGGGGCAGCGGCCCGGGCAGGAAGCCCGTGGTCAGCGCCCAGTCGGCCGGGTTGAGACCTGTGGCGAGGACACGCACGCGGATGCGCCCGCTCGCCGGCGCCTCGACCGCGACGCGCTCGTCGCGCAGCACGTCGAGGGGCTCGCCGTTCTCATGGAAGCGCAGGGCGCGGGAAAGCACAATGGACATCGATTCGCCTCTCTGGCGTAGTGACAGTGACTGTCATTATCTTGATTCCGTCAGTCACTGACGTCAAGTACGATCTTCCGTATGCCGAGAAGTGGCGCCGAGGCGCGAGCGCGTCTGCGCGAGGCTGCACTCGACCTCTACGAGCAGCGCGGCTACGACGCCACGACCACCGCGCAGATCGCCGAGCGGGCGGGGCTGACCGAGCGCACCTACTTCCGGCACTTCGCCGACAAGCGCGAGGTGCTGTTCGACGGCGAGGCCCAGCTGCGCGACACGATGACGGGGGCGATCGCCGCGGCCCCGACCGACCTGCCCGCCGCCGACCTCGTCAAGCGCGCCTACACGGCGTCGATCCCGCTGTTCGTCGCCGGCCGCGCCGTGGCCGTGCGCCGCGCGCACGTCATCGCGACCTCGGCCGCGCTGCGCGAGCGGGCGGATGCCAAGTCGAGCGCCCTCATCGAGGCGCTCATCGCTGCGCTCGTCGAGCACGGCGTCGAGCCGCCCGCCGCGCGCCTCGCCGCCCGCATCGGCGCCGCCGTGTTCGAGCGGGCGTATGGGGCGTGGAGCGGCGCCTCGGCCGACGAGCTCGAGGCTCTTCTGACCCAGGCGGCCGATCAGGTGCGCGGCCTGAACTGGTGACGGACACCGAGTCCATAGCATCCGCATAAGGCCGCATAGCCCGCGCCGATAAACTTCGGCCCGAGATGTCTACGAAGTCGAAGAAGAACTCCGGCCGCCCGGGGGGCAACCCCGCGAAGCAGGCCGTGCGCCCCGCCGCGTTCGGCGACTGGGTCGGCGGTGCGCGGCTGCGCACGCTTCCGCTCGCGATCGCGCCGATCCTCATCGGCACCGGCGCCGCCCGCACGGTCAGCGACCCGGGGGAGTGGCACTGGGTGCGTGCGCTCGCCGCGCTCGCCGTGGCGCTGCTGCTGCAGATCGGCGTGAACTACTCGAACGACTACTCCGACGGCGTGCGCGGCACGGATGCCTATCGCGTCGGCCCCTCGCGCCTCACCGGCTCGGGCCGGGCCAAGCCGCGCACCGTGCTCGTGGTGGCGCTGAGCTTCTTCGCCGCGGCAGCCGTGGTCGGCATCGTCACGGTGATCGACACCCGGCTGTGGTGGCTCCTGATCGTCGGCGCGGCGGCGGTCGTCGCCGCGTGGTTCTACACGGGCGGGAAGAAGCCCTACGGCTACTACGGCCTCGGTGAGGTGTTCGTCTTCCTCTTCTTCGGCGTCGCGGCGACCGCGGGCACGCAGTACGTGCAGGTGAAGACCGTGAGCCAGGAAGGCTGGTTCGGCTCGGTCGCCGCGGGCCTGCTCGCATGCGCGGTGCTGATGATCAACAACATCCGCGACATCGAGACCGACACGCTCGCGAAGAAGCGCACGCTCGCGGTGCTCATGGGCCCGCGCGGGGCGAAGACGCTCTACCTGGTCTTCCTCGGCGTGCCGTTCCTGATCCTCGCGCTGTTCGCGCTCATCTACCCCGCGGCGTGGCTGGGCATGCTCGTGCTGCTGCTCGCGATCCCCGCGGCGCTCATCGCGCTCACGGGTCGCACCGGCAAGGAGCTCGTGCTCGCCCTGCAGCTCACGAGCTTCACCGCGCTCGCGTTCGGCCTCGCGTTGGGTGCTGCGCTGGCGTTCTAGAGCTCGGTGTTGCCGGATGCCTCGATCTCGGCATCCTCGGCTGCATCATCGCGCGTCGCCACAGGCCCGCGGCGCCGCGCCTCGGCGAGCTCGGTGGCCATCTGGTCGCGGGTGCGCCCCAGGAAGATGTACGACAGCGCGAAGCCGGCGATGACGGATGCCACGACCCAGACGATCCAGTACTGCGTGCCGAACAGGATCAGCAGCACCGCGAGCGGCACCGCGATGAACAGCAGGCGCAGCACGGTGTAGCGCAACCAGGCGGGCATCGTCTTCACGGGAACCAGCGTAAAGTCCCGGCGCTGTGCGCTCGCTCAGCGGCCGGGGTCGGGGTGCCCGCCCGGGCATACGATGAGGGCATGTTCCGCCTGTGGCTGGTCGTCGGCTTCCTCGCGACGGTGTTCTACATCTACGCGGTCGTGAACGTCGCGCTCGCCGACCGCCTCGTCGCGCGGGGCCTGCCGAAGGTCGGGTGGGTCGTGGTCGTGATCCTCTTCCCACTGATCGGAGCCGCGCTCTGGTTCGGGCTGGGCCGCTCGCGCGGCCGCGTGCTGCGCGTCACGGCTCCGGACGACGACCCGGAGTTCCTCGAGACCTTGAACCGGCGCGACAAGCCCGGCGGCTGAGGCGCCCGCGCGCCGTGCGTTGCGCGCCGCCCCGCTGAAACCGCCCGCCGAGACCCCTGAGCCGGAATGACCTCTCTGCCCCGCACCGACAACCCCGCCACCGACTTCTCCATCGAACTGCTGACCGCCCTGGTCGCCCAGGGCGTGCGCCACATCGTCGTCTGCCCCGGCTCGCGGTCGCAGGCGCTCGCCCTCGTCGCGGCCGAGCTCGAGCGCGTCGGCGCGATCGAGCTGCACGTGCGCATCGACGAGCGCGTCGCGGGATTCCTCGCGCTGGGGTTCGCGCTCGAGTCGCGTGCGCCGGCCGTGGTCGTGACGACCTCGGGCACCGCGATCGCGAACCTGTACCCCGCCGTGATGGAGGCGCACGAGGCACGCGTGCCGATGATCGTCGTGACCGCCGACCGGCCGAGCGAGCTGCGCGGCATCCGCTCGAACCAGACGACGACCCAGGCGGGCGCGTATGCCGCGATGACCGCGTGGTCGCGCGACGTGCATGCCGGCGACGAGGATGCCGCGGCGCTCGCCGCCGCGCTGTGGGGTGCCGCCGCGCACGGCCCGGCCCACCTGAACCTCGCGCTGCGCGACCCGCTGTCGGCCGTCGTGCCCGACCTGGCGGCCTGGTTCGCCCGGTCGTCAGAAAGTGCGGGTTCGGAGAGCTCCGACCGTGCTTTTGTGACGACCGGCCCTGGCCCGGTTCCGCAGTCGTCAGAAAGTGCGGGTTCTGGGGCCGCGAACCGTGCTTTTGTGACGACCGAGGTGCTCGGCGCCGGGCCCCGCACCGTGGTCATCGCCGGCGACAAGGCCGGCCCGGCCGCCGAAGAGCTGGCCCGAGCCGGCGGGTGGCCGCTCATCGCCGAGGCATCCAGCAACGCCCGCTTCGGGCCGAACCTCGTCGTCGCCTACCGCGAGCTGCTGTCCGACCCCGACTTCGGCGGGGTCGTCGAGCGCGCGATCGTGTTCGGCCACCCGACGCTGAGCCGCGAGGTGCCGGCCCTGCTGATGCGGGCGGATGTCGAGGTGATCGTCGTCGACGACTCCGGCGCCCCGGACTTCTACGACCCCGGTCACGACGGCCGCCGCGTCGCGGGGGTCGAGCTCGAGGCATCCCACGACCCGCAGTCGCGCGACGCGCGCGCCTGGGTGGGCAGCTGGGTGTTCACGAGCAGGCGGATCGTCGAGGATGCCGCGCGCGCCGCAGCCGGCGCGGACCAGCTCGCGCCCGATCTCGGCGCCGCCGAGTCGACCGACCCCGCGACCCGCGCCGCCTTCGCGCGCAGCGAGCTCGCGGCCGTGCGCGAGCCGGTCACCCGGCGCATGCTGGCCGACGCCCTCTGGCGCTTCACCTGGCCGCACGACCGGCTGGTGCTGGGGGCGTCGCGGCTCATCCGCGAGCTCGACGCGAGCGTCGCCGGCAAGAAGATCACCGTCTTCGCCAACCGCGGGCTCGGCGGCATCGACGGCACGGTGGCCACGGGCATCGGGGTCGCGCTCGCGGCGAATGCCCCGGCGGTGGCGAGCGGCGCTGCCGACCCTGCCGCCGACCCCGCTTCGGGCCCGATGACGCCCCCGCGACCCGCAGGAACCACCCGCATCCTGCTCGGCGACCTCACGCTGCTGCACGACGCCGGTGCGCTGCTGCGCACCCCCGGCGAGCGGATGTCCCCGCTGCAGGTCGTCGTCGGCAACGACCGCGGCGGCGCGATCTTCGCGGGGCTCGAGGTCGCGGCATCCGCCGCGCCCGCCGCATTCGAGCGCGTGCAGCTCACCCCGCGCGACGCCGATCTCGCAGCGCTCGCCCAGGCCTACGGCTGGCGATATGTGCGCGCGGCCACGCGTGGCGAGCTCGACGCCGCGCTGTCGGCCGTGACGCCCGAACCGACCCTGATCGAGGTGCCGCTCGCATGACCCACCCCTCTGCCCTCCGACGTGAGTCGTCGATTGCGCACAGTCCGGAGCCCGCGCACCGTGCCGAAGTGACGACCGCCGCCGCCGCCCCGGCCCGCTTCGCGATCGTCGGCGCCGCGTTCCGCGCCGAGGCGTTCCTGCGCATCGCGGCCGCCGCGCCCGAGCACTTCGAGGCCGTCGCCGTCGTCGCGCGCCGCCCCGAGCGCGCCGCCGAGCTGACCGCGCGCTGGGGCGTGCGGTGCGTCGGCTCGATCGCCGAGCTGCCGCCGGCCGCCGACCTCGACTTCGTCGTGAACGCGGCGGGCGCGGGCGAGGCGGTCGCGATCATCGAGCAGCTGACGGATGCCGGGCACGCCGTGCTCACCGAGACGCCCGCCGCGCCCGACCGCTACAGCCTGGGGCGCCTGCACGAGCTGGTCGGGGCCGGTGCGCGCATCCAGGTCGCCGAGCAGTACCACCTCGAGCCGCTCGTCTCGGCACAGCTCGAGATCGCGCGCTCGGGCGTCCTCGGCGAGGTCGGCGAGGCGTTCGTGTCGATCGCGCACGACTACCACGGCTTCAGCGTGCTGCGCCGGGCGCTCGGGGCGGGCTTCCAGAACGCCACCATCACCGCGCGCCGCTTCGAAGAGAGCGTGCAGCTCGGCCCGAGCCGCTACGCCGACCCCGCCGAGGCGACGCTCACCACGGGCATCCGCACCACCGCCTGGTTCGATTTCGAGGGTGGCGCCCGCGGCACCTACGACTGGGACGACCAGCAGTACCGCTCGTTCATCCGTACCCCGACGCTCACGATCCGCGGCACGCGCGGCGAGCTGCGCGACGACGTCGTGCGCTACATCGACGCCGACAACCAGCCCGTCGTCTCGCGCCTCGAGCGCCTCGCCGCGGGCGGCGCGGGCAACCACGAGGGGCTGTTCGCGCGCGCCTATGCCTTCGAGGGCCGGCGCGTGTGGTCGAACCCCTTCGAGCGGGCGCGGATGTCGGACGAAGAGCTCGGCGTCGCGCACGCCCTCGCGGGCATGGCCCGCTACGTCGCCGGCGGCCCCGAGCTCTACTCGGTCGCCGAGGGCGCGCAGGACATGTACCTCGTCACGGTGCTCGAGCAGTCGCTGCGCTCCGGGCGCCCGGCGCGTTCGTCGACCCAGCCCTGGGCGCTGTAGGAGACGGTCTCCATTCGGCCTGGCGGCCTCAGTCGACCAGCGGGCGCGCGTCCGCTGGTCGACTGAGCGCAGCGAATGCGCCGGGTCGACTGAGCGCAGCGAATGGAGACCAGACCGAGGAAGCGTGGGCCGGAATTACCCGAACGCCTCGACGATCGGGCGGAACTTCATGGTCGTCTCGGCGACCTCGAGCACGGGGTCGCTGTCGGCCACGATGCCGCCGCCGGCATAGGCGGTGACGCGGCCCGACCCGTCGACCTGTGCGCTGCGCAGTGCGACGGCCCATTCGCCCGAGCCGTCGGCGCCGATCCAGCCGACCGGCCCGGCGTAGCGCCCGCGGTCGAACGGCTCGAGCTCGGCGATCACGGCCAAGGCCACCGGCGTCGGGGTGCCCGCGACGGCGGCGGTGGGGTGCATCGCGTCGACGAGGTCGAGCGCCGAGCATCCGTCGCTCAGCTCGCCGTCGACGTCGGTCGCGAGGTGCCACAGGTTCGGCAGCCGCAGGGTGAACGGCGACCCGGCGACGAGGTCGCGGGTGTGCGGCCGCAGCGCCTCGAGCACACTGTCGACGGCGAAGGCGTGCTCGGCGAGGTCTTTGTGGCTCGAGGCGAGCGCCGCCGCGGCCGTGGCATCGGTGTCGTCGTCGGTGCCCCGCGCGGCCGTGCCGGCGAGCACCTGCGCGTCGATGCGTCCGTCGAGCACGCGCACGAGCGTCTCCGGCGAGGCCCCGACGAAGCCGTCGACCGCGAAGGTCCAGCAGTCGGGGTAGCCCGTTGCGAGCTCGGTGAGCGGGCGGCGCAGGTCGGCCCCCGCGGGCAGCTCGGCGCGCAGTTCGCGCGACAGCACGACCTTGCGCACGGACTCGGCGGCGATCCGCTCGACGGCGGTCGCGACGGCGTCGCCGTAGGCCGCGGCGCTCAGCTCGCCCGACGCCATCGTGAGGTGGAACTCGGGGCCGAAGGGGGCGGGGTCGGGCAGGGCGGCGGTGCTCGCGGCATCCCCCGTGGAAATCCGAGTCAGCCACGCGCGGCCGCCGTGCCGCCCGATGATGAGCGCGGGGACGATGAGCACGGAGGTCGCGGCCGAGGAATCCGCGAACGCGAAGGTGCCGAACGCCACGAGGCCGGTGCCGGGCAGGCCGACCGGGTCGCTGACCGCGGCGGCGGCGGCCAGGGCTCGCCAGGCTTCGGCGGCGTCGGCCATGCGCGACGGCCCGGAGAATTCGAGCCGCAGCGCTTCGCCGACCCCCGCGATGCCCTCGCCGCCGCGCTGCCACAGCAGCGGTCGGTGCGCATCGAGGAAGGGGATGAGCGGGCGGATGTCGTCGAGCGGGGTGGTCTCGACCGTCAACGCCTGCACCGGGGCGGCGGTTCGTGTCACGGTTCCCGACTTTACGCCGCCGCCCGCCGCCGTAACTGACCGTGCGCTCGGCGCAGCCCCGGCGAACACATGGACTCGTCGCCTAGGCTGGATGCGTGAACAAGGCCGACCTCACCAAGCGCCCTGCCGAGGTCGCTTCCATGTTCGACGAGGTCTCGAAGCACTACGACCGCATGAACACGGTTCTGTCGGCGGGCAACGACCACCTGTGGCGCATCGCCACGACGAAGGCCATCGCCCCGAAGCCCGGTGAGCTCGTCCTCGACGTCGCCGCCGGCACCGGCACGAGCAGCGCCGCGATCGCCCAGCACGGGGCGAAGGTCATCGCGGCCGACTTCTCGGCGGGCATGATCGCGGTCGGCCGTGCGCGGCAGGCCGACAACCTGCGCGTCGAGTTCGTGCAGGCGGATGCCACGCAGCTGCCCTTCGGCGACGGCGAGTTCGACGCCGTCACGGTCTCCTTCGGCCTGCGCAACATCGTCGAGCCGAAGAAGGCCCTCGCCGAGTTCTTCCGCGTCACCAAGCCCGGCGGCCGCGTCGTCATCTGCGAGTTCTCGACGCCGCCTGCCGCTCCGCTCCGCGCGGCCTACTACGCCTACCTGCAGTTCGGCATGCCGCTCGTCGCGCGCCTCGCGTCGTCGAACGCGCCGGCCTACGAGTACCTGATGGACTCCATCCGCGCGTGGCCGACCCAGCCGACGCTCGCGGGCTGGCTGCGCGAGGCCGGCTACGAGCGCGTCGCCTACCGCAACCTCACGGGCGGCATCGTGGCGCTGCACCGCGGCTTCAAGCCCGGCGCGTCGACCGACGCCGCTCCGGCCGCGGCCGCCGCCGAGGGCGCGGAAGGCGCCGCCCAGGGGAACGCCTCGTGACGTCATCCGTTCTCACGAGCCAGTTCGGCCTCGCCGAGAAGCTGACCGCCTCGCGCGAAGAGCGCGCCCTCGCCAAGCAGCTCGACGACGCGCTCGAGCGCGTCGAGGCGGGCCTCAAGCACGAGATGCGCTTCGCCGACCGCGTCGCCGACGTCACGGCGACCTACCTGCTCAACGCGGGCGGCAAGCGCGTGCGCCCCGTCCTCACTCTGCTCGCCGCGCACCTCGGCGCGGGCGTGAACGACAACGTCATCAAGGCGGCGCAGGTCGTCGAGATCACACACCTCGCGTCGCTCTATCACGATGACGTGATGGATGACGCGCCGCTGCGCCGCGGCGTCGCCTCCGCCCAGCTGGTGTGGGGCAACTCGGTCGCGGTGCTCACCGGCGACCTGCTGTTCGCCCGTGCGAGCCAGCTCATCGCCGACCTCGGCGAGCGCGCCATCCGGCTGCAGGCCGACACCTTCGAGCGCCTCTGCCTCGGCCAGCTGCACGAGACGGTCGGCCCCGATGCCGACGAGGACCCGGTCGCGCACTACCTGCAGGTGCTCGCCGACAAGACGGGCTCGCTCATCGCGGCCGCCGCCCAGTTCGGCGTGGCCTTCTCGGGCGCCCCTGTCGAGTACGAGCCCGCCGTGCTCGCGTTCGGCGAGAAGATCGGCATCGCGTTCCAGCTCGTCGACGACGTCATCGACCTCTCGCACGACGCGGCCGACACCGGCAAGAAGGCCGGCACCGATCTGCGCGCCGGCGTCGTGACGATGCCGCTCTTGAAGCTGCGGGCGCTCGCCGAGACGGACGCCGCGGCCGCCGAGCTCTTGGCCTACCTCGAGTCCGACGTCATCGGCGCCCCCGATGATGTGGATGTCAGCGAGGGCGTCGCCCGCCTGCGCGCGCACGCCGTCACGGCTGAGACGCTCGACGACGCCCGCGCCTGGGCGCAGCAGGCGGTCGCCGCGCTGGCGCCCCTCCCCGACGGCGCCGTGAAGAAGGCGCTCACGCGCTTCGCCGACACGGTCGTCGACCGCACGAACTAATCTCCGCTGGTCGACTGAGCCGCTTGCGGCGAATGGAGACCAAGGCCAAATAAGGAGACAGACATGACGAAACTCCGCCTCGCGATCGTCGGGGCCGGCCCCGCCGGCATCTATGCGGCAGACATCCTGCTCAAGGCCGAGCGCAGCTTCGACGTCTCGATCGACTTGTTCGACCACCTGCCCGCGCCCTACGGGCTCGTCCGCTACGGCGTCGCGCCCGATCACCCGCGCATCAAGGGCATCATCAACGCCCTGCGCGACGTGCTCGACCGCGGCGACATCCGCATCTTCGGCAACGTGCGCTTCGGCGTCGACGTGACGCTCGACGACCTCAAGCAGCACTACAACGCGGTGATCTTCGCGACGGGTGCGATCCGCGATGCCGAGCTCGGCATCCCCGGCATCGAGCTCGAGGGCTCGTACGGCGCCGCCGATTTCGTGAGCTGGTACGACGGCCACCCCGACTTCCCGCGCGAGTGGCCGCTCGAGGCGGAAGAGGTCGCGGTCATCGGCAACGGCAACGTCGCGCTGGATGTCGCGCGTCTGCTCGCCAAGCACGCCGACGACCTGCTGCCGACCGAGATCCCGGCGAACGTCTACGCGGGCCTGAAGGCGAGCCCCGTGACCGATGTGCACGTCTTCGGGCGCCGGGGCCCGACCTCCGTCAAGTTCACTCCGCTCGAGCTGCGCGAGCTCGGCGAGCTGCGCGACGTCGACATGATCGTCTACGACGAGGACTTCGACTACGACGACCACGCGCGCGAGTCGGTCGCGGGCAACAAGCAGATCACGGTCATCGACCGGGTGCTGCAGTCGTGGCGTGCGCGCGAGGTCGGGCAGGCGTCGCGACGCCTGCATCTGCACTTCTATGCGAAGCCGATCGAGGTCGTGGCGGATGCCGCGGGCGCCGTCGCTGCGCTCCGCTACGAGCGCACCCGCCCCGACGGCGAGGGCGGGGTCGTCGGCACGGGCGAGATCCGCGAGGTGCCGGTGCAGGCGCTCTACCGCGCGGTCGGCTATTTCGGCTCGCCGCTGCCGGGGGTGCCGTTCGACGAGCGCCACGGCGTGATCCCGAACCACGAGGGCCAGGTCGTCAACCCCGACAGCAACCAGCAGGTCTACGGCGTCTACGCCACAGGCTGGATCAAGCGCGGGCCGATCGGCCTGATCGGGCACACGAAGTCGGATGCCATGGAGACCGTCGAGCACCTCATCAACGACGTCGGCAACTGGTGGGCGCCGGCCTCGCCGTCCGAGGACTCGGTCGTCGAGCTGCTCGAGTCGCGCGGCATCCGCTACACGAACCTCGACGGCTGGCACGCGCTCGACGCGCACGAGATCGCGCTCGGCGAGCCCGAGGGCCGCGCCCGTGTGAAGGTCGTCGACCGCGACGAGATGGTGCGCGTCTCGCGGCGCGAGGGGTAGCTCCTCTTCCCGCGACACCCATCGCGGGAACCTTCGCGTCACCGCCGCGCTGCGCGTCACCCCTGGATTGGGGGTCTGCTGCGGCGTTGCACTGTCACACGCTCGGGGGCTTGAGTGGGCTCACGCCCGTCGAAGTGCGATTCGGGTCGAGAATCACCGACGGTGCGATGTGCGGGGGAATTCATGGGGAGCCGGATGGCGGATCGACCTGTTCGACGGATGCTGGCGCTCGGCGTCGCGCTGAGTCTCGCGGCGCTGGCGCTCGCTGCGTTGCCGCTGCCGAGGGCGTCCGCTGCCACCGGTGACACGTTCGCGCCCAGCTGGGTTCAGCCGTTGCAGCCGCACTCGATCGGTGACCCGGATGCGGTCAGCTCGGATGGTTCACGTCTCTATGTGGCGATCGGAGGTTGGGTCGAAGCGTATGACACGGTGACGCACCTGCCGATCGGAGAGGCGGCCGTTCCCGGCACGGGCTATCTGGAAGAACCCACGATCCTGGCGCTCGCGGCGGGTTCGGACGGTTCGCTATACGGACTCGACTCCGTGACCGTGGTCACCACGGGTGCGAACGGGACGAACAACTTTCAGCCGAGGCTCGAGGTCGTACGGTTCGACTTCGCAACCGGCGGGGTGACGGGGCGGACCTTCGTCGGTACCAACGGCAGTAGCTCCTCGAGCAACACGGGGTTGTTGCTGTCGGCGGATGGGAGTCAGGCATATGCCCTGTCGTCCGGGAATGAAGTGGACGTCATCAGCGCCGCAAGCGTGAAGGTCGTCCATTCATGGATGGAGCAGTACGGCTCAGCAGGAACGGTCTTCGCTCTCGCCGATGGACTCCTCGGCAATTGGGCGCCCGTGGGTTCTTCTGCAGCATTGACGTCGCAGCTCGGGGTGTTTGATCCCGCCACAGGCACCGTCACTCGGACGATTCCGGCTCGGACCCCGAGTTTCGCCACCGGAGTGTTCGCAGACCCGGTCGGGATGCTGCCGGACGGCGTACACGAAGTACAGCTGGAGGGAAGCCTGTCGCTCAAGACGATGACGGATGTCGTCGAGGAGGACATGACGGATGGATCGACGGTGGAGATCGCGCATCTTCCAGCGCCGCAGCCGGGTTGGTCGTTCTATGGTTCGCCGACGCTTTCAAGCGATGACACGACGCTGTTCCTTCAGCAGCGATCCGCTTCCGACACTGAAATCACCGCGGTCGACCTCAGCACCGGCACTTTGACGTCCCTGACCGGGGTTCCGGCAACCCAGCTCGATACATTGCTCAGCGGCCCGGGAGACGGGCTTCTTGTCGACACCTACCCGGGGAACAGCCAGGGTTCTGTCCTCTATGAGTTCTCGGCCGCATCCCCCGATGCGTTGCCGAGTCTGGTGGCGACCGCTCAGCCATCGACTTCGAATCTGCAGGTCGGCGAGATCGCGACCGTCTCGACGGGTTCGTGGTCTGCATCTCCGGATTCGCTGTCGTATCAGTGGTATGACGACTTCGCGCCGATCCCGGGCGCGACCAGTGCGAGCCTGGCGATCACCGGGCAGATGTACGAGCACAACGTGGATGTCGTGGTCACGGCGTCCAAAACCGGGTATACGAGCGGCACGGTCACGACTGCTCTCTGGTGGGACGGACCGACGTCAGGCACGCTTTCCACCGCAGTCCCGATCATCTCCGGCACAGCGAGGTTGGGCTCGACTCTGACGGCCAACCCCGGCACCTGGACGAACGGCACGACGTTTGCCTTCCAGTGGAATGCAGGCGGAGCTGCCATAACGGGCGCGACCGGGAAGACCTACACCGTGACCTCGGCGGAGGAAGGCAAGACGCTCACCGTGACGGCGACCGGCACCCTGCAGGGCTACACCACGGCCAGCAGCACCTCCGCTGCGACGGCGAAAGTCCCTGTTGTCGCCTATCACCCGGCAGTGAAGCCCGCGCTCGCCGGCTCCGATCGTTATGCCACGGCGATCGCGATCTCGAAGAGCAGCTATCCGCTTGCAGGGTCGGCGAAGACTGTGGTGATCACGTCGGGCGAGAACTTCCCCGATGCGCTGTCGGCGGCACCGGCCGCGGTGAAGCTCGGCGGCCCGCTGCTGCTGACGCCGCATGATCATCTGCCGGCGAACGTGGCCGCTGAGGTGAAGCGACTGGGTCCGCAGCGCATCGTGGTGGCGGGCGGCACGAGCGCCGTGAGCGCGGCGGTTGTCACGAGCCTGAGCAAGATCGCCCCGACGACGCGCGTGAGTGGGGCCGACCGCTATGCGACATCCCTAGCACTCGCGAAGTTCGCGTTCGGCAGCACGAATGTGCCATCCGTCTTCTTCGCGACGGGTGCGTCGTTCGCGGATGCTTTGAGTGCGAGTGCCTACGGTGGTGCGGCCGGGATCCCGGTGATCCTCTTCCCGCCGATCGCGACCGCCATTCCCTCCGCGTTGCAGGCCTGGCTGACCTCGGCGCACACCATGACCTTGAGCATTGCCGGCGGATACGGGGCTCTCTCGGAAAACGCCCAGGGTGCGATCGAGGAGTTCCACGGCAGAGGTGCGTTCACCTACGCCGGCACCGACCGCTTCGATACCAACAGGGCCATCAACGCAGGAAGCTTCGGGGCCGACTATGTGAGTCCCTACACGGGCAAAGCCACCGCCTATCTCGCATCGGGGCTGAACTTCCCCGACGCGCTGGCCGGAGCCGCTGCTGCCGGCAAGGCCGGCCTGCCGCTCTACCTGGTCGAGCCGAACTGCGTGCCCGGAGCCACCATCACAGCGCTGAAGTCGGCCGGAATCAGCACGGTGCAGTCGTTCGGCGGCCCCAGCGCGGTCGGAGCCGGGGCGACGCGCATGACGGCCTGCGGCTGAGCCCGCCAAGCGAGGCGCGCCGCGCCGCGGCGACGACAGCCCACACAATCACCCCCTCACTGGGGTGCGCACCCAGGTCGCTGCGCTCCCTAGCGTGGCGAGCAGCGGCATCTGGCCGTGGTCCTCTGCAACGGAGAAATCGCACATGAAACGCACCACCTGGGGAGTGGCATCCGCCTGCGCCCTGGTCACGATCATCGCCTCGGCCGGAATCGCTCCGGCCTTCGCGAGCGACGCGACCCCGACCGAGAATCTCATCGACTACACCGTCGAGGATGCCGCGCCGACGCTCGTCGCCGGCGGCCTCCAGTTCGACGGCACGACCGCGGGCGGCCAGGCCGTCGACGCGTACCGCAGCGAGGGCGTGCCGCTCGCCTCGGTCTCGGGGCTCGGTTACACGGTCGCGACGGCTCCCGCCGACGGCCAGGCCGACCCCGCCTACGCGCTCGAGGTGCTCACGACCGGAACGGGCGGCTACACGACCCTCTCGGCCGAGCCGTATCAGAACGGCCTCGCCCTCAACGCCGCAGGCGCGTTCGACGTGACCGACTGGAAGTTCTGGAGCAGCCACCTCGCGACCGACGCCGACGGAGGGCAGGGCCAGCCCGAGCCGCTCTCATGGTTCGAGCAGCAGTACCCCGACGCGGTCGTCTCGACCCACGGCCTGCACCTCGGCTCGGCGGCCGCGGGGTCGACCTCCGTGGTCTCCGCGACGAGCTTCGACGGCATCGTCACCGACTTCAGCCACGGCCAGCAGGCGACGCCCATCGACGTCGCCGCCGCGCCCGACGGAGCGACCGCCGTCGGCGACCCGACCCTCACCGACGTCGACCCGCAGACCGGGCTCGGCACTCAGGTCGCGCTCTACTCGCTCAGCTCGCCGTTCGGCGCCGTGTACTACGACGTGCAGACCGCCGGCGTGAAGGCATCCCAGGCCATCACGGGCCTCACCGCGCCGACGTCGACGCAGCCGACGGGCGCGCAGGTCGCGAGCGGCGGCACGTTCGTCTGGCAGGAGACCGCCAAGGGCACCATCACGGTGCCCGAGGTCGCGGGCGGCACCTGGGCGGTCGACGGCACCGCGCTCACCGGCACGGGCTCCTTCGCCGACGGCACCCACACCGTGACGTTCACGCCGGCGTCGGGCTTCGTCGTGTACCCGGCGGATGTCCCGGCCGCCGGCACCCTCGCGGCAGACGGCAGCGTCTCGTTCACGGTCACCTTCGTCAAGGGCGCCAACGGCGGCGGCTCGGCCAAGGTCACCGACTCGAAGGCGACCACCATCACCGGCACGGCGCAGGTCGGCAAGGCCCTCACGGCGAACACGGGCACCATCGCGCCGAGCACCGCGAAGGTCGCGTACCAGTGGCTGCTGAACGGCGCGACGCTCAGCGGCGCCACGGGTAAGACGTTCACCCCGGCATCGGGCGGGTACGTCGGCAAGAAGCTCAGCGTGCGCGTCACCATCACCGCCGCCGGCTACACCAGCTACACGAACACGAGCGCGCAGACCGCGGCGGTCAAGGTCGGGGCGCTCACGGCGCCGACGCCGGTCATCACCGGTGCGGCGAAGGTCGGCACGCGCCTGGCCATCAAGCTCGGCACCTGGACCAGCGGCACGACCCTGCACTACCAGTGGTACGCGAGCGGGGTGGCGGTGAAGGGCCAGACCTACTCGTCGTTCACGCTTGGCGCCGCGCAGCTCGGCAAGGTCATCGCGGTCAAGGTCACGGGCTCGAAGTCGGGCTACACGACGGTCGTGAAGACCAGCGCGGGCACCGCGAAGGTCGCCAAGGGCACGCTCACGGGTGCGACGCCGACGGTGACGGTCTCGTCGACCGTCGGCGGGTACCCGATCGTCGGCGCGACCGCGACCGCGCACTCGGGAGCCTGGACGAGCGGCACCGCTCTGCACTACCAGTGGTACGGCAACGGCATCGCGATCGCGGGAGCGACCTCGTCCAGCTACAAGATCGCCGCCAGCCAGCTGGGGCACAAGCTGTCCGTGCGCGTGACCGGCACCAAGACCGGCTACAACTCGCTCGCCAAGACCTCGGCGAGCACGGCGGCCGCGATCCAGACGAAGGCGTACTACGCCGCGCATTCGGGCAACAAGACGACCTATAAGGTCGTGTTCTCCGGGCTGGAGGGTAGCGCGTCTGCAGACATTTACGGCGATCCCGGCGAAGCGGTGGTCATGTACGTGGCATACCCCTCGACCGTCCCCCTGATGGATGACGCAAGTGGAGCGACCGGCTACTACGACACCCTGACCCTGCCGAATGCGCCGTCAACGAAGCCGGTATTGGATGCAATCGTCGATCCGGGTTTTGACGACTATGGCAACTCCGCCAACGCCACGATCAGCATCTACGAGAAGCCGGCCGGGGCGCCGGACGCGTACTACTCGCTGCACGCCAAGAAGAGCGGGACCTCAGTGTTCGACATCCTGCTCTACGGCGGTCAGTAGAGCGACAAGAATGAGGGGATGCCTCGGGCCGAGTCCCGGGGCATCCCCTTCTTCCCCCATCCGCACACGGAGGAACCTTGCGTCGCCTGATCTGGGGCGCGGCAGCCGTCGCCGCTCTCGCAACCGTCTTGGCGGGAACCGGGGTCAGTCCCGTCTTCGCCGACGGCATCACCTCCACCCCCGCGGCAGTAGGCGGCTTCTTCGGGCAGATCGCGGGTGACGATCAGCGGTCAGTGGACAACGCAACCCTCACCGCACTGATCAGCGACGGCGATCAGCTGGTGCCAGTGGCGCAGACCACGGTCCAACCGAACAGTTACGGCTCGTTCCACTTCTCGGGTCTTGCCCCTGACACGTATTACCTCTGCGTGACGGACGACGTCGACGGGCTCGCCGGCTACCACCCCACACCGGCCTGCAATGCGACACCGTCCGATCCGGCGCTGCAGCCGATCGTCGTGACGGCGGGCAACCTCACGGCCGTGGAGGGCAACGGACATGGATTCGTCATGCTCCGCGCATGGCGCACGGCCACCTTCGACATCACCGATGGTCTGACCGGGGCGCCGATCGTCGACGGAGTCCAGGTGACGATCTACCCGCATGGCTCAGATCAGGCTGTTGTCGGCCCATTCGATCCGTATTCGCCCCCGGCCTGGAAGCTCGATGACGGGGAGTGGGATGTCAAAGTCGACGCGCCGGGATACCCAACCCAGTGGCTCAGGCAGCTGAGTTATTTCTCCGGAGACTGGGTTGGCTCGCCGACTCTCGCTGCGTCCAGTCCGACCGGCTTCGGCTACCTCTTCGGCAACGAGGTCGAACCTGATCCGGCAATATACGACGTCGCGTTATACCGTGACGGGGACTTCCCTCTGTCCCCGTTCTATACGGGGTATGCGGCGCAGGGCGCGCAGCCCGGGCAGTCAACTCCTCCGCGAGTCGGAACTCCGATCTCGGCGGAGGTCGAGCCCGATATGACATCACCGGGTGCGTATGTCGGCGTGCCGTCGTATCGGTGGACGATCGACGGTTCCTCGATTCCCGATGCGACCCTTGCCGTCTACACTCCCGCGGCGGGCGACCTCGGACACGACCTCGGGCTCGTGATCACCGTGTCGGCTGACGGCTATGCAACCCAGTCGCAGACGTTCGACCTCGGCATCATCGTGCAGCGTGGCCAGCTTCCTGCGGCGAATGGGGCCCCAACGATCACGGGGCAGGCGCTGGTCGGGAGCATGCTGACCGCGCACGAGGACGGCTGGACGGCCCCAGGGGCCGCCCTGAGCTTCACCTGGCAGATCATCGACCCCAACGGAACTGTGACGACTCGCATCGGACCGACACTGCAGCTCACTCCCGCCATGGCGTATGGGTGGGTCGGCGTCTCTGCAACACTGTCGGCCCCGGGCTTCACGTCCATGACGAGTGGCGTCACGGGGACCAACGTGGGATGTCCGAGTCTGGCTCCCGGCCGGCCCACGATCAGCGGCAGCGTGCAGGTAGGTTCCACGCTGTCGGCCAAGCCTGGTGTCTGGCCGGCAGGCACCTCTCTCCACTACCGATGGTTCGCCGATGGAAACGCGATCAGCGGCGCCACTGCCGCGACACTGGTGCTCGCCCCGGCGCAATACGGCACGGCGATCGATGTCGAGGTCTCCGGCTCCGTTGGCGCCTGTGGCGGGACCATCGTGTGGTCATCTCGGACACAGAAGGTCGCCTCGGGAACATGGAAGGGGCATCCCGAGATCGGAGCGGTCCTCGCCGGGCCGGACCGCTACAGCACAGCCGTGGCGATTTCGCAGGACAGCTATCCGCAGCCGGGTTCTGCCAAGACCGTCGTCATCGCCTCGGGCGAGAACTTCCCCGATGCGCTCTCGGCGGCCCCTGCGGCGGTGAAGCTCGGCGGTCCTCTTCTGCTCACCGAGCGCGCTGCGCTGCCTGCCGTGGTCGCGAGCGAGCTGAAGAGGCTGGCTCCACAACACATCGTCGTGGTCGGGGGCACTGGCGCCGTCAGCGCTGCCGTTGTCGCGCAACTCCGAACGATCGCTCCGACGATCCGCATCAGCGGAAGCGATCGCTATGCGACCTCCCTCGCGGTCGCCAAGTACGCGTTCGGGAGCACGAAGGTGCCGGCAGTCTTCTTCGCAACCGGGATGTCCTTCGCCGATGCCTTGAGCGCGGGCTCGTACGGAGCCGCAACGGGGACCCCCGTGCTGCTCGTTCCGCCGACCGCGACCTCCCTGCCGTCCCAGCTGACATCGTGGTTGAAGTCGGCTCACGCAACCCGACTCTTCATCGCCGGCGGGACTGGCGCCCTCTCTGAAGAGACCCAGGCGACGATCGAGAGGTTGAACTACGAAGGGGCCGAGGTGTTCGCGGGAAGCGACCGCTACGACACGAACCGTCAGATCAATGCGTATGCATCGGCATATCTTGGAGCGACTTCGGCCTATCTCGCGTCGGGCCAGAATTTCCCCGATGCCCTCGCCGGCGCTGCAGCGGCGGGAAAGGCAGGGGTTCCCCTCTACCTCGTGCAGTCGGGTTGCATCCCGGCGGCAACACTCAACGCCACGGGAACTGCGCGCATCGCGACAGTCAAACTGCTCGGCGGCTCCGCGGCGCTCGGCAGTGGCGTGAGGAACATGTCAGCCTGCGGCTGAGCGCGAGGCAGGTTTCGTGCTGTCGCCTACCGGAAGTTCACGAACTGCACGTCGATCTCGAGGTCCTTGCCCTTGAGCAGCGCGATGGTCGACTGCAGGTCGTCGCGGCTCTTCGACGACACGCGCAGCTCGTCGCCCTGGATCTGGCTCTTGATCGACTTGGGCGCCTCGTCGCGGATGATCTTCGAGATCTTCTTGGCGGCATCCTGCTCGATGCCGTTCTTCAGCTTCGCCTCGATGCGGTACTCCTTGCCGCTCGCGAACGGCTTGCCCGCATCGAGCGACTTGAGCGAGATGCCGCGCTTGATGAGCTTCGACTGCAGCACGTCGAGCACCGCGTTGACGCGCTCTTCGGAGTTCGCCTTGAGCAGCAGCTGCTCGCCAGACCAGTCGACCGACGCCCCGACGTTCTTGAAGTCGTAGCGCTGCTCGATCTCCTTCTGGGCCTGGTTGACCGCGTTGTCGGCCTCCATCTTGTCGACCTTGCTGACGATGTCGAATGAGCTGTCTGCCATGTGTCTCAGGATAGGCGGCGGGGCGGTCGAGGATGCCTGCCCCGGGGCATCCCGCCGTCGATTTCGTGCGCGCGCATCGCTCGCGTACCATTGCTAGAGCGCCTTCGGCTGGGTGAATACACGCGGTCGGAAGCGTCAACGGCGAGTTACCCAAGCGGCCAAAGGGATCTGACTGTAAATCAGCCGGCTTAGCCTTCGGGGGTTCGAATCCCTCACTCGCCACTCTCCTAGAAAACACTGGGAACAAGGGGCCTCGGACGCCTTGCTCAAACCTTTGAGCTTGGCCCTCCGGGGCCTTTTGCATAATTCCTGCATAATCCCCACCTCGGCAGTCCTGCTCAGAGTGTGCAACCTGGCACCCCGGGGGGCGTGGCCGCGCTCCTGGAGTTCGGCTCGGCAATCTTTTTCGACGGTACGGATTGCAGGCAAACAAAGGCGCCATTTTTACCCCCAAACGGGGCCATTTTGCACCGCATGGACCCGTGCGCACAGAGCACGACTTCGCCGCCACAAGTGGGGCACCTGGGGCAAGCAAAGGCACCAGAAACGCAGGTGTCGAAATGGGGTCGACCTGCCAGAAAAATTCTTGGCTCTCGCCAGAAACTCGAGACCCTGAACATTCCGAATATGCAGAAACGCACTCCCCGCAAGAAGTCCCGGGGAGTGCGTTTCGATGGAGCGGCGGGGGAAAGAAGGAATAGAAACCCCGCCGCCCGGTCTAGATGAGGCCCATATCCCAGGAGCCTCTCACCATGTCCACCACGGAGCCGACGGCGGCCCCAGAGTCGTCGCGGACAGTCACCTTTAGGACGTACTCATCCTGAGTCAGCGGGCGGCTATGGTGGGCGCTCACGACGTTCTGTGCCGCGGTGAGTGCGTCAGGGTAGCTGTCGGCCAGGGCAACGAGCTTGTCTTCTCCAAGCCCGTTCACGCGGGCTGTGATGTTGTAGCTCACGCCGCCGCCTCCGTCGCACCCCGGGCGGAGCCGAGCGCGGAGAGGATCGCTTCGCGGATCGTCACGGAGCCGCCGGCCGAATCCTGCACGAGCTGAAGCGCCTGCATAGCGCGGTACTCGTAGCGGGCGATCGAAATGCACGTCGGGCACGCCGTGATGAACGGGCCCTCCGTGTCGTTGGCGAGCGCCGAGAGGGAAACGCGCCGCTTCGGGATCGCGGGGGCGTGCTCCTTGCAGATCGGACAGGTGTTCTTGATCCGATCGTGCTCGCGCCGCTCGGCACTCTCGCGCTCCTGGCGAATGTGCTCTCGCGTCCAATCGAGCACGGAGGCGTGAGCCAGGAGAGCGGAGGCCCGCTCCTTGTCCGTCACGATCAGTTCTGCCGCGAGGTCTTCGGCGCTCTTGGGCGGAGTCTTCGGCTCAGGCTTGTCGGCCGCCGCAGCCGGGATCGACTCACCCCACAGCGTGCGGAAGTCCTGGCCCGATGCCTCCATGTAGAGGAGCGAGCCGATCAGGCGCATGCTCTGCGGCGCGTACAGGCTCTCGCGGATTCCGTGCCGTGCCGACTCTTTCGACTGCTCTGCACGCTGAGCGAGCGCCCAACGATAGGCGTTCTGCGCACTGGCCGGAACATAGAGCGCGCTCGCCGGGTTGTCGCTCTCGATGGTCTTCTTGCTGGTTGCCACTCTGGGAACCTTTCTGCCCTTTCGGGCGGGGATGAGGACTCGCGCCAGACCGGAGCGAGTGTGACTCCTAGGAGATGCGGCGGGACTCGATCCAGGCGGCGAGCGCGGCGGGTTCGTAGCGCACGAGCTTGCCCTCCTTGATGTAAGCCGGGCCGCGCCCCATGTGGCGCATTTGCCGAAGGTGCGACGGCGTGACGGCGAGGATTTCGGCAGCTTGTGCAGAACTCAGCAAACTATCAGGAAACACAAAGCCAGTGTCACCCGGCGTGAACGCAAATGCAAGAAACCTGACGCTGGCGTCTCGTTCTGCGTCGGCAATGCCTGGCGAATCCCCTGACCGCAGCTCGAATCTTGGCGCCAAGACGGGGCATGCCAGATCGGTCATTCGCCTGGTGACTAGCCATTCCAAGCTGACCCAAATGGGGGCCAGACGCGCCATGCAGCTCGCCCATAGCTTGTTGCTATGAGCACGCTTCCCCCTGCTGGTTGGTATCCAGATGAGACTCAGGCGAACACGGTTCGCTACTGGGACGGGGCTACATGGACGGAGCAGAGAGCGCCCCAGCAGGCGCAGGCTTCGGAACCGGCTCGGGAACTGCCTGCGCGGAGCCTCGGGGCGGCGTATGCATGGCTTGTGTTCCTCGGCGGTCTCGGCGCGCATCGCAGGTACCTGGTGCGAAACCGTTCGGCTAACGCGATGCTGTTCCTCGGCATCGGTAGCGTCGTCGCAACCTTGGCTTGGTATGCCTCGGGCGGCGCGGTCGCCCTGGAGATTCTGCTGATCCTTGGCCGCTTTGGTCTGATCGCACTCAGCGTCTGGTGTTTTGTTGATCTGTTCCTACTCCCGCGCATGGCGGCGGAAACCAATCAGGTGCTCGCAAAGATGAAGCGTGACGGGACTCTCAACCCTCGTGGGGTGCGCTGATCGGAGCTGACGCAATGTCCGGACGGACATTCCGGACATAGGACAAACCCCTATTTCCTCGCCTCAGCACCCCGCGCCTTATATGTCCGTCCGTCCGACCGTCCCTATATATAAATAGGGACGGTCGGACAGACCGACATACCGGCGCCCAGGGGTGCCCGCCGCGGACAAACAACAACACAACACAGCACACAGAAGCCCCGGACGGACGGACGAATGATCGTCGTCGCCGGGGCTTCTGTCATGTTGGGCTACTCGTCGGCAGCCCGGAAATACTTGGTGGTGCCCTCCTTCTCCATGAGCACCTTGCCGCTCTCGATCAGGGCATCCATAACTTCGAGAGCGTTGTTCTTGTCGAGTCCGCCGACCATCTGAATCAGAGCAGTCCGGGTCAGCCTGTCGCCAGTGTTGCGGAGCACGGAGAGGACTTCCTCGGGGAGGTCGTCGGCGCGCTTCTTCTTTGTCGTAACCCCCGGAGCGGCGAAGCTCGGCAGGCCAGGGCACAGCGACCCGATGCAGGGCCACGACGAGAGCCATTCGCGCTCTGCGCGCCAGTAGTGCTCCTTCGCGCACCAGATGAGCCAGACCGCGAGGTCGTACCGGAGCAAGCTCTCCTGGCTCATGTCGAGCATGATCGGCGTGGGCGGCTCGGTATACGTGCGCTCAAACGCTGCGAGCGCCTCGGCGCCGCAATCCTCGTGATGGGCGCGCCCTCGGTACGCGCCCTCCTTGGGCCAGGCGTTGAGGTCGAGCGGAACGCTGCGGCAGTCGTCGCAGTGCTCCGGGCTCTCGCAGATGCGGCGCATTTCTTCGCTCTCGTGAATCTGCCACGAGCCACCTTCGCGGCTCCGTACGGCCAGGGGAGCGAGCTTCGCCGCAAGCTCCTGGCTGTGCTTGAGGCAAAGTCCCCAGGTGCGGCGGAATGCCTTGCCGTCGCTGTGCCGGCCGGACTCCGTGCGAATCCTCGCGGCGGCCTCGGTGGCGAGCTGCGCGCTCTGCTGGTGAATCGTCTCGATATCTTCGGCCGTGAGCGTCATGCTGCGACCGCCGCGTGAATCGGCTCAGCCTTGATGCTTGCGATGTCAATCCGCAGCGTCTTCCTGCCGATGCGAACCGCAGCAAGTACGCCGTCTGCAACCCAGCGGCGCACGGTCGCGGGGTTGACGTCGAGCAGCTCGGCGGCGCTCCTTACGGAGACGTAGCGGGTGAACTCGGCGGTAATGGTAGATTCTCGTTCCAACGAGATTCCTTTCTCGAAAACCGAACTTCCCGCGCTGGCCTAGGAACCTATGAGCGGGAAGCTCACGCAGGGGCCGCGCGAGTCGCGGCCCTTTCCCTGTCTGCTCTTCCTGCTTACCGGCGCTCTGCGGAAGTTCCAAAGAATGTGCGCGGATGTGCGCCAATGTGAACGCAAGTGCACGCATGCGCGTTTTCGGTGTCACGGGAGATAGCTCGGGTGAATCGCTTCGAAACTCGAGAAAACCGCATCGAAAGCATCCAAAAGGGTCCGTAAACCCGGGGGAACGTTGGCCGGGCGGACTAAGCCGTAGCAAATGTAACGATTTGGTAAACGCATCGTCTTGCAGGCGCGAAAAAGCCCCGCCGATTCAGCGGGGCTTTTCGTCGCGGCGGGGTCTACGACCACCTACCGCCTAGGTGATCTTCAACCCACGCCGTGCGTCCCAGGATGCCCGACCAGTTGTCGGCGGACTCCTTGGCCCGGTAGAAGTCATCAAATGGACCAATGAGGGCTTCGGGGAAACCGTGCTTGGTGCTGGTCGTCCAGACCGTGAAAACTGCTGTGTGTGGCATGTGTGGCTCCTGAGTGCTGTTGGTGGTGGATCGGGGAGGTCTAGTCGCGCTCGCCGGAGATTCGGGCGAGTCGCTTCGGGGCTGTAGGGAGCGTGGGGAGCGCGTCAGCAAGGTCGGCATCCCGACCGCCGAGAGCGTGCTGATAGATCAGCGCGGCAGCGGCGGTCGAATGGCCCGCTCGCGCCTTCAGCTCTGCGAGAGTCGCGCCGCTCATGGCGTACTGGCTCAGGTGGAAATGGCGTAGATCGTGCTCACGCACGAGGTTCGTCCATGCCTCTGTTTCGTCGTCCTTCACGCGCACGCCCGCCGCCTCGCGTGCGACATCCCAGGAGCGCGTGAACTCCTTGTCCGTAAGGAACTCCGTGCGCCCGCTCGGGGCGAAAACGAGCGAGTCGGGGAACGCGCCGACATGCTCGGCAAGGTGCTCCTTCACGGTCTCGGTGAGCCATGAGGGGAGTGCCACGGAGCGGATGCCTTCGGCGCTCTTGGGGTCTCCGACATGCCAGCCTGAGCCGTTTACGTAGACCGCCTGGCGCGTCACTCGAACCGTCACGCGCTCTCCGTCGATCTGAAAATCCGAGCGCCGAAGGGCTCGCCACTCGGAGAGGCGCAGACCCGCGTAGCCAGCCAAGAGCAATGCGAGCTTCAGGCGCTCGGGCATGGAGTCGATCAGGATCGCCATTTCGTCGGCGGTCGGCGGTCGGTGGGCTATGCCGCTCTTGGAGCGGGTCAGCTTGCCCTCGACCGGGTTGCGATCGATCACGCCGTCCTGCACGGCTGTCGCCATGATCGCCTTCAGGAGCGCCGCCTCGCGTGCCGCCTGTGTCTTGCCGATCTTCATGCGGTCGGCGTGCCAGGCGCGCACTCGGGGCGTTGTGATGTCGCCAATCTGATCGGCTGAAAACGTCGCCAGACCGCCTGCGATCTGCCGGGCGTACTCACGCCGCGTCGTGGGGCGCAGGTGCTCGCCCTTGGAGTTGACGCGCTGAGTGAGCCAGGTCTCCGCATAGCGGTCGAACCGCTCAGCCTCGGCCCGCTTCTTCGCGGCCTCAGCCCTCATGCGCTCGGCCTCGGCAAGCTCCTTGGCCTGAGCGGGGGAAACCCAAGTCCCGTTCTGAACCTCCACAGCCGTGCGACGGAGGAATGCTCGTGCGTCCGTCTTGGCGTCGAAGGTGTGCGGCGCTGTGTAGCGCACTCCATCGACCCGGTAGGCCGCTTGAAAGCGTCCTGAGCGCATCTTCGTGATGGCTCCCCAGTCGGATCGGTTCGCGCTGTACTTGCGCTTCGGCGCGCTCTGCTCGGTCTCGCTCATGCCGCCGGCCCCCTCTCGGATTATGCAAACGCGAGTATTGCACAATCTGTGCATAATTCAGGAAGTCGAATCATGCATCGAATGTCAACACATGCGCGCGCCGCAATCCGCAGATCGCAGTGAAATCAAGGGCAATCGGCTCCAAATGCCAGACGAAACGCTGGTCACCGAATCGAATAGAAATCTGTCTGTAAATCAGCCGGCTTAGCCTTCGGGGGTTCGAATCCCTCACTCGCCACCATAGAAAACCCCGGTCAGGAGCCATTTCTGACCGGGGTTTTCGCGATATGCGGGCGGCGTGCCCTGCGTATCCGGGCGCAACGCCTGTCGCGAGCTCGTTGGCGGCCGACGGAATCGAGCCAGCGCGGCAATCAACAATGTCAACGTTGACATTAAGGAATGCGCCGGTCAGGCTCAGGGGTGCCGAGGTCGCTGAGGATCCGGCTTTGAGCAGTATTGAGGAGAGTCGAAATGACTGAAATCAGTCGCAGGACATTCGGATCGATACTCGTCGCGGGGGCCGCGACCGTCGCCGGCGTCGCCGCAGCAGGATCGCCGGCAATCGCGGCGACCCCCGAGGGAGAAGCGGCCGGATCCCCGCAGCTGACGCCGACGGCCGTGCCTGACGTGCAGCTCACCGAAGCCTTCCGACGCTTCGGCGACAGCGGCGGCGGGTGGCCGGACCGTGGTGGCTGGGCCGCGTCGGATGGCACGTACACCGCCGAGCTCCCCGGCCGTCAGATCGTGTGGCTGATGAATGACACCTTCCTTGGGCCCGTCAACGCCGACGAGAGCATGACGAATCCGGGTTTCATCCACGGTTCGATCCTGTTGGGCGGACGCGACGGCACGCCCGTGAACACGATCACTGGGGGGACACGCACGGCTCCGCTCTCGATCGCGTCGCCGCCTGACGCCGTGAACGGCGACCCTTGGTATTGGAACGCCGCAGGGATCTTCGATGGCGGAAGGCTGCAAGTGTTCCAGGGGCGCATCGGTCAGACCGACGGACCGCCGCCCTGGAACTTCGGCTGGCTCGGCTCCGACATCGTGACCTATGCACCGGATTTCACCGTGGAGAAGGTGACGCGGACCTACGGTGCCCCCGGCTGGGTCAACTGGGGGAACGAACTTCTCCGTGTCGGCGGCTACGTCTACATCTATGGCGAATATCAGAACGCGATGTATGTCGCGCGGGCTCGCTCGGGGCATCTCCTCGACCGCGATTGGGAGTTCTACGCAGGGTCCAGCTGGTCTGCGGATGAGAATGCGGCAACCGCCGTTGTTCAGGATCTCGGGGCGTCGTACAGCGTCTCATTGGTCGGCGACCAGTACGTGCTGTCGTCGACCGCGTCCGCGATCTTCGTCGACCATGAGATCTACGTCGCGACGGCGCCGACGCCGGTCGGTCCGTTTTCGCCTCGCATCGGCGTCTACGACCCGCCGGAGTCACAGGTCCCGGGCATCTATACCTACAACGTGGCTGCCCATCCGCAGATCAGCGATCCGGGTGAACTGGTTGTCTCATACAACGTGAACGCCCAGAATGGGAGCGAGATCCTGGCCAACGCCAACAACAACCGCCCACGATTCATCAGGATCACCTTCTAGGCGCGCTCGGCAGGCCCGCGACCCGGCCAACGGCATGCGGCCGATTGCCGGGTCGCGGGCCTGTCTTGTCCTTGCAAGAAAGTCGACACCCTGTCTCATCGGGTGCCTCACTCATCGCCCGGCTCTCGCGGAAACGGCGTATTCGACTGAGCCATCGCGGCGTGCCCTGGCGGTGACCGGCCCGAACGCCTCCGCACCGCGCAGCCGCACGTTCGGCGAGGCTACGACCCTGCCGCGAGCGGACCTGCCGTCGCTGGTCCATTCGACGGACACCTCGCCGGCGAGCGTTTCAAGGGTCGCCGCGCATTCGAACCGTTCGCCGGGCGGCAGCCGTGGTGCGATCTTGAGCGCGTCCCATCCAGGTGTCGCAGGTGCGATTCCTGCGACATCTGCGAACAGCCACTCCTGAATCGTTCCGAACATGGCGTGGTTGTGCGAGCGCCCGTCCAGTTCCCAGTTCTCGTACAAGGTCGTCGCGCCATTCGCCAGCCAGTGTTGCCATCCTGGGTAGCCGGAGTTCCGGGCGACTTCATACGCCGTCTCGGGGCGACTCGATCGTGCGAGCGTGCGCAACAGGAATTTCGTTCCGATGATGCCCGTGTCGAGGTGGCCGCCGCGTGCGTCCAGCTCGGTGAGGATGCGCTTCATCACCGCGGCTCGCGTCCTCGTCGGCGCAAGGCCGAACGCGAGCGCGACCACGTTGTCGGTTTCACGGTAGGCGTCGAAGTCCGGGTGTGCGTACCATCCGTCGGGCCGCAGGAACCGCGCATTGAACGCAATGCGGACTCGCTCCGCCCTTTCGCGCAGAGAGCGAGCGGCGGCCGCATCGCCGAGCATCTCGAGGAAACCGGAGGTGAGCATCAGGAAGCGGTGGTGATAGGCCGTCGAGATGATGCCGGGCGGCTCGGGAGGCATGATGTGCCCCGGAGGGTTCCAGTCGCCGAGGCCGACGTCGATGATCCCGTCGGGGAATCTCCGATCCAGGAAATCGAGATAGCGCCGCATCACCGGCAGTGCGTGGCGCAGCGTGAGACGGTCGTCGTAGTGGCGCAGCAGTGTTGCCGGCAGCTCGAAGAGAGCGGCATCCCATGCGGGCGAGGGGGTGTCGAAGATCCAGTCGCCCGGAGGGCTGGGCGCGATGCCGGGGATCGAGCCGTCCTCGGCCTGGCTGGGCAGGACGCTCGCGCGAAGCCACGAGCCGAGCGAGTTGGGCATCCAGAACGTGTATGCATACGATTCCGCGAGCAGTTGGGCGTCACCGGTGTAGCCCTGCTTCTCATAGAGGGGCGTATCGACCGGGGTGCCCTGCAGGCAGTTCTCGAAGGTGAGCACGGCGGCATCGCCGATCGCGTTCAAGCGGGCGTCGCTGGACTCGAAGCGGCCGACGCGAGGCGGCGCCGCGGAGATGCGCTCGACATCGACTCGGATGGGCTCGCGAGAACCGGAGACCTCGGCAAAGCGGAGGCCGGCGTAGCTGAGGTCGAGCGACACGGGTGTGCCGCCTAGGCCGGTGATCCTGCTCGACTGGAGGCCTCCGGGAACGGCGCCATCGGACGCGATCACATGTCCATCGGGGTCCAGGTGCTCTCCGAGCTTGACTGTGACGGCGTGTGCTCCGGCGCTGCTCGCGGCGACGGTGACGATGCCGGCGACGTTCTGCGCCAGGTCGAAGCGCACGCGATCGGGGGCGAGATGTCGGGTGTCGGTGATCTCTACACGCCCGCGCCGGCTGACGGGCGGCTGTGAGCAGGACCTCATGACTCCGGCCGGTGGCACCACGATCGCAGCCTCTGATCCGACCTGCTCGGATCGAAGGTCGATGACCTCACCCGTGTAATACGAGTCGTCCATGACGTGGGTGCGGGCGAGCCGCCAGCCGACACCCGAGGTGACGAGAGGGCGTGCGGGCGCGTCGAGATCGATCAGCAGGGCGCGCAGGCGCGGCTCGCCATGCCACGGAGCATCGTGCCAGCCGAAGGCTGTGGGGGATCGCATGCCGTAGAACCCACGCCCCAGGCGCACCTCGAGGCGATTGCGGCCCGCGGTGATGAGCGCGGAGACATCGTGGGCGCGGTAGAAGACCACCGAGTCGTATGCGCTCGGCGGCGGATCGAGGACGCCGTCGCCGACAGGGTGGCCATTGAGCACCGCGTAACCCACCCCGAGCGCGGACAGAAACAGTCTTGCGCGTCGCGCGTCGCTGCCATCGAACTCGACGGAGAGCAGGGGTGCCGGCCCCGGTTCGGTCGCGCCGATCCATCGGGCACCACCCCAGTCCGTCTCCGCGAGGGGGCCTGACTCGAACTCGGCCGGTTTGCTCCACGCTCCCCATCCCGCGCCGGCGCGGACGCGGACGCGCCAGCGATACACCTGCAACGGGGCGAGGCTGCCGGGGAACGGGAAGCGCGGAGCCGTCGATCGTCGCAGGTGTCGGGACACGTTCGCCCCGACCGGCCCCACCTCGACTTCGAACTCCTGCTGCGGACCGCGCGGTTGCCAGCTGAGAAGCGGCGGCTCGTCCAGCCCGAGCGGTGTGCTGCGGTAGTCGGCGCGAAGCGCGCCGGGCGCGTCAGCAGGCATCCGATGGCCCTCCTCAACTCGGCGTCCGAGACAACGTTGACATTAGCGTCAAATCGGAAGGCGATCGGATTTGTGACAACGTTGACATCATCGCTGACGGATGTCACACTCGGCTGTGGTCGCACATGCGGCTCTCGACACTCGATGGGGAGTGATGACAACGATGACACGGAGACGGATCGCCGCAGCGGTCTCAGCACTCGGTTTGGGTATTGTCTTCGCGGCCGGCACCACGGCACTGGCCGGGAACGCCGCCGCGACGAACGCCGCGACGGAGCGTCGGCGTCGACCGCCGGCCTCAGCGTGAAGGACGTGCAGTTCCTCGGGGCGGTCAGCCAGAACGGACATGTCTCGGCGCGCGACAACGGGCAGAGCGTCGAATACCAAGGGAAGTCGTATTGGTTCTTCGACGACACGATCCTGCAGAATCCGTGGGGATTCCTGTCCAGCACGGCCGCCGTCACGACCGACCTCAATGCGTCCGACGGCATCTCCCTTCAGTCGGCCAGCGTGTTCGATCCGACTGACTCCGCCGGCACCCCTGCCGAATTCGTGCCGTATTCGGCGGCGGAAGACGCGTTCACGAACGCACATGCCTCGGCTGACTGCACGGGCTCGACCGACGAGTTCTGCGGAACGCAGTTCGCCTTTTGGCCCGGTGCCGTCGTTGCCGATCCGGCGCACCATCGCATCCTCGTGTTCTACGGGAAGCTGTGCCGCGGCGGGCTCGACTCCGGGCCGTGCGCATCCGGATTCGTCGGACAAGAGCTCGGCACCGGGATCGTCTCGGTGGACATGAAGACCCATCAGATCGCTCGGATGGACATCGAGCATCAAGATCCCGCACTGACCAGCCCGGAGGGGGCTGACCCGACACTTCAGTTCTCTCCGTCGGAGAACTGGGGAACCGGTGGGGCGGTGCTGGTCGGCCAGGAGCTCTACGCCTACGGAGACTGCAGCAGCACCGATGCCTGCGGCGTCGCACGCGTGCCGATCGGCGAGGTGCAAGACCGCTCCGCCTGGACCTTCTACGACGGCGAGCAGAACGGGCAGCCGGTGTGGGGGACCGACCCGGCAACAGCAGTGCCGGTCATGACCGGCGGTGCGGCCGGCGAGACCGTTCAGTATGACCCGTCGACGAAGCAGTACATGAACACCTACATGCCGTTCCTGAGCGACGAAGTGCTCTTCCAGACCGCGCCTCACCCGTGGGGCCCGTGGAGCACGCCGCAGAAGATGTTCGACACCCCGACGACGAGCGGCGTCGAATACGCGGCCTTCGCGCACCCCGAGTACACGACTGACAACGGACTGACCCGCTACTTCACGTACTACACCTCCTCGACCGGCGAGCAGCGGCTCGTCAAGGTCGACTTCACGAGATCCTGAGAATGCACAACGACCCCCAACTCATCATCGACCGCGCTGCCCGGATCCTCCGCGAGCGGATCCTCCCGGCACGGGAGGTGCGCACAACGCCATTGCGTGTGAGCGCGCACCCCCTGCCGGGGGAGCCCGAGCCCTTCGCCCGCGTAGTAGACGGCCCCTTCCATCCCGTCGACATCGGCACCCCCTGGGGGCCGGCTTGGACCACCACCTGGTTCCGTGTGCAGGGGGCCGTGCCGGCGGGCTGGGCCGAGGACGGCCCGGTCGCCGCGGTGCTCGACATCGGCTTCGACGCCGATGCCGGCCCGGGCTTCCAATGCGAGGGGCTCGTCTTCACCGGCGACGGCACGATCCTGAAGGGGATCCACCCGCGCAACAAAGAGGTGCCCATCCGCGGCGGTGAGGTCGACCTCTACGTCGAGGCCGCGGCGAATCCGGACATCGCCGCCGAGGCGTTCCGGCCGACCCGACTCGGCGACGGCATCGATGTCGACGGCACGCCGCTGTACCGGCTCAAGAGAGCGGACCTCGTCCTCATCGACCCTGCTGTCGAGCAGCTCGCCGTCGACGTCGACGTCCTCCTGGGGTGGGCGCAGAAGCTTCCGGCGGACCGTCCCCGGCGAGCCAGGGTCCTCTCGGCGCTCAACCGCGCGTGCGACGCCCTCGACCTGCACGACGTGCGGGGCACGGCGGCGCGGGCCCGCGAGTTGCTCGCGCCCGAGCTGGCGCGGCCCGCCGAGGCCAGCGCGCACCACGTTGCGGCGATCGGGCATGCGCATATCGACTCGGCGTGGCTGTGGCCGACGCGGGAGACGATCCGCAAGTCGACCAGGACCTTCTCGAACGTCCTGGCACTCGCCGAACAGTACCCCGAGCTGCGCTTCGCCTGCTCCCAGGCGCAGCAGTACGAATGGGTCGAGCGGGCGCAGCCGCAGCTGTTCGAGCGCATCCGCGAGGCGGTCGCGCACGGCACCTGGATCCCGGCAGGCGGCATGTGGGTCGAGTCCGACACCAATCTGCCCGGTGGTGAGGCATTGGTGCGGCAGTTCCTCTATGGGAAGTCGTACTTCCGCGACCGGTTCGGAGTGGAGCCGAAGGAGGTCTGGCTCCCGGACTCGTTCGGCTACACCGCTGCACTGCCCCAGATCGCTGCGCTCGCCGGATTCCAGTGGTTCATCACCCAGAAACTGGCCTGGAAGCCGACCAACCACTTCCCCCACCACACGTTCTGGTGGGAGGGCATCGACGGGACCCGGCTTTTCAGCCACATGCCGCCGGTCGACACCTATCTTTCGGAGCTGTCGGCGGCGGAGCTCGACCACGCCGTCTCGAACTTCGCCGAGCACGCAGGTGCGAACACGTCGATGGTGCCGTTCGGCCACGGCGACGGCGGCGGCGGCCCGACAGCGCTCATGATGGAGCGCGCTCGACGGCAGTCCGACCTCGAGGGGTCCCCGCGGATCACCCACTCGACCCCCGAGGGCTTCTTCGCCGCGGCCGAGGCGGAGTACCCCGATGCGCCGACCTGGGTCGGCGAGCTCTACCTGGAAGGGCACCGCGGCACCTACACCTCGCAGGCGGCGATGAAGCGCGGAAACCGACGGAGCGAGCACCTGCTGCGCGAGGCGGAGCTGTGGAGCGCCACCGCGGCAGTCCGGCTCGGGCACCCCTATCCCTACGAGCGATTCGATGCCATCTGGAAGGATGTGCTGCTGCACCAGTTCCACGACATCCTGCCCGGCTCATCGATCGCATGGGTGCACCGGCAGGCAGCGGAACGCTACGCCGAGCTCGAGCTCGAGCTCGAGGCGATCGTCGCCGATGCGATCGCCGCGCTCGCGGGTGAAGGCGAGGACACGATCGCGTTCAACGCGGCCCCCAATCGGATCGAGGGGGTCCCGGCCCTCGGCGCGGGGCCGATCGTCGAACGCGCCGATCTTGCCCCAGTGAACGTGCAGCACGCCGACGGCGCGACAACCTTTGACAACGGCGTGCTGCACCTCGTCTTCGACGGCAGCGGCGCCATCTCGAGCGCCGTTGACCTGACGAGGCGGCGTGAGCTCGTCGGCCTCGGAGGGCGCCTCAACGAGCTCGTCCTTCATCAGGACCTGCCGAACGCCTTCGACGCGTGGGACGTCGACGTGCATTACCTCGGCTCGTCGACCGTCGTCGACGGCGTGGAGGCGCTCGAGATCGAGCGCCATGAAAACGGCGCCGTGTCGCTGGTGGTCGAGCGCTCCTTCAGCCGGTCACACGTGCGCCAGCGGACCACGCTCCACCCCGGCGCGCGAGAGGTGGACTTCGCGATCGAGGTGGACTGGCATGAGGCCGAGCGCCTCCTCAAGGTCGCGTTCCCGCTGGATGTCCGGGCAGAGAGCTCGACCTCAGAAATCCAGTTCGGCCACGTGAGCCGACCGACGCATCAGAACACCACGTGGGACGCCGCGAAGTTCGAGATCTGCGCACACCGCTGGGTGCACGTCGGGGAACCGGGATTCGGAGTGGCGTTGGCCAACGATGCCACCTACGGCCACGACATCCGTCGCCGTGGCGATCCGGCGGGTGGTCGCCCGGGAACGGAGGTGCGGCTCTCGCTGCTCCGTGCGCCCCGGTATCCCGACCCCGAGACGGACCAGGGCGTCCACCGATTCGCCTACAAGCTGGTGAGCGACGCGGGCGTCGCCGATGCCGTCGATGCCGGCTACCGCATGAACCTTCCGCTTCGCATGGTCACGGGACGGGACGCCGCTCTGCCGCTGGTGACAGTGGAGGGTCAGGCGGACGCCGCACGCGGTGTGCTCGTCGAGAGCGTGAAGCTCGCCGAGGACCGTTCGGGCGACGTCATCGTCCGTCTGTACGAGTCGCTGGGAGCGCGCACGCAGGTGACGGTCTCGTGGGACATCCCCGGCGGGACTGCTTCGATCGTCGATCTGCTCGAGCGCGACCTCGACGCCCTCAGCGACGTCGACGGGCAGGCGGCTCTGGAGTTCAGGCCGTTCCAGATCGTCTCGCTGCGCATCCGGCGCGGCGCGCAGGTTGAGGAGCGTGACGCGTGACGCGGCTTGAGATCGAGGCGATCCCGATGCGCGCAACGAGTTCCCGAAAAGGAGGAGGGAAGGCGATGCCCGCCAGGCGCAGCCGACAGTGGCGCAGGGATGCCGTCATCGGCTACCTCTTCATCCTGCCCGCGATCATCGGGCTGGGGCTCTTCGTGGTCTATCCGATGGTGACCTCGCTCTATCACTCGTTCACCGAGTGGAACGGCCTCACACCGGCACGCTGGATCGGTCTGGCGAACTACCGGGAGATGTTCACCGACGATCCCAAGTTCTGGCCGTCGATCGGCGTCACCCTGCTCTGGGTCGCGATGTCGGTGCCGATCACCATGGCGACCGGGCTCGCGCTCGCCGTCCTGGTCGACCGGCCCCTGCGTGGTGTGAAGCTGTTCCGCACGATCTTCTATCTGCCGGTCGTGCTGCCCGCCGTCGCGGTGCTGACGCTGTGGAAGTACATCTACGACCCGACATACGGTCTCGCCAACGAGATCCTGCGCGACCTGCACTTGCCCACCAGCATGTGGCTCGGCGACCAGCACATGGCGCTCGCGGCGATCCTGATCGTCGGCGTGTGGAGTGTCGGCGGCACGATGATCATCTTCCTCGCGGGGCTGCAGGCCGTGCCTGCCGAGCTCAGCGAGGCGGCGAAGGTGGACGGCGCGGGGGCGGTGCGGCGCTTCTTCTCGATCACGCTGCCGATGATCGGCCCGATCCTGCTGCTCCAACTCGTGCTTCAGCTCAATGCGGCGTTCCAGACCTTCAATCAGGTGGCGATTCTCACCAAGGGCGGCCCGGGCATCTCGACCAACCTGCTGATGTACAAGATCTACAACGACGGATTCGCCAACTTCATCGCGTCGCCGCAACTCGGCTACGCCACCGCCGAGGTCTGGGTGCTGTTCGTGATCGTCATGGTCATCACCCTGGTCATGCTGCGGCTGACCAGAGGCCGCTTCACGGCGGGGGAGGAGTCATGAGCACGATGTCGCCGCGGAGGACCCCGCTCGCCCAGCGCGTTCCTCGCTTGATATCGCGGGCCGCGTGGTACCTGCTGTGCACGCTTCTTGCCGTGTCGATGCTGCTGCCGCTGGTGTGGATGATCAGCATCGCCCTCAAGACGAACAACAACATCAACGAGATCCCGCCGAGCTTCTTCCCGCACCAGTTCGACTTCGAGAACTTCATCGCGGGGCCTGCCGAGATCAACTTCTATCAGTTGCTGCTCAATACGGTGATCGTGACGGTGCTCTCGACATTCGGCGCCGTCGCCAGTTCGATGATCGTCGGCTACGGCATCTCTCGGATCAACTTCCCGGGGCGGCGCTTCTGGTTCGCGATGATCACCGGCAGCATGTTCGTCCCCGGCATCATCGGCCTGATTCCGCTGCAGCACCTCTACATCGACACCGGCCTGATCGACACCTGGGTGCCGCTGATCCTTCCGGCGTTCTTCGGGAGCCCGATCTTCGTCTTCCTCGCCCGGCAGTACTACCAGTCGATCCCGAGGTACATCGACGAGTCGGCGCTCATCGACGGGGCGAGCCACTGGACGATCTTCACGCGGATCATGGTCCCGATCACGAAGCCGGTCTGGATCACCGTCGCCATCATGTCCTTCCAGCTGGCCTGGAACGACTACCTGAACCCGCTGGTGTACATCCAGTCGTCGTCCAAGTTCACCTTGTCGCTGGGCATGGCGTCCTTCCTCGGGGACACCGCCGGCAATGAATACAACTACTACATGGCGACGAACCTGCTGTTCATGCTGCCGCCGATCATCCTGTTCTTCCTCGCGCAGCGCTACTTCATGGAGGGGCTCGGCTCGCTCGGCACCGTGTCGAAGTGAGAGCCCGTGCCCGCCCCCTGCTTTCTCCCTGAACACCAAGACACTCGAAGGAGAGTGACATGCATATCACGCGCACCATCACCGTGCTGGCCGCGGCGACCCTTGTCGGCGCAGGCCTCGCAGGCTGCAGTTCCAGCGCATCGACGACCGGCAACGCTGCCAGCGGGCCCGTCAGCTACATGACGTGGGAGTCGAACCAGACGAACGCGGCGCTCGACGCGACCATGAAGAAGTTCTCGGCATCGTCGAAGATCACGGTCACGCGAGAGGAGGCGCCGAACGCCGACTACGCGCAGAAGCTCGCGAGCCTGATCATGGCCAAGAAGGCACCCGACTTCTTCTGGTGCACGACGGCCGAGGCTCAGAACCTCGCCGCGGAGGGGCTGCTGTACGACTGGTCGAGCAAGCTCGACTCGGGTGACGGGCTCAAGGCGGCGAACTTCTCGCCCGGGTCGCTGGCCATGTGGAAGACGCCGGACGGCAAGCTCTCGGGCATTCCGACGCTCGCCAACACCTATGGCTTCTTCTACAACGCCGACGCCTTCACGGCGGCCGGCCTTCAGCCGCCGAAGATCGGCTGGACCTGGGACGATCTGTTCACGGACATCCAGAAGCTCAAGGCGGCCAACCCCAAGTCGACGCCGCTCGTGAACCAATGGGCGCTGCTCGAGAGCCCGCAGGGCGTCTCGGCGTACTCGGTGGCGAACGGCGGGCAGCCCTTCGTGGACAGCTTCGTGCATGCCAAGACGGTCCAGGCCGATCCCACTCTGCTCGACGGCTTCAACAAATTCGCCGCCGCGATCAAGTCGGGTGAGATGTCCGGCCCCGACTACGACGCGACCAATGCCATGGCCGCCTTCTCCAACGGCAACATCCCGCTGATGTTCGGCGGCCAGTGGCTGCAGCAGAGCATCGCTCCGAACAAGCCCAAGTTCAACTGGGGCTACGCCCCCTGGCCCGCCGGCTCGGTCTCCTCCGTCCAGCCCATCGAGGCGAACGGCGTGTGCTCGCCGGTCACGATGAAGAACCCCGACGCGACCTGGAAGGCGATCAGCTACATGGAGTCCACCGGCTTCAACGACGTCATGAAGACCGTTCCGGTCGCGCCGATCGCCTACGAGCCGGGCTCGGCCGGCTATTACGAGAACCTCCAGAGCGCCGGCGACCCGGCGTCGCTGAGCATCGAGGCAACGGCGAAGTACGAGCTGGGCGCGAAAGACAAGTTCATCACCCAGTTCCTCGACGACTGGGCGACGAAGGCCGGCGACATCGTCACGACCTCGTGGAACCCGGCCCTGTCGGGCAAGACCAGCGGCAGCGCCGGCGTCGATGCGACTGTGAGCGGGATCAAGGGGCTGATCGGGAAGTGACATCCGCGCCGCCGGTCGACTTCCCGTTCGGGCCGTTTCGGCCGTCCGGCCGCAACCCCGTGCTCAAGCCCGGGCGTCATGCGTGGGAATCGCACAACGTCTACAACCCTGCGGCGATCGTGGTCGGCGATCGCGTCGCGCTCATTTACCGCGCGCACGCCGATGACATCGTCTCGTCGCTCGGGCTCGCCTGGAGCGAGGACGGGTTCGAGTTCACCACGGAGCCCGAACCTGTCCTCGTCCCTGAGCACGACTGGGAGCGCTACGGATGCGAGGACCCACGGGTCGTGCGCATCGACGGGGTCTACTACCTGACCTACACGGGGTGGGATCGCCAGACCGCACGCCTCTGCCTCGCCACCTCGACCGATCTGCGGACGTGGACGAAGCACGGGCCGATCGTCCCTGGGGTCAACACCTTCCGCGGTCTCCGAGAGACGCCCGGAGCCGACTGGAGCAAGGGCGGCGTCATCCTGCCCGAGCCGGTCGATGGGCGCTGGCTGATGTGGTTCGGTGAAGGCAACGTGCACCTGGCCACCTCGACGGATCTGCTGCACTGGGCGGCTTCGCCCGAGCCGATGCTGCGTCCCGAGCCGGGGACGTTCATGGGTGACCTGGTGGAGACCGGACCGCAGCCGATCCGCACCCGGACGGGGCACGTCCTGCTCATGCACAACAGCGCCGTGCTGCTGCCCGACGGCGGGGTGCGGTACGCCTGCGGTCAGGTCCTGATCGATCCCGCACGCCCCGACACCGTCGTCGCCAAGCTCACCGAGCCCTGGCTCGAGCCGGCCTCGCCCGAGGAGCTCTCCGGCCTCGTCGACAACGTGACCTTCGTCGAAGGTCTCGTGCACCATCGCGGCACCTGGTTCGCGTACTACGGACAAAGCGACACCACCATCGGTGTCGCGACCTTCACCCCTGACAGAGAGGACAACTGAACGTGACGATCACGCTCGAGGCTGGGAGCACCGTGATGTTCACCGGCGACTCGATCACCGACTGCCGACGTCTGGAGACCGATAACCCGCTGGGCTACGGCTACCCCCTGCGCGTCGCCGGCGACTGGGGGTTCCGGCACCCCGAACGGGCGATCCGATGGCTCAACACGGGGATCTCGGGCAACAAGGTCATGGACCTCGAACCGCGCTGGGACGCAGATGTCCTCTCGCAGGAGCCGGACGTCGTGTCGATCCTGGTCGGGATCAACGACGTCGGCTGGCACAGCTACGCGCCGGACGGCTTCGTGATCCCCGTCGAGGACTATGCGGCCGGCTACGAACGGTTGATCTCACCATTGGCGGAGTCGGGGGCGCAGCTGATCTTGATCGAGCCGTTCCTGATTCCCCTGACGGCCGAGCAGCGGGAGCAGCGTGCTGATCTCGACCCCAAGATCCAGGCCGTGCGGGATCTCGCGCGCAAATACGGCACACACTTGCTCGCCGCGGACGGCCTGTTCGCGCAGCTCGCCTCGACAACGGAGCCGGCCTACTGGGCCGCAGACGGAGTGCACCCGACTGCAGCAGGGCACGCAGCCCTCGCCGCGGCCTGGCTCGAACTCGTCGCATGAAGCCCGGGCGTGCCCGCGGCCCTGTTCTCACGGCCGCGGGCGCGTCCGCTCTCGCAGAATCGCCGGCACGACGACTTGCTGCGGGGGGCGATCGGGGTGGGCAAGGCGATCGAACAGCAACTCGGCGCCCAACCGGCCGACGCGATAAGGGTCGCTGTCGATCACGCTGACTCCGAAACGCGGGGCGAGCGGGAATTCGTCGAAGCTCAGCACGTCGACCCCTGTCCGCTCATAGGCCCCCGACAACAGCAGACCGGTGCACAGCCGGTTGTTGTCGGTGAACACCGCAGTGGGCGGCTCGGGCATCGAGAGCAATTCGTCGGCCGCCGCCATGGCGTCGTCTTCGGTGACGAGCCCAGCGCGCACCAGCGACATGTCGAGCGGGATGCCGGCGGCCTCAAGCGCCTTCTGATAGCCGACCCAGCGCTCCAGGGCACCGCTTCCGGACCGGGGGTGGCCGAGGTAGGCGATCCGGCGATGGCCACGGCTGATCAACATCCGGATTCCGTCACCCGTGCTCTGAGCGTTGGTGGTCGTCACCGCGTCCATGAGCCCGTCGAGGCCGGGTGGCGGCGAGTCGACGAACACGATCGCGGTGCCGAAGGACGCTTCGTCCACGAGGTAACCGAGATCCTGACCGATCGGCGCGATGACGAGGCCGGCGATGCGATGTGCGAACAGGCGACGTATGGCCCGGCGCTCGACGCGTTCATCGTTCTGGGCGTCCGCCGAAAGCACCAGGTGTCCGTGCTCCTCGGCGATCGAGTGGATGCCGCGCAGCATCGGTGCGAAGAACGGGTTCGCCACATCGCCGAGCGTCACGCCGACGGTGGTCATCGTCTGGCTCTTGCTCCGCAGCCCAGCGGCCACGACGTTCATCTGGAATCCGAGCCGTTCGGCTTCGGCTTCGACCCGTGCACGGGTGTCCTCTCGGACAGGTTCCTCGCCGCGAAGGGCACGCGATACGGTCTTGATGCTCAATCCGGTTGCGCGCGCAACGTCCTGAAGTCGTGGCCGGCGCCTTGGTGCGAGAGTGTCATCATCAGACGTCGAATTCCCCATGACTCGATGCTAATGGCAACGATGTCATTGAGGTCTTCGAACCAGAGTGCCCTTCTCGGGCGAAGGAGTAATCGTCAGTGAACCAGCCAGATTCATCCCTCCTGCCGCCGCGCCTGTCGGGTGTGTCGGGGAGCGCTGCCTTGTATGCCGCGGCGATCGACAACGTGACGGTGCGCAACGTCGTCCGGCCGGCCGCCGCGGGCGGCGGCGAGGGCCCGGGTTTCATCCGCGCGGGCGGCGGCTACCCGGAGCCGTGGACGCGAGATGCGTCGATCAACAGTTGGAATGCGGCGAGTGTGCTGGTTCCGGATGTTGCGCGGGAGACGCTGTTCGCGGTGTGTTCGCGGGGTGCGGGTGAGCGTGTGGTCGCGCAGGACAACCAGTGGTGGGATCAGATCGTCTGGGTGGTGGCCGCGTGGCACCACTATCTGGTGACGGGGGACCGCGTCTTCCTGGTGGAGGCGGTGGGAATCGCGGAGCGTTCGCTGGCGATCCTGCGGAGCGCGCGTTTCGATGAGGAGTTCGGGTTGTTCGTCGGGCCGGCCGTGATGCAGGACGGCATCTCGGGGTACCCCATGTCGTTGACCGAGCCCGGCAACGGTTCGTCGTTCGTGTTGGATCACCCTCGGATGCCGCACGCGATGACGCTGTCGACGAATGCGCTGTACGTCGGGGCGCTGCGGGCGCTGGGGTGGATGACGGCGGAGCTCGGCGGCGACGGTACGGGCTTCGAGCGCCAGGCGGCGGAGCTCGCCGAGGTCGTGCGTTCGCGGTTCCGCATTCCGGGCACCGGCCGTTACGGGTTCCTGATCCACGGCGCCGGGCCGGAGCGGGGCACGCTCGAGGAGCAGCAGGAGGGGTGCGGGCTCGCGTTCCTGGCCTTGTTCGCCGCCGGCGCGCCGGCCGCGGCGCGGGCGGTTCTGGCCGAGGTGCAGCGGCTCCCGTTCGGTGTTCCCAATGTGTGGCCGCACATGCCGCCGGGCAGCGCGGAGAAGCCGGCCCGCCATGGCGGCATTCTGTGGCCGATGGTGATGGGGATGGTGGGTGCTGCGGCGGCCGGCGCGCGTGACATCCGGTTGCTGCGCCAGTCGATCCGGGACCTCGAGACCTTGTTCTCGGGCAGCGGCGGCGAGTTGTTCGAGGTGTACAACGGCAGCACCGGGGTGGTGGACGGCGGGTGGCAGTGCGGGGTGCACTGGGACAGCGAGCCGGATCAGACCTGGTCGGCGAGCGCGTACCTGCGGCTCATCCATGAGGGGGTGTTCGGCCTGCGGCACGGCACGGCGGGTCTCGGCTTCGCGCCGTTGGTGCCGGTGGAGTTCGCGGGCGCGGTGCTGGAGGGGCTGCGCTATCGCGATGCGTCTCTGACGGTGACGCTCGAGGGTCACGGCGATGACCTTGCGGGCATCCTCGTGGATGGCCGTGATCAGGGCGCGGGCTGGGTGCTCCCGGCGACGTCGACCGGCCACCATGAGGTGCACCTGATCCTGCGAACCCCAACCGACTAGCCGCCCGCTCTGCGAGCGATCCGAGGTGTTCGTGCCCCGACGAGAAGTGCCGAAACGCCGCTTCCCTTCTGGGATAGCGACGTTCCGGCACTTCTCGGCGTGACGCCGCGGTTCAGCTGCCTTCGAGATCCGGGTCGGGGTCGGCCGGGCCGCCCGAGGCGGTGTCGGCGTTCTCCGGCGAGCTCGAGCCGTGCGGCAGGTGCGCGGTGTACTCGCGCTCCTCGTCGGTGATGTGGGTGGATCCGTCCCTGGCCATGGTGCTCACCTCCGACCCCGACGGTACTCAGGCCGCGGCATCCCGCAAGCCCTTGTCAACGGTCGAAGCGCGCACCCTCCGGCTTCGAGCCGCCGGCTGCGAACACGATGAGGAGGATCGCCCCGACGATCGGGATCAGGCCCCAGAAGATGTTCAGGCCGCTGCGGTTGGTGTCGTGCATACGGCGCCAGAACAGGGCGAGGCCGGGGATGAGGGTCGCGAGGCCCCACAGGTACTGGAGTGTCGAGAACGTCGTGCCGAGCGCAGTCGTCTGGCCGGTCATGCTGTGGTTGCCGAGCGAGCTCAGCACGCCGCTGACGATCACGGAGATGAGGAACCACCACCAGAACTCGGAGCGGCTGGCGCGGCCGTGGAAGATCACGTACTTCTTCCAGAACCGAGTGAACGCCACACCGATCGAGGCGCCGTAGTACGGCTGGTCGAGCGGCGTCGAGGCGTCACCCGGGGGCACCTGGCCGTAGCCCCCGTAGCTGTATCCGCCGGCGGGCGGCGGCGGCGGGACCGGCGGCCCGGGCGGCGGAGGCACGGGCGGGCCCGGGGGAACGGGTGGCGTCGGGGGCGTCGGCGGGACGGGCGGCGGGACATCAGACATGCGAGACCTCCATCAGGCACCCCGAATTACGGGGATTCGCCGCCCAGAGTAGGGGAGCGCACCCCGCGCGGGACAGACCCGCGCCGCCGTGTCGCCGCCGGGAGAAGAACGGCGGGCCCTCCGAGTCGCACATCTCGGGGGCCCGCCAGCCTATGGAGGAACCGTTCGGCCACGCACAGCCGATGGTGAAGTACACACTGCTGGGGCATCCTGACAGCGGCGTTGCGCGGGGTTATGAATTCGTTGTGTGCGGGGATGCCTGGTCTCCGGCATCCCGCGCGCCCTACGCTCGAACGGTGACCGCCTCGCCCGCCGAACTGCTCGACATCGCCCGCACCGCCGCCCTCGCCGCGGCCGAACTCGTCCGCGCGAAACGCGCGGTCGGCGTCGATGTGGCGGGCCTCAAGTCCTCGCCCGTCGACGTCGTGACCGAGGCGGACAAGGCCTCGGAGGACCTGATCCGCGGCATGCTGGCCGAGGCGCGCCCGGGTGACGGCTTCTTCGGCGAGGAATCGGGGGCGGGGGATGCCTCCACCACCGGCATCACCTGGGTCGTCGACCCCATCGACGGCACGGTCAACTACCTCTACGACATCCCCGCCTATGCGATCTCGATCGCCGCGGTCGAGGGCGGCACCGACCCCGCCGCCTGGACGGCGCTCGCGGGCATCGTCGTCAACCCGGCCACGGGCGAGGTGTTCACGGCGACCCGCGGCGGCGGCGCGTTCCTCGGCGACCGCCGACTGCAGGTGGCCGGGGGCAAGGCGCTCGCGGTGTCGCTCGTCGGCACGGGCTTCGGCTACACGGCCGAGCGGCGGGCCGAGCAGGCGGCCGTCGTGGCGAAGCTGCTGCCGGCCGTGCGCGACATCCGTCGCATCGGCTCGGCGGCGCTCGACCTGTGCGCGGTCGCGGCCGGACGGCTCGACGCCTATTACGAGCGCGGCCTGCATGAGTGGGACCACGCCGCCGGCGCGCTCATCGCTGCGGAAGCCGGGGCGCGTGTCGCGGGCTTCGGCGGCGCGGCCGCCGGCGAGGCCATGACGATCGCCGCCGAGCCCGGCCTGTTCGCGCAGCTGGAGCCGCTGCTCATCGAACTGGGCGCCGCCGGCTGACGCCGCGCCTCACTCGGCGGGGCGAGAGGAGGTCGCGCGCACCACGAGCTCGAAGGGCAGCTCGAGGCGCTGCGGCTGGTCGCCGTCGGGCTGCAGCTCGGCCATGAGCAGCTCGACCGCGCGCCGCCCCTGCACGTCCGGGTGCTGCGCCACGGTCGTGAGGCCGAAGAACTCGGCGAGCTCGTGGTCGTCGATGCCCACGACGGAGACATCGGCGGGCACGGACAGGCCGAGGTCGCGCGCGGCGAGCAGGCATCCGATCGCCATCTCGTCGCTCGCCGCGACGATGCCCGTCGGCCGCACGCCGGGCCGCCCGAGCAGCTGCTTGGCCGCGTGATAGCCGCCGCGCATCGTGAAGTCGCCGAACGTGAACAGCTCGTCGTCGGTCGGCAGGCCGTGCGCCGACATCGCGCGCTCGTAGCCGATGCGGCGGGCCGTGCCGAGGTGGAAGTCGGCGTCGAGCTCGGCCGCGCCCCCGACGTGCGCGATGTGGGTGTGACCGAGCGAGATGAGGTGCTCGGTGGCCAGCTCGGACACCTTCTCGTTGTCGACGAGCAGGCTGCGCACCCCCTCGACGAGACCGCCGACGAGCACGAGCGGCTTGCGCAGCTCGAGCAGCCGGCTCGCCTCGTCGGGCGTGAGCTCGAGCGCGACCGCGACGACGGCGTCGACGCGCTTGCGCAGCAGGAAGTGCTCGAAGACGCTGCGGCGCTCGCGGGCGCCGCCGTCGAGGTTGTAGAGCGTGAGGTCGTAGCCCTCGGCCCGCAGCGCGGCGCCGACGCCCTCGACGACCGTCGAGAAGTACCACGTGCTGAGATGCGGCACCACGACGCCGACATTGCGGGTGCGGCCGGATGCCAGGCTCGACGCGTTCGACGAGACGACGTACCCGAGCTCGGTCGCGACCCGGTGCACGCGCTCCCGCGTCGCGGGCGACACCTGCCCGTTCCCGCTCAGCGCGCGCGAGACGGTCGCGGGGGAGACCCCCGCGACCTTCGCGACGTCGCCGATGCCGATCACGAGGGGCACCGCACCTGAAGCTCTCTCACTCTGCGACTCTGACCGACGTGTCTATGCGGTTTCTGGAGCCGACTCGGTGAACTCCGCGCGCTGCTCGACGAGCCACACCGTGGTGTCGGGCGCGAGGTTCCTGCCGACGGGCTCGCTCGCGGCGATGACGCGGCCGTCCGGGATCTCGAGGTCCCAGCCGCCGAGGTTCGCGATCGCGATCACATCGCCGTTGCGCAGCGCCACCACGTCTTCGCCGTAGCCGTCGAGGAACTCGACCGAGCCGAGGCCCAGCCCGTGCTCGCGGCGCAGCTCGAGCAGCTCGCGGTACATCGACAGGGTCGACGACGGGTCGGCGGCCTGCACATCCCGCGCGTACTCGGCCCACAGCTCGGGCTGCGGCAGCCAGCTCGCGCCGGTGGTGCTGAAGCCGTAGGCCGGGGCGTCCGCCTCCCAGGGGATCGGCACACGGCATCCGTCGCGCCCGTATCGCTCGCCGCCCGTGCGGAACCATGTCGGGTCCTGGCGGGCGTCGTCGGGCAGGTCGACGATCTCGGGCAGGCCGAGCTCCTCGCCCTGATAGAGGTAGGCGGAGCCGGGCAGCGCGAGCATGAGCGCGGTCGCCGCGCGGGCGCGGCGCAGGCCGAAGTGCCGCTCGGGCAGGTTCTTCACATCGCGCGGGCCGAGCCCGGCGCCCTGTGCGTTCTCGATGCGCAGGGCGAGCCGCGTGGCATGGCGCACGACGTCGTGGTTCGAGAGCACCCACGTCGACGGGGCGCCGACCGCGGCGAACGCGTCGATGGAGGAGCGGATGACATCGCGCAGCGCGCCCGCCTGCCACGGCGTCTCGAGGTAGGTGAAGTTGAAGGTCTGCTGCATCTCGTCGGGGCGCACCCACTTCGCGAGGCGCGACAGCGGCTCGACCCAGGCCTCGCCGCACAGGGCGCGGTCGCCGTCGTACGCGGCGAGCACCTCGTGCCAGTCGCGGTAGATCTCGTGCACGCCGTCCTGCCCCCAATACGGGGCGAGCTCCACGGCGTCCTCGTCGTCCTCGGCACCGGGGCGGCCGCCCATCGAGCCGCCGTCGGCGGGCGGCGTGTAGTCGGGCAGGCCCTCGGCCTTGATCAGGCCGTGGGCGACGTCGACGCGGAAGCCGTCGACGCCGCGGTCGAGCCAGAAGCGCAGGATGTCGCGGAAGGCGGCCCGCACGAGGGGCGATTCCCAGTTCAGGTCGGGCTGCGAGGTGTCGAAGAGGTGCAGGTACCACTGGCCGGGCGTGCCGTCGGCCTCGGTGATGCGCGTCCAGGCGGGGCCGCCGAAGACGGACTTCCAGTTGTTCGGCGGCTCGTTGCCGCCCTCGCCGCGACCGTCGCGGAACATGTACCAGTCGCGCTCGGGCGAGCCGGGGGCCGCGGCCAGCGCGCGGCGGAACCACTCGTGCTCGCTCGACGTGTGGTTCGGCACGAGGTCGATGATGACGCGCAGGTCGAGCTCGCGCGCCCGCGCCGTCATGGCGTCGAAGTCGGCGAGGGTGCCGAAGAGCGGGTCGACGTCGCAGTAGTCCGCGACGTCGTAGCCGGCGTCGTTCTGCGGCGAGGTCATGAAGGGGGAGAGCCAGATCGCGTCGGCGCCCAGGTCGCGGATCGCGTCGAGGCGGCTGGTGATTCCAGGCAGGTCGCCCATGCCGTTGCCGTCGGAGTCGGCGAAGGACCGGGGGTACACCTGGTAGATGACGGCGGAACGCCACCATTGCGCGTCGGACATGTGCTTCACCATAAGCGAAAATTTCGATGCAAACGATTCCGGTGGCTGACGATTTCTCATTCGGGATGTCATCCAAATTGTTGTCAATCCCGCACTTTTTGCGCACATCCGCGCTGTGTTATACATGGAAACGCTTCCAGTCGGCACCGCTGCCGACAACCACAGCAACGAGAGGCTCACACACCAATGAAGGTGAACACGAAGCGCGGCATCGTCACCGCCGGCGCACTGGCGGTCACGGCCGCACTCGCACTCACAGGCTGCTCCGGCGGCTCGTCCCCCAAGAGCTCCGCACCAGCGACGCACACCGCGGTGACGCTGACCGTCTGGGGCCCGCAGGAGGACCAGGCGAACTCGAGCTCGTGGCTTCCGACGCAGGAGGCGGCCTTCCAGAAGGCGCACCCCGAGTACACGATGACGTGGAAGAACTCGGTGGTCGCCGAGGGTGACGCCGCGACCACGGTCAAGCAGGACCCGAGCGCCGCTGCGGACGTCTACATGTTCGCCAACGACCAGCTCGGCACGCTCATCCAGGCCAACGCGATCGGCGTGCTCCCGCCGGCATCCATCGCCCAGGTCAAGAAGCAGAACAGCGATGTCATGACGGCGTCGGTGACGGGCAGCGACGGCAAGCTCTACGGCGTTCCCTACACGGCCAACACGTGGTTCATGTACTACAACACCTCGAAGTTCACGGCCGATGACGTCAAGAACCTCGACACCATGCTCGCCAAGGGCAAGGTCGCGTTCCCGATCGACAACTCGTGGTACCTCCCGGCCTTCTACGTCGGCAACGGCAGCACGCTGTTCGGCCCGAGCGGCACCGACGAGTCGGCCGGCTTCGGCTTCACCGGCCAGTCCGCGACCGACGTGACGACCTACCTCACGACCCTCGTGAAGAACAAGAACTTCATCGACGACTCCAACGGCTCCGGCCTCGCCGCCCTGCAGAAGGGCACGGTCGACGCGTACTTCTCGGGCTCGTGGGACGCCGCGGCCGTCAAGACCGCGCTCGGCTCGAACTACGGCGCCGTGCAGGCGCCCACCTTCACGCTCAACGGCGCGCAGGTGCAGATGAAGGCCTTCGCCGGCTCCAAGGCCGTCGCGTTCAACCCGAACGCGTCGAACCCGAAGGTCGCCGCCCAGTTCGCCGCCTTCCTCGGCTCGACCGCGGCCCAGCAGGCGCACTACACGATGCGCGACATCATCCCCTCGGACAAGTCGCTCGCCAACGACTCGACCATCTCGGCCGACCCGGTCGCGGTCGCCCAGATGAACACGGTCAAGAACGCCTCGGTGCTCCAGCCGACCGTCGCCAAGATGAACAACTTCTGGACCCCGACCGCCGCCTTCGGCAAGGCGATCCTGTCGGGCCAGGTGAACGCGTCCAACGCCGCCGCCAAGACGGCAGCGTGGAACACGAGCATGAACCAGCAGTAGCTCGATACGCTCTGGTCACGTCCCGGGCCCGCCACAAGCGGGCCCGGGACGTGACCGAGGTCACTGCACACGACGAGGTGGAGACGAATGACTCAGACGGCTGTGGCGGAGCGCGCTGACGCACCCCGCAGGAACACGCGCCCGTCGCCCCGCGGCGGCGGCGACACCGGCCTCGGTGCGGCCTTCCGGCACGGCGACGTGTTCACCCGCGGCTCGGCCGTGGTCATGGGCCTCGGCAATCTGGCTCGCCGGCAGTACATCAAGGGCGCGATGTTCCTGATCCTCGAGATCGGGTTCCTCGTCCTGTTCCTGAGCCTGGGCATCCGCCAGCTCGCCGGGCTGGGCAACCTCGGGCCGGTGACGAAGGGCGGCCAGCACTGGGACGCCAACGGGAACTACGTCAACGTCAACCCGACCGACTCGGTGCCCCGGCTGCTCTACGGCGTGGCCTGGGTCTTCGCGATCGTCGCGTTCGTCCTGCTCTGGTCGACGGCCGTCCGCAGCGCCTACCGCGCGCAGACGCTCGCCCAGGCCACCGGCCGGGCGCCGTCGCTGGCCGATGACATCCGCGAGCTCGGCGACGAACGCGTCCACCAGTCGCTCCTGACCCTGCCGGTCGTGGGCATCGTCGTGTTCACGATCCTGCCGCTGGTCTTCATGATGTCGATGGCCTTCACGACCTTCGACCAGAACCACACGCCCGCCTTCAACTGGTCCGGGCTGCACAACTTCGTCTCGGTGCTCTCCCCGTCCGGTTCCGCAGCCGCCGGCGTGAGCCTCGGGCTGTTCCTGCGCGTGCTCGCGTGGACGCTCGTGTGGGCGATCTTCGCGACCTTCCTCAACTTCTTCCTGGGCATGGGCATCGCGATGCTCATCCTGCGCCGCGGCACCCGTCTCAAGAACATGTGGCGCGCCTTCTTCTCGATGTCGATCGCCGTGCCGCAGTTCGTCTCGCTGCTGGTGATCAACCAGATGCTGCAGGACCAGGGCATCGTCAATCAGATGCTGAAGAACTGGGGGCTGATCGACCACTCGCTGCCGTTCTTCACCGACGCCTGGTGGGCCCGCGGGACCGTCATCGTCGTGAACCTCTGGATCGGCATCCCGTTCACGATCATGCAGATCACCGGCGTGCTGCAGAACGTGCCCGGCGAACTGTATGAGGCGGCCCGTCTCGACGGCGCGAACTGGTGGCAGCTCTACCGCAACGTCACGCTGCCCTACGTGTTCTTCGTCCTGACGCCCTACCTGATCGTCACGTTCACGGCGAACATCAACAACTTCAACGTGATCTACCTCTTGTCCAACGGCGCACCGACCCAGGTCGGCGACTCCGCGGGCCAGACCGACCTTCTCATCACCTGGCTGTACAAGCTCACCGTCGACCAGGGCAACTACAACGTCGGCGCGGTGATCGGCATCCTCACCTTCGTGGTGCTGGGCGTCACGGCGCTGATCACCTATCGCAACACCGGCTCGTACAAGAACGAGGAGGAAATGCAGTGACCTCGACCCCGACCTCGACGTCGCTCTCGCAGGCGAGCGCCGTCGTGAGCAACGTGCCGGCCGCCGCATCGCGCACCCAGACCCCGGTCACGGGCGGCGCCCGTCGCGCGCGGATCGCCGCCGACACGGCGACTCACATCTTCCTCGGCGTGCTCGCGGTGATCTGGGTGATCCCCATCGTGTGGATCCTGATGGAGAGCTTCAACAAGAACACGCTGCCCTTCACGACGACGTTCTTCCCGACGCAGTACACCCTCGACAACTACATCAAGCTCTTCACCGACACCTCGGTGATGAACTTCCCCGAGATGTTCCTGCGCACCCTCATCATCGCGATCTTCGTG
>Ga0131853_10000753_pt1 | contig 58305 bp, 59 predicted proteins | sample TergutLab28metaG_FD_92764 | JGI IMG/M metagenome (GOLD analysis project Ga0131853, IMG submission 92764) | Labiotermes labralis P1 segment gut microbial communities from Petit-Saut dam, French Guiana - Lab288 P1 (version 2) (version 2) | ecosystem: Host-associated > Arthropoda: Insects >...
AGGGGCGTAAGATTTTGCTTGCAAAATCCACAGCCATCTGCAAGCACGAACTGTTAGCAAAATCAAAGATTTTGACAGTTCAGCGAATTATCCAGTGAGCGTAAGCGAGTCGGGAAAGATTAGTGTGTGCGGGTGCCGCTTTCGACCATAAGTATGTGATTAGGGAAGGGAGGCAGGTTGCCGACCGCCTGACTTTCGTCAGCCCTTGAAAAAATTTTTGGAGCGAAGCGACAAAAATTTTTAAATACCCCCAACCCCACCCGAGACGCTTTACTCCACTGTATCGACACCCCCGCGCCCGCAGGCGAAAAAATGGGTTTTAGGGCAAAGCCCTATTAAATTTTTTAAATCTCAAACCACAAAGGAGAAAAATTATGAATTTTATGTATTTTTACGAATTTCCAATCGGAAAAGTGGGAATCGCCGAGGAAAACGGCGCGATTTCACACGTGTTTTTTGATGATACAACCAACAAGCCCCCCGAAAACACAGAAGTTAAAGAAACACCGCTAATCAAACTCGCCGCGTCGCAGATCCAAGAATACTTTGACGGAAAGCGCACAGATTTTGACCTGCCGCTGACATACAACGGAACAACCTTCCAAACCGCGGCATGGGAAGCATTGCGAGCGATACCGTATGGCGAGCTTCGCAGCTACAAAGACCAAGCGACTGCCATCGGAAACGTTAAAGCCTGCCGCGCGGTTGGAATGGCGAACAATCGCAATCCGATTTCGATAATTATTCCCTGCCACCGCGTTGTGGGGCATAACGGAAAGCTTGTCGGCTACGGCGGCGGACTGTCAACGAAGGAATATTTATTAAACTTGGAATCCAAACAAAAGGAAATGTAATAATGAACAAAAGATTAAGGAAATTACTATATATGGCTATGGTTGCAGCACTCATAGTCAGTCTATTCGTAATCCCCGCAACGGCAGACACGCCGGAAATCAGCGTAATACTAAACGGCGAAGAATTAACCTTTGACGTTCCGCCGCAAATTATCGATAATCGCACTATGGTTCCCATGCGCGCCATATTCGAGGCGTTGGGGGCGTGGATTGAGTGGGTTGACGACGAAGAGCTAATAGAATTTTTGATTCATATATTTGATGACATCGCTTATGAATTAGGGGCAGAAAGTAGCGATTGGGTGGTTGACTCGCCATTGATAACCGGCGGCAAAATCAATTTTATTGTGGATAACCGCACACTTGTGCCCCTCCGCGCAATTTCGGAGGCGTTAGACGCCGCCGTCGAGTGGGACGAGCATACACGAACGGTAACCATAACCGCGGACAATATTGAAGAAATGCTGAATTAAAAAAGAGGACGCTTACGCGTCCTCTTTTTTAAGCATATCGCGGATTTCCAGAAGTAACTCTTCCTCTTTCGACGGCGGAGCGGGAACTTCTTCCTCTTGCGGCTTACTTTTTATATATTTTTTCCTAAGTCCGGTGACAAGTTTCACCATCATAAAAATACACAGCGCAATTATGAAAAAATCAATAATATTTTGCAAAAATTGTCCGTAATTTATCAAAACCGGCGGCGTATAACCGTCAATCGACGGTATGGTAATCGCTAACTCCGCCACCGAAACACTTCCGGTAAATACGCTTATAAACGGCATTAAGATATCGTTCACAAACGAAGTCACAATCCTGCCGAACGCGCCCCCGAGTATAACTCCGACCGCCATGTCCAACACTTTTCCCTTTATGGCGAAATTCTTAAATTCTTGTAATCTCTTTTTCACAAACTTCCTCCATTCTGATGTTTAAATTATCATATCATATTCGACAAAAATTTGCAAGATACGAAAATTTCACATTTTTCATTATGTAAACATATTATGTAAAGAAACCTATCAGGTTTTAATGTTGACTTATTTTAGGAGGATTTTTCTATGGAAAATATGGATAATATGATGAATCGACCACCGATAATGCCCGAACCGCCGCCGATAGGAACCATGCCGCCCGTCATGCCCGTGCCGCCTGTCGGAGTAATTCCGCCGCCGGTGCATCCGTCGGTTGACGTTCGGCTTGGATACGCGTTTGTGCCGAAACAAATCGCGAACGATAGGAATTTGTATATGTCAGAGATGGGGCTTGAGCGGGGAACAATTTTTCCTGACCTTGATAAGCCCCTTGGCGTGTATGGTTATCAGGATTTAGGGGAGGGTTGTAAGTAATGAGCAGAGAAATGTTAATGAAACGGATTAACGCCTACGGGCTTGCCGTTGGCGATTGGAACTTGTACCTCGACACGCACCCGGACGATAGAATGGGAATTAACCAGTATCACGATAATCTGAAAAAATTGCGCAGTCTGGTAACTGAGTTTGAAGCGCGGTTCGGCCCGCTATCCGCCGCCGCATCGACATCTATGGACAGGTGGGACTGGGTTGACGACCCGTGGCCGTGGGATTAGCGGGCAAGCCTGCTGAATGGACGCGCTTAAACATGTGCAGACATTGTACCGCGAGGCACGATCGTTAGAATTAAAAAGGAGAGTGAAAATAATATATGTGGAGTTATCAAAAGAATTTACAATACCCGATTAAGGTAAAAAATCCAAACCCGCGCTTAGCAAGCTATATTGTATCACAATACGGCGGCCCTGAGTGCCAAACTATGTTTTTAGTTTGTCCTCAAACTATTGATACATAAGGGTTTGAGAATTTCCAGTTTACAACTATTTCCTTTTCCGCTGTGATTTCTACTCGGTCAATCAGCTTAAAAAGTATAGATTTTTCTACTATGTCAAAATTAGATATTTCTTTAATTATTGACATATAATCAATGGGAGTTTTGGGAGCTTGCTCGGCTTTCATTTTGTCGGCAAGTTTAATATATTTTTGGCTTAAAAATTCCTTTTCCTCGTTATACTCGCCCGACATAGACAAAAACAGATCTTCATCAATTACGCCCTTTAACTTGTCCAAATACAACCCTTTTATAATTTCTTTAACCTCGGCAAGTTTACGGCTAATGGTTTCAAGTTCGGTTTCGATTTGCTTTCCTCTCTTGACTTTTAATCCCTCAAACTCTTTGTAATAATCATCATTCAAGGTATGATTTGCCATAGCCTTTAACTCGTCTATAACGTAGCTTTCAACGACATTTTCGTACATTTGGTGATTAGTACAAACGCTTGGGCCGTATTTAGTGTAAGTCATACATAACATCATCATTTTTTTAGACTTACTACGCCGATATGTCATTTTCGCTCCACAATCTTGGCAGAACAGCAAGCCGTTTAATAAATGCGGTGCTTCTTCGGGTTTCGCATAATGGACAATACGCTTTTCTATAAGTTCTTGTACAGCGTGAAAATCTTCGGACGATATAATTGGCTCGTGCGTATTTTCGACGATAATCCAATTCTTGCGATCAATTTTTCTGTACTTTTCCAACTTATAATTGATTTTCTCTTGCCTACGCTGTGTCATGCTTCCCATATAAGACGGATTTGTCAAAGTATTCTTAATTGTTTCCTGTGTCCAACGATACTTTTTTAACATAGCATTTTTATATGTGCTTGTGTGTAACTTGTACTTTGCAGGGCAAGGCACACCCTCATTATTCAAGTTTTTAACAATTCCACACATACTAATGCCGTTCATATAATCGTTAAATATCCGCCGTACCACCTTTGCGGCTTCCTCATCAATTAAAAATGCGTTTTTGTCATTCGGGTCTTTGATATATCCGTAAGGAGCGAACGCTCCGATAAACTGTCCGTTCTTGCGTTTGGTATCCATAGCAATCCGCACTTTTTTTGATATGTCTTTTGCATACATATCATTTATAACGGACTTGAACGGTGACATATCATTGTTATTGCTTTGTGAAAATGTATCTATTCCGTCACCCAAAGCAATATACCGCACATTTTTTTCGGGAAAATACCGCTCCAAATAATAGCCTGTATCTATGTAATCTCTACCTAACCTTGATAAATCTTTGGTAATTACGAGATTAACCTTTTTACTCTCGATGTCAGCTATCATTCGCTTGAAGTCGGGGCGGTCATAATTCAACCCCGAATAGCCATCATCAATATAGATGTCTACGATATTCCAACCTTGCTCTATGACATACTGCGTTATAAATTCCTTTTGATTTGCTATACTTTCCGATTGCTCGGAGCTTTCGTCCTCCTTTGATAACCGCAAATAAATTGCAACCTTGTATATTATTTCTAAAAAGTTATTAAACATTAGGTATATCCTCCTTATGCTTAATAACTAATCGCTTTTGTATATTAGATAAATCAAGTCTTTTAACGCCTTGCGCAAGCAAGTCTATAAATTTTTCACCTTGTTCGTTATAAATGTTTTCGATAGTATAAGTAAGTCTTTTTTTATTTTCAACCATACTTATCACCCAATATGATGTATATGAGTGATTTCGCTTGTCCTATGGCTCTAGTTTATATATTCGCTTTTTTGTGCGAAAATCCTCTTTTTTAGCACAAGAAAAAACAAACGAATTTAACCGTTTGTCAAAAGTCCATGTCTAAAAATTATTTTTATCTAGGTACAAATTAGGTACACTTTTTTCATTTGCTATCATTTTGTGATAAGTCATGAAAATTCACAAATGCCCTAATTATGGGATATTGACCTATATGCAGTTATGAACGGTTTATGTATTCTTGTTTCCGGTATTCTCCACCAAAATGACATAAAATGCCGTAATTGCGGCACTGGTAAGTGTTTTATAGCGTTTTAGGTACACTTTAGGTACACTTGAAACATATTTAACTGAATAAAGGATTTTTTGTAGCTGCTGGGCTTTTGAAAAATTCTTTTTTCATGCTTGAATTTATTAAGTTTAAATCTATATTGTAATTATCTTCAATCAAGTCCAATTCTTCAATTATTACATCTTCGACTTCGGGGAATAAATGAGCATAAGTTTCTAATACCACAGCAACGGTATCGCCTAATCTATAAGCAATAAGTTCAACCTTGACACCTTTACTAATTAAATAACTTGCGTGCGAATGTCTAAATTCGTGGTTTGTAATTCTATTTATTTCTATGCCGTATTTTTCTTTTACTAATTTAAAAGAAGAATCCTTTACGTTATCTATTGATTGGCTTGCTAAATGCCTATTGCCGCCAAAGACAAACCATTTTTCATTAAATCCCTCAAGTTCCTTATAATGCTGATACAATTCCAACAATAGATTTTTCAATATTATTGGCATTTTAATTGTTCGGTTTTTTCGATTTTTCGTATTGGTGATTTTAAATCTATTACCATACTCATCACGTTCGTCAGTTTTTGTTGTAACAGTTTTAATAATTCGTACTTGATTAGTATTCCATAATATATCTTCCCAAAATAATGCCTGTGCTTCGCCTTTTCTAACTCCCATATAGTATAAAAAAGCAAAAAATACTTTATACACTATCTTATCAATAACACTTGCAAATAGATTATATTCAACAGGCGTAATGTATCTGATTTTTTCTTCATCAGCAATTACTGTTTCACTTTTATCGTGAAAATTACTTACTATCTTTGCAACATTTTCTTTTAATCCACAAAATTCAACACCATAGTTTAAAGCTGTTCGGAATTCAGAAATTAGTGCTCTCTTGTATTTAAGAGAATATTTTCTGTCTTTGCTATATGTTGCTTGGTTGATTATAGATTTCCAATCTATAATCACATTAACTGTTATATCGTGAATATTAATTTTGCCAAAATGAGGCAAGATGTGGTTTTTAATACGGCTAATTTTAGAATACTTTGAAGAACCTTTTATTCTTTTTTCGGTATCGGTATAACTTAAATATTTAGAATACATTTCCTCAAATGTTATATCTATTTTGGGATTTGTATTACCTACTTCCTGTTGTATTTTGTTATCTACCAAAAATTGGATTTCAGCCGTTTGGGCTTGCTTCTCTGTTGCAAATTTTTTGCTTTTATTTCGGTCTTTTACACCATTAACTTTTATATATTTGACGGAAAAATACCATTTTCGTCCGTCTTTTGTAGCTGTCTTTGATTCATATACAGCCATTTCTATATTTTCCTATCATTATTGACTTCCTTTTCTAACATAGCCATTTTTGCTATGTAGTCAATATCCATATTTAGGTAATCAATAACTTTAGACATAAGAACTTTCTTTTCTTTGCCACCCAAAAATTTTTTACCGCTCTTTAATATGTCGGATTCAATTTCATTTCTAATTTGGCGAGCGTTATCTCGACCATTACCGCATAACTGCTTAATATCATTTACATTCGCCCATTGCTTGCTTATTAAGACAAACAATTCACCATAAGTCATACCAATACCCCCTTAATTGGCGTAGCAATATGTAATGATACATACATATTACTACAATTTACTATTTTTCTCAATGATTTAACTATCTGTCATTACTCTAAATCAAGCCTTACTTCTTCAAGTTTGGCAAGCAAATTTTCCAAACTTTTATTATCCATATTAATATATTTTGATTTTTTAATAAGTACACTTATTAGACTCTCTACAAACTCTACATTGTCTAACTCCTGTATAACTCTATCCTTTGACTTAATTATCCTTTTGGGATTGCCGAGCAATCTATACTTCACGCAGAAATTGATTATTTCTTCTGCTAATTCTATTTTTTCCATAATACCCCTGTTTCTATTTTCCTACTGGCTTACCAGTTGGCTTTTTTCTTCTAAAAATTGATCTAAAAATAACATTGTTTTTCTATTTTCTAATTCTATTAAAAACGTTTCCAATCTTTTTCTATCCCTTAGAAATCTTTTTAAACGTATTTCTTGGTGTAATCTTCTTAAAAGATTTTCTATAAAGATAATGCTTTCTATTCTGCTTGTTACCTCTTTTGCTATCAAAACTTCATTGTCCATTTCGATTATATTGAAATATTTGTAATAGTAAATAATTTCGTTTACTAATTCGTATGTGTTCATAAAACATAACCTCTTTCTATTTTTTTGCTTACAAAAAAGATGTTAGGCTAATACTTTGATCCTAACATCTTTCTTCAAACATTGATTATCTAATCCAAGCGAGGATAAAAATTTAATGCAAGCACTTTTTCTAACTTGCCTAACCTTTTTATGTCCCCAGTTGATAACCTTTGCAATATCATATTCATTTTTATTTTCATAAAACGCATAATGAAATACATCTAATTCCAATTCGTTCAATTTCTTTAAAGATACTGTTATCTTGGAAAATAATCTTTTTCTATAATAATCATTTTTTATTTTAGATATTTCTTTTATCAAAATAAAATCTTCTATCGCTGAATTGCTAATAGGCATAATTTGTTCGTAACGAACTTGATAACCTCTTGTAATCCTTGGGATATTTATTTTTTCGTTTGTGCTTTCTAAATACTGAAACAACTTAAAAATATCTAATATGATATTCCGCAGACCTACATAACTGTATAAGTCTAACAACTTTTTGTTTAAAACTTCATTTTTCACTCCCTCTTTACCTCTTTTACCTCTCTTTCTATTTCAACCAAAAAGAGCAGTAAATTACACGCAAAAATGTAATGTACTACTCTTTTAAAATACAAAATAATTTATATCATTGGTTACTGCTTGGATACAATTATTCCGTATCATACAATATTTTATCACACTAAAAGGCATAGTCAATGACCTAAAAAAGGGCATACTTCAAGGCGCAAAAAAGGGCAGTCAAAACTTGATTTGCCCTTGTAATTACTGGATTTGAAGTCATAGGCATTTGATATAGCATTTGCCTATTGACAAGGGTAGGCATTTTTTAAATAAAATTATTTCGTCTCACTTCTCGACAAAAAAGGAACTCGCCGTTTAAAAAGCGAATTCCATTTTGTCTAAAAATCAACCTCATTGTATATATTGCATTTGGAGTTTATAATACAAGGGTAAATTTTGTTATTCTCTTGAAAGTTTGCGTTATTTTAGTGCAGGGCTGCGTTAAACAAATTATAATAATCTATATTAAATAAATCATATGTAGTACCATACCATAGCAATACACCTATTAATACTATAAACATCATATTTATAATATACAAATACGAATATTTGCGAAAAGGTTTTTTAAAGTGTTCCGCACAGTCTTTTGAGATGTCTTCATTACTACAATTAATACAATGTCTTTCTGTTGTTTTAACAGCTTCTTTTCTTCTAAATTTGTTACAAGAATTGCTTATTGGTTTACCCGATAATTTTGAAATGCAAAACATCAATAAAAAAAGAATATTGAAAACAAATATTCCCACCAATGCAGATACCCAAGAAATCGTAAATATATGAACGTATCGCAATGATTGAAATGCTGACATTAAATTAATTCCCCCAAAAACTACAACAACGACTGCAATAAAAACACCCATAGCAGATATTGCATTAGGCAATAAGTCTTTGATTTTATTTTCTTGTTTTTCAACAACATCATTTATTTTTTGTTCTTGGTCTTGCAATATTTTTATAAGACTGTCGGACATCGTTTCAATCCTGCTTGATTGCTTTTCTGCCGCTGTTGCGATTTCGCCTATTTTATTCATTAAAGATTCAAGCGTTGGTGTATTATTTGACATATATTATCCCCTTGCTGTTTTTATGTTTTTTTTAATATACATTTCTAATTTTTCTGATGCTGTTTCTAATTTCTTGTTACTGCTTGACAATTTTGATATACTTCCATCAGCAATGCGAATAAGTTCGTAAAAATCTGTTTCAGCAGGCTTTTCAGCAGGCATCAAACTTTCTATTAATTCTCTTAGCAATTCTTTTTTTAGCATATCAACGTCTCTGTCTGCTGCTGATTTTCCGTCCATATCAATATCTCCTTTTTTATCTTTTATTTGATAATCAATCAAATAGTATTCTTTAAGTATTTTTATTAAAATTAAAAAACGTTCATCTGTTATAATGTATTTTTCGACAAATGTTTCTGAATATCCTTTTTTTATAAAATATTCTTTTAATATTTCCGCAATTGCAATATCTAAACCATCCATAAAATCCCTCTAATTCTTCTTGAATTTAATATTACAATACCATTATTTCCATGATTTGTAAAATCAAATCATGATATTTTTGGAAAACAAAAAAAGATAATGATTAAAAAATAACCATTATCTTCTTCGTTAGCCTACTTGTGGTAACTCTGCCTATTTACTAATATCATTTTTTATTACAAATTATTCCAACATCATCATAAAATACATCGTCAGGATTTAACTCGAAAATACTAGATATTTTAACCGCCATATAATAACATAACTTCCGCTTTCCATTTTCTAATTGCCAATAATAAATCCGGCTAACGTTTAACAACTTCCCCATATCAGCACAACTATAATTTCTTTCTGACCTCAATCGTTTTAATTTGTATAACTTGTTCATATTACTTCCTTTTCTTGTATTTCACTAACCGCACTACATAGGTTGTAAAAAGCGGATTTTTTTCTGCCCGATAATTTTAGTGCAGTATTCAAAGAAATTTGTCCGCTTTGATATTGATTTACAATATTTATTTCTTCCTCGGTGATTACCGACTTCGCTCGCCCGAACTGTTTTCCGTTTGCTTGTGCGACAGCGATCCCCTGCGCTTGTCGTTTTTTTCTGATTTGCCATTCATAGTCAGCTTGAAAAGATAAAATATGTAGCATGATATTTCGAATAAATCGCCCAAATAAGCTATTGTCCGCTTGGTCTGTATCAATTAGCGGAGTGTCTAAAACTTTTATTATAACGCCGATTTGCCTTGTCAGTTTATACCATTCGTCAAGAATTCCGTCATAATCTCGGCTAAGTCTGTCAATGTTTTCAATGTACAGAATATCGTTCATTTTAAGTTGCTTTGTAAAGCAATGATAAGCTTTTCGCTCTGGGCTTTTACCGCTTTCTTTCTCAATAAGGATATTTTCCATTGGTACGCCCAACTCTTTCATTCTTATTATTTGTCTTTCGGTGTTTTGATCTTTTGTAGAAACTCGGATTAAGGCATATTTTTGTCCTATCATTGTTGTACCGCCCCTTTACTTTTTACACAAAGCATAACAAAACACAGCAGTCCACGAAAGGTAGACCTTTCGTGGACTGCTCGTTAATAATAACATTCGTATGTTTTCGTGTCAACACTTGACACAAAAATACGGAATTATTGTCTATTTTGACAAAAAACATACATCGAATTTGTGCAATATTGCTAAAAATGCAATTCCATTTAAAGTCTACTTTTGGCGGAAACGTACAAGTCAACTTCATATCGTGCATATGAGGTTTTTTCGTGGAAAAAATAATGAACTAAAAATTATAGAAAAGAGGCTTTAAAATGACAAAGTTACAAAAAGGAAAGTATTTTATCTTGGGAGTTATTGCGACAATCATTGTCAGCACATTCGTTATACCTGCGGTGGCTCGGCTTGTTCAAGAAACGATTACTGTACATACAGGAATCAACGTTTATGTTGACGGCAGACGGCTTAATATGAGGGACGCACAAGGAAATCGCGTTGAAGCGGGCATTTTTGAGGGTACTACGTATTTGCCTGTTCGTGCAATTGCCGAGGCATTTGGCACACCTATTTATTGGGATGGTCCGACTTGGACTGTTTTTCTTGGCAGTATGGACGGAAGATTGCAACACCCAACAACAAGATTAGACCAAGTGAGAAACATCGCCCCAGCAGGAACTTTTGGCACCTTTTACTTGCAACCTGTTCGAGGGACTATTCGAGACAATTATGGAAACTCGTATAACAATGTTTTTAGACGTGGCACCGCCGACCTTGCTTTTAGAGGATTGTTAAATATGCGGTATTCTCGTTTTAGAGGAACTATTTTTATACCACAAGGCACAACTCGTACTAACGCAAGAATGATAGTAGAGGTTGATGGAAGAATTGTTTATACTTCACCTACAATGACAGAAAGTTCAAGACCGATAGATTTTGATATCAATATTACCGGTGGGAATGATTTTAGAATTAGACTTGAAGGCGATGGCGATGTGATGGGTGCGGGAAGATTACATCTTGCAGAACCCAGATTTTATCAATAAACCGAAAGGTGATGAATATGACTATTAAAAATTTACAAAAAATTTGTCTTCTGCTTTCCTTATCAATGTTGATTATATTTTTAATTGGGTGTGGCTCAAACAACCCGCCACGAGAGCGAGATATGATTAACGACTTAAATAGTCGTTACGCATTCAAATACAGATTGGTTGACGGCGATTTTCAATATTTTTCTATTGATAGCTTAACTATTGATAGACGGCAGACAGAAAATAGAACAGATAGAATTTATGCCACAATAACTAAAAGTAATAACAATTTCAGTATAATAGGCGAATATATGTTATTGTACGAATATTATGATGTTGGCGGTTGGATATTGAATAATCATAGGGCAATATCATTTGAAATAGTAACTCCTTTGACACTTATTCCCCAAGAGCAAGCCGACTTATTAATTGCAGAAGAAAATCAAGAATTTGAACTAATAAGAGAATATATTGATTTAGAATACGGCATTATTATTTATACATATAGCACGCGTAATGTATATAACTTTATGACACTAGAAAGAGTACAGGCTGTTGTTTTCACTTTTGATTCTATTGGGTGGAAATGGGAAAGTGAAATTCGACTTCGTGAACATAGAGAATACTGGAATATAACAGGCAGATGGATATTTAATGATAGAGTTCGCTCTCCCACTCTTGGGGGAGTTCAACAATATGTTGAAAGAAATTTTGAATTAGTTATTAACAATTTTAATTGGAGTGTAAATCCTGCTTATTTTGAGGGACATTATAATTATAGAAGCATACTTTCTACTAATTATCATAATCCTTGGGACGAAAGAAACTCAACAAATAGTGGCAATATCCGTTTAATTTATGGTACATTGCGTGGGATAGGTGGCGACTATGTTTTGCCTCGTGATACAGGCATGAGATTTGTTGTTGATAGAAATTACGGCATAATTCTTTCAAGCCGGTCAGCAAGACTTATCGCTGAACGTGTTGAGTAAAAATATCCAAACGACCAAAACGGCAAGAATTAGATCGGTTCTATGAAATAGAATAATTTAATATAAATACTAAATAAAATTAAATTATATCTATTTTTAGGAGTGTTGCCAAATGGCAAATCAATTTTTTCAATGTGTAAATGTTTATTGCGGATTTAAAAGATATCAAGACGGAAAATTAGCCCCCTCACATATTACAGTATCGCAAACTCCTTGCCCGAAATGTGGCGCGAAAATGATTAGAAAACCATAAATAATGGCAAGCATTGAAATAATGCTTGCCATTTTTCTTTTATATTAGCTTATTCGCCTTTTCCAACCGTTCAATCCTGCGTGTCAATGGCGGGTGCGTACTGCGGAGTTGCTCAATCACGCTTTCCGGCGAACTCGTTGAAAATTGGTGGATTTGAGATAATACATCAGCCAACTCGTCCCCAAATCCGCACTTGTGAGCGAAATTGTCCGCCATGTATTCGTGTTCACGGCTGACCGACATTAAAATCAAATCCCCGATAAACATAATAAATCGGTAAATCCCCTCGATTATGTAATAAAGCACTTTGAAAACAAGGGTATATATTGAATCTTTACCCCTAACTATGAAAAGTAAAATATTTGCGATTCCTCGAATAAATTTCAAAATCAACGACATAAAAACATTGCCGACATAAGCGATTAAAGATACCATAGTATCAAAATGTGAAAAATGCCCGAACTCGTGAGCAATCAAGCCTTTTAGGCTCTCGTCACTCAATAACTCGATACTACCTTTTGTGAGTGCGAGAGTACCACGCCCAAAGGCAAAAGCGTTTATTTCCATATTTTCTTGAATGTACAATGTGATATTTCGTGATAATCTCGGATCGTTTTCGATTGCCTGCCTGTAAACATCTTCAAATAAGGGCATTAGGCGGTTTCTCTCGCTTTCCGTCCGTATCGGTCTAACCTTTGACACACCTCGCCATAGACTTTCAGCCATTGGCGAAAGGGCGAATAAAATTGACGAAATATAAATAATTGATACCCACATAAACGCTTGCCCTGTACCGCCTAAAATCAGCCAAAAAATTGTGAAGTAAAAAGCAAACCAAAAAATATAAGGCCAATTGCTGAATATTTCCCTACGCATACAAACTCCCCCTAAAATTTTTTAAAAAGGCTTGTTTATATGTATTTTAGTGTGGAACATTTTATCCCTTGAAACGAAAATTGCCTTGCCTTGTTCCAAATGCTTTATAATTTGCGGGTGATAGATATATTCATGAACTTTACGGAGCGAGCCTAAGCCTGTGCTTTCGCCACTATCAACTTGATATGTGGGGTGCATTGTTTCCCTTGTGCCGATTACGTTCGCCCAATACTCGGAATTTACAGGGCTATTTTGGCGGAGTACGATATAATTGTTGCAATTCTCTATAATTTGCTCTTTGAGTTGGTCGGTTACACCGTCTAAGTCTGATAAACTCTGCGTTGCAAGTACGCAAGTCACATTTGCCGAACGTGATTTATTTACCAAATCAAGCAACGATGTATTTGCGTAAACATTTATCTCGTCCAATATGTAAAATATGCGTTTCTTCTTATTGGCATATAAATTACTGACTGCCTTTTTGCTGTCAATCACAATCAAATTGCCAATCAACGGCGATGTTTCGGGATATAAAAGCGGATTCAATATAAACAAGATAACTGCGTTTTCTTGTAACGCTGTGTAAATATCTATCCCCGAAACGTCGAAAATTTGTCCGAGTTTACTCTCTTTTATGGTCGCAAATCGAGCCGCCGCTCCCTCGATGATTTCCTTGTTTGCTCGGGCAAGATTAGTATTTTCGATATGCTGTTCTTTGGTGATTAGCTTTTCATCGGATAGTTTTTCACTTAAAACAACGAAATCTTCGGCGGGCATATATTTAATCAAACTTTCAAATGATATTTCGATGTCCGATAGTTCAAGCAGACAGCACAATCGCTGAATGTAACGCTCTGTATTAAATTTATAGTGCGGCTCGCTCCACTCGGTCATATTGATTAGCATATCCTTTATGACATCGGGGTTTGTGTTTTTGAATGGGTTGTATTTGTCGCTGTTTTCGGGATCGTTGAGATTGATAACGTAAATTTTTCTATCTTTGCATATGTCCTTTGTGATTTCCAATAGCGAGCCCTCGCCTGTATCACCTTTTCCGTCTACGACTAACATAGGATAGTCGTTTTTAACTCCGCTTTTTAGGAAGTTGGCGAGTGCAACAGTCTTTCCGCTCCCTGTTGTACCGCAAACAAAAACGTGTTTAGCCTCATTGGGGATAAACACGCCTTTTTTGTTTGAGGTGTGGCCGATATATGTAGCTTCCCCTTGGGGATCTGCGGAGTATGTCGGTCTATTGACGGCATTTTTGTAATCTTTATCAAAATTGTAGACTTCGCTTTGATTTGATTTTATAGTTTGAATAAATTTCAGCAATCCAACAAAGATAGCTGAAATTATCAAGATTGTAATTATACTGACTATTTCACTTGCTGACATAATTTGATACCTCCTCTAAGCGCATGATTTCAATATTGGAATATGCGTTTTGTAAAACTTGTAACATTCTTCTAACTTTGGGATTGTTGGTAATCCAAGTTTGGCTATCATAGTTTAGATAATTTGTTTTTACATTATTTTCAAATGTGTTTTTGTTTTTCGGGTGCAATTCAACTTCAACCGCTTTTTGTGTTTCACCTTGATTGATAACAAAATCGGGATAACGCTTACGAAGTCCAAAACCGTTTAATGAGTTTAGCTCTTTTTCGGTCACAATATCGTCTAAACTGATATTATATTTATTCAAAAAATAAATTGCCGTATCTAAAACATGAATATCGTGTGTAATACTATCAAGGCGGATTGTTTCCGCTCTTTTATTAACTCCGATTAATTTTCTGCCTTTATGGCTCAGCGTGTACAAATACGGAACTCCGAAGATGTATTTTTTACGCTCTAAAAATCCTGCTTCAACTAAGATTTTTAATCTTCTGTCGGTCGCTCCTAAACTGCTATAATCTGCAAACGCTTTAATGTGCCGACCTAAACAAAATCTAAATCTATAAACTACATTTAAGATTTTATAATCTCTTTTTTCTAATCTCATATTTTTATTTATAAAAATCACCTCTTTATTTTAAATATTATTGGGAAGGCTCCCCTGTCTTAAAAGAGTTAAGAAAGGGGAACCTGTACGGGCGGGCGGGACGAAAGGGGAAAGATTTGATTACTACCTAACCTCTCACTACTATACTAACTACTACCTAACACCACACCTATATCCAAACACATACCACCAAAACCCCACCCCACCCACAAAGAAATATTACCAACGTAGTAATACAGGGGTCTCGGGTGTTTTCACAACCTTTTTTTATCAAAAAACAGCCGAGACCCCTGTATTGCGGAGTGGGGAATCGCCCTAAATATGGGGTTTTGGTGGTGTGTATCGTAAAATTATTATATGTATATGCCATGCAGGGTCGTGAAATTACAGGATTATTACAGCGGGAAATATTCGTTTAAGCCATTTTTGTATAAGAAAAAGACACTTGCAATTTTTTGCAGATGTCTTTTTTAATTCACGAACGGAGCTTGTCCGTTAAATGCCTATAAAAATTTTTATTTCAGTATTAACGTAGTAATTGTTCAACTTTAAATATATTTTCTATTTATGATTCATATTTTTTAAAAACATCGAATAGTCTTTTTTCTATATATTTTCTATTTATAAATTTGTCTTCAGGGTAATAATTTATAACCCTGAAATTCATTTTATCTTTACTGATTGTATCTATATGCTTTTGCTCATTATTCTTATAACCTTTTTTTAGATATGTTTCGTTTTTATCATTCATAGAATCACGCTCCTACTATCTTAATAAAACGATTTTAACATTTTAATTTCAATTTGTCGACGAAAATTAAAATTATATTTAAGTCTTTTTATTTCAATCTCTTTTATTTAATAATTAAATATTTTTTCAGCGATTAGTTATTAAGCATTTTAGTAAAATTTTGGTATAACGCTATAAATTCAGTTCCCCCTGTTGCACCATATAGAGCCGTGTTTTCCTTACAGCCATAAGGGGTGCGCTATAAATTCAGTTCGGGGGACGGCGAGCTCGGCGCATCTTTGCGATATTTATCGCAGCGATTCTCAATGCCTGATGGTATTACAAAGGGATTGCTGACCGATATAGGAACCGAAGTATCGAAATGACGATTCTGGCTTTCAAGTAAGATACATAAATGTGAATGCCTTATTTTAACAATAGGAAGAAGCGGACAAATCTATGGAAAAGGAAAAAGAGTTTACGATGCGAGAGTTATTATGAATATATAAATAAAAAACACCAACACATTTGCCAATTTTAATGTAAAAATTCGAAAGAATATATTGATTTTCCGAGGAATAAGTGATAAAATGTGTTACTAAGTGAATGTTTGGGTTTAGAAAAATTACAAAGGAATTTCGGACTTGAAAATAGGATTAAATCTATTCCGTTGTGCGGCATTGTGTGTGATATAAACAGACATAAAAATATAAAGTTATTTCATTTTAATTTGGAGGTGCTTTATGAAAAAGGAACTTCAAAAAACATCTGATATAGACAAAAATATTATGCAATATTTTAGACGCTATGCATCTAGGGATTCCGGTAACGGAGATGTTTATACTCCGAAAGAAATAGTGCAACTTATGGTTAAGCTTTGCCAACCGTCCGCCGGAACAATTTATGACCCTTGTTGCGGAAGCGGGGCTTTGTTAATAGGCGCTGCTGATTATGTAAGTGAAATTAAAGACATTAATTTATATGGTCAATGTGAAAATAGGGATACATACTGTCTGTGCAAAATCAATTTGTTTTTAAGAAATTTAGAAGCTAATTTGGAAATTCAAGATGATAAAGACGTTTTAAAAGATTTGCAACCAGGCTTAAAAGCAGATTACATTTTACTTAATCCGCCATTTAATCAAAATAATTGGGGAAAAAAGTATTTAAGAAATGATCAACGATGGCGTTACGGAATACCTCCTGAAAAAAACGCTAATTTCGCTTGGTTGCAACACGCGATTTCCCATATGACTGATAATGGAAAAATTGTTACAATTATGCCTAATGGAGCCATGTTTAGCAAAATGGGGAATGAAAAAATCCGTGCGGCAATTATTGAGGATGACCTGATTGAATGTGTTATAACATTGCCAGGGAATCTTTTTTTCAATACCAAGGTTCCTTGCTCAATTTGGATATTGAGTCGCAAAAAAGCACGAAAAGGCAATATTCTTTTTATTGACGCCAGAGATACGGGTTCTCTGTCCGCTTGGAAAAGAGTTCTGGGAGAAGATGATGTTTATGCAATTATTTCAGCTTACACAAATTTTAAAAACGAAGATATAATTGATATAGATATTCCTTACGCGATCGCGACTATGGAAGATGTTGCTAATCAAGGGTACGATTTGTCTCCGGTAAGATATATAAAATATGAGTATAAAAAGTACAACGAGGCCGAACATAAAAAGAGTTTGGAACAGCTCAAAGAGAACGTGGATCGACTAATCGGTGAAAAAATCCTATCAGACAACAGATCAAAAAAATTATTGGATGATATAAATTTAAAAGCAAAATGGAGTAAACGAAATTTAACGGATTTATATGAAGTTTTTGGAGGGGTGGCTAAAAAAGGCAAGGAAAATTATGGGCATGGTTCTCCTTTTTTGAATTTAAAAACAATTATCAATAATTTTTTTGTACCATATGAACTTGACGAATTGGTAAATTCAGACAAATACGAAAAATATACTCATTCTATAAAATCCGGAGATGTTTTTTTATCGCGCACAAGCGAGGACGCAGGTCAATTAGCCTTAAGTTGTGTTGCTTTAAAAGATTACTCCGAAGCAACATTTAACGCGTTTTCTAAAAGATTGCGACCGATAGATGATATGATAGATTCAAAATATGCTGCCGCGTATTTTCGTTCAGATTTTATTAGGCAAACTATAAAAAATATGGTATATGCTACTACTCGCGCTACACTTAATAATGATATGTTGTCTCGTATGCCTATTATATTTCCACCCAAAGATGAACAAATAAAAATTGGAGAGCTTATTTATCAGATCTCGCTAACAATAGAAAATGATAAAAATTTATCGAAAGAGGATATCAATAAGATTAAGAAAATTCAACAAGCAGTATTGGATTGCTTTATTTCTGAGCCGATTTATTCTTTTTTGCAAAGAGGAGAGTTAAACTTATGAGAAAAATAAATATAGGAGAACAATATCAGCTTGTTTTACTGCAATCAATCATGGAGTTGGGTGGTTCTTGCGCAAAATCTGAAGCATTAGAAAATATTCAAAATAATGCGTACTGGAAAATGAATGATGAAAATGACAGTTTTCGAAATTCAAGAAAATCTGAACAGATATGGCGTAATGAATTTGCGCAAGCAAGAAGACGTCTTAAAGACCTGAAATACATAAGAGGAGAAACTCGCGATGTATGGGATATAACACCGCAGGCAAGCGGATACCATAAGGAATTATCACAACGCATGGTGATAGAAATGTACGGCACTCGTTTTATCTTTACCGAAAAATTCTATAATAAAATAAGTTTTGAATTTGCAGAAAATATTGAAAGTGAAGAAGATGAACAATTAATACAAAATACATTTTTTGAACATTTTAATTTGGACAAAAAAGAAATAAAGTTAAAAGATATCCCAAAACCTAAAGGAAATGCCGCAAAAATAATAGGCTCTCGAAAAATTTATACAAGAAACCCTGTAATTTCACAAAGAGCGCTTGCGCTTGCCGATCATTTATGTGAAGTGGATGCTACCCATACTTCGTTTATTCGACGTAATGCTGATGTTTTATATATGGAACCGCATCATTTTATTCCTATGAAGGAAACTGAACGCTTTGAAGTAAGTTTGGATAGAGAACGAAACATAATATGCTTATGTAGTAATTGCCATAATCTTTTGCATTACGGGAACAAAGAGAGCGTTAAAAAAATGTTAACTTTTTTATTTAAAAAAAGAAAACTTGCTCTTACTAAAATACTTGGCAGACAATTATCTCTTGAGGAATTATTCAAAATATATCAAGTTTAATTTTGGCAGTTAACATTTCATATCGGACAAGCTGAGTATCATAAACTAATACCAGACAAAAATTTGTCCGGTATTTTTTTATATTCAAAATCAAATTGAAATGAGGTTGCCCAATGGCGGCAAGATGTTTTAAACTTATAGAAATCACTAAAGCTGAAAGTCAAATTGACGATAATATAATTAAAAACTTTACAACAAATTTTCAAGAAGCGTTACTACTGTCGCTATTGGAGAAGAGTCTCCTGAATCAATGGCAGTTTGAGCAATGCATGGAAGAAATAAAGATAAAAGGGACTTACAAGCGATGATATAAATAGGCTATAATGTTGAAAATGAGGCGATGCGGTTGTATAATGTAAATTCAGTCGATAAAATCCAAAAGGTGGCGGCTTATTGTCGTGTGTCAACGGACAAGGACGACCAGGTGAACTCTTTGGAAAGTCAAAAGAAATTTTTTCGAGACTACATAGAGCACAACGCATTTTGGGAACTTACCGAAGTGTATGTGGACGAAGGAATAACCGGAACTTCCACTAAAAAACGTCATGCTTTTAATCGAATGATGATTGATGCTGAAAACAGGCAATTTGATTTAATTATAACGAAAGAAATCAGTCGTTTTGCCCGGAACACGTTGGATAGTATTTTCTATACCCGAAAATTAAAAAACATTGGTATCGGCGTTATTTTTATGAACGATAATATCAATACTTTGGATGCTGATGCCGAACTTCGACTGACTATTATGTCGTCGATTGCGCAAGAGGAAAGCCGCAAGACTTCCGACCGTGTGAAGTGGGGGCAAAAGCGGAGAATGGAACAAGGCGTAGTATTCGGCAGAGATATGTTGGGGTATAATGTACGAGGCGGCAAGTTGTATATCAACGATGATGGCGCGAAAATTGTGCGGCTTATTTTTCATAAATTTGTCAACGAAGGGAAAGGCACTTATGTCATTGCCCGTGAATTACAGGAAGCAGGACTTCGAACCTCTACATATATGAAAACTTGGTCTAATACGGTTATTTTAAGAGTTTTGCGAAACGAAAAATATTGTGGTGACCTGGTGCAGAAAAAGACTTATACTCCAAGCTATCTGACTCACGAGAAACGATACAATCGCGGCGAAGAAGAATTAGTTGTACTTCGAGACCATCACGAGCCTATTATAGGCCGAGAATTGTTTGACAAAGCACAGTTGGAACTTGCGCGACGTTCGCCGTCAGACGAACAGAAGGCCAAACACTCCAACCGATATTGTTTTTCGGGAAAAATCAAATGCGGGATTTGCAGTTTTTCGTATGTATCGCGCACAAAAAATCGAAAAAACAAAAGCATATATAAAGCGTGGAGGTGTTATGAAGGTACGCGGCACGGCGCACCGCATATTGATAAAGCGGGAAATCAAGTTGGATGTTCAGGAATGTCAATTAACGATGATGATACTAAAACTATCTGTCGAGAAGTTGTGAAAAATCTTCAGATTGAACGTGAAAATATTGTAAATAATCTTGCCGGAATTATTAAAAAGGTTATGGATTCAGAAAATGGCGAAAATAAAATCGAGAATTCACAGTCAAAACTCGCCCAAATATCCGATAAAAAACGGCGACTTCTTGAGTTGTATATGAATAAGGATATTAGTAAGCAGGATTTTCAGGAGATGAATGCGAAGTATGATGCGGAATCGATAGTCTTGGCTGAAAAAATTAGCGTTCATCAAAATCAACAGAAGCTCTCGCAAAGTCAAAATGTTTTATTGGCAGAAATAAATTTAACGTTAAAAGATCTTGTTTATGGCGATGAATGGAACGATACTTTCTATCGTCATATTTTAGATAAAATAGTGGTTTATAAGAAGAATCAAATTGAGGTGCAACTCAATTTTTCATCCACAAAATGGCGGTTTGCAAGACTCCAAGTAGCTGGTGTCATTTTAATACCTCAATAGGCACCGAAGAACTTGGGCATTTAGAAATGGTCGGAACTTTGGTCACGCAGCTAACCCGAAACCTTTCGGCGTCAGAAATCGAAAAAAGCCCCATGGGCGCATACTACATTGACCACGGATTGGGAGTGTTCCCGACTTCGGCAAGCGGAATGCCGTGGACGGCTGCAAGCATGGCAGTAAAAGGCGACCCAATCGCCGATTTAGTTGAAGACTTGGCAGCAGAGCAAAAAGCGCGCGCAACTTATGACAATATTTTACGCGTATGCGATGACCCCGATGTAAGCGACGTAATCAAATTCCTGCGCCAACGAGAAATTGTGCATTTCCAGCGCTTTGGTGAAGCGTTGGATATGGTTCAGAATAAGCGAGATGAGAAGAAATCGTATGTTAACGGAATGAAAAACAACTAAAACAATAAAAAACCGCCGAAAGGCGGTTTTTTTTGTTACGAATTCAACATTTGTTGCTGTTGCGCGGCGATCATTCGTTTTACCATTTCTCCGCCGATAGGGCCGCCCTCGCTGCCGTTTTGTCGCGCCGTAAGATCGCCTTTGTAATGGTCGTTATTTTCTTTGCAAAATTGCGTTCGACCTAAATCGGCGGCGCATTCAAACTTAAGTTTTTGCATAGCGTCGTAAGATTCCGGGTGCAAAAGCCTTGACTTTCTATAGTTTCTTCCCATTAATAACCCTCCTCAATAAATTTTTATTAAAAATTTCGACAATATTATTTTTTGCGAATTTAATAATTTTATGTTGTGTTATTTTTGGCGATTTTGAGAAAAATTTTGTTGAAAAATTGTTTTTTTTGTGTTATACTATTGCTATAAAGGGGGATTTATATGGCACGGAAAATATATTTAGTTGAAGACGAATTAAGCTTGAAAACGCTTTTGGAAAAGTATTTGCAAAATGACGGATATGAAGTCGTTTCTTTTTCTGACGGTGTTTCGGCAATTAATCGAATAAAAGACGAGCCGGATTTGTGGGTTCTTGATATTATGCTTCCCGGCGCTGACGGATACGAAATTATTCAAAAAATTAAAGAGCATAAAAAAAACACGCCGGTGATATTTATATCTGCCAGAAGTGAAGAGCTTGACCGCGTTGTCGGGTTAGAACTTGGAAGTGATGACTATCTTTCGAAACCGTTCCTGCCGCGCGAGCTTGTAATCCGGGTAAACAAATTGATGGAAAGAATTTATAACGACCGAGAAGTTGACGGCACTTTTTATATACACGGATATAAAATCAATAGAAATCAGCATATCGTGCTTATGGACGATGTGAAAATTTCGCTGACCCATAACGAGTTCGAGTTGCTTATGTATTTTATCGATAATAGAAATAACGTGTTGACAAGAGAGCAAATTTTAGAAAAAATTTGGGGAATCGACTATTTCGGTTCTGACAGAGTGGTCGACGACACAATCAGGCGCTTGCGGAAAAAGCTAAAACATTTAGGAATTGAAACCGTATATGGTTATGGCTATAGATTGGGTTGTGATGAATAATGAGATTTAGGTTTAAAACAATTACAATGCGAATGTGGGCGGCGTTTACGGCGATAGTTCTGTTGCTTACCGTGTCTTTGTATTTGATGCAAGTGTTTATTTTTAGAGGCATAGAGACTCAGGATAGAATTCACGACTTAATTTTCACGCATGAAATGCTTTTAGAACTTGAGTTTCACGAGTTTGCCACATTAACCGAGTATAGCGCTTTGCAAGGGATTTTACATTTTTTATACTACGACGGAATCATATACAGAGTAAGCGTTTATCCTCTAACTTTATGCGATATACAATGTGACGGCAGATATTTGTTCGCGAGTTTCGCAGAGCTGGGCATGAGAAGCGAAATTATCACCCAGCATTGGGACGGTACGGATTATATCATCGCGATTACCGAAGCAGCCGACGGATCGTTTTTGTTTTCATACATACCGAATGTTCACGATCATACTTTTACATATTTCCTGTTTGTCGCAAGCGGAGTATTTATACTTATAGGGCTGGCAACGGCGCAGCTTACAACAATATACATATCGAAACCATTTGCCAAACTTGACAAATTCACAAAAAAGATCGCCGCCAAAGATTGGAGCGAGCCGATAATAATAGACAGCCATGACGAAATCGGGCGATTTGCCGAATCAATAAATAAAATGCAAGAAGACCTTAAACGTGCCGATCAACAAGAGAAAAACTTTTTTCAAAACATGTCGCACGATTTGAAGACGCCGACTATGGTTATTATGAGCCACGCAGACGCTATAGTCGACGGCGTTCATGTTGATTCTCTCGAAAAAACCGCGCAAATTATCAGGGATGAATCATTAAGGCTTAGCCAACGAATTAACCAGCTTTTGTATTACAGCACGCTTGATTACGTTCTTGAGCATAATAAAGTTTCTGTAATTGAATTAGACAAAGTCGTAAATAACGTTATTGACAAATTTGAAATTATCGGAGATCACCTTGATTTTGATTTAGATATCGAAAAAGTCAAAATTAAAGGTGATTATGAAAAATTTACGATTGCAATTGAGAATATTTGGGATAACGCTCTTCGGCATGCAAAAACTCGAGTATCTGTTTCGCTTAAATCGCACGGAAATTTTGCAAGGCTTGAATTTTTCAACGATGGTGATACTATAAATCTTAAAGATATTGGCAAAGTTTTTGATAGCTTGTATAAAGGCGAAAAAGGGAATTATGGTCTAGGGCTTCCTATAGCTAAGAAAATCGTCGAATTTTTCGGCGGAACAATTTGGGTGGAAAATAAAGAAAACGGCGTAAACTTTATCCTTGAGGGACCAATTGTTGACTGATAATTAAAAAAACCGCCTTTAGGCGGTTTTTTTTAATTCACTTCTTCGTATAACGCGGGCGCGTCAGCTTTCTGAACAGTATTTTTCACATCCAAAACTCGAATTTTAAGCGTTTTCTCGCCAAATCGAATTTCCAAAATATCGTCAGGCTTAACCTCATACGATGCTTTGGCGGCTTTACCGTTCACTACCACTCGCCCACCGTCGCACGCCTCGTTCGCAACCGTGCGGCGCTTGATTATCCGCGAAACTTTCAGATACTTATCTAATCTCATAGGATTGTTCCTTTCGTTAGGGCGATGCCCTATGACCCTTTTGTCGCCGCTACGGCGACAGACTTTGCGGCGGCTGCCGCATAGCGATAAGGGTGTTATCGAACACCCTTATCAATCCCCGGTAACGACAGCCCGCACGAAGTGCGTGGCAATCACCTTGCGCCGTTTCCACGGCGGTTTTTGCCGAATCAATTTTTTAACAAAAAATGATGAAACTCCTCGCACAAGACGCTTCGGAGGGCTAAATTTCTAAGCAGTAAACTACTAAGAAATTTATGCCAAACTTGCGGCGGCGGTCAACCGCAACAAATCACACATCGTCAAAAAACGACTCGTGTTCTTTGGCAGTTTTCACAGGGGTGTCGTTAGCGAAAACAAGTTTTCGACGACACTCCCAAAGCCGCAATCTTGATTTAAGGCGGCGTTTTATCTCGCTAATCTTTCCGCGAATGCGGCTCGTTAACCCCGCTTTTCTGTCGCCGCTCGCGACACAAATCGCGTGGTTTGTAAATGAGACTTAGTTTTGCTGTTTTTTGCAAAACTCTAGTCGAATTATCCAGTGAGCAAAGCGAGTCGGGAAAGCTTTTTCTTTCATTCGTTCGTTTCAACACGTATTTTGTGTTCCATTACATTATGCCGTTTCCTCGGCGGTTTTCGCCGAATCAGTAACATTCGCCCTCGTGACGGGCCCGAAAAAGCCACGCGCCCATAGGCGCAAACCCTGCAGAGTCTTAGCTATAATAAAGTATGATTATTCCTCTATAATCCTGCGGAGATTAATCCTACCCATCTTGTCAATTTCCATAACCTCAACCTTAATCTCGTCGCCCTCTTTTACAACGTCGGTAACCTTCTCAACCCGACCTTTCGCAAGCTTCGAAATATGCACAAGTCCGTCTTTGCCCGGCAGAATTTCAACAAACGCGCCGAAATCCATAATTCGCACAACTTTTCCGTCATAAATTTCGCCCGGTTCCGGCTCTTTAACGATACCTTGGATAATTTGTAGCGCTTTCTCGCCCGCCTCAGGATTAACCGCAGCGATAAACACTTTACCAACCGGCCCATCTTCCACAACGTCAATTTTCACGCCGGTATCAGCGATAATTTTCTTAATCACCGCACCCTGCTTGCCGATAACGTCAGAAATTTTGTCCGCCGGAATCTCAATATTGATAATCTTCGGCGCGTATTGCGAAATCTCCGGACGCGGCGCGCCAATCGCCGGAAGCATAATCTCGTCAAGGATATAATATCTCGCGTCACGCGTTTGCGTCAACGCGGTTTTGATAATCTCCGGTGTCAATCCATCGGTTTTCAAGTCCATTTGGATTGAAGTTATCCCCTTTTTCGTTCCCGCAACTTTAAAGTCCATATCGCCGAAAAAGTCTTCCAAACCTTGAATATCAACCATCGTGGTGAATTTTCCATCACCTTCGTCAATCAATCCAACCGAAATTCCCGCAACCGGCGCGGAAATCGGAACGCCCGCATCCATAAGCGCAAGCGTGCTTCCGCACACCGCGCCTTGCGACGTCGAACCGTTCGAGCTTAAAATCTCGGACACCAAACGAATCGCATATGGAAAATCATCCTCACTCGGCAAAACCGGCTCCAACGACTTCTCCGCAAGCGCGCCATGTCCGATGTCTCGGCGGCTCGGCCCACGCGACGGACGCGTTTCGCCAACGCTGTACGACGGGAAATTATAGTGGTGCATATATCGCTTATACTCTTCGTCGTCAAGCCCGTCAAGCAACTGATTCTCACGCAAAGGCGCAAGTGTCGCAACCGTCAAACACTGCGTTTGACCGCGCGCGAACAGCCCGCTTCCGTGCGTTCGCGGCAATAATCCAACTTCCGCCGTAAGCGGACGAAGATCGTTCATACCACGGCCGTCAACACGCTTGCCTTGAACCAACCAAGCGCGCACAATCGCCTTTTGCAGCTGATACAAACACTCGCCGATCGCCTTGTCAAATTCCTCTTTCGGATACGTTTCCGCGAAATTTTCGTAAACTTTGTCGTAAACAACAACCAATCGCTCGTCACGCACGGTTTTATCGTCGGTGTCAAGCGCTTCTTTCACCATCTCTTCCGCGAATGCGCGAATCGCCTCGTACATCTCGGCGTCAACGTCCATAGAAGTATATGTGTACTTCGGTTTCCCGATTTCATCGACAATTCCTTGAATAAAATCGCAAAGCTTCTTAATTTCCTCATGCGCAAGCATAATCGCGTCGTACATAACATCCTCAGGCACTTCGCTCGCGCCCGCTTCAATCATAACAACCTTATTTTTCGACCCCGAAACGTTCAAAGTCAGCGTGCTTTTCTTACGCTGCTCGTCATTCGGGTTTACAACAAGCTCGCCGTCAACATAACCGACATAAACCGCCGCAATCGGGCCGTTAAACGGAATGTCCGACACAGCGATCGCGACGCTTGAACCGATCATCGCGCAAAACTCCGGCGAATTATCCTGCTCAACCGACAAAACGGTGGAAACAATCGCAACGTCGTTGCGCAAATCTTTCGGAAACAGCGGACGCATAGGACGGTCGATTACGCGGCTCGTTAGAACCGCTTTCTCGCTCGGTCGTCCCTCACGGCGCATAAAGCTTCCCGGAATTTTCCCTACCGCGTAAAGCCGCTCTTCATAGTCAACGCTCAACGGGAAATAATCAAGTCCCTCGCGAGGCTTGTCCGACGACGTTGCCGCCGTAACAACAACGGTATCACCATACCGAACCAATACAGAACCGTTCGCAAGACCGGCAACTTTGCCGAACTCAAGGCTTAATTCCCGCCCCGCAACCATAGTTTTATAAATCTTAGTCATATTTTTTCTCCTTTTTTTATCACTTCGGTAAACGCGTAACCTTGTAGCGGCATTCTGCCGCCCACCGGTTTAGGCATTTCCTTTTCTCAGGCGGCATTCTGCCGCCCGGCGATTTAGACGTTTCCTTTTTTTTGGGCGGCATTCTGCCGCCCTTACATACACAATATACAAAGTGCAGAGTACAAATTGTACTCTGCACTCTTGTTATTAATGCCTCAAACCAAGTCGCTCAATCAATTTTCTGTATCTTTCGATATCAGTTTTCGTCAAATAATTAAGGAAACTACGTCGCACCCCAACCATTTTCAGCAATCCACGTCTTGAATGGTGGTCTTTCTTGTGCGTTTGCAAATGCTCGTTCAAATGATTAATTCTGTAAGTCAGCAGAGCAACCTGCACCTCGGGAGAACCCGTATCCCCTTCATGAGTAGCGTATTCCTTGATAATTGATTCTTTTACTTCTTTTCGCATACATCTTTCACCTCACTATTAAAATTTTCCTATACTCTGAGTAACAGGCGGGGTGAAAAACCTTCCCCTGCAACCAAGAATATGGAGTAAAGGGCAATTATAACGGCAGCCCGCGCCTAAGCGCGTGGCAATTACATTATGCCGTTTCAATCGCGCACTTTGCGATTATATCATATATAATATCCCATGTCAACAACTATTTTCCTACAAATTATTATTGTTCAAAAACCAGTATCCAATCGATATGCGAACTTCGGGTTGGTGTCCTAAGCCAATATTCTTCGCCGTATTCAATTTCCACGGGATCAATTGAGCGGTTATGATAAGTATTATTCTCGTGCCAAAGCGAATCGTCAATTTGTACAATCACAGAATTATCTTGTATTTCTTTTATTGTGATAAAGTGCTCACTATCCGAATGAAGACCATCCAACATTATCACATCGCCAAGCCTTACGGCTTGTGTTTTAGTAACGAGAGCCTGCTCAACATGCCGAGTTGTTCGTTGCTCCATAATTGTTAATCTTATAGAATCATCATCTGCGGAATTATTGCAACCTATAACAGTAACAATCACAAACAATAAGGCGAACAAGGCACATATCTTTTTTAATATTGAACCTCTCATATTAGCCTCCCAAAATATAACTTATTTATTCTTCATCGCAATCGCCGCTTTCGCTTGTTTCGCAATGTCTTCCGCCGTCAAACCGTACATTTTCAACAGTTCGTTCGGTTTTCCGCTTCTGCCGAACACGTCCTGCGTTCCGATTCGCGTTACGGGAACGGGGTGATTCGCCGCGACAACTTCGCAAACCGCGCTTCCCAAGCCGCCGAGGACATTATGCTCTTCCGCCGTTACAATCGCGCCGGTCTCTTTCGCCGCTTTTGTAATAATGTCGGCGTCAATCGGCTTGATAGTATGAATATTGATAACCCGCGCCGAAATTCCGTCCGCGGCAAGCAACTCGCGTGCTTCCAAAGCCGCGCCAATCATAAGCCCCGTACCGATTAGCGTCACATCGCTTCCGTCTGCGAGCAAAACGCCCTTGCCAATCTCGAATTTGTATGTAGCCTCGTCGTAAATCACGGGCACAGGAAGCCTGCCGAACCTTAAATACACCGGTCCGTTATGCTCCGCCGCCGCTTTAACCGCAAGTCGCGCCTCAACGTCGTCGGCAGGGTTAATAATCACCATATTCGGTATGGTTCGCATAATTCCGATATCTTCCAAACACTGGTGCGTCGCGCCGTCCTCGCCAACCGACACCCCCGCGTGCGTCGCGCCGATTTTAACGTTCAAATTCGGATATCCGATGGAATTTCGAATCTGCTCGAACGCCCGACCGGCGGCAAACATAGCAAACGAACTCGCGAACACAACTTTTCCGCAAGTCGCAAGCCCCGCCGCGACCGACATCATATTCCCCTCCGCGATTCCCGCGTTTATGAATCGCTCGGGATATTTTTTCAAGAAAACTTCGGTTTTTGTCGATTTCGACAAATCCGCGTCGAGGACAAGTACGTTTTCGTTCACCGCGCCAAGTTCGGTAAGCGCGTTTCCGTAACTTTCGCGGGTTGCGATAGGTTTTTTCATTTCACTCATTCGTATATCATCCTTTCTTTTTTGCGCCTGCGGCGCGGGGGTTAAAATCATTTTAGGGTATGCCCTAAGGCATTAAAGTCGTCAAGGGTATTATCGAATACCCTTAACAAACCCCGAAAAACTTTGACGGCAAAGTTTTATCAAACCGTCGCCTACTATGCCGCCGACCCACACAAAAAACGCGCGGGTACCCCGCCTGGCATGAGGGCGACACAAGATAGCGAACCGCATTCGCGGAAAGACTAGTGTGTACGAACGCCGTTTAGTCAAGCTTGCGGCTTTTGCCGCCGTAGTTGCTTGACTGATACGATTATGTTTGCAGTCCTCATATAGCGGCGCGCTTTTAATAGCGCGTTTGCGCCGCAAGTTTTGATAAAACTTTTTTAAAAGTTTTTTGGGGCTTGACAAGGGTTTCAATAAACCCTTGTCGCTCTGCGGCAGCTGCCGCAAACGCCCTCGGGACGGACCCGAATCATGGGTTTTTAGGGTGAAACCCTAAAAACCGTGCGGCAACCGCCGCACATATGCGCTTGTCAGCGCAAGACGGTCTAAGGCGCGGTGCGCCTTTAACCTAACTCCGCAATCGCCTGCTCGTACTGCTCCTTATTCGGCGCCGCGCCGTGCCAGCCCGCCTGATTTTCCATAAACGACACGCCTTTGCCCTTCACGCTCTTCGCGATAATCACCGTCGGCTTACCTTTGGCGGTCTCCGCCTCGGTAACCGCTTTGTCAATCGCCTCAAAGTCGTGCGCATCAGCGATTACAACATTCCAACCGAACGCCGCGAACTTCTCGTCAATCGGACACGGATTCATAACTTCTCGAATATCACCGTCAATCTGAAGTCCGTTGAAATCAAGAAACGCGGTAAGGTTGTCCAACTTGTAATGCGCCGCGAACATCGCCGCTTCCCAAACTTGTCCCTCTTGAAGCTCGCCATCGCCAAGGATTGAATACACTCGATACGATTTCTCGTCAAGTTTCCCCGCAAGCGCCATGCCGCACGCCGCCGAAATCCCCTGCCCAAGCGAGCCGGTGGACATATCAACACCCGGAACGGTTTTCATATCCGGATGCCCTTGCAAATAGCTGTCGATATGCCGAAACCCTTTGATATCAGACTTCGGGAGGAAACCTCTCTCCGCCAACGCGCCGTAAAGCGCGGGAGAGCAATGCCCTTTAGACAGCACAAACCTATCCCTGTCAAGGTTTTGCGGATTTTTCGGATCAACATTCATCTTGTGCATATAAAGATACGCCAAAATGTCCGAGCATGATAACGATCCGCCCGGATGCCCTGCGCCTGCTGAATATATTGCCTCAAGCAACATTTTCCGAATGTTCGCCGCGGAAATTTTTAGTTGATTTACGTCTAGCCGTTGCATACAACCACTCCTTATTTTAATTAGGAATCATACCCTTAAAACAGTATTGATATATGACAATCCCCCGCCCTATCGGGCACCCCCTTTGCCTAAGGGGGCTTTGGCTTTTAGGCTCCTTTGGCAAAGGCAGATGGCTGTGGATTTTGCTTTGCAAAATCTTACACCCCTGCACTTTTCGGCTATGGCTTTCCAAAAACGAAAGCCAAGTCTCAAATGAAGCTGTCAGCTACGCTGACTGAGGATTGTAAAAAACTATTTCAAAAGATAATTCCGTTTTAATTTATCCTATCGTTACTTTTTGGCCTTGCGAGGTGTCTTCAACCGTGATTCCCATTGATTTTAGCTTATCACGCAACTCGTCCGACTTCGCCCAGTCTTTGTTCTTCCGAGCCTCGGCGCGCTCGTCGATTAGCGCCTGCGCTTCGGCGGATACGCCTTGCTCTTCCGACTTTTGCAAGATTCCCAAAACATCGGCGAGCTCGCGAATCACTTCAAGAGTTTTCGCAATCGCCTCGCCGGACAGGTTTTCGCCTTGCATATACTTATTCGCCGCCGATACGATATCAAATATTGCCGCAATCGCGTCAGCGGTGTTTAAATCATCTTCCATCGCGTCGATAAACTTCTGTTTGTTGACATAAACTTCGTCAATATACTTTATGTCAACTTCATTGTTTTTTATGTCAACCGATTTCTGTAAAAATTCCAATTTGTTCACGCACGCGTAAATTCTCTCAAGCGCCGCTTTAGACGATTCCATAACGTCAACGCTGAAACTTATCGGGCTTCGATAATGGGACGACAGCATAAAGAACCGAACCACCTCGTAGCCGTACTTTTCCGCCACTTCGCGGACGGTGAAGAAATTCCCAAGTGATTTAGACATTTTGCGGTTGTCAACATTGATGTAGCCGTTGTGAATCCAGTAGTTGGCGAAGGTTTGTCCGTTCGCCGCCTCGCTTTGCGCGATTTCGTTCTCGTGGTGCGGGAACACCAAATCCTTGCCGCCGCTGTGAATATCGATGGTTTTGCCCAAATATTTGTTCGCCATCGCGCTACACTCGATATGCCAGCCGGGGCGCCCCATGCCCCACGGCGAATCCCACGCGCACTCCTCTCCCTCTTTCTGCTTCTTCCAAAGGGAGAAATCGGTGGGGTCGCGCTTCACTTCCGCAACGTCAACCCGCGCGCCCGATTCAAGCTCGTCTAACGGCTGGTGCGACAGTTTTCCGTACTCCTCGAACTTCTTCGTTGAAAAATAAACATCGCCGTCAACGTTGTACGCGAACCCTTTATCCTCAAGGGTTTTAATAATCTCTATAATGGCGTCGATATTGTCGGTCGCGCGGGGGTGAATGGTCGCCTCACGGATTCCAAGCCCCTTCGCGTCGGTAAAATACTCGGCGATGTACTTATCTGCGATATCTTTGACCGTCACGCCCTCTTCGTTAGCTTTGTTAAGCAACTTATCGTCAATGTCGGTAAAATTCTGCACAAATTTCACGCCGTATCCTCGGTATTCAAGGTAGCGGCGCAAAACGTCGAATAATATAAACGGGCGGGCGTTTCCGATATGAAAATAGTTGTATACCGTCGGGCCGCACGAATATATTTTGACCTCATTTTTGTCGATAGGGACAAATTCTTCCTTTTTGCGTGTAAGTGTGTTATATAACTTCAGAATAACCTCTCCTTTGTTTGAAGAATATGTAGGGGCGACATTTTGTCGCCCGAAAACAATAATTCATACGCTTGCAGGCGACATTTTGCCGCCCGAAAACAATAATTCATACGCTTGCAGGCGACATTTTGCCGCCCGAAAACAATAATTCATACGCTTGCGGGCGGCAGAATGCCGCCCCTACTTGTTTTTTATCTCTTGTTTTAACTTTTCAATTTCTTGGCAAAGTCTGCAAATCTCTTGCGATATAGGGTCGGGGACATTTGCGTGATCGAAATCGACTTTCATGTTGTCCATCTTGACAACCCGCGCGGGAACGCCGACGCATGTGCTGTTCGGCGGAATTTCGGTAAGTACGACGGCATTTGCCGCGACCTTCGAGTTATCGCCGATTGTAAACGGACCTAAAACCTTCGCGCCGGCGCCGACAAGAACGTTGTTTCCCAATGTAGGGTGGCGTTTTCCGACGTCTTTTCCGGTGCCGCCGAGGGTTACGCCTTGATAAATGGTGCAACCGTCGCCCACAACGGCGGTTTCGCCGATTACGACGCCGGTTCCGTGGTCGATAAATACGCATTCGCCGATTACGGCGGCGGGATGGATTTCGATTCCGGTTTTGCGCCTTGCGCGCGCGGCAATCTTATGCGCACGAAAGGTTTTGCCGGCTTTGTAAAGCTTATGCGCTTTTCGGTGCGCCACTATCGCGCGAACGCCGGGGTAGAACCAAAACACTTGCCAAAACGACGTTGCCGCGGGGTCTCGTTCCATTGCGGCGACGCATTCTTTTTTTATTGTCTTTATTATTCCCATAAATTTTCACCTCTTACTACTACAATACTCAAAACCGGCTTGGTTCGTGCCAAATTGCGCGCTAGGTGCGTAATTTGGTGCGAAGCGTATATATAAATATGATAGTTGTAACTAAAAACGCAACCATATCCGCAGTCAAGCCAACATACCATATTCCGTAAAGTCCGAATCGGGGCGGTAAAATCAGCAAAAGCGGGATAAACAATATCACATGCCGAAGCATGTTAAGCATAAGTGAAATCCTCGCTTTTCCGATTGATTGGAAAAACATTGCTTGAATCAGCTGCACCCCTACAATCAGGAACGCGCCGGCGAAAATGGGCATTCCGGACAGCGCGATTGCCATCAATTCGGGGTCGTCGGTAAACATTCGAATGGGCACTTGCGGGAAGAACATGATAAAACACCAACCGATAAACGAAATCGCCGCCGCGATTGAAATGGTATATTTCAGCGTGGTTTTCACTCGGTCATATCGTTTCGCGCCGTAGTTGAAGCCCAAAATCGGCTGCGACCCTTGATTCAGCCCGAATATGGGCGTTAGGAAAAGCATTAGAAAATTTGACACAATTCCCATTGCGCCAAGCGCCAGATATCCGCCTTCGTATCCAAGCGCCAAATCGCCCTGAACACGAAGTGTGTTGTTCAATATCCCCACAACGACACTTCCCATGATCTGCGCCAGGAACGGCGAAATTCCTATTGAAAATATGGGGAATACAATTTTCGGGTCAAGTTTAAAGTTTTTAAATTTAAAACGAAGCGTCTTGTTCTTCTTGTTCAATAAAATATATAACGAAACCATCATTGCGATTGATTGCGCGATGATTGTCGAAATTGCCGCGCCGCGGACGCCGCCGTCCAGCACGATTACAAATATCACGCTTAAACCGATATTAAGCACCGCGCCGGTAATCAGCGCCGCCATTGCCTGGTATGGCTTTCCCATCGCTCGAATCATGTGGGTTAATCCAAATCCTACGATTTGAAATGCCGAGCCGGCAACCAAAATTCGCAAATATTCGGTTGCGTAATACAAAGCCGCGCCACGCGCGCCGTATAGGCGGAGCAACGGTTCGAGAAATATAAGTCCGAAGGTTGTTATAAACGCCGCAACCAAGATAAGCAGAACCAGCGCGTTGCCCAGCGTTTTTTCCGCCACACGTCGGCGTCCTTCGCCCATACGAATGGAAATTCTTGTCGCTGCGCCGTTTCCGACGAGAAGCGCAAACCCCACAACAACAAGGATCAGCGGCATCGCAACCACGATTCCGGAAAACGCGTTCCGTCCCGCGACATGACTTATAAATATTTTATCCACAAATGAATATATAGAGCTTATAACCATTCCCACAACGGCGGGAAGGGAAAATCGCAGTAACAGTTTCGGTATGCTGCCTTGATCTAGGTTCAATTCATTACCTACCTTCTTTTGCTTTGATGCCATTTCATACCGTATTAGTTTAGCATATATTTCAAGCATTGGCAATAGTTATTTTTGTACTTGACTTTTTGCAGTACATATCATATAATCAATAATGTTTAAATGTTGACAAAACATGGAAACTGTGGTAAAATAAAGTATTATATTATTGTAATTTACAAATGAAAGGTTGTTAGAGAATGAGTATCAAAATTGAAAAGTTAGAAAATAGCCAGGTGAGTTTTGAGTTTTCCGTTACTGCCGAGGAGTTTGAGGCGGCGATTGAGAAAGCTTACAAGAAGAATGTCGGCAACATGAAAGTTCAAGGTTTTCGTCCCGGCAAAGCGCCGCGCGCGATGATTGAAAAACTGTATGGCGAGAGCGTTTTTTACGACGACGCGATTAACATTGCCTTGCCTGACGCATATGATAAGGTGGTTACCGAAAACGAACTTTTGACGGTTGATCGCCCGGAGATTGATATTAAAGAGCTTGACAAAGCGACCGGCGTTGTGTTTACCGCGAAAGTTACGGTGAAACCGGAGTTTACGCTTGGTACATATAAAGGAATAAGCGCGACGAAACCGTCTGTTGACGTCGCTATTGAAGACGTTGACACGCAACTTGAATCGCTGCGCACGCGCGGCGGGCGGCAGGTTTCGGTTGACGACCGAGCGGTGGAGAACGGCGACGTTGCGAACATCGATTTTGAGGGATTTGTGGACGATGTTCCGTTCGAGGGCGGCAAGGGCGAAGGTTTCGATCTTAAAATCGGTTCGGGGCAGTTTATTCCGGGCTTTGAAGAGCAACTTGTGGGCAAAAACATCGGCGAGGAAACCGACGTGAACGTTAGTTTCCCGGAAGAGTATCACGCTGAGGCGCTTGCGGGCAAGCCGGCGGTGTTTAAGGTGAGAATTAACTCTATCACCACGACGGAACTTCCCGAACTTGACGACGAGTTCGCGAAAGATATCAGCGAGTTCGACACTTTAGACGAGTTGAAAGAAGATATTACCAAGAAAATCGCAGAGCAAAAAGAAAAAAACGCGAAAGCTGAATTAGAAAACAGCATTTTGGAAACAATATCCAAGAATACCGAGATAGAAATTCCTGAATGTATGATAGAATCGCAAACAAACAACCTTATGAAAGATTTCGAAATGCGTATGCAATATCAGGGCATGAATTTGGAAATGTACGCGCAGTATACCGGAACGACGGTTGAGGAATTGCGTGAGAAAATGAAAGAACAAGCCGCGGCGAACGTTAAAACGTCGTTGATCATTGAGGCGATTGCGAAAGCGGAAGATATTAAGCCGAGCGAGGAAGAAATTGCGGAAGAATATCAAAAGTTTGCGGAAGCATACAAAATGGACGTTGAAGAGCTTAGAAAACGTATTCCGGAAGAGGATATCATTGCGAATCTTAGCAGCGCGAAAGCGGTTGATTTCTTAGTTGAGAATGCGAAAGTAAAAGAGGGTAAGTAGCAAAATAATCAGATTTTAAATTTGCGTCAAATTGCGTGCATTGTGGTGAAAACCACTCGGGAGCGTATATAAATATATCCGACCGAGTGGTTTTCGCCGCAAGGTGCGTAATTTCACGCAAATACCATGAAAGGAGCACATATATGAGTTTGGTGCCTTATGTTATTGAACAGACTAGCCGAGGGGAAAGGTCTTACGACATATTTTCGCGGCTTTTAAAGGATAGGATTATATTTTTATCGGACGAGGTAAATGACGTTACGGCAAGCCTTATTGTGGCGCAGTTGCTGTTTTTGGACAGCGAAGACCCCGATAAGGATATCAATTTTTACATCAACAGCCCGGGCGGTTCCGTAACCGCGGGAATGGCGATATATGATACTATGCAACATACGAAAGCCGATGTTTCAACCATTTGCGTTGGCATGGCGGCGTCGATGGGGGCGTTTTTGCTGTCCGCCGGCGCGAAAGGGAAGCGTTTCGCGCTTCCGAACAGCGAAATTATGATTCATCAACCGCTTGGCGGTATGCGCGGGCAAACGTCGGATATAAAGATTCATGCCGACCGAATGATTGCGATTCGCGAGAATTTGAACAAACTTTTGGCGGAAAACACCGGGCAACCGCTTGATATTATCGAGCGCGACACCGAGCGTGATAATTTTATGACCGCTGAAGAGGCGATGAAGTATGGCTTAGTTGATAAGGTTATGATCAAGAGGTAGAAATTGCGTGAAATCACGCACCTTGCGGCGAAAACCACTCGGTCGGATATATTTATATACGCTCCCGAGCGGTTTTCACCACAATGCACGCAATTTGACGCAATTTTTTGAAGGCGTTTTGAAAGGACTGGTTAAATGTCTAACAACGAAGAAAGTAATAGAAAACCGCTTAAATGTTCGTTTTGCGGCAAGCCTGAGGAGCAGGTAAAGCGGCTTGTGGCAGGACCGGGCGTTTATATTTGTAACGAATGCGTTAATTTGTGCTTTGATATTTTCGAGGAAGATTTCGACGAAATCGGCATGGAAGCCATTGAGGGCTTGCCGAAACCGAAGGAAATCAAGGCGATACTTGACGAATATGTTATCGGACAGGAAACTGCCAAAAAGGCTTTGTCGGTTGCGATTTACAACCACTATAAGCGCATAAATTCCGGCGTTGGCACAAATGATGTTGAGCTTCAAAAGAGTAATATTTTAATGCTCGGTCCGACAGGCTCGGGCAAAACTTTGCTTGCGCAGACGCTTGCGAAGATTTTGAATGTTCCGTTTACAATCGCGGACGCGACTTCACTCACCGAAGCCGGCTATGTCGGCGAAGATGTGGAAAATATACTGTTGAAGCTTATTCAAGCGGCGGACGGCGATATTGAGCTTGCCGAGCGCGGAATTGTTTATATCGACGAGATTGACAAAATTTCGCGCAAGTCGGAAAATCCGTCAATCACCCGCGACGTTAGCGGCGAGGGTGTTCAGCAGACGCTTTTGAAAATACTTGAGGGAACGGTTGCTTCCGTTCCGCCGACAGGCGGAAGAAAGCATCCGCACCAGGAGTTTTTGCAGATTGACACGACGAATATCCTGTTTATTTGCGGTGGCGCGTTCGAGGGGATTGAAAAAATTATCGAAAGCCGCGTATCGTCGAAAACTATGGGATTCGGCGCGAAAATCGAAAGTAAAAAAGAGAAAAACTCCGGCGAAATTTTGAAGCAGTTGGTTCCCGGCGATTTGCTGAAGTTCGGTTTAATTCCCGAATTTGTCGGGCGGGTGCCCATTATCACGACTTTGGAAGATTTGGACGAGAAAGCGTTGGTTGAAATTTTGACGAAGCCGAAGAATGCGCTGTTTAAGCAGTATCAGAAGTTGTTCGAGATGGATAATGTGATTTTGGAGTTCGAACCCGCGGCGGCGAAAGCAATTGCGAAAAAAGCAATGGAACGAAAGACCGGCGCGCGCGGATTGCGGACGATTATTGAGGAAATCATGCTTGAGATTATGTATGACGTGCCGAGTGACGATACAATCGAGAAGGTGCTGATTACCAAGAAATGCGTAACTGACGGCGCGCCGCCTGAGGTTGTGTATAACCCGAATCGCAAGCCGCTTAAGACAACGTATGCGAAGAAGGGCGATAAGCCGATACGAAATCAAGCGGGGTAGGAAAGGCAATTGACAATTGACAATTAACAATTAACAATTATGGTTTTGCCTTGCGCGGGCAGGCTTAAAACCTTTTTCGGGTATGCCCTGAGGGCTTATGTCCTGCCGGACGGGCGATAAGGGCTCTGCCCTTATCAATCCCGGTCGCCTATGGTCGCAAACGCAAAGACCGCGATTTGCGCCAAAGTCGGCGACATAAAAAGCATTGGTTAGCGAACCGCATTCGCGGTAAATGAGACTTAGCTTGTGTATTTTACAAGCTGTAGTCGAATTATCCAGTGAGCGTAAGCGAGTCGGGAAAGATTAGCGAGATAAAGCGCTGTTTCAGTCAGCCTGCGGCTTTTGCCGCCGTACACATTTAACTGATAGGATGTTGTTTGCCGTCCTTTTTTAAGCGGCGCGCTTTTAATAGCGTCGTAGCGCGTTTGCGCCGCCTGTTTTGATAAAACTTTTTTAAAAGTTTTTCGGGGTGTGTCGAGGATATTCGATAATACCCTTTGACGCTATGCGGCAGCCGCCGTAGCGCCCTCAGGGGCGGTCTCTGAATAAGGAGCAAATACATATGAACATCAGAGAACACATTAAAAATCAAATATTGATCCTCGACGGCGGGATGGGGACGATGCTTTACAAAAGCGGCAAGCTTAATCGCGGCGAGAATCCTGTTTTGCTCAATTTACAAAGCCCTGAAACGGTGAAATCCGTTCACATGGCTTATTTGCAGGCGGGCGCGGATATGATATTAACCAACACTTTCGCCGTCGCGGGTGAGCCGAACTTTGAGGAGATAATCAAAAGCGCGGTTGGGATTGCCAAAGAAGCGGTTGAAGAATTTCGACAAACTGCCGAGCCTCGCGGCGCAATGTTTGCAGATGTTGAAACGCGGGAAAAGTGCAGGTTTGCCTGCTTCGACGCTTGTGTAGCTTTGAACGTCGGACCGATTGGCGAGATGTTGGAGCCGTTAGGCGAGCTTCGCGCCGAAGCGGCATATGAGAAGTTTAAATTGCAAGTTTTGGCAGGCGTTTCAGCCAGCGCGGACGCGATATACATAGAAACGATGACCGATTTAGCCGAAGCCGAAATCGCGGTTCGGGCAGCACGCGAAAATTGCAATTTGCCGATTTTCGCAACCATGTCATTTGAAGAAAATCTGCGCACATTTATGGGCGTGGATATTCCGTCGATGGCGGAAACTCTTGAGCGTGCCGGCGCGGATTTTATTGGAATCAACTGCTCTGTCGGTCCTGTTCAGATGCTTACTATGGCGGCGGAACTGAAAAAACATACAAGTTTGCCGATCATTATCAAGCCGAACGCGGGATTGCCGACAATCGTGAACGGCGAGGCGGTTTACGACGTAACACCGGAAGAATTCGCGGCAAATATGAGGAAAATCATTGACGACGTTGGCGTTTCGGTCGTTGGCGGGTGCTGCGGCACGACGCCGGAGTTTATCGAAGAATTAGCGAAAATTTAATAAAAAAAAGCGTCCCAGAGGACGCTTTTTATTTTGAAAAAACATTTCTCTATTTGCAATCACAACAAAGTCCGTTAAATGATATGTTTGTTATATCAAACCCGTCGATACCACTAAACTTGCCGAAAAGGTCATCAAAATCACCCTCAACGTCAAAGACGCGCCTGCAATCTTTGCACATAAAGTGATAATGTTTATGACAATTATGGTCGTAATGCGTCTGACCGTAGAAACTGCCGATATTCAACAATTCGCCCGACTCTGCCATTTGCCCCAAGTTTCGGTAAACGGTGGCTTTGCTGATGGTCGGATATTTACGCACGACGTATTCGTAAACCTGTTCGGCTGTCGCGTGGATGTTGAGTTCTTCCACCGCGTTAAGTATTAACTGCCGTTGAATTGTGTTCCGTTTTTCCATATGGAAATCCTCCGATTAAAAATGTCGCTTCAGTAGTCCTGCAAACGCCATGCCGTGCCGCGCCTCGTCTTTACACATTTCGTGAACGGTGTCGTGTATAGCGTCAAGATTAAGCTCTTTCGCGCGGCGAGCGATGTCCAGTTTTCCTTGCGTCGCGCCGTGTTCAGCCATTACGCGCATTTCAAGATTCTTCTTGGTCGAAACGTCAACAACCTCGCCAAGTAGCTCCGCAAACTTCGCCGCGTGTTCTGCTTCCTCGAACGCGATACGCTTGTAAGCTTCCGCAACCTCCGGATAGCCCTCTCTGTCCGCTTGGCGGCTCATCGCGAGATACATTCCGACTTCGGTACATTCACCCATAAAATGCTGACGCAAACCTTCAACGATTTCAGCGTCGACTCCTTGAGCGACTCCGATTCTATGTTCGTCGGCGAATGCCAAACCTTCGCCCGATTGCTCGGCAAACTTGTTCGCGGGAACATTACATTGCGGGCAAGCCTCCGGCGCCGCGCCTCCTTCATGTGTGTAACCACAGATAGTACATACAAACTTTTTCATAGATAATTCCTCCTTAATGATAATTATTACCAATTGCTTGTTTGTATTATATAGCATAAAAATGTGTTTGTCAAGCTTTATTTTAAAAAAAGTAGAGAATGGATTATCATTCTCTACTTTTTTATATCCAATTACGCATTTTTCCTTAAAACGACATCCCCGCCGTACCGTCCACGGGGACAGACAAAACAACGCCTTGCGCCGACGATTGCGCGCCGAATGATTCATCAATCGTGTCCATTATTGATTGCTTTTGCTCGCTGCTTGTCACGATTACGACAACTTCCTTTTTCGTCTGTTCCGCAATCCCTAAAAACTTAACTACGTCGCCTGAATTAATATGTTTCGCTTTAATAATCGTTCCGCCGCGAGCGCCCGCGTCTTTTGCCGCACTCACCACTTCCGCGCTTTTTCCGGTGTTGACAATTGCAAGTATAAGATTGTGTTCATTTTTCATTTCATCCACCTCGTTTTCTGTATTTTCGTTATTAATCGGAACGGTAAACGCGATTCCGCGCCCCGCTTTTTCCAAACTTAATGCTTCGCCTATATCCGCAAGCGCTTTGTCGATGACTTCTCTCGCCGCGACACAAAATACCGCGGTTTTTTCAAGCGTTCCGAGCCCAAGAAGCGCTAAAAAATCGGAAGCTTGCGTTCCTTCGGCGTCACAGCTGAATTGCAGAAAAAAGTCATAGTTTTTAAGCATCGCCTCGGTTTGATCACCGTCAGCGCGATTTACAATAGTTACAAGCATTTTTGCGTTGTTAGTTATCATGATATATCTCCCTTTCTTTGCCTGCATCTCCCTTTTTTTATGTAGAAACACTATTCTACCACTATTATCCATTTTTGTCAACACAACTTGTGTAAAGATTTCATATTATACATTGGGTGATACTATGAATAAAAGCGAAATAATAAAATCGTTCGAGCTTTCGGCGGCGGCTTACAAGGAGATTCAGCCTTACTGCCCGCACGATTGCGTGTCCGTGATAAATAATCCCGAATTAGATGTCGAATGTTTCCTGCGGCGGGAAAATAAAACGTTGAGAGTCACGTTTCGCGGAAGCGCGTCGTCTGAAAACTGGAAAAACGATTTCGAATTTTGGGAGAAGAACATTCCGTACGACCACATAAGCCGCGATATAAAAGTTCATGCCGGATTTTTGAATTCCTACAAAGCGGCGGGAATAAGAGACAAAATCCTTGCCGCCATTGATGAAAACACAAAATATATAAAAATTTGCGGCCACTCGCTTGGTGCCGCGCTTAGTGTTTTGTGCGCTTTCGACGTGGCGTATAACTTCCCCGACCGAGATATTGAGGTGATCGTGTTCGGCTGCCCGCGCGTTGGGAACAAAGCGTTCGCTAAGCTTTATAATAAGCTTGTCACAAAGAGCATACGCGTCGAAAACGGCAACGACATCGTGACGAAAATCCCGTTTCGGTTTTCAAATCCGTTCTTAAACTATCGCCATGTCGGCGCGACATTGCGGATTGGAAGCGTCAGACTGCCGTTCGTCGCGTCAGTCCGCGACCACATGCCGAAGAATTATTATTCCGCGTTACTGACGCGGTTGTTGTAATAAAAGCCGCACAGCGGCTTTTATTATCTCGTAATATCGACGCCCGAATAATATGTTTTCAAAATTTCCGAATAACTCAAACCGTCTCGTGCCAAGCGGTTCGCGCCGTGCTGGCTCATTCCCACACCATGCCCGAATCCGCGTACTGTAAAGTAAACATACCAATCATCTGTCGAAACTTCAAAATTATGGCTCCGAAGTCCGAAAATCCGCCTGATTTCAGTTCCTCTGAAACTTTCGTTTCCAATCCTGATACTTCCCACTCTTCCGCCATCGGTTCGAGTGATTTCTCCCAACGCTTCGGACAAAGTATGACCGACCAACAATCCCGCTCGCTCGGCGCGGAGACGTTCGACGAACTCGGCAACCGAAAATTGGGCATACGTCTGAAAATTCGGCAAATCATAGTAATCACCGCTGTGAACCGAGCGCAGATAAGGGATTGCCGCGCTCCAAACATCTTCCGAATTTTCGGTGCGGCCGCTGCTCATCGCAAAAAAGAACGCGCGCGCGACATGCCCGTTATAAGTCATATACGCGCCAACCGTTGACTCCACCGCGTAGCGCAGTCGGGGCTCGTAATAGTCGGCTCTGTCGCCCCACCGCTCCCGCGCGGCTTCCATACTTGTCCACGCGACGCAATGCGCGAAGTTTGTACAGCTATCCGCGCCGTGATGTTCACTCGGCGCGCCATACGCGCGGTAGATTTGCATACGATAGAGGATAAAACTCCGCGCGGCAATCGCTTGCGCCTGCAACGCCGCAATCTCAAACGACGCCGGCATTTCAGCGGCAACCACGCCGAGAATATATTCCTCGAAATCCAGATACACCACTTCGCCGAGCGAATGTACGTAAACCGAAACTTTCCCATACGGCATTAAGTTCGCGATACGCTCGCTGCGCGGCGGCTCATCGTATTGCGGAATTTCCGGCGCGATTGCCGGGATTACATTATAGTTGCCGCGCACACGCCACGCTTGCATTTGCGGACTTACAGTAAATAGGAATACGCCGAATCCGACGAGGATTAGAATTGAGAATATGGTTTTTTTCATAATTTTCTCCTTTTGCGCTGACAAGCGCATATTGTGCGCCTGCGGGCGCGGACTAATGTCGTTAAGGGTATTATCGAATACCCTTAACAAACCCCGAAAAACTTTTAAAAAAGTTTTATCAAAACCTCATTCAACGCCGCCGACCCATTCGTCAAAAAACGACGAACAGGTGCCCCGTCTGGCGTATGAATTCGAAAAAATTAGCGAACCGCATTCGCGGAAAGAATAGCAAGATAAACCGCCGCTTCCATTCGAGTCTGCGGCTTTTGCCGCCGTAAATACTTAACTAATGCGTAGATGTTTGCAGTCCTCAATAAGCGGCGCGCTTTTAATAGCGCCATAGCGCGTTTGGGGAGTGGCATCGGAAACTTGTTTCCGCTAATGCCACCCCTGTGAAAACCGCCCGTGAAAGCAAGGCGTTTTTTGCCGCCGCTTGAACGGTTGCGGTTGACCGCCGCCGCAAGTTTTACTAAATTTTTTTTGAAAAAATTTTCGTGGATTGACAAGGACTTCGACAAGTCCTTGTCGCTCTGCGGCAGCAGCCGCACATATGCGCTTGTCAGCGCAAGACCCCCGCCGTGGCAACGGCATACTCTATTATACTACACCTCGTCCGCTTTTAGTATAAATTCGCAAAAATATATTTGCAAAAATTGCGGATTAATGATAAAATAAATACGAGGTGAGGTTTTATGAGCGAAACTTTTGTAACACTTGAAAAATTAATCCAGGAATTGCGGCTTGAAACGGTATATCAACCCGAATGCGAGCCGAAAATTATAAGCGCGGACATCAATCGTCCGGGGCTTCAAATTACCGGCTTTTTCGATTATTTCGACAGTGACCGAATCCAAATTTTCGGCATGGTTGAAAACGCTTTCCTTGCCGAAATGACGGCGCACGAGCGAGAGGACTGCTTGGCTGACCTGTTCCGCAAGAAAATTCCTGCGGCAATTTTAACTCGCGGCGCGGACGTGCTTCCCGAAATGCTTTCCGCGGCGCAGAAATACGAAGTTCCGATTCTGCGCACCGAAGAGGGCAGTTCGCGCTTTATGAGCGCGCTTATCGCGTTTTTGAACCTTGAACTTGCGCCGCAAATCACGCGGCACGGCGTTTTGGTTGAAGTTTACGGCGAGGGAATCCTAATCTTGGGCGGAAGCGGTGTCGGAAAAAGCGAAACGGCGGTCGAGCTTCTAAAACGCGGTCACAGGCTTGTCGCCGACGACGCGGTGGAAATCAGACGCCCGTCCGTGAAAGCGCTTGTTGGCTCGAGTCCTGAAATTATTCGACACTTTATCGAAATCCGAGGAATCGGAATTGTTGACGTTCAAAAAATATTCGGTATGGGCGCGGTGAAGCAGACCGAGAAAATCGATATGGTGATTCACCTTGAAAACTGGATTGAGGGCAAGCAATACGACCGTTTGGGGCTCGTCAGCGAGTATACAAATATTTTGGGAATCGATATTCCGTCCCTCACCGTTCCGGTAAAGCCGGGGCGAAATTTGGCGATTATATTAGAGGTCGCCGCGATGAATAACCGGCAGAAGAAGTTAGGCTACAACGCCGCCGAGGAGTTGAACAACCGACTTTTGGAGCAGATGCACAAGACGCTGGAGGCGGAGCAGGCGAAGGAGTAAAATTATGGATTTGCGCTTATCAGCGCGGAATGCCGTTTCCTCGGCGCTTTTTGCCGAATCATGTCATATGCCCTCTAGAGTCTCGCTCTGAAAAAAGCTTGCCGCCGCAGCGGCAAAAAAGGAGTTATCACACATGAAAATCCTAATGGACACACATACGCACACTAACGCGTCGGCGCACGCGTATAGCACGTTGCTCGAAAACGTTGCCGTTGCCAAGCAAAAGGGGCTGGAAGGCATCGTAATGACCAACCACGCGCCCGGAATCGTCGACGCGCCGCATGTTTGGCATTTTCATTGCATGTACAACATTCCGCGCGAAATCGACGGAATCAAAGTGCTTGGCGGCGTTGAGGCGAACGTTTTAGACGAGAACGGAACCCTTGATATGACGGCAATTGACCTACAATCTTGCGATGTTGTTATCGCGTCCATTCATAGACCGTGCTATACTCCCGGAAGCGTTGAACAACACACGAAAACGTGGCTTAACGTGATTAAAAATCCGTATGTTGATATTTTGGGACACAGCGGCGAGGAAAGATTCAAATATGATGTTGAAACCGTGATCGCAGCGGCAAAAGCGGCGGGCGTTTGTATCGAAATCAACGCCCACTCCTTCACCGCGCGGCACGGAACCGAAGCGAACTGCCGCAAAATCGCCGAAACTTGCAAAAAGTTGGGCGCGAACATTGTTGTGGCAAGCGACGCGCATATTTGTTTCGATGTCGGCAATTTCGACACGGCGATTGAAATGTTGACCGAAATCGACTTCCCCGAGGAATTAATTATGAATACTTCGGCGGAAAAGTTTATATCATATATCGAGAAAAGAAAATCACAACTGAAAGGTTGATATCGCTTGAAAGAATTGCTTGAAAAGTTAGTCGGCGCGGCGAACGTTTTGATTGACGAGCCGATGAAAAATCATACATCGTTCAAAATTGGCGGCCCTGCTGATTTTATTGTTGTGCCGCAGACGAAAAAAAGCCTGTGCGACACCGTTAAAACCTTGAGGGAACAGGGAATTCCCATAACGATTATCGGAAACGGCTCGAATTTGCTTGTGTCCGATAAGGGAATCCGCGGCGTTGTCGTAAAAATCGCCGGCGGCTTGAACGGCGTTGAAGTTGAACGGAACACAATCACCGCGCAAAGCGGCGTCTTGCTCTCTCGGCTCGCGAGTGTCGCGTGTTCAAGCGGGCTTACGGGGCTTGAGTTCGCCGCGGGAATCCCCGGAACGGTGGGCGGCGCGATTGTTATGAACGCCGGCGCATACGACCATGAGATGAAGGAAGTCGTAACCGAAACGACATATATCGACGAAAACGGAAATTTAGGCGTCCTCAAAGGCGTTCGCGAGCATAAATTCGGCTATCGCGCAAGTATATTCCAGTCCGAAAATTGGATAATTTTAGAAAGCGTATTCCGTCTAAAACCCGGTAATATTGACGAAATCCGCGCCGAAATGGATAGCATAGCGCGAAAGCGCAAACGCAAGCAACCGCTCGAATTCCCAAGCGCGGGAAGCGCGTTTAAACGCCCGCTTGGCGGATTCGCGGCGAAGCTAATCGACGACGCGGGTCTTAAAGGCGCAAAAATCGGCGGCGCCATGGTGTCGGATAAGCACAGCGGATTTATTATAAACGTTGGAAACGCCACCGCGAACGACGTTTGCGAACTTTTGAAGAAAGTTCAAACCGAAGTTTCTGCGCAATTCGGAATTACACTTGAACCGGAAGTGAAGATGATAGGTGAGTTTTAGGGGTTGCGTTTAGGGCGAATGCCCTAAAACCCATTATTCGGGTCCGGCCCGAGGGCGTGTGCGGCAGCTGCCGCAGAGCGACAAGGGCTCTGCCCTTGCCAATCCCGGTCGCCTTGTGTTGTCGCAAAACGCTTACGCTGCGCAACGAATCGGCGACGGCGAGTGCAATCAACTTGCCTCTAACCAAACAATATCTCGCGCTTTTAGGCGCGGGACGCTTTCAGTCGAGCATGCGGCTTTTGCCGCCGTAGGCACTAAACTGAAAGGATTATGTTTGCAGTCCTCAATAAGCGGCGCGCTTTTAATAGCGCGAAAGCGCGTTTGCGCCGCCATATTTTGATAAAACTTTTTTAAAAGTTTTTGCAGATAGCTGTGGATTTTGCAAGCAAAATCTTACGCCCCTGCACTTTTCGGCTATAGATTGCGATAAAACACGCAATCTAAGTCTCAAATGCGGGGTTCGTCAAGGGTATTCGATAATACCCTTGACAACCTTAGCTCGCCGCCGCAGGCGGCATATTGGTCCAAGGCGCAACGCGCCTTGAGCCCGCGCCGAAGGCGCATTAATTCGCAAATGCCACAGCGACTTCGCTGAAAAAGAGTTATAGGGCATCGCCCTAACGAAAGGAGTGCCACAATTGAATTTCATCATAGTCACAGGGCTTAGCGGAGCGGGGAAATCGCAGGTTGTTCGCGTTTTAGACGACCTCGGTTTTTACTGCATTGACAACATTCCGCCCGCGCTTATTCCAAAGTTCGCGGAAATGTATTACAAATCCGACAACGCAATCAAGCAGGTCGCGCTGGTAAGCGATATTCGAACCGGCGACATGTTTGACGAGTTCCTCTCATGCTTGGACGAGCTGTCCGCACACGGATATAATTACGAAATTTTATTCTTGCACGCAAGCGACGAAGTGCTGATTAAACGATATAAAGAAACGCGCCGCCGGCATCCTCTTTCAACCGACGGCGAGCGAGTTACCGACGCCATTACTAAAGAGCGCGAAATCATGACACCCGCGCAAAATCGAGCGACACACATTATCGACACGTCAAACCTCGCAAACGCGCAGCTGAAAGAGCTTATCTCTTCCATTTACAGCGAGGACAAGCAGTTGGAAATCTTCGTAAACGTTATATCTTTCGGGTTTAAACACGGCGTTCCGCTTGATGCCGATCTTGTGTTCGACGTTCGATTTTTGCCGAACCCATTTTATATTCCCGAACTGAAACCTCGAACCGGACTTGAAAAATCCGTATCCGATTATGTGATGAAACACCTGCAAACAACCGAGTTTTTGCAAAAACTGAACGATATGATCGAATTCCTGCTCCCGCATTATATCAAAGAGGGAAAATCACAGTTGGTAATCGCCATCGGCTGCACCGGCGGGCAGCACCGAAGCGTCGCAATCGCGGAAGAGTTCGCGAAACGCCTAAAATCCAACGCGCATCATGTATCCGTACTACATAGAGAGCTAAAAAAACAGGCAATGCCTGTTTATCCCGCGACTTAATTTAGAGATATATTCAAATTTAGTGCCACGAGGCACGAAACGATATGGTGATATAAAATGTCCTCATTCTCGCACAAAGTTAAAGAAGAATTGCGAAAATCGAACGAAATTTTGCCATCCGACGACGTGGCGTTTTTGCGCAACGAATTTTTGCGGCGCGGAAGCATTACAAACCCCGAAAAGTCGTATCATTTGGAGTTTGCCGCGCACTTTCCTCGTCTTTGCGATGACTTGCAAACTTCCATAAGAAATTTAGGCTTGGATTGCAAAACGACCGAGCGAAAAGGCAGTTCTATCGTATATTTAAAGGAAAGCGAGCAAATCTCGGACTTGCTGACATTTATGGGCGCGCCGTTGGCGAGCATGGAACTTACCAACATAAAAATCGAAAAGGAATTGCGCAACGACCTAAACCGCGCGGTGAACGCGGAAAACGCAAATCTGGATAAAACCATAAGCGCGTCAATGCGACTGCTCGCTGACATCCGAAAAATTGAGAATTCCATTGGGCTGGAAAGCCTGCCGCCAGAGCTTTACGCGGTAGCGAAACTGCGTAAAAAGCATAAAGATATCTCGATTGCAGAGTTGGGGCAGAAACTCGCTCCTCCGCTTACCAAGTCAGGAACACAAAATAGGTTGAGGAAGATTAGCGCGATAGCGGAAAAGGTTTAAGGTGTGTTACGCCTTAGACCGTTTTGCGGCGATAGCCGCATAGGTTTGCGCCTACGGCGCCGGTTTTAGGGCAAATGCCCTAAAACCCTTTTTGCCGCTGAGGCGGCGAGCTTTGCGCGGGCGCGCGCGGCGCGGCAAGGACCAGTCCTTGCCAATCCAGCAAACTTTTGCGCGCCAAAAGTTTGACCAAAAGCGTCGCCCTCCCCGTCGCGACCCATCCCGACAAAAGGCGTCGGGCGGGTACCCCGCTGACGGAACCGCGGGCGAAAGTTAGTGCAATCAACGCACTCTACCCAAGCAATATCTCGCGCTTTTAGGCGCGGGTCGTTTTCGAACGAAAGCGGCGGCTTATCTTGCTAATCTTTCCGCGAACGCGGCTCGCTAACCCAAATAGCGGCGCGCTTTTAATAGCGCGAAAGCGCGTTTGCGCCGCCTGTTTTGATAAAACTTTTCTAAAAGTTTTTCGGGGTGTGTCGAGGGTGTTCGACAACACCCTTGACGGTCTTAATGCCCTAGGGCATAACCCTAAAAGGTTTTACGCCCGCGCCCGCAGGCGCAAAAAAGGTCTTAGGGCATCGCCCTACAAAGGAGAATACCCCAATGCCATTCGTACATCTTCACACCCACTCCGCGTTCAGCTTGCTTGACGGACAGGGTAGAATTGAAAACTTAATAGCCGCCGCGAAAACACAAGGGCAAACCGCAATGGCAATCACCGACCACGGAGCAATGTACGGCGTGATTGACTTCTACGAACGCGCCAAAAAACATGGAATTAAGCCGATAATCGGTTGCGAAATCTACACCGCCGCGCGGCGTATGACCGACAAAACCCACGAACACGATTCAAAGTCAGGACACCTGATTTTGCTCGCCAAAAACAATGTCGGCTACCAAAATTTGATGAAAATCGTGTCCTTCGCGTTTACCGACGGGTTTTACTATAAGCCGCGGGCGGATATGGAGCTTTTACGCGAGAATTCCGAGGGAATCATCGCTACTTCCGCCTGCCTTTACGGCGATATTCCGCAGTTGATTGTGCAGGGCAACTACAACGGTGCCGTCGAAAAAGCGCGCGCGTTTATCGACATTTTCGGCAAGGATAACTTCTTCATCGAGTTGCAAGACCACGGAATGATCGAGCAACGCCGCGCGAACAAAGATCTAATCCGCCTCGCGCGAGAGCTTGACCTGCGGCTTGTTGCGACCAACGATATACACTACGTAAACAAACGCGACGCAGAATATCAAGACGTCTTGATGGCAATCCAAACCGGCAAAACCCTCGACGATCCGGACCGAATGAAGTTCGACGGAAGTGAAATGTACGTCAAATCCGAGTCCGAAATGCTCGAACTGTTCGACTACATCCCTGAAGCCATTGAAAATACCCAGCTTGTCGCCGACATGTGCAACGTCGAGCTTGATTTCGACTCGCTCCACCTTCCGCAGTTCGATACGCCAAACGAAGCGGACGCATATGAATATCTGAAGCAGCTATGTCACGAGGGATTGAAAAAACGTTACGGTGACTTGATTTCGGACGAAATTGCCGAACGAATTAAGTACGAACTTTCAATGATTAACAAAATGGGGTATGTCGATTACTTCCTCATCGTGTGGGATTTCTGCAAATTCGCGCGGGACAACGGAATTTCCGTCGGTCCCGGACGAGGGTCGGCGGCGGGAAGCCTCGTTTCCTACTGCCTCTTTATCACCGACATCGACCCATTGAAGTTTGGGCTACTGTTCGAACGATTCCTAAATCCCGAGCGGATTTCAATGCCGGATATCGACATCGATTTTTGCGAGCGGCGTCAAGAGGTGATCGACTATGTTATCAACAAGTACGGCGAAGATCACGTTACGCAAATCATCACGTTCGGAACCATGGCGGCGCGCGCCGCGATTCGCGACGTCGGTCGAGTTCTGAATATTCCCTACGGAACGGTGGATAACATCGCGAAAGCCGTGCCGTTCGAACTTGGAATGACCATCGCCAAGGCGCTTAAACGCGCGCCGAAGCTTGAAGAAATGTATAACTCCGACGCCGACGTAAAACGTGTTATCGACTATGCACGGGAAGTTGAAGGCTTGCCGCGGCACACTTCAACACACGCGGCGGGCGTGGTTATCACCAAAGAGCCGCTCTATCAATACGTTCCACTACAAAAAAAGGATGACGTTACCACCACACAATACCCAATGGGAGATATCGAAAAATTGGGACTTTTGAAGATGGACTTTCTGGGGCTGAACACGCTTACCATCATCAAAGACACCATCGAAAACGTCAAGCAATCGCACAACGTCTACATCGACCTCGCAAGCATAAATCTTGACGATAAAGAGGTTTACGACATGTTCTCCCGCGGCGAAACCGACGGCGTGTTCCAGTTTGAAAGCAGCGGAATGCGCGGATTCTTAAAAGAGCTAAAACCACGATGTCTTGAAGATCTTATCGCGGCAACTTCCCTCTACCGCCCCGGCCCGATGGATTCAATACCTACATACGTGCGGAACAAGAATAATCCGAGCCTCGTGACCTACAAACACCCGACGCTTGAGAATATTCTCGACGTAACTTACGGCTGTATCGTCTACCAAGAGCAGGTTATGCAAATCGTGCGCGAACTGGGCGGATATTCACTCGGTCGAGCGGATTTGCTTCGCCGCGCGATGTCGAAAAAGAAGCCGGAAGTTATGAAACAAGAACGCGAGAACTTCATCCACGGAATTATTGACGAAAACGGCGACATTGAAGTCTCCGGCGCGGTGCGCCGCGGCATTGACGAGAAAATCGCCGCAAGCATATTCGACGAAATCATGGATTTCGCCAACTACGCGTTTAATAAGTCGCACGCGGCGGCATACGCGCTTATCGCTTATCAAACGGCGTTTTTAAAGTGCCATTTCCCCGTCGATTTCATGGCGGCTTTGCTATCGAACACACATCAAGTTACCAAACATATTTTAGAATGCAAAAACCGCGGAATTTCCGTGCTTCCGCCCGACGTTAACAAAAGCCGAAGCGGTTTCACTGTTGATAATAACCTACAAAACAGCGCGATTCGGTTCGGGCTTGTCGCGGTGAAGAACGTCGGCGCGGCGTTCGTGCAAAAAATGCTTGCCGAGCGGGATAAAAACGGCGAATTCAAGTCGTTTACCGACTTTTGCACTCGAATGGCAAGCGCGGATTTGAATAAGCGCGTTGTCGAAGCACTTATCTCCTGCGGCGCGTTTGACAGCATGGGCTTGAAGCGCAGCGTTCTGCTTGCCGAGCACGAAAAGGTGATAAGCGGCGCGGTGGGCGATAAACGAAACAATTTGACGGGGCAACTCGACCTGTTTTCAATGTCGAACGATTCCAGAACCGCCGATTCGGACGATAACTTCGAAGATAAGCCGGAATTTTCATACGACGAACTGCTGAATTTAGAGCGGGAATTTTTGGGCTTCTACGTTTCAGGCCACCCGCTTGACACTTTCAAGGAAGTAATCACGGCGAATTCCGACTTCTCAACGTTGGACATCGCGAACGCGCAAAACGCAGAAGAGACTGAAAATTCGCCGCTTCACGACGGAATGACAATCTCGATTTGCGGCATGATTTCGGCGCGGAAAAACAAGGTTACAAAAGCCGGAAAAACTATGTGTTTCCTGAGTTTAGAAGACTTGGTCGGACGGGTTGAAGTCATCGTCTTTGCCGATAAACTCGCAAGATATGATCAATATTTGGAAGTTAACAAAATCGTACGTCTCACCGGACGCTTGGACATCAAAGAAGACGAAGATCCGAAGATAATCTGCGAAAGCATAATGCTGTACAATCCAAAATAAAAAGGCGCACAATGTGCGCCTTTTATTTCGTCACAATCGCCAACAATTCGCCCTCTTCAACACTCACAGTCGCAATATCGGCGGCGAACTCGTTAGACATTGTTATAATATTATCGCTAGTCAATCCCGCCTTATCCAGCGGATACTTCACACCTGTCAATGTTATTCCCTTGACAGGCGCCGCGAACGGCAAAAACGATAGATACTTAAACTCGCCGCGCGCAATTTCGGCGTATTCGCTAATAAGCATTATCTCACAATCCGATTCGACGATTTTTGCCGTCATTCCAAGACTTTGCGCCAATTTTAGCAGATAAACATTCCCAAAAACATGGTCGAAGCGAGCTGAACTCCCCTTATTTATCGCTCCGAATATAATAATCTCATCGCACACGGCTTCAGCCGCAAGCTTTACCGCAAAATTTCCATCGGTATAATCTTTATCCACCGGATCATATTTTATACTCTCAACGCCCGCCGGTAATTCCGCAATGCTATCCATATCGCCGACGATACACCGCGGCGTAATCCCCAATTTTTCAGCATGCGCATACCCGCCGTCGGCACAGATAACAACCCCGTTATCCAAATCATATTCCTCGAAAAAACCATAATCCGCAATCTCACCCGCTAAAAAAATATATCCCGTCATGATAATTTGCTCTCCAATTCGACAAACGCCGCTCCAATATCGTCCGCGCCGAATATCGCGCTGCCCGCAACAATCAAATTCGCGCCCGCGTTGGCAGGAACATGAATATTGTCAGCACTCACGCCGCCGTCAACTTCGATAATCAAATCATGCGAAACATCCCGCGCGATTTCAGCCACTTCCGCAATCTTCGCCGTGCAAGAATCAATATATTTCTGTCCGCCAAGCCCCGCAACCACCGTCATAATTAACACTAAATCGAAATTTTTGATAATATCCCGAATTTCAGACACCGGCGTTTGCGGATTGATCGAAATCCCCGATTTTACGCCCAATTTTCGTATTTTTTTTGAAATTTCCGCAAGCTTGTCCGAATCAACAACCGCCTCGTAATGCACGGTGATAATATCCGCGCCGGCATTCGCAAAAGCTTCAATATGATTCGAAGGATGAGCGATCATCAGATGCACGTCAAGCGTTGCCTCGCACCGTTTTCGCAGCCCTTCAACCACATTCGCTCCGAAAGTAATGGCAGGCACGAAACTGCCGTCCATTATGTCGATATGTAAAACTTCCGCGCCCGCGGCGACCACCTTTGAAATATCATCGTATAAATTTAAAATATTAGCCGCCAATATTGATGGCGCTATTTTCGTTGCCAATCCTTCACCGCCTTTGCCGATTCAAATATATTTATATAGCTTTGGTGCCGTGACTGCGGAATTTGCCCCGCTTCAATCGCCTCAATTACCGCGCAACCTTTATCGGCAACATGCGAACAGCCGGTAAATTTACACTTCCCCAAACACGGCTCGAATTCGCGGAATAAAACTTCGATTTCATCGGCTCGAATTTCCGCCGCTTCAAACGCGCTAAACCCCGGCGTATCGATAATAAATCCTCCATTTTTAAGTTGCAAAAGTTCACTGTGCCGCGTGGTGTGCTTACCGCGGTGAATCTTATCGCTAACTTCGCCGACTTCCATAACTTCCTCGCCCATTAGAATATTGAGAATACTCGACTTCCCAACCCCCGAATTACCGGCGAGAACGGTGATTTTCCCCTGCAACATATCGCTTAATTTATCAAAGTTCTGCTCTGTCGCGGCGCATACGGGAATCACCGGAAATCCCGCGGTTTCGTATATTTCACTCACTTCGTTCGCCGTTTTGATATCGGTTTTGTTGACGCAAATCAAAACGTCGATTCCCTCACGCTCGGCGGCAATTATAAGCTTATCCACCAACAGGAAATTCGGCGCGGGATTCTTGGTCGCAATCACAATGGCGATCTGCGAAACATTGGCGACCGGCGGACGAACAAGCATATTCTCGCGCGGATGAATATTATCAACCACGCCGATATTCTTCTCGTCGTCCAAAATCGAAATATCAACCTTATCACCAACGCACGGTGTAAGCTTGCTTTTCGCGCTTTTCGCGCCGGACTGTTCGGACTCATGCCGAAAAATCCCACGCGCGCGGCACTCAAAAACCTTGCCGCTGTCAACGGCAACGTAATAAAACCCGCCTATTCCTTTGGTTATTATGCCTGTGATAGATATTCCTCCCTTTTGCGCCCTGTGGGCGCGAGCTAAAGGCGCGTTGCGCCTTAGACCAAAAACTTTTGAAAAAGTTTTGCAAAATTTGCGCCCCATGGGCGCGGGTTTTTAGGGCGAATGCCCTAAAAACTATTATTTAGAGCGAGGCTCCGAGAGCAATGCCCTGCCGGGCGGGCATTAAGGGCTCTGCCCTTAATAATCCCGGTCGCCTATGACGCAAACGCAAAAGGCGCGATTTGCGCCAAAGCCGGCGACGAAAAAACTGGGTTAGCGAACCGCATTCGCGGAAGGACTAGCGAGATATAACGCCGTTTCAGTCGAGAGCGACCCGCGCCTAAAAGCGCGAGATGTTATTTGGTTAGAGTGCGTTGATTGCACTAACCTCCGCGCCACGTGTGCTCGGTTTTTGAGCACGTACGTGAGCGCGGCGCTTTTGATCAAACTTTTGGCGCGCAAAAGTTTGCTGGATTGGCAAGGACTGGTCCTTGCCGCGCCGCGCGCGCCCGCGCAACACCTGCCGCCGCAGCGGCAAAAACGGTTTTTAGGGCAAAGCCCTAAAAACCCTGCGCCCGTTGGGCGCAAATTTATAAAACTTTTGAAAAAAGTTTTACGGTCTAAGGCGCGTCGCGCCTTAACCTCTCTACTCCACTCGCCGCAGCGTCTCCGTATTCGAAGTTACCACCACTCCGTTATGCAAAACTTCAATTGTGGTTGTCGAGCTGCTCGAAACAACTCTGATATCGAACCATTCGCCCGGTTGGCGAACCTGCTCGTTAACAACTCGCCCACCCGCGCGGATTGTAATGTTTGTAGGCACATCTCTCGTATTACGGAACGTGAAAATTCCTTCATATTGCGCAGGTGGCGGTGGCGGTGGTGGTCCATTACCATCATCGCCGTTATTGCCACCATTGCCGTTTGGATCGTCCTCAGGACCGGAACTCACCCGCAAACTAACGGTATCGCCAATTCGAAGCGTCGTTCCCGCCGCCGGAAATTGCGAGATTACAACATGCTCGGGAACGGTATCGTTCGCCTCTCGCGTAACCGCAACCTGCGCGCCAAATTCCTCTAACTCCGCAACTGCGTCGCGGTAATCCGCCCGCTCGGTCACATAATTTCTTAAAACCAATTCATCATCGTCACCGTTCGGATCTTCTTCACTTCCGCGGCTGACAGTAACCGTAATTTCAATCGTCTCACCCCGATCTCGCACCCGTCTGCCCGCGACGGGGTTTTGACTGATAATCGTGTCTTCGTCCTCATCACTTTCGATTCTTCGCGCTTCCACAATTTCAAACCGCGAACGATCGTTGTAACGAAGTATCATCGCGTTTAAATCCTCACCCACAAGATCAGGAATCGTAATCTCTGTCACGCCGCCGATAATGCCCGTCATCCAAAGCATCCAAAATGCCAAGATCCCTATAATTATCGCCGGAATCCCGAACTTCGCAACCTTTGCAATCGACCCTTTTTTCGATTGAGATTCAACATTATCGTGATTATCACGCTTCGAGCGGCTTTCCTGCTCGAAAAAGCGGTCGAAATCTTCTTCCTTGCTACTTTGCGCTTTCGGAACGCGCGGAATACTCTGCGGAGCGTTCGGGTTTTTCCGAATACTTCTGATTTCGTTGTCGCTTACCGCTTGCATGTGCATTGTTTGCGTCCGATCAATCGAACTTTCGGCAATAACGCCGCCAATTCTAACATCGGGGTTTCGCATCACTTTTTCCAAGTCGGCAAGCATCTGCGCCGCTGAAGAATAGCGGTTAAGCTGCTCTTTCGCCATCGCTTTTAAAGTGATACCCTCGACCGATTTGGGGATTGCCAAATTATACTCTCGCGGCGGAACCGGCGCTTCTTGAATATGCTTAAGCGCAATGGCAACAGCGGTTTCCGGGTCGCCCGCACCGGTGTTTCCGAACGGAACCCTGCCCGTCGTCATCTCGTAAAGCACAACGCCCGCCGAATAAAGATCGGTTTTCTCGTCGGTGTAGCCGCCCCGCGCCTGCTCGGGTGAAATATATTGAACCGAACCGATTGTGTTGCCCTCGTTTGTCATTGTCGCCTCGTTGTTCGCGCGGGCGATTCCGAAATCGGTAACTTTCAAAATTTTGTCGGGGGTAACTATAATATTATGCGGCTTAATATCACGGTGAATGATAAAATTCTTATGCGCAACTTCCAGCGCGCGGCAAATCTGTGCGGCGAAGTTAAGCGCTTCCGGCCATTCAAGCGCGCCCTGTTGCTCGATGTACTCTTTAAGCGTTTCGCCTTCGACATATTCCATAACGATATAGTGAACTCCATTCTCCTCGCCCACATCGTAAATAGGCACAACATTAGTGTGCGAAAGACTTGCCGCCGCTTGCGATTCGACGTTAAAACGACGAATAAACTCGCTGTCGTTTTTCAAATCATCCCGCAAAACCTTGACAGCAACAAATCGGTTCAGAAGGCGGCATTTCGCCTTATAAACCTTCGCCATCCCGCCGCAGCCGACCTCTTCGATGATTTCGTATCTGTTCCCTAAAATTTTTCCCACTAAATCCATATCTCTCACCTCGTTATCTTTGTAGGGGCGGTCATTGGCCGCCCGCAATCATACTACATTACAGAGAACGCCGTCCTCAACGTCCCGTTGGTTCAAAATTTCAATCCAACAACCGTAATATTATCTTCCTTTAGATGGCTCGCTTTGCTCGCTTATGAAGTCCGTCATTATGGTCCGCCGAGCCGGCGACCGGGATGTTTCCCGGACCCTCATGCCCATTCGGGCAATTCTCATCAAAACTTTAGTCCAACAACCGTAATATTATCAACACCGCCAAGCTCATTTGCCTTATTCACAAGGTTTTCAACCGCAATCTTTACATCATCGCTGCCACTTACTATTTCAAAAATTTCATTATCGTCTAACATTTCGGTAAGTCCGTCACTGCATAGCAACAGCGTGTCCCGTCCGGCTTGGTATTTATATTCGAAAATGTCGGCGAGTATGTTATCGTCGGTTCCAATCGCCCGCGTTATCACGTGTTTCCGAGGATGCGTTTTCGCCGCGTCACGAGTGATTGTTCCATCCTCAATCAAATCCTCAACCAACGAATGATCGCGGGTTAGTTGCGTAATCGTATCATTCACGATATACGCGCGCGAGTCGCCGACGTTGGCAATATACGCTGTATCTTCGGTAACATAGGCGATTACAATGGTGGTTCCCATTCCCGAGCGCGCAGGAACTTCCGCCGCCATTTTGCGGATTAACGAATTGGCATTCTTAATCGCGGAAACCATTAAAATTTCGATATTCTGCGCGGTCAAGTCCTTGCCGATGTAAGGCTGAAGCTCGTTGCTTATCAGTTTTATCGTCTCGACCGACGCAACTTCGCCCGCCTTATGCCCGCCCATTCCGTCAGCGACGCAGG
>Ga0131853_10000754_pt1 | contig 58303 bp, 47 predicted proteins | sample TergutLab28metaG_FD_92764 | JGI IMG/M metagenome (GOLD analysis project Ga0131853, IMG submission 92764) | Labiotermes labralis P1 segment gut microbial communities from Petit-Saut dam, French Guiana - Lab288 P1 (version 2) (version 2) | ecosystem: Host-associated > Arthropoda: Insects >...
ATGTACTTGTGGGCTAGTCCTAGTGTCTTTTGAGCTTCAAGAACACCTTTAGTACGGGCAGAGCTACCAGCACTACCAGCACCGATAACATCCTCACCGTAACTAGCACCATTACCACTATCACTACCTATACCCATACGATTATGAACCCCACCAGTATGCTTAGTAGACCATGACCTCTTAGCTTCCTTTATAGCCAAGTTCAAAGTATTCTGACATACAACACGAATAGGTGTCATAGCAACTTTAATAGCGGCACTTCCATCATGAGAGTTACTAAAGACCATATAAGGTTCTATACGTTCCCCGGCTATTATATAGTTCTCTGGAAGTTTGCCTAACATCCAAACTCTTCTGCCGCCTTGTAACGACCCTGCTGTTTCATACCTTACCCCTTCGCCAATCAAAGCATCTGTAAATGCAAATGCTTCCTCGTTCTGCACTATCTTGTACCTATCTGTTACAACACCCAATACAGCACCATCAATATCCCGAATGTTGGCTTTGTAGTTAGGGATAATCTGCTCCTCTGATGTGTAGACCGCTCCTGTATGACAGATAAAATCTGCTGTATAGATTGGTCTTTGTGTTACTTTCCAATCAAGACCTGCTGCCACTAGAGCATCTTTGGAGCTAAGAGCTTCTTCAACTCTTATTCCTAATCCGTGCCATGGGGTTTCTCTTACGTAAAACATTGATTCTAAATTTGCTGCCATAATAACAACTCCTTTTTTGATTTTGTGTTGGTTTGATTTGATGATTTGATTGGCTTTCTGACTTTCTTTGGATTTCCTTAGGGTAAATATCTTCTTTTGGTTTAACTCATAATGCGCCGAATGTGTAAGTGCGCTATAGAGAATTTTAGCCACCGTAGATATTTGAGCAATACCCGGAATCTTTGAGTGTATCAGCTACATCCACATGCTTGATATTTTTACTTTAACTTTGAACCTACCAAACATCCCGTGACGGCACAAACACGACCTCAATATCATCACTAATAGGACAATCTGGTTCTCCGTCAAAGTCATTGTCTGCTTTTGTGCAAATATTTGGGGCATAACCACTCCTTGGGTCTGTATCAACATACAGAATCCCATCACATTCATAGACTGGTCTATCCCAGCTATCACGGCCTTTGTGGGTTAGTTGCATTGTTTTAGATGTTTTCATGGTTTTTCATTCCTTTCTTCTTTCTTTGGATTTGGTTAATAGGTATAAATTCCACAATATTGAGCTATGAAAGTATTATGGAATATAATCACCGCATTGAGGACACCTATGCTGGTCTGGTAGCTGCCCATAGATATCATCCACATAATAACAGCTTACAAACCCATTAAAGATACCTGTATATCTCCTGCCCTTGTATTCAGCTACAACATCATTAGCACCATTCTCATGCAGAATGATTACTTCATCAAAGGTCTTTAAGCTGTGAATCATGGCTGAAACTATGAAGCCGTGGGTTGTGGTTTCTTTGGTGTTTGATATGGCTTTCACTTCCTTTCTTCCGTATTTTTCAATACTCACCTTACTTCTGCATTTTTTAATACTAGCTTTGCTTCTGTGATTTTTAATGTTTACATAGCTTCCAATGAGTGCAAAGCTCAATACTCACTCGGTAACAATGCCGTAGTAACAGACCTATCAGCTTCCGTAACAATCCAAACCTTACCTTTTGGAGTAACATAAGACGAAAATAACCTATCCCCAGATACAAGGGCTTTGTCATTTGTATCTTTATCATCTTGGGCCATATCTCCCCAGTCACCTATCATATGACGGGCTAGGAGCATATAAACTTCTTGATAGGTCAATAAGTCCATAACCCCAGGGGTGGCTACTATTTGACCTAGTGGAAATGTTGTGTTGGTGAATGGTAGGTTTGAGAATGGGGTGTTGTTTATGGGGTCAACTCCTTTCGTGGTTTTTAGTTGGACTTTTGAAAATGATTTTGATTGCTACGATATACCGTCTGCCCGGATGCCGGTTACGATATTTTGTTTGGGCTACAATAAATGTGCGTGTGGTACCTGTCCCTCCTTCTTTTGGTGTCATTTATTATGTTTAGAATATATAAGTGGGGGATGGGGGAATACGATTTACGTAGAACAACGATTACACTTGCAGTTGCAAATAATCTGCTGTATAATGTCAATAAGGAGTTGTTTATAGAATATGCTTGAATTAACACGCGATCACGTCAAAAAACTAACTGATGAAGATTTAAGGTCTCTAATTGGTCGCCTTTGTGAAGAAGAGGCAAAATCAAAAGGGGCTTCGACTTCATGTGTAACTTGGGGCGGAAATCATACTGCACCTGATGGCGGGCTAGATGTTAGAGTTGCCGCAAGCAAATTTAATATTGAAGATGGCTACATCCCTAAGTCAAATGCTGGATTTCAGGTGAAAAAAAACGACCTAACACCTAGCAAAGTTAAAGATGAAATGTGTCCTATGGGAGAATTACGTACTTCTATCATTGAATTAGCTGAGAATAGCGGGGCTTATATTATAGCGAGTGGCAATGCTGAACTATCAGACATAATGCTGAAAAATCGAAAAAACGCTATGGATGAGGCCGTCAAAAGCAAGCTATCCGAACATAGCTTGACGCTTGATTACTATGACAGTCAACGAATTGCGACCTGGGTTCGGAATTACCCAAGTCTTGTTTTGTGGGTTCGCGATCGCATAGGCGAGCCAATCATTGGCTGGAAATCATATGATAATTGGACTAATCCTAGCGGAGGTGTAGAAGAGGATTACATTATTGATGATAAGGTGCGCTTATTTTATAAAGGAAAGTCGGAAAACAATGTTGTTGATGGAATAAATCGTATGCGAGAACTGCTTCGCAAACCAAAAACTTCAGTTAGATTGGCAGGGCTATCTGGCGTAGGGAAAACAAGGTTTGTACAAGCTTTGTTTGACGATCGCATAGGCTCTGATGCTCTTAGTGAAAATTTGGTGGTATATACCGATATATCATGGGAACCTTCTCCCACGCCTCGTACTTTTGCAGAACAAATAATTGCAAAAGGTGACTTTGCAATTATAATAATTGATAATTGTGCTCCCGCAATACATCAGGCATTAACTGAGGTGTGTGAGCGTACCGATAGCTGTATTAGTTTACTTACGGTTGAGTATGACATCACAGACGAACCCTCAAGCGAAACAGAGGCGTTTTCATTGGAGCCAGCATCTGATGAGCTGATAACCGAGCTAATACAATCCAGATTCCCAACAGTAGATTCGGCTAATGCAGAAAGGATTTCGCAATTTTCTGGCGGCAATGCTAAAATTGCAATAGCACTTGCCAAGACAGTTGAGGCGGGAGAGAACCTGCTAACACTTAACGACAGCCTGCTATTTGACAGATTGTTTTGGCAGAGAAATAATGAAGATGATAACCTAAGAAAAGTAGCAGAAGCATCTGCTCTTGTTTACTCTTTTAATTCAGATATAAATGACAACTCTGACAATGAGCTAGCTATATTATCATCTTTGGTGAATATGAGCTCTTCGGACTTTTATCGTTGTATTACAACGCTTCTTAAAAGGGATTTGATGCAACAGCGTAATAGGTGGCGTGCTGTATTGCCCCATGCTATCGCAAACAAAATGGCAGCACAAGCATTAGAAAATATTCCAAGCAATTTCATAACGAATGCGTTCGCAGGGGATAGCAGAGAAAGGTTGATGCTTTCGTTTATACATAGATTGAGCTATCTACATAATAGCAAAGAAGCACGAGATATTGCAGAAAGCCTATTGTCTGAAACGAGCATATTGGGTGATTTCAGCGATTTACGTAGAGAAAGAATAAAAATCCTCTCTTATGTAGCATCAACAGTACCGGATTTGGTCTTGCAGAAATATCAAACTACTGACATTTCAAGGCTTACTGAACTGCATAGCGGTGCATATATCGAAGAGCATATGCGAATCATTGCTAATTTGGCATATGATGAGGCGAATTTCATTTCTTGCATGGAATTGCTAACTAAATGTGTGCTTGGCAAACGCAAGATAAGTCCTCTGTATAATAATCATTGGATTTTATTGTCCTTTTTTCAATTGTTTCATTCTGGCACAAAGGCAAGCCCGGAGCAAAGACTTTCTTTTGTCAAAGGCTTAGTCACTAGCAATGAAACGGAGAAAGTCGAGCTTGGATTTGAATTGATAGGATCAGCACTATCTACGGAAAATTACCCAAATAGATACACTAACTCATTTGGTTCTCACAACCGAGATAGTGGTTATAAACCAGAGAACAATGATGAATATGATGCTTGGTATCAACACTTTATTGGTTTTTTAATGGAACTAATTCTTGAGGGTGGTGAAATTGGGTATAGAGCTCAAGCGGTGTTGTCAGAAAAAGCCAGGAGACTATGTTGGGGTGGCCTATACAAGTTGGTTGTAGCGGCTTCGGAGCAGATAAGAACCAAAATATTTTGGCCTACTGGTTATGTGGCATTACATGAAATTATGAAATATGATGAAGAGAAAATGAGTACCTCAATTGCTGAAGAATTAAATAATACAAAGTTGCTTCTTGCGCCAAGCACGGATGAAGAAAAGGCAATCCTCTTGGTTTCTACCCGATACGGAGACCACCACGATGACTTCGAGGATATGTCGGTTGAGCAAAGCAGTGCGATTGCTGAAAATGTAGGAAAGACATTTGCGACCCAACCAGAAAAACTTACACGCATAATTAGCGAATCAGTAAAAAATAATAGCTGGCTGTCTTACAATGTAGGCAGGGGGATTTCGTTAGGGTCTGAAAACCACCGAGCCGTGTGGGATATTATGCACAAAATATATTGCGAGGCGCCGCTAACGCAGAGAAATGATGGGATGTTAGGTGGATTTATCAACGCATTGTATGAGGCTAACCCAGACTTGTGTAATGATATTCTTGATGCAGTTTCTAAAGACTATAATTTGAAAAATAGATACCCATACTTACAAAATCGTGTGCCTCTCGACAATGCAGCAATTTCACGAATTAAATGTGCCCTTTTATCGAATATACATGATGCTTGGAGTTATGCAAATCTTCATTTTGGAAGGCTTCTGACCCCTTTAGCCCCAACATTACTGGAAGAGATTTTAGTGTTAATTGCGAATAAGCCTGATGGATTTAATGTAGCTACCGAACTTTTTTATCACTCGTTCTATGACGAAATTGAGAAGGGTACTCTTTCATGTGAATATCGTGCGTTGGGAAGGAAATTGATTCTTTTATTTGATTTTGCACCAAAGAAGCATTACGGTGAACCGGCAGCAGATTACCACATGCTGAAAGTATTCAAATATTGCTTCTCGAACCAAGATGAGAGCAGAGATGATACGATGCTACTGCTAACAAAGCTTTATGAAATTGCAAATGACAATGTTAGATTATTTTACGATTATCACAAATTTTTCAGAGCTTTGACCAAAATAGCTCCGATAGAGTATCTAAATACGTTTTTAAATGATGATATTAAAGTCGATTCATACTATTTAAGCTTGATTGGGGGCGATCGATCCGATGCACCTTTTTTGGATGAAGTTGACGCACATATCATAATTGAATGGTGCGCCCTTAATCCAGAAGTTCGTTACGTAAGAATTGCACAGGTGCTAGCACCGTTTGAACGTAAAGGTGGCGAATATGCTTGGAAATGCATAGCAAAACATATGCTCAGCCACGCAATCAACATAACTCCGATTCTTGATGCTTTTTATAAGTCATTATGGCCTTCATCTTGGAGTGGTTCAAGAGCTCTTATTGTAGAACCTAGAACAAAGCTGATTGAAGAATTGTGCGATAACGACAACGATACCATAAAACGATGGGCTATTGGGAAACTTCCTATTATGCAGCAGCATATTAAGGCTACGCTTAAGCAGGAAGAGGATATGAATCGGGTGGAGGAGCGTTTTGAATAATGAAACAACTGCCATTTCATGACAGCACCATGCTTCTTCGTACTTTATAAACTCTCAAAAATCATTTGAAAACGCTAGTAGTGTGTGATATAATGAGAGTAGCATTAAAATGATTTTTTTGCTAGGAGTGAGCGAAATGACAAATACAATATTGAACAAACAATCACTACCAGATACCTTGTTTAAGCTGATAAGCACGGATAGAGTATTGTTACAAGAAAGAGATGGAGAAATCCGCATCTTTCCTCTTCATGGAGAAAAACAAGCCCCCGATGCACTTATTGATGGAGCGATACCGAAAGACCCGTATAAACCAATAATGTCCAGAGAAGAAGTTTTTGGTTGTATGCGTGGACAATTCAAAATGTCAGATGATTTTGATGAGCCACTAGAGGATTTTGAGGAGTATATGTGATGAGGATTTTATTAGATACGCACACGGCATTGTGGTGGGTTAATGAGCATGAAAAACTTTCCTCGAAGGCACAAGAAATATTGAGAGATACTTCAAACCAGCTATACATTAGTGTTGTTTCTATGTGGGAGGTTGCCATTAAAACAAGTACGGGCAAGCTGTATGAATTTAATGGTGGTATTCGTAGCTTTATGAAGCAATTAGATGGGTTGCCTGTCTACCAAATTCCCATATTGCCACGTCATGTTATACTGGTGGAAGATTTACCATTCATCCACCGTGACCCCTTCGACCGACTGCTGATTGCAACTGCAAAAACAGATAAGTTGACCATTTTAACCGCAGATGAAAATATCCACAAATATGATGTGGACTGGATATGGTGAGTAGGTGTTTGTCTACCACTTGTCTACCACTTTCGATTTTAAATCCGATATTGACATCATGGGAAGGGCAGAGCATGAACATGGAAAACACGGTTCAAACCCCGAAATATCAAGGTTTATCTAGTGTCATCTAAAGTTAAAAAATGTTAGGTATTGCACAGGTTTTTAGATTCAGATTCCTATGAGGTCAAACTCGTGCAGGTTCAAGTCCTGTCAACCGCAGAGCTAACGCATAATCCGAACCATGCCGATTTGAAAATAATCGGCGATGGCTTCGGATTTTTGTGTTGTACTAAATGTAAATAGAGTTGAAAATCCTTTCTCTATATGCTATACTGAGCATGAGTTCGACAAGCACATATATGGATTTACGTCTTTTGGAAACATCTTTTGCTATCCTACGTAATGTGCTGTATATAAACCATAAATTGTTCACTATTGCAAAGGGGTGAAAAAAGTGTCTGGATGCAAGCTTGAGGATTGGACAGTTAAGGAGCTTTCTGATGCGTTAATTAATGAGGAAAAAGATAACAGGGTTATCCGTGTGCCTATGTTTCAAAGGGGTAAAAGCTGGACTGAATCCCAAGAAAAGAATTTTATTGACTCTTTGAAAAAAAGGTTTTCCTATTGGTTCTTTGCTTTTTTATAGGAGCATCGAAGGGGAAAAGGAAATCTATACGCTAACTGACGGATTGCAAAGATGCAGTACTATTAGAGATTTCGTACAGAACCCAACAAAATACTTTAGCTTGAATGATGTTGATGGTGAAATCCTCACATCTATTTTTGACATGCTTAATTTGGCTGGCTCGGAGAATAGAGTCAAAGAGAAAATCAAAGAGAAAATCACTGACTTTGTAAAGGATGAGCTGGACATTAACGACATTCAGTATAGAGATTTTACCGATTTCTTGTCTAACGAATTTCCTGTTGTTAACGAGAAAACAAAAGAAATAACGGATACAATAAGACCATTCTTAAAAAAATACAAAGAAAAATATGATGAAATTATCAGGGTATCTATTCCGGCAATTGTTTACCAAGGCGATATAGGAAATCTGCCTGAAATTTTTGATAGAATAAACCAAGGTGGAACAAAACTTTCCAAATATCAAGTATTTGCTGCATATTGGTCTACAAAAGGGAAGCATAGAGTCAGAAACCAAAGTGTAGTCAAACTCATTCTGGACAAATATGATAAAATGATTGACGATGGGTATATTCTAAAAGATTATGATAAAAACTAATTAGAAAGAACCAAGCAGTTTAACATATTTGAATATGTATTTGGATTTGGGAAGCACATATGTGTTAAGTTCCCTTATCTTTTTGAAAAGGACATGAAAATTGACGAGATAAATCCAATAGGATTTGAGCTGTTAAACGCCTGCCTAGGGAAAAGCAGCGATGACATAAAAAATCTACACAGCAATTTATTTGATATCGACATTGATGTATTTGAAGAAAAGGTTATTGAAACAATAGGCTTTGTTAATGCGGTTTTATCCAAGGTAATTAGATTTAGAGGAAACAAGAGAAACGAGAGCAAGTTGCTTCATTCAAAAAATCAAATAATTTCTATTATAGCAAGTACCTTCCGTGAAAAGTATGACACGAACAATTTAGAGCAAAACAAAAAGACATGGAAAACGAATAAAAAAGTGTTAGAAGATAATTTAATCAAGCACTATGTGTACGACATTGTTCGTAAAGAGTGGAGTGACGGGGCTGCTGGGAAAATATATTCGATACTGAATCATAACAAATATATGAATGAGATACCAAAAACATCATGGGAAACTACCTTGCAATCATGGTTCGAAGATTATATGACAAGAAAAGAAGCGGTTAAAATATCTGCTCCTCGTGAGATTGAGAAGGTATTTTTGAATTGTATTTATGCACCAATTTTCAGTGCAGAGGACCAGTTGTCAATAGAAAAGTTTGATATTGAACATATTGCTACAAAAGATGCAATGAAAAAGATACTGAAAATTTATGATGCCAAAGAGTTTGGGCTTCCAATAAGTTCTATAGCGAATCTATGCCTGCTTCCAGAACACGTGAATAGAAGTAAGGGTGCTAAAACATTTTACCAAGACAAAAAATATACTGCAAAAGTGCCTGTATCACTTATTGAAAATAAATATTCGTTCACAAAGGAGTCTGATTTGGAATGGCTCGATTTGCCCTATGAGGAAAATGATTTTCAAACACTTAAAAACGAATATTTCGATTTTTTGAGACGTAGATTTGAAATTCAAAAAGAAAAGTTTTTCGCCTCAATGAAAATTACATAGAAATGTCAAATATTACCTCAATTTAAAAGCATATGACTCCCAGCAGCCGGTTCCGCCGGCTTAACGACCACCTCACTTTGAGGTAGTCGAGCAGGTCATAGGGCGTAACCCTATCAAGTCACAAGTAGGGGAAGATGGCCATCTTGCCATTTTGAATGCAAGTTCTAAGCGCGCGGTAATAATCCAAGAGCAAGCGAGTGGTATAAATGTAATGAAAGAAATGCTACGTAAGCATTTGTAACAGCACAACCTGTTGCAGTTGAGCTTAGAGCTTACCCCTCAATAAGCAATCTCACAGATTTTTGAGGAAAAACCCTCAAAAATCTGTTTTGGTGTTATTAAGTGATAAGCTTTGGGTAGGTCAAATATAAAAAGTAGAGGGCGCTTACAATGGCTGTCAGCAATTTAATGCTGGAGAGACAAAAGTTAATCCGCATTTTTAGTAAACTGAAGAATCATCGTATTTTGGCTGTGTGTGCTCCGGCAGGTTATGGAAAAACGGTAGCTGTAACACAATGGCTTGATAAAGATGCCCGCGCTAAAGCAATTCTTTCAATAGATGAATACGACAATAATCTTACTGGTTTTTGTGAGCGCTTCTGTTCTGCACTTTGCACTTGCCAGCCACGAAATGAAACGCTCAATTCATTTGCCTTGCATCCGTCATTTCAAAATGCTCCCGAGGAATTTACCCTTCGTGCTATTTCAGTCCTTTCTGCAAGAAAACAGACGGTTCTTGCCATAGATGATTTACACTTGATTCATAATAATAAAATTTTAAATATCCTACTGATGCTCATAAAGCGTTTACCAAAGAATTTTCAGGTTGTTTTAATTAGCCGTCACGATTTGCCTTTGAGCCTTTCCGAATTATGGCTAAAAGGTCAGGCTGCCCACATTAGTGCCGAGCAATTCCTTTTTACAGCTAAAGACATAATGGATTTACACAAAAATCGAGGCAGCCTAATTACACAAGCGCAGGCAGATGAAATTATTCTGCAAACTCAAGGTTGGGCAATTGGTATAAATGCGTTTTTGCTGTCTGATGGGCAGCCGTCTCAAAGCATTCATGAATATCTTGATGGTTTCATCCGATTTAATATATGGGAAAAATGGGACGAGATAACACGCGATTTTATGCTTCGCACCTCGGGATTAAGAGAGCTTAACCCTTCATTATGTGCTGCGCTTACAGGCAATTCAGATAGCGATAAGTTCATTAAAGAGTTAGTGCAAAGAGGCGCCTTTATCACGCAATTGCCAAAAGATGTTTATTGCTATCACCATTTATTCCAGCAGTTTCTTAAACGTATGGCTAGTGACTGCGGCGAAGAATTTTTGAACTCTCTTTTAGAAACTGAAGGGCAATGGCATTTATCGCAGGGAGATTTTTATGGCGCCATTGATTGTTTTATTCGGTGTAAAAGTCATCTTGGAATAGCAAATTGCTTTGATTTTTTGGCCGATTCTGGAAATAGCAATTTTGCCTTGGAGCGACTTATTCCAATATTTAATCACCAAGAAGTAATAAATGCCGCAAAGCATTACCCACGCTTGCTATTTTTGCTAACCCTATGTGCATTTGCCGATGGGCGCGCAAATGACATGGTTCTTTTTATGGATGAATATTTCACTAGACATAGTGAAATTCTAGAAAACTATCCTGATTCGGCGTACAAATCACTTTTTTTACGCATATATGATTTCCGTGTTCCTCTAAATCAAATGATGGACGAAATTGGAGCGCTTTCTAATACGCCTGATACCGCTGTTTCGCAATGGAGCGCATCTCTTCATATGCCATTTCTTCATCGCGCCATTAAAGACCATTCGGAAATGGCCATTGGAAATGTGGTTGAAAACTATACGACGATGCAGTCAAAGATTGGTTGGCTTCTTGGCGAAGAAGCACCCGTGCTCTTTTTAACTATGATAGCGGATATGCTGTATGAAAAAGGAGATTTGAAACAGGCATATGAATACGCTATAAGGGCTACAGCAGAATCTAAAAGCCATTTCTTATCAGAGGCAAATTTTTGTGCGATGTCAATTTTGGTTTACGTGCTGGATGCGCTTGATGGAAAAGATGAAAAAGGTCCAATGGCGGCATCCGGAGTGCTCGAATCTATATTGCAGCTTATTGAGGATACAAAATCATATGAGTTGCTTCATAGCTTCAATGCTTTATCTGTGCGCCGCAAAATTGTAGCAGGTAATATAAAAGCAGCCGAAGAATGGCTTGGTTCGCAAAACTCTGAAAACCCTACTTTATACAAAATGTATGCGAATTTCACTACATGCAGAGCTTTCATAGCTACCGGAAAAATAGACTTTGCTATTATTTTATTGAAGAAAATTTTAGGGATTGCCACTGCTTTTAACCGACCGCTAGATATTATTGAGGTTCAAATATTATTATCAATTGCTTACCGGAAAAAGAAAGGAAGATTCCAAGATTGTGCCTTGGATTATTTAGATGATGCCGTCTGTGCAGCTTACCCTTATGGCTATGTGCAGATGTTTGTAAATGACGGTGCTGAGCTTGCCGGCATGTTGTATAAACTGATAAATCGTGTAAGGCAGCGAAAAGGGGATGATAGCGAACTTCTTAGCTTTGTTAGATTGCTATATCTAAAAACTCGTGAATACCAAAATATCGAAATTGAAAAAGGAACTGTCAAGATTCCTGTAGCATTTACAGACAAGCAAAAAGCAGTTGCTCAGCTACTTTGTCAAGGCAAAACCTACGAGGAAATCGCAAAAAGTTTGGGAATTAAAGTTTCAAGCGTCCGTACTCATTTAAAGTTTATTTACAATAAACTTGATGTAACAAATGGAATGGATGCCGTGGTTAAGATAAAAGTAATGGGGCTATTAGACTAATTATTTAAATTGCAAAGAATAAGGTGAAGTGCCTACCTAAGGGGAGGCACTTTTTTGTTTAAAATTGTAAAGTGATGATGTTTCATCAAAATGGTAAATAATGTTTAGGTTTGACGAATCTTTAGATATGCTGCATCCGCATATCTCTATATTCCAGGCATTTTTGCAGAATATACGCATTGGTAATGTGGCTTGTGTATAGCTTGTATGGCTAGAATAAATCATCAATAGACCCACTTAAAGATGAAGTCAAAGATTATTTGTTATGCTAGAATTTGATATGACTATAGCTGATATAAGGCATCTAATCGCACTCAAGACTGTAACCTTAAAGCTGCTTTGAATTAAAATCAAGGAGGATTTTTATGACAAAAGCTATCCGTAGCAGAAAAATGGGAAAACTAATGACTAAGTTGGTAGTTGGCGTTTTAGCGTTAGCCATCATTGGTTTAGGGCTGTATTTTATCGTGGTCAACACATTAGTTCGTAGTGAGCTGCGCGAAAACTCCCTTAGCTATCTTCGCAACAACAACGAAACCCACGCATTACAAATTGAGAAATATTTTGTTGATGCAACTAACCTTATTGAGACCATGGCTGCAACTTGGAGAACTGTTGGCGTGGATTACGAAAATATCCACAATGTTCACCGCCAGCTTATAGAGCTTGTACCCGAAATGTCAAATATCTATTTCGGATTTAGCGATGCTAACGAAGGCGGCTACTATTATGTAGTCGGCGGTCTTAATCAACCCCAAAACTTTTTTGGCGCTGATTGGATTATGGCTGAGCGCCCGTGGTTTAGAGGGGCAGAAGCAAATAGAGGGCAGTTTTTCACTACAATGCCTTTTCTGTGTGCGGTTCAAGGGGTGTTGATAACAACAACTGCGAAATATTATACAGATATAGATGGGCGCGAAGGTGCTTTAGCCTTTAATATCTACCTTTCGGTTTTATTTGAAATGCTTGAGCAACATGAAGTAATCGGTGGTGGCTACATGTTCGTGGTGGGACCTGACGGTCAACTTATAACCCATCCAAACAGCGAGTTTGTTCCTGTGCTAGATGGCGGAGTCACCCGTTTTACTTATTTAAGCCAAATTCCGGCACTTGCAAGGCTTGAACAAGCAATTGCTCAGGGAGAAGATAGGGTGCTTATGCCAAATATAGATGGCACGAATACCTATTTTTTGCCTCTAATGATGGATACTACCGGCTGGACACTGGTAACTGCTGTTCCTGCATCAGCTGTGAATGCTCCTGTTAATACTGTAATGGCTTTAATTTTAGGGTGGATAACTGCTATTTTGGGCGGCATTATAGCACTTTCACTTTTCTTCTTGTCACGCCAATTTATTAAGCCTATCAAAACCCTGAGCCAAACCGTCAAGGAAGTAGCCGCAGGCAATATTAATATGAACATAGATCGGTCACGTTTTGCTCGTGATGAAATTGGTGAATTGATGCACGATGTTTGTGGTCTTGTTGATGTTACCAAAAACATGGTAGATGACCTCGCTAAGGTACATCACGAATACATCAAGGTAGGAAATATGCACTACACCATAGATACTGACAAGTACCAAAATGCTTATGGTGAGATGATTGGTTTAATTAATAGTCTGCTCTCTTCAGTAACAATCGACATTGAGAGCGTTGCCGATACCTTAGGTCACATTGCAGACGGCGATTTCGATAAGGATATATGCGCTGATGTTTGGGTGGGCGAATGGGTTATTATACCTAATGCCATCAATAAGCTCTCGGCTAACCTTAAATCGGTTAGTGATGAGATAAGTGGAATGATTGAAGCTGCGGCGGTAAAAGGCGATTTAAAGCTTCACATTGATGCTTCCAAATATACCGGTGATTGGAATGAGATTATGGTGGGCATAAATCAAATTGCTGTCGCAATTGCCACACCACTTGCGGTTATAGAAATACAACTGGGCGAAATGCAAAAAGGAAATTTTGACCTAGAAGATATTGACGCAAAGATATCGGCCGCAAACCTTAGCCCACACCCAGACGATTATAACGGCTCGTTTAGGAAAGCTATACATGATATGGATAGTACCATTACAGAAATTTATACTTACATTTCTATCATAACCGATAAAATGCAAGCTATTGCAAACGGAGACCTTACCCAGTCCATTGATCGTGAGTTTATTGGCAGCTTTGCTCCGATTAAAGAAGCGCTGAACCAAACTTCAACCATCCTACACCAAACAATGTCAGAAATATCTTCCGCTTCCGACCAAGTGCTGTCAGGCGCCGAGCAAATTTCTAAAAGCGCTATAGAGTTGGCAAACGGCGCGCAGGAGCAGTCAAGCTCCGTTGAGGAGCTTAACGCAACTATTGATGTAATTAACCAACAGACAAGACAAAATGCAGATAATGCTGTGGAAGCAAGCGACCTTTCCAGCAAATCTACAGTCAACGCACAAGAAGGCAATGAGACCATGAAGCAAATGCTGGCTTCTATGTCACAAATCAAGGAGTCATCTAGCAATATTTCCAATATTATCAAAGTCATCCAAGAGATTGCGTTCCAAACAAATCTACTCGCGCTTAATGCATCAGTAGAGGCGGCACGGGCCGGTGAACACGGAAAGGGCTTTGCTGTTGTGGCAGAAGAAGTGCGCAACCTTGCGGCGCGCAGCCAGCAGTCTGCCGAAGAAACCACAGTTCTTATCGAAGACTCCATCGACCGGGTAGAAAATGGGTCAAGCATTGCGGAAGCTACTTCCCAATCATTAGATACAATAGTTAAAAACGCTGAAGAAGTATTGGAAATCATAAATAATATTTCCACAGCTTCTAAAGAGCAGGCAGATGCGATTGAACAGATTAGTGTTGGGCTTTCTCAAATATCAAATGTGGTGCAAAACAATTCAGCCGTTTCAGAAGAAACAGCGGCGGCATCTGAGGAACTCAACTCACAAGCCGAACTTTTACGACAGCTTGTAACCTATTTCAAGCTATAGGTTAACTCGGACTGTTATACATTTAATGAGCTGTGCAAACTTAAGAGCTACATTTGACAGAGTGGGGCGTGTTTTGAATGAATCAAGCGAAGCTAAAGCACAGAAAATCATCGACTTCACACATTACAATAACCGCAATGTCGTTTACCGTCATCTTTGCGGTAGCAATCACCATTTTCAGCTATTTTGCGTACAGAGATTCCTCAATTTCTTATCATGCGGATAAAGCAGCAAATGTTGCAAATGCAGTGGCATCTATCATAGACCCTGCACAGTTTTACGCATCATTGCAAGAAGGTGAACAAACCGAATACTGGCACCATTTAAGAGAATATCTGGATGCAATCTTTATCCGTGTAGACGATTTGCATTGGCTGTATATTATTGTTCCATATGGCGATTATCAATTTGCCTATTTTATGTCTGCCATGCGCCCTGGCGATGTTGAGGCAGTATACTTTATGCAAGTAGAAGCTGACCCATATGTTTATGGTGAAGAGGCTTTTACCGCACTAAGAGAAGGTATAGTTACTACGACAGGAGCGGTGGATGCTGGAGACTGGGGGCTTCTAATATGCGGCTTTGCGCCGATTATTGATGATAATGGCAGGGTTCTTGGGCTTGTGGGGGCAGACTACACAGCAGAGGATATAATTGCTGCCACCAATTTGTTCGGAATGATAATGTTAGGTTTTTCTCTGTTAAGTGCTCTTATTTTTGGAATTATTCTGAGGTCTAGATTTAGAAAATTTATATTAGAGCAACGCAGACTGGAAAAACTGCTGCAAACAGCAAATAGCGTTTCTGCAATACTGCTTTCGGTTGAAGATAATGCCGATTTGGATAATGCCCTAGTGGAAAGCATGGGAATGATTGGTCAATGCCTCGATGTTGACCGCGTGCAGTTATGGAATTTAAGCAGACAGGCAGATGGTCTTCATCTCTCCCTTGATAGGCAATGGCTATCGGAAACAGGCAAGAATATATCGCAAATTGCTACAGACCAAGTTATACCTTACGGCGTATTGCCGGTATGGGAAAAGATATTTTTTGATAATCAGTATGTTAATTGCCCTATAAAAAACTTGCCACCAGAGGAAAAGAAGTTCGTCGGCACAAATGAAGCAGTCAAATCTGTTGTTGTAATTCCTATTTTCTTGCAAGAACAATTTTGGGGCCTGTTTACTATTGACGATTGCATTAAAGAGCGGACTTTATCTGATGATGAGATTGATATTTTACGTTCTGTCAGCTTGATGATTGTAACTATTTGCCATCGCGCAGAACAAACCAGCATAATCAACAAAGCAAAATATCGAGCAGAAGTGCTTAAAAATGCTCTTGACAGAATTGCAAATGCTCCGGAGCTTTCTTCCGGCAATTTACAAGATGCCGCCAGCTTTATTGCTTTAGAAGCCTGTAATGCCTTAAATGTCCATCGAGTAGGCATTTGGAGTGTATCAGAAGACAGCACAATACTAAAAAGCATCAGTTTTTATGATAAAAGCACAGGCGGGCACACCACTCAAAGTGATTTTGATTTAACAAGCTGCGAGGAATATGCAAGACTACTTAAAACCGAGCGACTAATTGTAACAAACAATATCCGAGAATCTAGTATTCTTTCTGATATTATAAACGACTATGGCCCCAATATATGTGCCATACTTGATGCGCCCATACGAATAGATGGTGTATTTGCAGGTATGGTTTGTGTGGAGCAAAACCATTGCGAACAATACCCCGAAATGCGTGAATGGACTGCCGAAGAGCAAAATTTTGTATCATCCTTGGCGGATTTTATGGCTATTGTAATGTCAAACAACCGCCGCCAGAATTTGATGCGCCAAACCGTAGGCATGATGAACAATTTGCCCGGCATGTTTTATCGGTGTCTTGCCGATAAGGACTATACCTTTACCTTTGTAAGCGAAGGCTGCCTAGAGTTAACCGAATATACCCAAGATGAGCTTACAGGCGACTTTGCATCAAGGTATTTTAAAGATATAGTTTATCCTGAAGATATGCCCGGTCTTACAGAGCTCGCTGAAAAGACATTAGCTATTGGCAAGCCCTTGGATTCAACTTATCGGATAATGACAAAATCTGGTGAGGAAAAGAGAATTTTGGAAAGAGGCCGTACTGTTGAATTTAACAGCGATGGAACACCCCATTTGGTTGAAGGATTTTGTATTGACGTTACCGAACAGCACAGGCTACAATCGGCAGAATTTGCAAGCCAGGCAAAATCTGAATTCTTAGCAAAAATGAGTCATGAAATTCGCACTCCAATGAATGCCATTTTAGGAATGTCGGAACTAATTTTGAGGGAAGATGAAATCGGCAATGTCTATAGCTATGCGGAATCTATATATCACTCTGGAGACCATCTCCTCTCCATAATTAATGATATACTTGATTTTTCAAGAATCGAGAGCGGGAAAATGGAGATTGTTAGTGATAGATACATCTTCGATTCAACAATCGAAGATGTATCCACAATTATCAAAATGAGAGCCACTACAGCATCTCTTCCATTTGTTGTATATGCAGACCCTTCTATTCCAAACGAACTTATTGGTGATAGCGTAAGGGTACGTCAAGTTTTGCTGAATATATTAAATAATGCAGTTAAGTTTACAAATGAGGGCTATGTTTCTTTTGAGATTACATGGGATTCAACAACCGACAATGTAGCTTTGCTCACTATGAAAGTTAAAGATACGGGAATAGGGCTTAAACCTGATTATATAGACCAGCTATTTGACGACTTTGCCAGATTTGATACGCAAAAAAACAGCAATATAGAAGGAACAGGGCTTGGCCTTTCCATCACAAATAATCTTGTTGGGCTTATGGGCGGAAGCATCAAAGTGAGCTCTGTGTATGGAGAAGGCAGCGAGTTTATGGTTATTTTGGCCCAAGAAATAGCAGGGGCCGGCATAAGTCTTCTTGCTGAACAAAGCAGTACTTCAGATAAAAGCGTCTTAATATATGCAAGTACGGCTGTTTATGGTGACAATATAGCCCGATATCTTTCGGATTTGAATGTCAACTTTTATCTTGTAAACAATGGCGAAGAGCTTAAAATTAAACTCTTGGAAGGCAATTGGTCTTTTATCTTTGCAGAAGGCACTTTGGCAAATGAAGCAAATGAAATTATTACGCAAAATAGCCTGCATACGAAGGTTGTACAAATAATAGACACATATAAAAAGGCAAAACATCTATATCATTCCTCTTTGATGATGCCCACGCTATGTGCTCCAATTTTTAATATATTAAATAATATCTCGGCTTATAACTATGCAAGAGATGCTCACAATATCAATGATTTCACCGCCCCTGACGTGTCGGTTCTTGTTGTTGACGACATACCCGCAAATCTAAAGGTGGCATCAGGTCTCTTAAAGCCATATGGCATGAAAATTGACACAGCGAATAACGGCATGGAATCTATAGAGCTGCTTTTGCGCAACCATTACGATATAGTATTTATGGACCATATGATGCCTGAAATGGACGGAATTGAAACTGTAAAAAGAATTCGTGAGCTTGAAAATGAAAAATATGCTGGTCTAACCATTATTGCCCTAACTGCAAATGCTATTGCAGGCGCGCATGAAATGTTTTTACAAAACGGATTTGATGATTTTCTTTCAAAGCCTATAGAAACACCTAAGTTAAATGCTATGTTGAAAAAATGGATACCTGAAGAAAAGCGAATTTTGTCAGAGCACATAACTGAGGAAATATCTGCTGATGGCTTAGATATGCTGGAACTTTTAAGAAGTATGGACGGAATCAATGTAGATTCTGCACTTGAAGACATGGGGGGTCTTGCTGACGTTTATATAGATGCTGTGGACTTTTCTGTGCGACTTATGCCAGAAACAATTTCCCAAATGAGTGAGCATATTGCTGCTGGAGATATAGAATCTTTTGCCGTGGTAGTTCATGGTCTAAAAAGTGTACTTAAAACCATAGGTATTGCCGGCCTTGGGAGAGTTGCCGGAGAGCTTGAAGACGCCGCAAAGAGCAGCAATGCAGATTATTGTAATGAACATTATGAAAATTTCCGTTCTTCGCTCGTAACACTTGTTGATATGATTAGCACGGCGATGGAATCAAGAAAAAATAATATAAAAGAGAAAGCCGATGTTTCGCTCATTGTCGAAGCCGTGGCAGGGGCGAAAGAGGCCGCAGAAGCATATGATACAATTTTAGCGATGGAGCTATTGTCGCCGCATAAAAATTTTGCATATAACGATGTAGTGGACAAGCTCCTGGAAGATGTTATTTTTTGCCTGGAAGTATTTGATTGTGACAGTGCTATAGAAAATATTATTAAATTAGAGGAGGAATTAAAATGAACACTACCGAAGCTAATAACGCCTATTACTTTTACGGGATACCAGGGCTTTTGGTTCCGAAATCTGGTCGCAGCATAGCATTTTTCGAGCGCCTTGATAATTTCATTAATAAGTATATTGATGCTATTCCTGCTCTTACCGAATCTATAGAGCGCAATTTTGCTAACATCTCTGTTGCGGCACGACGAGAATATTTCATCAAAAATATGGAGCTTGTTATTTCTTTACTGCATGATGTTTATGCCAGATGGCTGGAGCAAGACGCCCGCATCATATTAAACAGCACTAAATCTGATGATAAAATGGAAGTGGCGTATAAAAAAATAGAGGGTTTTATTTCAGATTTGATAACGTTATCTATTAACATGCAAAATGCTCAACAATCTACAGAAGGGGTGAAAAAAGAAAAGCTAAGTCCGGCAGAAGCCCATTTCGATGCTGCCAGCAACCTTGCTCAAATTGTACGTCTAATTGATGATGGCGAGAGCATGGTTGTGCTTAAAATAATTAAGTCTGTAGTTGGCAGCGGCTTGGATAATGCTATAGATAGGCATGTTGTAGATTTGATTATGGAATCAAAGTTTGACGATGCTAAAAAAATTGCCCTAGACCTTATTGAATCGCATAAATTAGCAATAGAGGCTTTAAGTACTGATAATACATCTAAGAAAATTCTCGCTGTGGACGACAGACCTGAGATTTTGCAGTTTATCACATCTGCTTTAAAGGATAATTACAAAGTTTTTGCAGCTACCAGCGGTGAGGCGGCCCTAAAAATAGCTGACGCACATAAGCCTGACCTTTTCATATTGGACATTGATATGCCTGAAATGGATGGCTTTGAATTGGCCGACAAATTCCGCGCAGACTCAAATCATATGAATACCCCAATCATCTTTTTGACAGGGAATTCATCAAGAGAGTATGTGCGAAAGGCACTTAGAATTGGCTGCAAAGATTTTATAGTAAAACCAACAAGTCGCAACTATCTGCTTGCAAAGGCAACTAAATTCATAGGTAAGAAATAAAATAAGAAAGTGTTATAGCCATTAAATCCGAAAACCATCCCATAAAACTTGTCTTTTTACACGATTGCCCTGGCGCTTTCGCTGTGTGAAAGTGGGCCTTGCCCAGTTTTGCCACAGGCAAACCGCCAAGCTCACTTCCTTACATTCGTGCAAAATCCTGAGTTTTCTTGGGATGTTTTTCGATTTATCTTCATGACTTTTCTACCCATCTATGATATAATTACTTTGCAGAAAATTATATCATAAGGAAGGAATCTATCATGACTCGAACCAAAGATATGCAATTATACAAGCAAATAAAAAATGTAATGTCAGAGCATGAAGCGATTGGCCTGGCTATTTCTGCGTTTAACAGGGGCGGAGAGATTCTTTATCAAAATTGCTTTGGGCACAGAGATATAGAAAAGGACTTGCCTGTTAATGCTGATACGGTTTTTGGCCTGGCATCAATAACCAAGTCTTTTACCTGTTTATCAATAATGCAGCTTGCCGAAAAGGGTATTATAGATATTAACCAGCCTGTTTCGGCATATATTCCCGAGCTTTCGTGGCAAGAAATAACCCTTCATCATTTGATGAGCAACAGTTCGGGTATTCCTATGCAAACCCAAAAGGGCAGAGAAAAAATTATTGTTAGTACAATTGCCGAGCAAAAGGGATTTTCGCCGGAGAAAGATGGAGACCTTGCCTATAATGAAGCTTTTGTTAAAGCAGGAGCGGATGTACTTATTAGCGAGCTAAGCAGCTCTAATGACTTTGCCGGAAAGCCCGGAGAAACATATAACTATGGTAATGATGGCTTTTCTTTGCTCTCTGAGATTATAAGGCGATACAGCAATGAAAAAACATATGCATCTTATGTTAAAAAGGAAATACTCGAACCTCTTGGAATGATGCGCAGCGGTGGGGGCTACACCTGGGGCAATGATGACAATATTTCCTTGCTTTATGATGGAGATGGAAATATATTTGATACTCATCATAACTCTACATCCATGATGGGCAATGGCGGCTTGAAGTCTACAATCAATGATATGAAAAAATATGTCTGCATGTATATGAATATGGGCAAAAATCTTGAAGGAAAAACTATAATTAACCCAGATATTATAGCCCAAATGACAAAACAAAGAATACAAATGAATGCAGACAACATCTATGCCCATTATGGGTATGGGCTAATGGTTGCAGAAGATTTTCCGCGCAGGATATTTCATAGCGGTGGCATGACCGGGATTTCCTCATACATGGTATGGTCGAACGATAAAGGGGTTGGAGTGGTTGTTTTGTGCAATACCAATGGTGTAGATGTACATGATAAGATAGGCCTTGAGGTGTTGAAATATTACTGTGCATAGGATATTGCTGGCTGGAGACGGCTCAGAAGTTTTGGGACAGGTCGAAAGCGAGGTGGTAAACGGGGATTCTTACACCATAGAATACTAAATACATAGCACAGGAATTCCTGTCAAGGGGGATATCAATGATAAGATTACTAGCAATGCTTTATATTCTAATACTCATACTTGCTTTTTCAGGATGCGGCGCAGAACAGCTGGTGGGTTTAGATGATGTAGGTTTAAATGACAATGAATATATGTCATATTTGTACATATCAGATTCGCCTGACTTGATTCTCGAATCTATACCAGAACCGGAGCCAGAACCCGAACCCGAACCCGAACCAGAACCTGACCCCATAACCATCCGCATCCAATTCGCCGGAGACATACTCCTCCACGGAGGATTAGGGGCTGGTACGGGCAATGGCACTTTTGATTACAGACCTTTCATGTGGGCTATAAGGCCCCATATTAACGGCGATTTGGCTCTTGTGAACATGGAAACTCCTGTGGATGTATTTGGAAACAATCAAGGGATTGCCACATGGCCTCGCTTCAATGCTCCTTTTGAAATCCTAGAGGGTTTAATTTATGCTGGTTTTAACCATCTTATCTCTGCAAACAATCATTCCTTCGACAAGGGCTTTAGTGGGCTAGAGGCAACCTTGGCAAATTTTGAACGGGCAGGCATTGCGCAAACCGGAATGTATACCAATGAAGAGGATTTTAATACCTTAACAATAATTGATGTGGAAGGAGTACAGGTTGGTGTTATAGCATATACAGATTCTGTAAATGGATTGGAGAGTCTTATCCCCTACGACATACGCCCCTTCGCTGTGCGGCGCTTCCGCTCTCATGTGATGGATGATGTACCGTATATGGCTGTGGATATTGCCAATATGCGTGAAGCGGGAGCTGATTTAGTTATAGTATCTCTCCATTGGGGAGCAGAATATGTAAACCACCCTTCAGATATGCAAATACAAATAGCCCGCGGTCTTGTGGATGCAGGGGCAGATATTATAATGGGGCATCACTCCCATACTCCGCAGCCTTTGGAGTGGTATTATCGTGAAGATGGCAGCCGCGGACTTATAATCTATTCTTTAGGAAACTTTTTGTCAGACCAAATAGCCTTAAATATTCCCGCAACCCAATATGGTATGCTTGTAACGGCATATGTGACAAAATGCTCTCAAGGAGAAATTTCTTTGGATAAGGCAAATGTGTTGCCTACAGTATTTGTTAGGGATGCCGGTCGCACCCTTGGCTCTCCTTACAGCATTTTGCCCCTGATAAATGGGGAGGTTCCTGAAACCGTTTCCAGCGAGAATCTTAGGGCTTGGGGTCGGCGGGCTTATGCGCATGTAGTGAATATTGTTGGGGAAGAGTTTGTTTATGACTAAATAAGGAGAAAGCGCTATGAAAAAAATATTGCAAACCATCTGCCTTGTGGCGTTGACCATTCCCCTATTCGCAGCATGTAGTGGCAATAGAGAGATGGAAGGTTCCATAGCAATGGAATACCCACTTCCTGCTACAACTCCATTAATCATAGCAACACCCTCTCCAGAACCATCCCCTACACCAATCCCGAGCCCTACACCGGAACCCTCTACAGAGCCGGTGCAGTTTTATTTTCTATGCATTGAATCCTGTTCCGCTGCTAAAGATTTTTTAAGCCAATACCCCTTCGAGTTCTGGGATGAAGATGCCGGAAGCTTTTTGCTCAGTGATGTTGCATTGATTTATACCATATATCGTCTTTGGGGCAACCCGGGATATTGGGATTTTCGGGCATCCGGTTTTCGTGTTTATGGCATAGAGGGTAGCTATGAGCCACTTATAATCAATATGCAGTATTGGGCATATGGTACCTGTTCGACATTGGGTTCTATGTTGTATATCAAAGATGGCAATGAATTTCGGAGGCTGGGTTCAATGATTTATTATGCAACTTCTGGCGGATATGCAAGATTCCAGCCATTCATAAATGAATACGGCGATGTAATCGTATACGTATTGGCAATGAGAGATAAGTTATTCTATGCAGTTAATAGCGAGGGTAATTTTGCAGTTGTAGGAGACCCGATTGATGCTTGGTGGTCTCAGGAAGAAATTATTATCATAGACAGAGAGACAGGGTACAGCATCTACTTTACTCAAGATGAGTTTGATAAGATATTGGCAACAGGGCAGATGCAACAGTTCTTTTCTGATTTTCCGGATGGGAACTTTGTGCCACTAATAAGAATGTATGACTTGGAGCAACATCTCAAAGAGGCGGCAACGCAAATACTGCGCGATACATTCTCGGCTACACCAAAGACGCCATTTTTAGGTTTGACATAAGACTTTAGATAAAGCGGAGGATAATATGAAACTATTGATTGTTGAAGACGAGGAAAGCTTGAACAAGGTGTTGGTCAAGGTGCTTCGCAAGCTGGGCTATACCACAGATTCGGCTTTTGACGGAGAGCAAGCCCTTGATTTATATTTTGAAAACAACTACGATTTGGTGATTTTGGATTTGAATTTGCCTAAATTAGATGGCATGGAAGTCCTCAAGGTAATTCGTGAGGATAATGCTGAACTCCCGGTTCTTATTTTGTCGGCTCGAAGTGAAATCTACGATAAAATACAGGGACTTGACGAAGGGGCAAACGATTACCTAACAAAACCCTTTCATTTTGACGAATTGGCAGCCAGAGTTAGAGCTCTTGTTCGCCGAAACTTCCAAATATCTGGGACAAAAATTGAAATTGACAATGTTGTTCTTGATACGACAATAAAAGCATTTAAGGTAAGGGGACGACTTGTTGCCCTTACCCAAAAAGAATACGGCATAATAGAATATTTGATGTTGAGGCAAGGAAAAAGAATTTCAGCTCAAAAGCTCATTGAGAGCGTATGGGAAAGTGGCTCGGAGGATATGGAAAAATCTTTCTATGTCCACATTAGCACTTTGCGCAGAAAACTTCCCGAAGGATTTATCAAAAATGTGAGGGGGCAGGGATATTATGTGGGATAAGCTTTCCTTTCGATTAAAAATAACCGTTATTTTTTCCGCATCCCTTATTATGCTAACTATCTCTTTAACAGCACTTTCTCTTATGAACGCCCAACAAAATATCGCAAATCCAATGCATATGAGCCTAATGGATTTGGAAGGTACTGAGCTTAACTCAGATGTCATCTTGATAAATAGTGATGGAAGTATTAGTAATTTTTCCACAATAGAGCAGCTACAGGAAGTACAAAGCATCGACCTAGAGAGCCTTCATAATTTTTATATTTCTGAAGAAGAGATAGAACGGTTACAGCGAGAACATGGTGATGCTATTACTCTCATCCCGGTTGATCAGTTACAAGCACAATTAAACACTACCCAGCGGGATTTTATGCAGTATAGTTTTTGGGTGGCAGGGGTCGTTGTGGTTTTGGGTTCTTTGGGGGCATATTTGGTGGCGGGCGTGATTGTACATCCCATCAAAAAACTATCCACCTCGGTTGAGGGAATCGAAGCTGATAGATTAGATGTGAGCCTACCCCATCCTAAAAGCAACGACGAAATTTCACAGCTGACCGTTGCATTTAATGGGATGTTGGACAAACTGAACCACTCTTTCAAAAGCAAGCAGCTTTTTGCTCAAAATGCTGCACATGAGCTTAAAACACCCCTTACCATTATCCGTGCTAATATACAAGCATTGGAGATGGATGATAACCCAACGACGGATGATTACGAAGAAGTCTTTATGGAAGTTAAAAGCAGCACCGAAAGAATGATTCAGTTGGTGGAGGGGTTGCTGGCAATGGACAAATTATCTGATGAAGCCAACATGACAGTCTTTCAAGTGGCAGAAATCTTTGAAGCTATTTTTTGTGATTTAAAAGATGATATTAATTCCAAGTATTTGAATGTCCAAATCATAGGCAATCTAACTATAAAGGGAGAAAAAACGCTATTGAGTCAGGCATTTTTCAATTTAATTCATAATGCGGTTCGTTACAATACAGAAGGCGGCAGTGTTATCGTTACATTGTCGGAAAATCAAATCATCATTAAGGATACGGGTATTGGGATTCCAACTGAATCAATAGGGCAACTATTTGACCCCTTTTACTGCGTGGACAAGTCCCGCTCAAAAAAATTAGGTGGAAATGGGCTGGGACTAGCCATTGCGAAGAATATTTTAGAAACCCATCAGATGAGCATCAACGTGACCAGTAAAATTGGTGCAGGTACCCTCATCGCCATCTGTATATAAAATTTGATACGATAAATATGATGCGAAAAGAAGCCACAAACGTCTTATAAATGACGATTGTGGCTTCTTTATTTCTGTAACTTCCATTTCTTAAGGTTTCCTTAAGGTAAGCTATGTTAAACTAACCTTAGCTGGACAAAAACAAGACCTGCCCAGCTACAATCAAATTGAAAGGTGGAATTAAATTGAAGAAAAAGGGTTTTACAAAATTAGCAATTGTAGGGGTATTAGCAGCTGCTATTTTAGGCCTAGTTGCCTGTAATGATAGTAGCGCAAGCCAAGATCTGCCTGATGAATTAAGCTCCCTGCAAGTAGAAACTAAGTTTAATGCAGAAGAGGTTAGCTCGCAAGAGTCGCCAGAGCTATTTGCAGCTACCGCACGGATGGCTATTGAGCAATCTACTGAAATGATGGAAGAGCTATCCATTTCTGGCTTAACAATTGCAATGGTGGATATCGAAAACGATTTTACATGGCTACAAAGCTTTGGTTATGCCGATGTGGCTAACCAAGTGCCTGTGACAGAAAGCACAATCTTCCCCATTGCTTCGGTGTCAAAAACATTCACAGCTGTGTCCATTATGCAGCTTGTAGAGATGGGGCTATTGGATTTGGATGAGCCTATTGTTACCTATCTGCCAGAATTCAGTATGTTGCCCCACCCTGTTTATGGCGGGGATTATAGAAATATCACCGCCAGAATGTTGCTGAGTCATGTTTCTGGTGTGCATGAATTTTTTGGAGAAGGGTTTATTGTTATTGATGAAGGACAAGATAGAGAATTTATGAACCGTCAGCTGCCTGCGCTTGCAAATTTACATATGCAAAACGAAGAAGTAAACCGCATTACCTACAGTAACACGGCTTATACGTTGCTGGGTATTCTTGTGGCGAGGCTGATAGAAAGCGAAAATTATTTTGACGGATTTGTAGAATTTACCCAAGAAAACATATTTACCCCTGCGGGTATGTCCAACAGCAGTTTTGAAATTAATGAATATAACAGACCTTATATCGCGCTGCCTCATCATAACGCAGAAACCCCGGTCGGCTTTTTTTCTTACACAAGCCCAACGTCCTCTGGTGGCATGGTCTCCACTGCTTATGACATGGCGCGGTTTATGAATATCATGCTAAATGGTGGAGCTTATAACGGCAATGATGCAAACCGAATCCTTTTGCCGAAATCCGTAGATGCCATGGCAACAGTTCAAGATTGGGATATTGCATTTCCCGCGAATCCACAATATGGACTTGGACTTCTGCACGATACATTGCTGGATGGCAGCGTGATGGTAGGGCATGGCGGCGCAATTATCAACGGTTGGTTTACCTTTATGATATTAGATTTCGATAATGGTTTAGGGGTTTTTGTATCTAGCAATAGCGGGACAGCAATGGGGGCGCATAGGCAAATCGCACAAGCAATATGGCAATCGGCTGTGCTAGAGAAAAATGGCGAAGCGTATTCTGCGGTACCAACCGATGAATACATTGATAATGCCAAGGCCACTTATGCCGTTGAACCAATGCCAATATATCTTTCTGCTGAAGAGTTTGAACAATTTTTAGGCTTTTATGCTCAACTTGGGGAATTGAGATTAAGCGAAGATGGCATAATGTACTTCCCACATTTCCCCGGATTGCCCATGCCTTTAGAGTTCGCTCCCATGAGCGATGGTACTTTTGAAACCATGATAGGGCGGCTTGCATTTGAAGAAATTAATGGAATTATGTTGATAATGTTATATGAAACTGCCGCCATTTTAACCGAACGTGTGGATAATACCCCAGCTAGTCCGGATTTTGCGCGCTGGGTTGGCACGTACGAGTGGGAAAGTGGTGGTTCTGCAGAAACTCGCATTGGTATCAACTGTGATGGTTTTGTATATTTAGAAGCAGGTGGTTTTCCAACGGTGTTAAGTCAAATTGATGAAAATACAGTTTTTGTTGCTGGCAGAAGGCCTGGTCAAGGCTGCGTCTTTAGGTTTAGCATGGAAGGCGACACCGTCGTCATGACACGAAGCGGGTTGCGTGCCATCATGATAAATGAAGCATACACAGATGGAAAGGTGGAATAGCAATCATGAAATTAAAGAAAAAAAGGGCTTTTAATAAAGTGATCGCTAGCGTTTTGGTGGCAAGTATGATTCTTGCACCTGCAAGTGTAATGGCAAATGAAATGGAAGAAATGTTTGAAACAACAAGGCATGTGGCCGCAGGACAAGCGTACGCTATGATTGAGATGTTCGATGTGCCTGGTGTAACGATTGCTTTTGTGGATGCAAACAGTGGCTTTACATGGACGCAGGGTTTAGGCTATGCCGATGTGGCGCAAGGAATTGCCGTAACCGAGCATACACTTTTTTCTATAGGCTCAACAGCAAAGACGTTTACTGCTGTGGCTATAATGCAATTGGTGGAAGCGGGCGTGCTTGACCTAGACGAACCTATTATCACATATTTGCCCGAGTTTAGTATGCTGCCTAACCCTCTTTATGGAGGGGACTATAGAAATATAACCACAAGAATGTTGTTGAATCATACATCAGGCATACAGGAGTTTTCTGGTGAATCTATTTCTTTTAGTGCGCTTAGACCAATAATAGGTGGCGGACAAAATAGAGAGGCAATGAATAATATGTTTTCTTTGCTGCCTAATCTTCATATGCGAAATCAGGAACTAAACAGCCAAACATACAACAACACGGGTTATGCTTTACTTGGTATTTTGATTGCAAGGCTTATAGGAGCTGAAAACTATTTTGAAGGCTTTGTAAGTTTTACTCAAGAAAATATATTTAACCCATCAGGAATGACATCAAGTAGTTTTGAAATTACACCAGAAAATAGACCATATATTGCCCTGCCTTATTATGATATAGAAACAGCGGTCGAAGGCTTCATGTATGTTAGTGCCACGCCTGCGGGCGGCATGGTTTCTAATGCAGTTGATATGGCGCGTTTTATGTACATTATGTTAAGCGGTGGTCTTTATGGCGATGATGAAGATACTCGCATTTTGCAATCGGCATCCATAGACGAAATGACTGTAGTGGAAGCAGGGATGTTTGGTCTTGGTCTTATGCAGCGTCGTTCTGCAAGTGGTGCGGTGTCTATGGGCCATGGAGGCACATTGCAACATCACACGGAAATGCTTTTAGACTTTGAAAATGGTATTGGTGTTTTTGTTTCGATTAATGGTGCAAATACTTCTTTGCCGCCCCTTCTCGGCGGAGCTATATGGAAGGCGGCTGTCTATGAAAAAACAGGAGTATCGGTTCCGTTAAGTCCCCCTCCTTATATAGGTGCTCCATTTATACCTGAAAGCTTAGAAGAACTTGAGGGATGGTATACTCTTGCTGGTCAGCTTGCATTAAATGAAGAGGGTGTGTTGGTATTTCCTTCATTTCAGGGTTCGCCTATGGTTATAGAGCTTATCCATATAGGTGATGGATTCTTTGAGCCATCAATATCAGGAATGGATTTTCCGGGATTATCTGAAATGATTTTTTCATTCAGAAAAGTTGATGATACTATGGGTTTATATATCGGGACAAACAGACAAGGAATACGACTAGAGCCGAACCCTGCACCAAAAAGCTTTGAAAGATGGGTTGGTAGATGGGGCACTATTGATGAGGATGGCAATGAAGAACTTGCATTTACCCTTGGCATAAACGAAAGCGGCTTTGCATACTCAATGTTATTTGGGTTAATGTTGTTTTTGGAAGAGGTGGTGGATGATTACACGATTGTAACTTTAGGTAGAGTTTCAACGTGGCATGGTGCCGTTAGAACCTTTAGTATAGAAAATGGCGTACCAACCGCTAGATACAGTGGCCAAGTTTTTGTGATGCTAAGCGATGCTCCAGCAAACCAATATCGTATTGAAACTAGCGAAGCAAATTTTGGTAGCAATAGAAACAATATGTTGTCGATATTAATTTCCTTCTTGATGAGGCTGGCTTAAAACCTGTGTTCAATAAGCTGTAGCACGTCTTTTCTACTGATTTTCCGCCACTCCCTGCGCTTTCGCAAAGCGAAAGCGTTAAGTAGAATTGCTATATAGTGGCTAAAACGCTCAAAGAGAATCGTATCCTTTGAGCGTTTTTGAATTATCTTGCAGATGTGCTGCGCCCATACCAATTCATTACCCGTCCGCATGGATAGTGATATTTTTAACCACGCAGATAACTTTTTGTCAATTTTACAAAAAACTTTAACCCTAAAGAAGTTTCGTGTATAATGAAAGATATGTCTATCACGAAGGTCTTTGTAAAATGGACATACATAAATGCATGAAAGAGGGTAGTTATAATTTGGAGAAAATTCTTGTCATAGAAGATGATATGTACATAAACGAAATGCTCTGTGAGTTGCTTGGACAAAATGGCTATTCCACTTCTTCCGCTTACTCGGGAACAGAAGCATTGCTTTTGCTGTCGCAAGATAATTTTTCTGTGATTCTTTTGGACTTAATGCTGCCGGGCAAAACAGGGGAGCAAGTATTGGATGAAGCCCGCGCAATTCACAGCACTCCAGTCATTGTACTGACTGCTAAAGCAGACAAGGAAACCATTGTTAAATTACTTCGCTTGGGAGCAGATGATTATTTGATAAAGCCTTTTGACAATGACGAATTACTGGCGCGTATTGCCGTGCAGTTGCGCCGCTCCGCGCCGTCGGGTTCAACCCCTAATAAGCTAAATTTCAAAGACATAACCCTTGACCTGGATGGGCATGAAGCTTATATAAACGGAATTAAAATTGGACTATCTAAGCGAGAGTTTGAAATTCTTCATTTAATGATGATACATCCTCAAAAAGTATTTACGAAAAATAATCTATACGAGAGTGTGTGGGGTGGCGAGTTTTTTGGTGATGACAATACTGTAAATGTACATATAAGCAAATTACGCTCAAAGTTAAATGCTGCTAACGCAGGTAAAGAGTACATCCAAACTGTATGGGGAATTGGCTTTAAGATGAAGGAATAAAGTTTAATACTTTTTTAAGACTTTTTTTAGAGTTAAGTAAGACTTATCCTGTATTATTACCTCATAAACGAAAACGCCCATACAAAATCAAGGGGCAGGGGAGGTATGAGCATGGGAAATGCAGAAAAAGGTCGTGGCTGGTTGAAGTGGCTACCGTGGGGTTTAATTTCCATCGCCGTAGTAATAATTTGCAGGCACTTTTTGATTGATGGAAGCATTGATAATGTTTCTACACTAGAATGGATAGTTGCAATAATGTCTGCTGTTGCTGGCGAAGTAATGCTGTGGATGCCAAAAAAACGTAAGCAAGTAGAAAACTAGGAGGGATAGCCATGACTGTATTAAAAACGAAAAACCTAACAAAGCGTTACAAAGATAAGATTGCGGTAGATAATGTAAGCCTAACTATTGAAAAAGGCGACATTTTTGGTCTTATCGGACAAAATGGTGCAGGAAAATCAACCTTTATGCGTATGGTAACATCTTTGACCACGCCTGATAGTGGACAAATTGAATTATTTGGAGAATCTTCATCGGCAAAGCTAATCTCTGCGAGAACTCGCATGGGTGCAATTATAGAGATACCCGCATTGTTTCGCAATCTTACGGCAGAACAAAATCTTGAATATTATCGTCTACAACGTGGCATAGTTGAACGGAATAGAGTTCAAGAAGTTTTGAAAATTGTCAACCTTACTGACACAGGCAAAAAGCAATTTAAAGATTTTTCCCTTGGCATGAAACAACGCCTTGGGCTTGCCGTATCAATGTTAAGCCATCCTGATTTTCTAATTTTTGATGAGCCAACAAACGGACTTGATCCAACAGGGATTGTTGAAATGCGCGACATTATAAGGCGGTTGAACAGTGAGGGCATTACCATTCTTGTTTCAAGCCATATCCTTGCCGAATTGGCACAAGTGGCAAACAAATACGCTATTATTCATCATGGGCGGCTAATCAAAACTCTTACCCAAGCACAATTGCAGGAAGAATGCAAACGTGCGCTCGCAATTACCGTAGAAGATGTGGCAAAAGCCGCTGTTGTGCTTGAAACGACCCTTGGCATTCGCGACTATAAACAAGTTTCCAGAAACGAATTGCGGGTGTATGAATTTTTGGACGACCCGGCAGAGCTTAGTTTTGTTTTAAATAATGCCGGCATTAGAGTATCTTCAATGAAGGAAGTTGGAGATTTGCTTGAGGATTATTACACAAAAATTATAACCGGAGGTGGCGTACAATGATTAATATATTTCGTGCGGATTTATATAGAATTTTTCGTGGCAAAGGTATTTACATAACCTTTTTGGCATTACTTGGGTATATTGGCATGATTATTGCGGCAAATATGGCAGGTGACATCATTTTACCTTTTGTAGATGCAGCCGCAGATGTACAGCTAAATGGTGCAAACAGCACATATTTACTATTTGCAAATACTATGCTGCTTCCTTTCTTTATTATGCCGCTATTTTTTGTAGTAACAGCGCCGATTTTTCATGAAGGCACGGCAAAAAATGAAGTGTCGTGGGGCATATCACGAGTGCGCTTGTATATCTCACGCTTGATTTTAGTGGCAGTGTTGTGTATGATGCTTTATGTATTTTACATCGGCGCGGGTATGCTTGCGGCAACCTTGGTAGGTGGCTTTGGCTATATGTCCGAAGGGTTTTGGATTAACTTGCTACTGGTGATGGGTGCTCATTTGTTTATGCTAATTGCAGCCAGTTGGTTTGGTGTTTTTCTCGTATTTAGTTTCAAGGTGTTTTACGCGATAGAGTTTGCATATATGGGCGTGCTAATGGGGCCACTACTTGTTTCTGCAATTTTTATGGGCGCGAATGTTGATGCGGGTTTTCTTCTTAATTTTGATTTTATGACCAATTTTATGGCTTTGGGGTTTTTGCGTGAGATGAACGTTTACGAGACTTTGGCTTCACTTGCGATAGGTGCGGCTTTGCTGGTGGTATCTACAGCGGCAGGCCTTGTAAAATTCATAAAGGCGGAGATTAAATGATAATTTTTTTGATAACAGCCTGTGCCATATTTGGCATAGGCTTTGTTGCTGTTTTAATCAAGCTACTACTACTTAAAAAAGACTTGCGAAAAATGGACAAAAAATTGTCCGGCATAACGCAAGCTGATACTAATGCCAAAATAACAACAATAACATTTGATAAAGATGTTTCCGATTTGAGCCAAAGTATCAATAATATGCTACGAAAAAGTCGTCAAGATTATTTTGAAGTGCAACGCACAGAAGCTGCTCTCAAGCGAGCTATTACAAATATCTCTCACGATTTGCGCACCCCATTAACTTCCGCAAAAGGCTATTTGCAAATGGCTGAAAATAAAGGGTTGGATGAAGAAGCCATGTTGCGCTACCTCGCAATAATACGTGGCAGATTGGATTCTCTTACTGTGCTTATGGATAGCCTATTCGCTTTTTCGCGTGCCGTTGAGGGCGATGTTTCGCTACAGCGTGTTAATATTGGCAATATGCTCCGGGATACGCTTGTTTCCAGCTATGCAGAGCTTGAAAGCAAGGGCTTTATTGTTGAGAGCGATATTTCTGATATGCCGGTTTATTGTATATGTGATGAAGATGCTTTGAAACGAGTAGTGCAAAACCTTGTGGCAAATGCCATTGTGCATGGTAACAGCTATTTGCGAGTAGGGCTCTCAGGTGGCATAATAGAAATTGCAAATAAAACCGATGCCCTTCATCAAATTGACATTCATAATATTTTTGAGCGCTTCTATACAGCAGACACATCAAGAACTAATAAACGTACCGGGTTGGGCCTGGCTATTGCGAAGGAACTGACAGAAAAAATGGGCGGAAGCATATATGCTACAAAAGATAGAGATATGCTCATAATGTGTGTTCATTTGCCTTTGGCATGAAAATAGGCTTCTATTTATCATCTCGTATTTTGCTGTGATGTTGCCGCTGTCGAAAGAGTACATATTTTAAGATGAAAATGATTTTTCTTATAATCAATCAAACCATCCGCCTTCATTCTGGCAAGCTCATGAGATAGCGCGCTACGCTCTACACAGAGAAAATTGGCCAGCTCTTCGCGGTTAAAAGGTATAATGATGTTTTGACTACCTTGCTTTGACACAAAAGACTCTAAATAGCGCAAAACCTTGCTTCTAACAGATTTCATGCATACTATTTCCATTCGGCTTTGCAGCTGGAGATTTTTGTTTGCTACAACTCTTAACATGTTCTCAATTAATTTTCCATGGAAACCACAGATATTTGAGCAAGGACCTAATATGTGTGGAAAATCTAATATCATAACAGAAGAATTGGTTTTTGCCATAACTGAAACAGGGCTTTCTTCGATACTAGCGCAACACAACGCTTCCGCGTAGATATCACCCGGCATAATGGTTGCAATTAGCGAACGCTTTCCCTCGAAGCATTCGCTAAGGATATGCATTTCACCACTAAGAACAATGCCAATATGCGTTACTTTGTCGCCGGCAAGCAATACAAGTTCATTTTTAAGTACATTCTTTACTTCAGCCCCAATACATTGCAGCATGACATCGAGCTTGTTTTCATCTATATCCCTAAAAAGTGAAACCCTTTTCAATATATCAAACCAAATCTTGTATTCCAAGTTAGCACCACCTTTTTCTCGTCCATGGTTGCAAGTGCATAAGAACCTGTGTTCAATAAGCTCTAACTTTCGTCAGTAACTGAGGTATAATGACAATATTATGGCTTTAATCAGTATATCATACTTCCCAGAAAGAAAAGAGCAAAATGAAGGAGTTAGCTATTGCAGTCTGATATACATTTTCTGGGACAAACCTGCACGCATGCCCCGCATCCCGTGCATTTTTCATAATTTATCACAGCCAAACTTTCATTCATTTGTATTGCGCTGTATTCGCAATTCTTCATGCAAAGGCGACAACCAATGCAGCCTATATCACAGTTTACGCGGACAGCCTTGCCGCCATTTTGTGCGTTGCAACCCACCCGAATAGCTTTGTTTTGCATTGCCATCACAATGAGGTCTTTTGGACAAGCTGCTACGCAAAGCGCACATCCAGTACATTTTTTATTATCAACAACAGCAATACCATCAATAATCTGTATTGCGCCAAACATACAGGCTTTAAGGCAGCTTCCGCCACCAAGGCAACCATAAGCACAAGCCTTGGGTCCGCTACCGGCAAGTCGTATAGGTGCGCGACAATCGCTAACACCACGATAGTCGTAAAGAAGCTTGTTTGTGCCCAGACATTTTACAAAAGCAGCAATGGGGACCATTTCAGTTGCGACAACACCCATAGCTTCGGATAAGCTCCGAGCCAATTCTGAGCCGCCAACAGGACATCCACCACAATCGGTTTTGCCCTCATAAAGTTTTTCGGCAAAATCTGCGCATCCTGCAAAGCCGCATCCGCCGCAATTTGCCCATGGAAGCAGAGATTTTATGGCGGTAAGCTTCGGAGGCTCCTCTACCTTCATTATGATGCCAAAATAGCTTAGTGTTAGGCCAAAAAGCAACCCCAAGCCACCAAGCACAGCACTATTAATTAGTATCATGTTCATAGACTAATCAACCCCGCAAAACCAAAGAACACAACAGACATAAGACCTGCCGCAATCATAGCAATTGGTATGCCTTTAAAGTCGGCCGAAATTTGGTTGTGGTCAATACGCTCTCGTATTCCTGCAAACAGAACCATAACTAAAGTGAAACCCACGGCAGCACCCAAAGCATGAGCAACTGTCATTGCAAAACTATCACCAAATTGGTCTACATTAATTAAGATAATGCCCAAAACCGCACAGTTTGTGGTGATAAGTGGCAGATATATGCCCAGTAATTGATGTAGGGCTGGCGCAGCCTTTTTAAGATACATTTCCACCAGTTGCACCAAGCTTGCAATAACAAGCACAAAAACGATTATGCTTAAGTATGTAATGCCTAAAGGATATAGTATGAAATTATGGATTACAAAAACAACGGCGGCCGAAAGTGTCATGACAAAGGTAACGGCAAGCCCCATGCCAAGGGATGCTTCTAACTGTTTCGAGACACCTATAAATGGGCAAACACCCAAGGAACGCGAAAGAATTACATTGTTGACAAGTGCCGCACTAAGAAATATCAATACCACTTGCATATATTACGCCTCCTTTCGCTGGCGCGCTTTGCGCCGAAAGGCTGTTAGTCCCGCTACAATAAAGCCAAATGCTAAGAAGCCGCCCGCGGGCAGAGCCATCAGCATAAAGCCGGGGAAAGCATCGGGGAGAATATCAAAGCCAAAAATAGTTCCAAAGCTTATAATTTCGCGTACAAAGCCAAGTATGGCCAGTGCCAGTGTGAAGCCCAGCCCCATGCCCAAAGCATCAAAAACAGTGGCAATTGGCGAATTTTTTGATGCAAAAGCTTCCATTCTAGCTAGGATTATGCAATTTATCACGATAAGCGGGATGAAAATGCCTAAAGCGCTATGCAACGCGGGAAAGAACACTTCCGTTAACATGCCTACAACAGTTGTGAATGTGGCAGAAAGCACGATGAAGCAAGGGATACGCACTTGCTCTGGAATAAAATTGCGCAGCAGAGACGCAACAAAGCAGGAAGCCAAAAGAACAAACAAAGTAGCAAGCCCCATACCTATACCATTTTCTATGCTGGTAGTTATTGCCAACACAGGACACAGTGCAAGAGCCTGAACAAAAACTGGGTTTTCGTCAAGTATCCCTTTTTTAAACCGCGCAAGTGACGCAAACATGGCATTCCCCTCCTTAGTTATGGCCGCTGTAAGCTGTTAAATTGCTCTACGGCGTCATTTATGCCTTGCACTATCCCATCAACCGTCAATGTGGCCATGGAAACCGCATCAATTTCCTGTGGACCAGCTGCACGATTAACAACGGTCAGTGCTCCGCTTCGACCTGCAAATTGCTGCAAAAATCTGTCATCATCTAACAGTGCGCCGCCAAATGTCCATGTTTCGTTATGATTTAAAATTCGTACTCCTTGAACAACGCCCTGCATATCAATAGCAACGGCCATATCAATACGGTTATAGCCCTGCGGAGAAACGTAAAATACATATCCATTGATGTTACCCTGTGCATCAAGACCAACTACCATATTAACATGCTGCGTGATATATGCACCCGGCAAAAGTTCATCAAGGCCTGGTATATAAGTCACTTGCTCCGTTTGCACCGTAACATAAACAGGTGCCTCAACTCCGCTAAAATAGGCAGTAGCATCATTAACACCCCTGATTATTGCATCCACAGAGATTGTTGCGTTAGCAATTATATCAATTTCTTGCGGGCCAGCTGCTCTTTGTGCTGCAAACAACATGCCTGAGCGGCCAACGAATAGGTCTGCAAACCAATCGTCACCAATGGCAGAGCCAATTCCTGGTGTTTCCGAATGGCTAATTACACGCATTCCTTCAATATAACCTTGAGGATTAAACGCAACCATCATTTCAATTTCTCCGGCAAAACCTCTAGGCGCCGCGGTGAATACATAGCCAATAAAATCACCGGCAGCATTGTAACAACGCACGAGATATGTAAGAGATGAGCCGTGGTCTCCAAGATTAACAGAAGCCGTGCGCTGTGTGGCGGGCATCAGTTCCATAACAGCACCTGCTGCCATTTGTGCACGCCGCTCTGCCAAAGGTCCTGCCGTAACTGTATAGGTAAGCCCGATTAAAACAGCAGAAACCAGCGTAAATACAAGAAGCACAATTGTAGGTTTTATCATCTTTTTCATTATGGTTTTTCCACTCCCCTCTTTTTGGTGCCAAATACACGCGGCCTTATAAATTTATCAATTAATGGTACGGTTAGATTCATAATCAATATTGCATAGGCTACACCTTCCGGAAAACCGCTATACAAACGTATTATCACCGTTAGTGCGCCGCAACCAATACCAAAAATCAGTTTGCCCATGGCTGTCATTGGTGATGTTGGATAATCGGTGGCCATAAAAAATGCACCAAGCATTAGCCCGCCAAGTAGCAACTGATATGCGGCGTAACTATCTGTCATTCCGTTTGGATGTATCAATGCTGTCATCGCAAAAGTGGCAACGATAAAGCTTACAGGTATATGCCATGTAATTGTTTTGGTAATAAGCAAAAATAGTCCACCAAGCACAAGCGCAATCGCACTGGTTTCGCCGATAGTACCGCTGATGCTGCCAAACAATGCGGATACATAATCAAATGTAACAGGCGTTGCACCTACTGAATTAAGCAATGCAAGCGGTGTTGGAGATGTTATCGCATCAGGTGAAGCCCAGCCGGAAAGGGGTGCCAAAAAACCTGCTGCCATATACCCGGCGAAGGAAATCGTTAGTACAGACCGTGCCGCCAAAGCAGGGTTAAGGAAATTTTGTCCCAATCCGCCAAACACTTGTTTCACCACCACAATTGCAGTGAAAGTGCCCACAACAGGTAGCCAAAGCGGAACAGCAGGCGGCAATATCATTGCAAGCAAAAGCCCTGTTACTGCAGCACTGCCATCTGCTACGGTTACACGTTTGCGCGTTAACAGTTGATATCCCGCTTCAAACAAGACGGCGGATATAACAGAGACAAAAATTACCAAAAGCGCAGGCAGTCCAAAAAAATACACACCCAGTATTGCTGCCGGAGCCAGGGCTATCAGGACATTTCGCATTGTCTTGTCCACTCGGTCAGTTGTATGTATATGCGGCGTATAGGTAACAACGGGTCGCTGCATCGCCTCACCCCTCTATCATCAGGTTATTTTGCGTTTTGTATTTCTAGTTTCATCATGCTGATTGCCTGCGCAATATGCCGGTGAGCAGGGCATACATAAGAGCAGCAGGCGCAGGACATGCAATCCATGCCATTATATTTTAAAAAGCGCGTCTTATCGTTGCGAATTGCATAAGCATTCAAATCTAAAGGCATTACACCCATAGGGCAATAATCCACGCATTTGCCGCAACGGAAACAATTTTGCTCCGGTGGTCTTGCAGCCTCTTGTTCTGTCATCAAAATAATTGCGGCAGAAATCTTGATTATAGGTACATCAAATGTATATTGTGCAACGCCCATCATAGGGCCGCCTACGACAATTTTATAAGGCTCGGATTTTACGCCGCCAATTTCTTCTAACAAGTCCTTGAAAGTCATACCTAGCCGCACTTCATAATTGCCTGGGGCTTCAACGGCACCACCTGTTACTGTCACAACCTTGCGCATCAAGGGCCGTCCTTCTGTCACGGCTTGCTGTATAGCTATAACTGTGTCAACATTATGTACAATGCATCCTACATCCATCGGCAAGCCTCCGGATGGCACCTCTTTGCCCGTACAGGCGTATATTACTTGCTTTTCACCGCCTTGTGGATATTTTGTTACAAGAGGCATTATGGAAACGCGGCCATTATTATTCATCTGCTTGAACTTTTCAATTGCATCAGGCTTGTTATCTTCTATGGCCACAATGCCGCGCGCCTCAGGAAACATATGCAGCAAAATATCCAGTCCTGCCAGAATTTTTTCTGTTTCTTCTAATAGTACACGATGGTCTGTGGTTAGATATGGCTCACACTCGGCAGCATTAACGAAAATTGTGTCAATTAACTTGTCTTTTGGAGGGTTAAGCTTAACATGGGCAGGAAATCCCGCACCGCCAAGGCCTACCACGCCCGCTTCGCGAATAATGGCAAGAACATCCTCGCGAGACATGCTTTTGTAATCTTCATACGACTTTATGGATGGATGTTCGCTAAACTGGCCATCGTTTTCAACAAAGACGGCCTGATATGTCTGGCCCCTAGGTGAAAGTGCATTATCAATGTTAATAACTTTTCCTGATACTGTAGAGTGTATTGGTGAAGATACAGCAGCGACACTATCGCCAATTTTTTGCCCCACGGCAACAAAATCGCCCACGGCAACAGTAGGCGTACAAGGCGCGCCAATATGCTGGACCATGGGATATACCATAACGATGCCCGCTTTCGGCTCTATGCGCGAAATGGGCATTTCTGCCGTAATTTTCAAGTCCGGGGGATGGATACCCCGTTGAAAGGATTTCTTTTTCATCAAAAATACCTCAAATGAGACTTGTTTTAACAACATTATACCTTATAAAAGACAAGAATTCCGTGCTTTTAACCACAAAATTTAGGTATCTGCAAAAGATTGTGAAAATTATGAAAAAGTGTGTTTTTAGCCACAGAATTTTGTTGATATATGTGTTAAAGTTGTTGTAATTTTTAACAAACTTTTTATGAAAGGATGGTGTAATTATGGCAAACGAGGTTTTGAGCAGAGAGAATATGGACTGCTTAAACAATGTAATTGCAACTTATAAGGATGCAAAAGGAAGTTTAATGCCCATTTTAAATGAAAGTCAAAAAATTTTTGGCTGCATACCTTTTGAGGTGCAGCAAAAAATTTCAGAGGTATTAGGCATACCTATGGCAGAAATTTACGGCGTAATAACATTTTATTCGCATTTTTCACTGGAGCCGAAGGGTAAAAACATTGCAAATGTATGTATGGGCACGGCCTGCTATGTGAAGAATGCGGAAAGAATCCTGGATGAAATGAGCAAAGAAACAGGTGCGGAGGTTGGCAAAGTTTCTTCTGATGGCAAGTTCACATTAGAGGCCACGCGGTGTATCGGGGCTTGTGGACTGGCACCTGTTATGACGGTTAACAAGGATGTTTACTCACATCTAACTGTAGACCAAGTGGCCGCTATCGTTGCTAAGTATTAATTCACGGGGAGGTGAATTGTATGAAGTCTTTGCAGGAATTAGAGAGAATTAGAAAGATATCATTGAAAAATATAGGTTTTAGGGCCGAAGAGGTGCATACATACAAACATCAGGTGCTTATCTGTGCGTGCAGTGAAAACGAGCACTTCAATGCACTTAAAGCGGCTTTTGCCTCAGAATGCGAAAAAAATGGAGTTGGCGATAAAGTGCTGATAGAAAGGATAGAGTGTCTGTTAGATTGCCCGATACCCTTTGTGCTTGTATATCCTGAAGGCGCTTTGTATGCCAGCCTTGATATTGCGGATGTTGCAAGAATTTGCAAAGAGCATCTGGTGAATGGCGAGGCTGTAAGCGAGCTGGTGCTTGGATATTGTACTCAGGATGGAAAAGTTGCGCAAATTCAAGAGTTGCCATATTATTTCAAAGACGAGAGCATCGCCCTTCGCCTATACGGGAAAATCAATGCCGAAAATATCTTGGAATACATAGCCAATGACGGATATTGGGCTTTGGGCAAAGCGTTAACACAAATGACACCAAAGGATGTTGTTGATGAAGTTAAAGTATCCGGCCTTAGGGGACGCGGTGGAGGTGGCTTTTCCGCCGGTTTAAAATGGGAGTTTACATACAATGCCGTGGGAGACTCAAAATATGTGGTCTGTAATGCAGATGAGGGCGACCCCGGCGCATTTATGGACCGCTCTATACTGGAATGTGACCCACATTGTGTGCTTGAAGCTATGGCCTTGGCAGGATATGCCGTTGGCGCAAATATGGGCTATATTTATGTGCGTGCAGAATATCCTGTGGCCGAAAACAGACTAAAAACCGCCATCAATCAGGCGCGAAAGTTTGGTGTGCTGGGCGAGGGCATATTTGGTACAAATTTTAACTTTGATATAGAAATTAGGTTGGGTGCTGGCGCCTTTGTGTGCGGCGAAGAAACTGCACTTCTAAATTCCATTGAAGGTTTTCGTGGTATGCCGCGCCCAAGACCGCCATTTCCCGCTGTTAAGGGCTTATGGGGTATGCCAACACTCATCAACAATGTGGAAACATTGGCAAATATCCCGCAGATAATCTTAAAAAGCGCGAGCTGGTTCGCAAGTATCGGCACAGAAAAGTCCAAAGGCACAAAGGTGTTTGCGCTTGGCGGCAAAATTGCCAACACGGGGCTTTTAGAAGTACCAATGGGAACATCGCTGCGTGAAGTTATTTTTGATATTGGCGGCGGCATACCGGGCGGCAAAAAATTCAAAGCCGTGCAGACAGGCGGCCCTTCCGGCGGCTGCTTAACCGAGGCTGATTTGGACATTCCAATAGATTATGAAAGCCTTGCCTCCTTAGGTTCCATGATGGGCTCTGGTGGTATGATTGTAATGGATGAAGATAATTGTATGGTAGATATTGCTAAATTCTTTCTAGATTTTATGGTGGAAGAATCCTGCGGCAAGTGTCCGCCATGCAGAATTGGCACAAAGCGTATGTATGAAATATTGGATAAGATAACGCAAGGCCAAGGCACCATGCAAGATATTGATAATTTAGAGCGTCTTGCAGGAAATATCAAGACATCATCATTATGTGCATTGGGTCAAACAGCTTCAAATCCTGTATTATCAACCTTACGTTTGTTCCGTGATGAATATATAGCGCATGTGCAAGAGGGACGTTGCCCCGCAGGCGCCTGTAAAGACCTTAGCAATTTCTATATCCTTGACAACTGCATAGGTTGCGGCATCTGTAAGAAGAATTGTCCAACCAATTGCATAATTGGTGAAAAAAAGCAGAAACATGAAATTGATCTTGAAAATTGTGTAAAATGCGGCGTATGTCAGCAGAGATGTCCGTTTAAAGCCATAGAAAGACGATAGGAGGGTGCAAATATGGGGAAAGTGAATTTAACTATAGACGGTATTAAAGTAGAGGCCGTTGCAGGTGATACAATACTTGCTGCGGCAAAGTCCGTTGGAATAGAAATACCCACGCTGTGCTTTCTAAAAGACCTCAATGAAGTAGGCGCGTGTCGTGTCTGCCTTGTAGAGGTTGAAGGGGCACGGTCACTTTTGGCTTCGTGCGTTCAACAGGTCGCAGAAGGTATGGTGGTTAACACAAAAACACAAAAAGTGCGTGATGCAAGGAAGTCCACTATAGAGCTGATACTTTCAAACCACATGCGCGAATGTACCACATGCGAACGCAATTTAAAATGCGAACTACAATATATTGCCGATGGGCTTGGCGTTTCTGAAATTTATTTTGATGGCGAAAAAACGGCAGGCGGCATTTGTGATGATGCTTCACCTTCAATTGTAAGAGACCAAAGCAAATGTATTCTCTGCGGTAGATGTATCAATGTTTGCAAACAGCAGCAAAATGTTGGTATTTTGGATTTTCAGGGACGAGGAATCGGAACAAAAGTAGGGCCGGTTGGCAACAGAAGTTTGACAGATGTACCTTGCTTATACTGCGGTCAATGTGTAAATGTATGTCCTGTTGGTGCGTTGAAAGAAAAAGAGGATATCGACAGATTGTGGGCTGCAATTGAGAGTCATGAGGTTCATGTGGTTGTACAAACCGCCCCCGCTGTTCGCGCCGGACTGGGCGAAGAATTTGCAATGCCTATTGGCTCGCGGGTTACAGGCAAAATGGTAACCGCATTAAAGCGCCTGGGTTTTGATAAAGTGTATGACACAAACTTTGCCGCAGACCTAACTATTATGGAAGAAGGGTATGAGCTATTAGACCGTGTGCAAAATGGCGGAGTTTTGCCGATGATGACATCATGTTCACCCGGGTGGGTGCGCTTTTTAGAATTTTATTATCCAGAATTTATCCCTAATTTATCCACGGCTAAGTCTCCGCATATGATGCTGGGCGCGATTGTGAAAACACATTATGCCAAAGTGCATAATATAGACCCCAAAAGTATTTTTGTGGTATCTGTAATGCCTTGCACGGCCAAAAAAGCAGAGATTGTACGGCCGGAGATGGAAGTAAATGGATTGCGCGATGTGGACTGCGTAATAACAACCCGTGAACTTGCCAAAATGATAAAGCAGGCCAGAATTAGCTTTGAGATTTTACCCGACAGCGAATTTGACCAAGACCTGCTTGGAGAATATACTGGTGCAGGTGCTATCTTTGGTGTAACAGGCGGTGTTATGGAAGCGGCAATTAGGACTGTTGCTGATATTTTATCCGGCGAAGACCTGAAAGAATTTGAATACAATGCTGTAAGAGGCACTGCCGAAATTAAAGAGGCGCAAGTAAATGTAGGCGACTTGACCGTAAAGGTTGCGGTGGCACATAGCACAAGCGCGGCAACTGTTCTTTTGGAGAAAATGAAGCGCGGCGAAGCCGACTATCATTTTATCGAAGTTATGTGTTGCAGCGGCGGCTGCGTAAATGGCGGCGGTCAACCACGTGTATCCAACAAGGACCGACTGGCAATGGATATTCGCAAAGAGCGTGCCAAAGCAATATATGAAGAGGATGAAAGCAGGCAATTTAGAAAATCGCATAAAAATCCTGACATCTTGAAGCTATATGATGACTTTTTGGAAAAGCCAAATAGTCATAAAGCACATGAGCTGTTACATACAACTTATATGGAAAGAGACAAATACCGCTAAATATCAACAAAGCCTCGCCTATTCATGGGCGAGGCTTGCTTTATTTAAGGTTTGCGGTCTTTATAATAATTTTAAGGTTAATTATATATCAATACCTATCATCCTCATTAGATGCCTTGCATTGCGGGTGGTGCTGATATCCGGCTTTATTTTGAAGTCAAAATATATTTCATCATCAACATAATTCTCGCTGAAATGATAGTTTGCAAAACCCTCAGTTTTGCAAACTTCAAGGTCATGGGTTGTTACCAGTCCAAGATTTTGCTTCTTGGAAAGATTTAGCAAAACCTGTTTGGCGCCTTCAACCCTGTCTTCTGAATTTGTGCCGGCAAAAATTTCATCAATCAGAAACAGCATTGGTTTTTCGTTGTCTATGATGCTTTTAATGCGCAAAAGCTCTGCATAAAACGTAGAAATGCTTTGTTTTAGGTTATCTGGGGGTTTCATGCAGGTCCATATGTCCACCAGGGGGGCCTGAAACTGCGTTGCGCAAACCGGCGCGCCTATATAGCCCAAAATCAAATTGATGCCCACTGTTCTCAAAAAGGTTGTTTTTCCTGACATATTTGAGCCGGAAATGATGGAAATACCATTCAGATTAACGCTATTGGTTATTCTGTCATGTTCTTCAATTAAAGGATGGCCAAGATTTTCGGATTTAATTGCAAGTTCCTCGCCCTCACCAAATTCGGGATATGCCCAATTAGGATTTTGCTGGGGCAAAGCCGCTACAGAGGCCATTGCTTCGAAATATCCGATGCTTTCCAGCCAAATGCGCATATCTTTAGCATCCTTGCGCCTCATATCTTCCAGGACACACACGCAATGTATATCCCATAGGAATAAAACATTGAGCACCAAATCAAGTAGCGTTATATTTCTGACGCTTAATGCCCATGTCATTTTTTTGAGATTCCACTTTTGTGGCAATTTGCGTTGCCAGCTTTGGTTTAGTTCCGCTGTAAATGTAGTTTTTTTGATTAAATTTGACATTGCGTCAAAATCATCAAGGCTGCTCCCGAATTTGCTAAGCTCTTTTAGCACAGTCTCTGTTTTATGAGAAAGCGAGACAAAAACCATAACCTGTGTAATCACAGCCACACCGGCCAAAATTAATAAGACATTGTTAAGCACTATGCTGTTAATGCCTGTGTAGTAAAACCACACGATGAAACCTAATGCCACAAGTAAGGCGGAAACAACGGGTAGCAAGCGCACAACAAGCCTTGTAGAATACTTGGCAAAAAGAGAACTGCTGCTCTCAAAAAAAATGACCATTTCTGCCGGGTTTTGAGAGATGTTTTTAGATAGTATGCCCGTAATTTTAAGAGCCTCGCAAAAATCCTGATTTACAGAAATTTCTTTAACAGCCATTTGTCGCCGTAATACTGAGGTTTTATCACGCTTATCGGTTAAAAATAGGAGTTTCAAAATTTCTTTACCGTATTGCGTGTTAGTGTCATTGAGATATTGAAACAGCGAATTTTCGCCAAATAAATCTAAATCCCTGCTATATGGATGGGTAGCATCAACATATTCCGTCCCATCTGCTTCAAATTTAATCCAATCGCCTGAACGGCGCTCTGTGTTTCTTTGTTCAAGTTTAAGTCTAGCCTGGATAATTTTTTCCTGCCTCGCCAGCTTAAAATGTCCGCGGGATAAAACTAAAAAAGCTGCCAAAAAGCCAATAAATGCCAGCACCGTAAATAGGCTATGCCCAAGGAAATGGCCATAAACCAACACCCCTTGGGCAAGTAACACTGCAGATATTCTTAATGTTCTGTTTAAGTTTATACTCATTTTCATCCCGCACCTTAGCTATACGAATGCAGCCCATATAACAAATTATTTACCCCGAGCCAAGTAAACAGCACCAGCCCCACGCCAACTATAGCCAAAATGGCGCAACGCTTGCCCCGCCAGTTTTTTCGCAAACGCTGGTGGAGGTAAATGGCATAAAATATCCAAGTTATAAGAGACCATAGTTCTTTTGGGTCCCAGAACCAAAATCTTGACCATGCATCAGCTGCCCAAAGGCTGCCCGAAATGATTGTAACTGTGAAAAACAACATTCCGAAAACAATGGCGCGGTAAGACATGCGGTCTATTTGTATCATGGTTTTGCCATCTTCATCTTCATTTTTCTTTAACATTTGAAGATATTTGATTCCGGCAACTGCAGCTATCGCAAATGCCGCATATGCTACAACACCTGTGCCGGCATGAACAAAAAACCACGGAGAGCGCAGGGCAGGCATAAGGTCGTGAATATCCATATTACGTGTGGCGGCAAAGGCCATCATTAAGGCTGTAGCGGGCATGCCAACAGAGGAAATCCAAGGCATTTTAGGCCTTGCTACAATCACAATGATAGAAATACCCAAGGCAAAGGCCATGGAATATTCAAATGCGCCCCTTATCGGGGCTGCATTAAGCAATGTAAGGTCAAGTATATCAAATTTAACCCACCAGCGCCAGAAGAAATACACTATATGGGCAGCAGTAGCTATAATAAACATAGCAAATGCATATTTCGTTATTTTTTCGTGTTTAAAAGCCGCACCTGTGAAATAAGCGATTACAGCAATTAGATATAAAACCAAAGTTATGCTAAACAGCACATGCATTATATATCAACCTCTCTTTTGGTTTTTTGCTCTGCAATTGGTTCGTCAGGTGCATCTTTTGGTACATCCTCGCCCTCATAAAGCATTGCAACAATTTCAATTTCTATTCCCGAAGACTTTAAGCTCGTTATTTTGTATTGGTTGCCTTTTAGCGCAACAATTACAGGGGCAAAGTAGAACGATAGAGCTAAGCCCAGCATCAAAAGTATAGCGGCGGCCAGCAGCAAAGCCGGAAAAGGATCTGGTGAATAACTAACACGTATAACAGGATAGTTGATAAGCTCATTAAAATCAAACCTAATATTTCCAGCATACACATGGGAACCCGGCACGGCAAAGCGGTGTTCATGAATATGATGGTCCATCACCATAATATAGTATAACGGGTCTGGAAATATAGGGGCATCATATCTAAGAGGAATAATGCGCCCTGTTTCTTCATCCATCATCCAGCCTTGAAATACCGTTTCAAACCATATACCTGTTCTGTCATCGGCGGTTAAAAAGGAACGCTCTACCAGATAGAATGTATCAAAACCGCCTGTCTCCAGGTCTGTAGCGGTAATACTACCTGCATATAGATGCTGGAACTGATAAAAAACATAGGAATTAAATCGAAGGGGTGCGTTTACCCTTATTTCGCGCACACCACTGGAGCGACCATCAGCAGCGACCACTTCTATTATGCTGATACTTTCTGTACGCCCGGTTACGGGGTCGGTTCTTGTGAAGCTAAAAAGGCGCAAGGCGGAACCATCAGCTAGCATTGCCGTCTCACCAGGCATAATAACAACGTCTTCTGTATAGGACAAGCCAAGTACCAAGCCGCCAAATACAAGTATCATCAACAAAGAAAAATGAACCAAGGCAGAGCCAAAATAGCCCAAGCGGTTTTTGTAGTATACCGTTGCCTCGCCCGTGTTAAGCTCACGATAATGCTTTTTTTGTAAATATGTACGAAGGCGAGAAACTTTGGCTTCATCCAATTCATCGGAACGATAGCCTTCTGTGGGTATGGCAAGGGTGCTGGGTAATAACTTACGCAACGCAAAAATACGAGAGACCGTGGCTGTGGCTAAGCTCAATCCCAGTAGTGCGCAAACAACAATAAAATACCACTGAGCAAATATGCGATGTAAGCCCAAAGTCAGTAGAATCTCTCCAAAGTTTGGATAGTTTTCGATATACCAAGGGTCTTCAAAGGTTTGAGGTATAAGTGAACCAACCACCGAAAAACCCACAACAATTAACAAAAGGATAAGACCGAACTTCATGGAACGAACGAAACCATATAGCTTTCTCATGATGATAGGCAACTCCTATTTAATAAATAGTTTGGCTTGCAGGATGCACCTAACCGCCCCTGCAAGCCAAACTATCTAAATCTATAATGACTTAATGACCTATTTGTTCTAATAAAGCCTCTACTTCACGCGCATATTCCCAACCATACTCCATAGTTGCAAATATAAGCCTGGAATTGTGGGCGCCGTTGGAGTTTTCACTAACTGCCCAGTCCCAGAAGAATTGAGCATTACGGAAGGTGTATCTAATTTCGTCCAAAGTTTCTTCCGTGTGATTCCCACTTTCAACGGCCAACACCAAGCGCTCCATCAAGTCTGCTAAATGATTGCCCAGTCCATGTATGGCCGGATAGTATTCGGCTTGAATTGCCCGCACTTCTGCATATAAATCAATATGGCAGGCAGCACATGTGCCTTCAAGCAACTGCAAATTATTAAGAGGGCTTATCTTTCCGTGGTCTCTGTATGGAACCCCCTCTGGGCTTTCAGCATGAGGCATATGGCAGTCTGCACAACTAAAGGCGTAACCTACTGGAGACAAGCTGTTGTGTATGGCACCCCTACCATAAACCGCTTCAAATTCAGGATGTTGTACCTTTATTTGGCGCACACCGCTGCGAGGGTTAACATAGTCTGCAAAAGGACGACCAGGGAAAAGCGGGTGGTCATCAGGCATTCTGGCTACATTATTAAAATAATATAGTGCATCAACAGGATACATGCTTCTAAGACCGGAATATGGCAGCACCACTTCCCAGGTTACAGGGTCAAAATGATATTCTATGTGACATTGCGCGCAGGAAGCACTACCAGGAGATACCATGCTTATATCCGGAAAAGCTGTATGAACAAATTGCGACATAACCCTTGCTGTGCCGGGCTCGTTGCCGTGGCAGTTAAAACAGCTAACCGGTTGGGTCATAAGGTCACGCAGCTCTTCAAATGGTGTAGAATAAAACGCTACACCCATATACTCTGCAATGGCAGGATAGTTCGCAGATTTACATGCAAAGCAGTTGGCACGGGTACGGAAAGCATATCGACCCGTTTCGTCTGTACTTTCCATTGCGAAACGATGGCTTCTTGGGCTGTTATAGTCAAAATGAAAACCAAAGCCCTCAAACAATACCCGCTTATAAGGATTCATATCCAAATAGCTGTAATGCTCGCTTCTGTCGGCTCTGAAATAGGATGCAACCACTTCAGGATGCTCTTCATACCATTCCTGAGCGCTTATTACCCTAATGCCAATACCGCCATGTTCAGGCACCGGTGGCATTTCAATGCTTGGAGCACTAGCGGCATTATTGCCGCAAGCAGCAAATACCAACATCAAGACAAACAAGAAAAATATGTAAATACTGTACCTTTTCATTAAGGCTCCCTCCTTATTAAAAAATAACATAAATATCCATAATGAATACACTACAACTTATATTTTACATCATTTGCGGAAAAATTCTGTTGCTATAACCACGAAACTAAGACTCTTTGTGAAATTATCTCGTAGACATATTTTAATTAATGTAGTAAGATTAAGGCTGCTAACCCCTAATGGATGAAAGCAGGTGAAACTTTGAAAAAAATTATGTATATAGCCTTAGGCATACTTGCCATTTCTATTGGAGCTGTAGTAAGGTTTATTCCGGGAATTCCAACTACACCCTTTTTGCTTTTGGCTCTATTTTGTTTCAACAAAAGCTCTGAAAGATTATCTACATGGCTCAAGAATACTTATTTATATAGAAAATACCTAGAAAATTACATAAAAAACAGAACAATGACGTTAAGGCAAAAATTGACGATACAAATATTTGCTAGCATTATGATGATCATCTCATTTATAACTGTAGAAAATTTGATATTTAGGATTGCGATGGTTGTGCTTTTTGTTGCACATCACTATGTATTTGTATTTCGCATCAAGACGCATAAGCTCTATGCTGACGATGAAAGGGAATTGCAAATCAAGCGTGAACGCGAAAAAGCCATATTATCTAAGATGGTTTCCCTCTACTGCCGGAAAAAGCACTGCCAACCACATAAAACACTTTGCACGGACTGCTCTGAGCTACTAGAATATGCACACTTGCGTTGTGAGAATTGCCCTCATATGGCAAACAAGACCTCTTGCAAGCATTGTAAAACTCCCTGTTACAAACCGAACATGCGGGAAGCTATACGAGAGGTTATGCGCTGGTCGGGTCCAAGAATGATACTATATCACCCGATTATGCTGGTTCAATATAAAATATAGGTAATGCCAGTGCTTTTATGTATTTCTTGATGGATTTGATTGCAAATTTGTATGAGAATCTATTTCTTAAAAATAAATGCGCCCTTCATATAGATGTGTTCCGAAACAGGTTAGCGGACATGTTTAATATTATATATAGGCTTCCTTATAAAAATGAGGAAGCCTATTTTTTTCTAAATCTCACGTCTTTGTTTAGCGAACGTAGCTTACTACACACTGAATTTACAAGCTTTTGATGAGTTGCAATAAGAATGATACTATATATGCCTTAATTTCACCATTGACGGGATTGATGTATCCTGATATAGTCTCAAAGTATTAAGACAAAAATCGACAAATTTGTTGTATATGAAATGATATTTTGGGAGGAATTGATGATGAAAAAGAGAAAAGTTTTTGGCTGTGTTATTGTTTTGACTTTGGCCTTGATTTTAGGGTTTTCTGGGGCCGCTTTACTGTATGGACAAAGTTATAACGAGCAACAGCGGATACAGGAAAATGAACAAAGTGTTTTTAATGCTTATAGTGCAATTAATACGTATGGTGATACGTATATTACATATAACCAATTTGCAAAGATGATGCAAAATTTGCTTGGATACGTCATCGGCGAAAAGTACACATTCAATTCCGGAGATATGAACATACGCTATCACGAGGCCAGAAGCCTTATTTTTTCAGCCCTGGGCAGGTCGGATCAGAGCAGTGTTTTTGTACGGGAAAGCTATTTTACAGCCGCGCAGTTTGCCGCAATACTGGATTCTTTGGTGCAGGCTTATATAACGGATGAAAATGAGGACGTGATAAGTCTGGCCGGAGCATATTTGCAAGGTGATGTTGTTATATCAGCCGAACATCCAAATTTTGATATGGTGGTTACAAATATTGAAGGCACAGGTAATATCGTGGTTGCATCCGGACATAGTGGTCGTATACTATTTAATAATGTGAATATACGCGGCAACATAATAATTGCGGGCGCAGATGGATTTGTTGATATCACATTAAACAACAGCAATGTAGATTCTGTAATTTTTAATGCAGCAGGCAGAATTAATGTTTTGACTATGAATAGCACGGCGCGTCCAAATGTTGTAATCAATACTACCGGCGTGCATTTGGCTGGCGATTTTTCTAAGGTTGAAAGCAATTTGCATGATGGTATAATTTTCATAGATGGCAATATTGGCGGTCTTTATGCAATAGGTAATGTGATTTTGGTTGGCGCGGGTAGTGTAGAATATATTGTGGCACCGGATGGAGCGGTTGTGGAGATATTTGACCCGAACTCATCAACCTGCGCAGCTCAAGGCATTACAGATGAGCTTATAGCCATTTTGGACGACTTATTTTCACGTCATCTGGGCCGTTTGGAATTTAATCTGCTTGACAATTTTTGGTATATGCTTGATAATCTGAGGTTCCCGGAAATAAGATTCCCTTCCATACCTGCACCGCAAATTATCCAGTTGCCACCATTGCCGCAAGCAACGCCTTCACCATCACCAAGTCCATCACCATCACCCGGCCCGGATACGCCTATATTAACGCCGCCACCAAGCCCTTCACCGGGGCCAAATGGGTCTAATGGTGGAAATGGGCAGGCAGTTGGTGACCCAATAGATACAGTAAGCTTTAATATTTTGCCGCCCAATAGATTGCCAAGCGAATTGCTTCCTGCCTTCCATCCAAATGATAATGTGCAGCGTGATTTTGTTGGAAATGGCTTCCGCGGCGAAATAGAATGGATTGATGTTGTGAGCAACAACCCGCTCCCGCTGGGCGGCGCATTTACACCGGATGGGATATATAGAGCTGTGATAACACTTACACCAGATGCAGGCAAGCGTTTTACACAAAATAACATTGCTGATTTGCAAATATCTAGAGCTGATAATCTTGGAATAGACAGCCCAAACTGGCTTGCTGATAGCTTTGCACATGACGAGATTGTAATTAACCTGCTGTTTGGAAGAGTAGACCAATGGCCTGCGGATGAATTTACCCTACGTAGCATCAAAGGGCCTTTCCATCGTATTTATGTAGATACGCATTATCTTGGCACACTAAACGCGAGTCACTTCGAGGTGCGCTTTGGCTATGAACCCATAATCGATAATCCACCTCTGGTCATTGAGAGGGTAGATGAGCATTTCAATAACAGCATTGGGCATTATGTGATCGTGCTTGCAAACGAACAGCGGCCAACGGGCACCCAGGTGCTGGAAGTGCGTATGATAGACCCGCTGCCGTTTCATATGGCCTATGCCGAGCCTGCAACAACCACGCCGGAGTTTGACCCAACATTGGATGACACACCGGTGGTGCTAACGCTTGAAGCGGCTATTGGCGGTAATGTGGATATACGTAACTTCCCGATAAGAGATGACCAATTTGTATACCTAAGCCCTGTGCCTTTGCGCACGCACGAAGAGCTTCTTGACAGAATGTTTGGTTATTTTGATGTAGCGCGGGTAATGGCCTTTGTCCCATCTGCCAGTCAGCGTAATAGCTTTATAGTTCCAGGCGATGCTGCATTGGGCCGAAATTATGTTCATATAGTCGATACAAGCGCATCTTCATCCCCTCCAACTGTAACGCCTGTAGGCTCATTTACAGTGCTGCCGCCGATTACTGGCGTAGGAGAGTATCTGGAGTAGAATTTTTTTAACCGCGAATAGACGCGAATGAGGGCAAGGCCCCATTCGTGTCTATTCGCGCTATTCGCGGTTATGATTTTAATTTGCTTTTATATCACGGCGATTGTAAAGGGCAAACCCTGCTGCTGTTAAGCAGGCTGCTATAATTGTTAGCACAATTATCACGGGCCAGCTCATATTGTCCATCGGTAGCTCCGGGATATGGCTAAATGGCGAGAGATTGTTGACCCAAGCGGGCAATATGCCGGGAATTCTGCCGATAATAACCATTAGGAAGCCAAAGCCGAAATATGCCCATATTACTGCTGTAACCTTGGGGATTGCACCCAGCAGGAATACCGCCAAGCCCATCATCACCCACAATGCAGGCAAATATACCAGATTTGCTTGCAGCAGCATATCTAGTGGCAACTCGCCCGCATCCGGCAGCACGGCCACGCCTGCCAGATACAATCCGACCGTATTTGCAAGCTGCATCAATACGCTGGCTGCAAAAGCCATGCCAACAAAACTTGCAAGATAGGTATTGCGCTTCACAGATGTAGCTAGCACGGCCTCTGTGCGGCCCTCTTTTTCCTCGCTCCTGGCCCGCAGAATAGTCATCAGTAGCGGTATCAGTGCAATTAGAGCCATCATAGCATTTTGCATTGCAGCAAAAAGTACGGTCGTAGAAAAATCATCCGAAGTGCCCAGCAACATCTGGTAAAACTCGTTGGTTGCTACAAAATCATCAATATCGCCCAAAATGCTGCCATATGATGCACCCAGCAAAAACATTACGATAACCCATGTAATAATGCTGCCCAAAAGCAGACGTCTGGACAGGCCAAATGGCGATGGCAGGCTCTTTTTTGCTTCTGCGCGGCCTGGCCGCTGGGGTATGAAGCCCTGGTCAATATCGCGCACAGAACTCAGCTTATAAGCAACGGCGGTGATGATGGCGGCGATGCCTAGCAATATTAATATCGGCCAAACATAGTTGCCAACATATACCTGCGCCCGCATAACCAGCCCTAGTGGGCTAATTAGCGAAAGCCATTCGTTGCCAATATCTCCCGCTGCACGCATCATGTAAAATATGCCCATAGTCAAAAATACATAACTGGTTGTGGCGCGGGATGTTGGAAACAGCTGCGCAAATAGAGCCGTGATGGAAGCAAATACAATACCCGTAACACCCATTGCAGCACCATACAGCATGGAGCCGCCAAGGGTCATAGAGTAGTCTCCGAAAATATACAGCCCAAGCCCAGTTAGCAACGATATTGTGATATTAACATCCAGCGCAAATATCATCGTGGCATTAAGATTTGCCATACGCCCTACAGGCAGGCTGCGCAACACCTCATACCGCCCCAACTCTTCATCTGCGCGGGTGTGGCGCACCACCAGAAATATATTCATTACAGCCACGGCAATGGCTGAAAATATCAGCATCATATTGGAATACATTGCGCCAAGGGTGTAGTTTTCCAGGCCATATACAGGCCCCATCATGGCTATCATTGCGGGGTTTTCCATTGTGATGCCCAGTGCCATGCGAGCTTGGGGCTCAATAATATCACCCATTGGCCCTGCTAATCCTGCGATTACGGCTACCAACAGCACAATCCAGATAGCGGATATCACACGCTCGCGCCGCAATATGAAGAAAGTCAAGCGAATAGTGCTATCAAAATATCCCATGTTAGACCTCCCGTTTTTTAACAAATTTGCCACCTATGTCCATTGGCTCACCTTTTATCCCCCTTACAATCCAATCCGATAGCGATAAACCATCCTGTATTTTGCTGTAAAATAGCTTTGGCGAGCCGGAAAATAGATGTGGCGTTGTTCCGTCTTTTTTGTTTTTTCCATAGTCAGTAATATAGTAGAAATAGTTCGGTATCTCTGCCTTTAGCTTGCCTATTACATCTGTCAACGTGTTTTGATATTTGCTTATAGATTCTGGATTTACTGTCTTTTTGCCATGATTCATTTTGTGCATCATCTTAACAAGCTCTTTGTCCGATGTTGAGGCCATGTGCAAAAATCGTGTAGATGGTGGCATATTATCTTTTGCATAGCGCAGCAGGTCGGCTATCAAATCATTGCTCTTAATATACTCCATTAAATCAGGGCGCACATTCCAAACATTTTTTGCAATTTCAGGCCAAAGCGGTGAGTGCAGGTGAGAAACTTCCGAATAGACAACGATATTATCACAACCAGGATAAAGCTCGCTAATTCTCGGCGAATGGGCAACACAACCAAACCCGCCTGCGCTTTGCCCTGCTATAACCAGCGCATCCGGCGTTTGCGGAAAAATTGTCTTTAATGCCGTCAGCGCAGACGCTGCATTTCTATCCCCATGATGATATAGTACCTTGCTTTCGCCCTTCGCGTTTTTAAATGAAAAATCATTATTACCAATATGAAAATCGCCGCTTGTATAAGGGATGGTTACAATATTCCAGTTATGAAATGGATTGCGCGCATCCTTCGCATTTAAAAGGCCCACATGCATAAGCTTTAATTGTATAGGCGAAATATCACTGTTATAGAAAAAATCCTTACTTTTGATTAATGCTCCGATGGTCACAGGTCTTGCCGCGGTCTCTTCATTCCAAGATAAACCACCACCAACGAAATTTATGAGCAGTTTATTTTCTGTTCCTTTTTTCACAGTGATATTATAGGGCTTGCCGGTGCTGCTAACACACCCATCAAGCGGCTTTTGGTGCCATATCTGTATCTGTGCATTTTCATTATATATTTTCACAAATATCCCCCTATTTTTCGTAATGCTTCATAAAGAGGTCTTCCAGTGTAGGCGGCGCGCTTTCCAGGCTAACAATGCCAAAACTGCTTATATGCGTAATCACATCTCCCATATTCTCACGCTCTACATCAAAAGTCAGTCCGCCATCATATGGTGCAATATCGTATACACCGGCCATCCTGTCTATGCCTTCGATGTTTCTCTCGCTTTTCACCTTGACCTTATATTTTGTCAGATGTCGCAATTCTGCCAGTGTTCCCGTTTCCACCACCTCGCCTTCGCGGATAATTCCAACGCGGTCGCACAGTCTCTCTACTTCGCTTAGGATGTGGCTGGAAAGAAATACACCCTTGCCTTTGCGTTTCTGTTCTAGTACGCACTCTTGGAAAACTTGCTCCATCAGCGGGTCTAGGCCGCTTGTGGGCTCATCTAGAATATACAGGTCGGCATCGGATGCAAATGCTGAAATTAGTGCAACCTTCTGGCGGTTGCCTTTGGAGTATGTGCGGCATTTTTTGGTGGTATCTAGGTTAAAATCCTTGACAAGCCTATCGCGCCGGGCTTTATCGTGGTTGCCGCGCAGGCCCACGAAAAGGTCTATCACCTCGCCGCCGGTTAGGTTTGGCCAAAGGTTCACATCACCGGGCACATACGCAATACGCCTGTGTATTTCTACGCTGTTTCTCCAGGCATCCAGGCCAAATACCTTTGCCTCGCCGGATGTGGCTTGCAATATACCTAGCATCACACGGATGGTAGTAGATTTGCCCGCACCATTTGGGCCGATATAGGCAAATACCTCACCCTCATTGACCTTCAAATTCACGCCTTTCAGGGCCTCAACCTTACCAAAACGTTTTGTTACATTGCTAATTTCAAGATTAAGATTTGACATTTCCTTTGCCCTCCTTATAGAACATCGCCCTCATCATATCCAGCAAGTCATAGTATTCTTGAACATATTCATCAATCTTATCGGCGTTCCCTCGCAGCTGCAAATCCATTAATACGCCATTTCCAGCCCAGTGTACCAGCCTTACTATCTTTTGCGGGTCAATATCTTCGCGAAACTTAGAAAAGTCTGTGTTGTTCATCAAGGCACTATAGCCCAGCTGAAAACTTTCATTTGCGAGCCCTTGAATATCAGCTACAACTTCCTTGTCCTTTTCGCTTATCATACTTACAAAAAACTGTTGCAAACCGGGATATTCCTTCGCCACTGCCACCTTTACCTCTGTGGCCATGCGCACTTTTTCAAAAAAGTCTGTTACATCGTTTCTAAAATGCTGCAATATCTTCTCCACAATCGTTTTCTGCCCAAACTCGTAGAGATACAAGTATAGGTTCTTTTTGCTACCAAAATAATATGTTATCATGCCTTTTGCAATGCCTGCGGCTTCTGCAATATCTGCCACACTGGCTTTTTTATACCCCTGCCGCCCAAATACGGCAAAGGCGGCATTGATAATATGCTCTTGCTTTTCTGCTCGTATTTTAAAGAAATTTTCCATTCCATTACCCTCTCTATTGTTGACCAAATTATATAATACGAAACGTTCTATACAAAATATATCATGAGGATTCATCTTTGTCAAGAACTTTTTATATCAACTTGCAATCAAAATATCACTAACCGCGCGGGCACATAGCGTCACCTGCAGCACGCACCCGCGCGCTAAGTGATATTAAGATTGCAAGTTGATATAATTTGACTATATTTCTTGCTCTATGATATAATTGAACCATGAGAAAACTTTTGATTATACCAATATTATTTGGGATGCTACTTTTTACAAGCTGCCAAAGCGCCACCAATATACATGAAGAAGAACTTATCACGGCTCTATCAACTGCCCTGGGCACGCCCTACGTAGGCAACGTTTCTGCTGTTTCAGAGATAGTTCAAGCATTGCCAATTCCTCAAGATGGCTGGCGTCAGAGATTTATGTCCATTGGCGATGATTGCACTCCCTATGCTCTTACAGTCTACTACGAGCCGGCTAATTCAAGCACAACAGCAGTGCAGGCGCAGGAAATGCCAATTGATGCCTTTGAAAAAAATGCGGCATTTCTTTTCGATCATATTGGCAATCTTGAGAAAGTAATATTCGCCGTGCGCCAAACACCAAGCGATAGCGCCCTTGATATCAGTGCATACGAACATCATTGGGCAATAACAAGAAATTATGCGCCATAATTTTTTCCACGAATATCAAAAAATGTTCTGCTACAATAGATAGGTAACAAAAAACAAGGCCTCCAAACCTTCAAAGTGATATAATGATTTTACGACGAATCAAATCACTTAGGAAGGAGACCTTGTTATGAACATCATAACA
>Ga0131853_10000755_pt1 | contig 58256 bp, 55 predicted proteins | sample TergutLab28metaG_FD_92764 | JGI IMG/M metagenome (GOLD analysis project Ga0131853, IMG submission 92764) | Labiotermes labralis P1 segment gut microbial communities from Petit-Saut dam, French Guiana - Lab288 P1 (version 2) (version 2) | ecosystem: Host-associated > Arthropoda: Insects >...
GTTGTCTTGAAAAGGCCACAGTACGCCCGGCGACGGGTCGGATGTGTCAAGGCCCATCCACCTTGCGAGACGTTCCAGCATCACGAAAAATTCTTGGCGGGTGACGGGGCCGCCCGGTGCAAATGTACCGTCTGCGTGACCGAGGACGATTCCTTCTTCCCTCGCCCAAGCAATTGCGGGGGCGTACCATGCGTGTGCGGGGACATCGGGGAATGGTGCTTCTGCCGGGAAGGGTTGAAGGCCGAGTCCGGTTATGTTTAGCAGGATTTGTGCCGCTTGTGCGCGGGTGAGGCGGTTGTATGGGTGGAACATAGGGGGCCAAGGAGCTATAAATTCCTCTACGGCGGCTCTCATTATGTATGATTCGGCCCAGTGCCCTTCCGGGACATCTACAAAAAAACGAGGCGGCAAATCGTCGTCTGGTACTGCTGTTGCGGAAATCGGTAATAGTGTGAACAGGATGCAGGCTACTAAGAGTAAGCTTAATCTTCTTTTCATTTGTACATTCCCTCTTCCTTTTCGATTTTTGGGTGTCAATGCCCATATTTTATTATATCATCGCCGCATATCAAGCGCAACGACTATTTACACATACGCCGCCGTAATCATCAACACCTGCGGTTCCTCCGTCTCCCCCGTTTCATGGCGGACTTCCACCGTGTATTCCTCTTCCCCGTTCTCGAACCAACTGACGATGACGTAGTCGCCTTTGTCCATCCGAGTTTTGTAGGCCTTGCCCTGATTTTTGAAAACGAGCTTCGCGCCGTCTGCCAAGCCATAAAAAGAGACGAACTTCCCGTTGTCCAGTTCCTCTTTGTCGCCCGCTTGCAAAAGTTCCAGTTTGCCGATGACGTTTTTTGCCGTGAGCAGGCTCAAAGACGTGCCGCAACCGCAGCAGACGGTGTCCCAGTCACCCATGCTGATATCTTTTGTGTATTGGCAGAGCGTAATGGCATGGCGGCCTTTATGTTCGAGGTACATCTCGCCGTCCAAGAGAATGTCTCTGCGTTTATAGCCGGGGAATTTGCGGAACTCGCATTGCTGTGTTTGATTGTAATTGACAGAGATACGGAAGTCAAAGTTGTGGGCCTGATAGAGGGCGTCTTCGGGGTAGATGTACAGTTCCTCCGTCTCGCCGCCGTCCCAGCGGACGGTTTTGTGGTGGTCGGCTTTGCGGTGTTCAAAGTGGAACACGGGGTTAACGGTGTCCGTCCCCCGAAATCGCTCCGGCCTCGGGCGGAAAAGCAGAATATTCACCGCACAGCCTATGAGGATACCGACCAAAGTGTCCAAGGTGCGGTTTGCCGCCAGAAAGATAGGGTTCATCTCGGCACCTTGTACGCCGAAAACGATAATGACATAGGTAGCGAGACCGATGACGATAGCTCCCTCAATTTTCAGGAGGCTGCAGATGAAAATGTACAACACAATCCCCACAAACGCGATGGCAACTGCGACCAACAGCGTTCGCTCCATCTGATAGAGTATTCCCGCCACGCTGGCGAAGATGCCGCCGAGGAGCGTGCCCAAGCCTCTGTCCCACCCCATTTTCCAAGACTTATCCACGGAGTCCTGCACGCAGATGACCACGGCAATACAGGCGAGCGGCAAGCCCTCCGCCCTGCCGAGAAGCAGATAGGCGATGATGCAGACCGTCGCCGCCAGGGCTGTCTTGAGGTTGCGCAGACCGGGGTGCGGGATTTTTTGGAGTTTTTCTTTCATGGGGGTTCCTCCTCAAACAATGTACATTGACCAGTATATCACATTTTGGGGTCTAGGCAAATAGTTTGCTGTGTGCTATACTACCGATGGTAGGAGGATTGCACTATGCGCCACATCCCTAACATATTATCATCGTTTCGGATTTTGCTTATCCCATTTTTCATCGTGCAAATGCTGCGGGGTGAGATGGTTTGGGCGGCGGGTTTGCTCGCCCTTTCCGGGGCAACGGATTTTCTGGACGGTTTTCTGGCGCGACGGTTTGGCTGGATCAGCAATCTTGGTAAAGTGCTTGACCCGATTGCGGATAAGCTGACGCAGATTGCGGTCTGCGTGCTGTTTGCCATGGTGCTTGCAGGTTGGTTTTGGGCGTTTTTGGGCTTCCTTGTGTTCAAGGAGCTTATGATGCTGGCCTTGGGGCTGTATCTGCTCGGCAAGGATGTCAAAATCGAAGGGGCTTATCGGTTCGGGAAGGTGACGACTTTCTCTTTCTACGCTATCATGATTCTCATCGCCCTCTTCCCCGCCATGCCGAGTCCGGCGACGTATGCCTTGCTCGGCGCGGTGTGTGTGTTGGCCTTGATTACGGGACTGCGGTATATCCCGGCGTTTCGGGCCTATCGGGCGCAGTTGAAAGAGGCCAGGAAGTAGGTTATCCTAATATTAAAAATCGCCGCGGCATATGCCGCGGCGATTTTTCTATTCCACTACACTCCAGTCGTGCAGGGTTTTTCCATCTTTGTCTTTGAGACTGAGCCAAGTGTTCTCGCCACCGAAGCGCAGGAAAATGCCGAGTTCGTTGGGCGAGGGGAAGATGATGTCCTCCGTGGTTACGCCGCCTCTGATCTGTTCGGCGTGGTCGGCGCGGAGGGTTTTGGCGACTTTGGCCGAAAAGTTGAGCGTACCGTCTTTGTTGCGTTGCGGGTCGGGTGTGAGTTTTGCGCCGGCTTTGAGGATGAGCTCTTTGCGTTTTTGCCAGTAGACTTTGCCGTAGCTGCCGTTGTCGGTGAAGGTGAATTCGATGGCGGCGAGGTCGGGGTGCCATTTGTGTTGGGGTTTCATTGGGGGTGCCTCCTAATCAATCATTTTAATCGTTCTATCGTTTTTTCGTCTACCGCCCCATCGAAAAATTGATTTAATACTTTTACATAGATTGAATTGGTTGAATCTGCTATTGAAAATAGTGTCATAGATGATTTTAACTTCATAGCATCTATAGCTCCCAAAATCTCAACAGCATCGCTTACATTTAAATCAAGCAGGGCTTGCGATATTTCATTCAGCCTGTTCCTTAAAATCTCATCACACAAATATGCTTTTGCTTCAGCAATATCTTGAATAGCATAATGGCGTGATATTTCGGTGTGTCCTAAACCTTCAATTTGTGGAAATATATACCAAATCCAGCTCGAAGTTTTTTTCCCGTTTTGAATTTCTCTTAAAGCTTCTTCATAACTTGAACCTTGTTCATCGCTTAGGGTTTGTGCTTTATGAAAACGTGATAACTGTTTCATACGCTATCCTCCATTTGTAAACGCCTCCCCTTGCTCTTACTTTGTTTTAGCAAAGTTCTTCTGTGGCACCTCTTCAGAAATTTTATTTTTTAAATATTCAAAATTAGTAGCATATAGTCGATTTTCTTTTCTTTTTTCAGCTATGTACGGAGTTAATTTTTCATAAAAATTAACGACCGCAACACCACATCCACCCTCTGAGAAAATCCAAAATGGTAATTTCCGTTTTTTCACCAAAATGCCTGCTTGGTCATAGGAAAGGATTAGTATTGTTAATATCTTACCGTGTTCCTCTCGCACCTTAATTGGATCGTAGCCTTCCGGAAGCGTGTGAACAATACGTCTTGCTTCAATAAAATTGGGGTCTCGATCATTTAAATAAAATGCGTTCACGGTCTCTATTTTGCTGTGTGCATATGAAATATAACTAAAAATAATACCTGCGGTACCTGCGATGGCACCTATTAGCCCAAAGATAAGCTCAATACTCATGATTCTTTCTCCTTTATCTTTAAGTACACATTGAAATCGAAGTTTACAAAACCACCCCCTACTCCAAATGCACCGTCCTCGACATCAGACACATCACAAGCAACCAAGCTCCCAGATAATAAAACAAATTCACCGCGCTCACCGTCTCGGCCGCGCCCACCCAGAAGAAACTGAGCAAACCCACCAGTCCAACCACGGACGATGCCACGCTGAGAATCGTGTTGCGCATTACTGCGCTGCGGAGGCGTTTTCCGCCAACAATGACGTCCACCAGCGGACGCAAACCCTGCCGGTGCAGGACGGCACAGGGCTTGGCGCGCTCGTCCGGGGTGAGATCACTTAGGGCATAGCGTTCTTCGTACGTGAGGAAGTCGATTTTGTCCGTGGAGATGTGGAACTTATTTTGGAGCATCATGGGCGTGATGTTGAAATCCCGCACGGCGAAGAGGGGTTTTAATCTGGTGTGGAGCAGGTTGAGCAGGGCCTCCATAACGGAGTTCTGCGGGGCGTAATTGATGGCGAACACGCCCGCAAGTTCACCGTTCACAGAACTGAACACGGCGTTTTTGAGGTTCAGATCCTGCGGCAGACGGACGCCCATAAGGTTCATCAGACCGGCAGAGCCGACAATGAGTTCCTCCCCGCCGACCGTCGCGCCGATGCCGCCGCCCTCGTAGCAAGTCAGGTTCTCCACGGGGAGCAAACCGAGTTCTTCCTTGCGCAAAACGTCCGCAAAGAGTTCGGACAGGCCGGAACCCGCCGATATGATAAGACTGCTCGTGGCGGAGATGACACGTTGCCGCTTCGCCTCCGGGGCGAGGATTTTCACGCCGCCGAGGGACATGGTGCCCGTGGGGAACACATCTTGGTCGGTGACGATAACGCCGCTCGCCTCTGCCATCTCCTGTGCGCCGCCCCATCCGGCAAGGGCCGCGCCCACTTTGGCCAGTTTACGGGACAGCATGGCGTAAGGCACACCGTAGGCCAGAAGTCCCGTGAACGATGCGCTGACCACGGTCATGGCGGCGAAGTATTGCAGGGCGTCCCACATCTCCCCCGCCCCGCCGAGTGCGGCCAAGAGCGCGAACACAGCTGATGCGACAATCAAGAGCGGTGCGGCCAGACGATAGATGTATTCGGAGAAATCCATCTGCTCCGTCTTGCGGACGAAGCCCTCAAGTTCGCCCTTGGCTTTGAACAGGGTGAAGTCTCTGTGTTCTTCCCCCAGCTTGCTCGTGACTATGTAGGGGTTCGACCCTGTGGCGGCGGCTCTGAGGCTTGTTTTCATGGCGTTGCGGGTACTCTTAATGCCGAGCAGAGCCATGCCGAGCGCACCGGCCACGACCGCGGCATAGGGCAGGGTGCGGCCTGTGTAGCCGACGTTCAAAATACGTATTATATCTGCGATAGAGGCCAATGCGGCCACCGTCACCAGTGTCTCCACGCCGAGACGGCGGCGGAACATGTCGAGCAAGCCCGTGGTGATGACTTCCACCGTTAATAGCATGGCGAGAATTTGCAATACCAACAAGGTCGCCGTTAGGCCGCGGAAGCTGCTCATGACCCAGAAGAGATTACTGCCGCCGTCCCCGAGGCCCGTGAAAAGAAGCATGAGCAGGGCGAGCAGTATCGTCCCCACGCCTCGGATTTGGTAACCGCTGATACCCCTGCCGTACTTTCCGGCGGCTTGGAGGGTGCTCATGTCGTCTGCGGCGAGGTCTTCCTCGTCGTAGCGGCCCTCGTATTCGGGGCTGTCCGGCTCTTCGTCCGGGTCGTAATCTTCGTCCTCGGCTCTGCCTCTGCGCCCGCCGAACAGGCGGGAGAACAGGCCGCCAAAGAAGCCCGCTTCGTCCTCGTCATCATCATATTCGTCGTCAAATCGGCCCTCTACCTCTTCGAGGCGGGCGGCGAATTGTTCGATGCGGTTCTGTTCCGCGTAATTCGTCTTCTCGTCGTCGGCAAAGGAGACTTGTTCCAACTCCGGCGGCGGGAGTTTGGTCGGGATGGTGACAACCTCGCCCGGTTCCATGCGTTGCCGCACGGGTGCAACCACTTGCTCCGGGATGGCCTGCGCCGTGGGGCGCGTGACGGGTTGGGGCGCGGCTAAGTCTACGGGCGTAACCACGGGGAGCTGCATGGTCGGCTCTGCTGCCTCGATTGGGGGCGCGGCCGGGGCGGGCTCCGGCTCCGTGAGTTCGCTGAGGTCAGGCAGGGGCATGGTCGGCTCGGCCACCGGGTAGGGCGTGTCCGCCAGATCGCCCAAATCGGGCAGGGGCACGATGGGGAGTGCGATGGTGGCATCCGTCACCGGGTCATCTGCACGGGGAACCGCCCTCGGCGTGTCCTTGAGGAGGTCGCCCAGGGTTTCTTGCAGAATCTGCTCCGTCTTGCGGTCGAGGTCTGCCTTTGGCGTTTTCTTGCGGCCCTCGATGTAGGCGTCGCCTTTATACTCGGCGAGAATGGATTCGAGGGATAGGTCATCTTGGTTGTGTTTATTGCTCATAGTATTTCACCTTTGTGTGGATGTGTGGTGGGGGGTGTTGTGTATGCTTATACTGTGCATCATTCCGTTGCGCTGACTATCAACCTAGCTTAACTATAATATAAATCTCTGCACGTCCGCGCTTTAGCTTTCCGGTTTTCGGTGTATGGCCGGAGAAAACAAACGTTTAATGATCATCCCGCCGAGAAGCACAAAAGGTATCAGGATTACAAAAGGAAACCATCCGCCTGCATCTGCGGCGGGGACATAGCGGTACGGGCCCCTGTAATTGATATCGTAGTTGTTGAGCGGGTAGGTTGCAATGCTCGTTCTTGCGGGCCGGATGTGCGGCAGACGATTGCCGGGCGGTGTGTACGCGCCGTTGCCGGCCGTGTTGTTGGAAAAGTGAAACGCCGGGCTAAGGTTGATATTGGCGTAGGCCTCTTCAGAGACGATTGCGGCGTTGTCATAAAGCGGTGTCCAGATTCCGCCGCCATACGTTGCCGCGTGGTTGTTCGATATTGTGCCGCCTGTTGCGGTGAAGATGGCTGAGGGACCCAGCAAAAAGACACCGCCGCCGGCATTGGTAGCTGTGTTGTTTGTGATTTTTCCGTCTTCCATGATAAATGTTGCGGGGCTTCTTATGATAACGCCGCCGCCGTTGAATGCTTGCGCGTTTTGTATGACGCTACCCGCTTGCATCCTTAGTTCCCCGCCCCAAGACTTGTCAATGCCGCCGCGGTATGTATCGCCTGCGCCGCCGTCCAGCACAATGTCTTTTAGCGTTATGGTGCCGGATGATAAGAAATGCCGCCCGTCTTCCGGTGCGGTAATTGTTCTGCGCGGCTCTCCTTGGACGCTGGTAAGCGTGATGTTACGGCCGGGGTTAATTGAAATCTGGTGCTCCATCCGGAAGTCCGCGCCTACCTCAATGGTAAGCGGCGTCCCGTCTGCCGAGGCTCTGGCGATTGCAGCCTCGAGCTCCCGATGGTTATGTACCGGTCCCATCCGGCCAACCATAATAGAAAAGGGGTCTGATACTGCATCGTCAACATGAATTGCGACGAAGACCTCTTCCAGAGGATCGCTCCCATAGGCCCAGATACCAAGCCGCACGATACCGGACTCTGTTGTCACCACGGGTTCCAAGCTGAGATCGGCTTGGCCCGAAAGCACAGCCAGTTCGAAAGCCCGCCCCGGCGGAATGTTTGTGGTCTGCGCGGAGAAAACCTGCATACGCCCCCCGCGGCTAAAACGGGCCGGCCCGGTGATTTCTATTATCTGCTCCCCTTGTGTGCCGCGGAACAGGTCACCCGCAAAGGGGAGACGTGCAACAACAGCATCGCCGCCGCGCACATATATGTGCCCTTCATAGGTGTGTGCGTCAAAAGAGGGATCCCCGTAAAACCCGCTGAGTGACATCGCAACAAAAACCGTGCCCGTTTCCCCCGGGTAGACACTTATCGTATCATCGCTGAAGTGAAGCGCGGCAAAATCACCGGGATTCCTTGTAAACTCATATGCAATGGCATAGCTGCGCAACGTATCCCCCGCATTTTTAATCTGAAGGGGCATAGTAAGCGTATTTTCGTCTGTCGCCCCGCTCAGGCTGTCGTCTGCGCGGCCGAAACTGAGAGAGGCCATGGTCTCCACGCTGGTGTGGGTTTGATCGGTATAAGACCAAGCAATCGCATGGCGAACCGTAACAATGGTACAGGCCTGCAGGGCGCGAATGGGGTCAACATGCCCGGCACCTACATCGAAAACAGAGTGGGTGCCTTCTGTGAGCGATCCGGCGGTGTTCATCATTTTGGCTTTAATTTCTTGCGGGGCGGCATCCGGAAATGCCTCGACCAAAAGCGCGGCGACAGCTGTGATGACAGGGGCTGAAAAGGAAGTGCCGGTGAGGTAGGCATACAGGGGGCCGGTAGGGTCAAGAGGATTATTTGTTGTACGCACCCCCGCGCCGGGGGCCACGATATCAGGACGGATCAGAAATGATTGCGGAGAAGGGCCGCGGGATGATGTGGGAAAAATCCTGTCCCTTGACGGACCGTCATCCCGCCCTGTTTCAGAGTTTCCGACAAGAATCGTCAGTCCGGCATCGCCTCTGCCGTCTATGGAAAAGTGCCCTCGTGCGCCACTATTTCCGGCACTTTGCACGACAATCATCCCACTCAAAACAGCAAGATTCAGGGCATATGTAGTCGGGTCAAGCCCGAAAGACCCGCCGCTGCCTCGACTGAGATTCAAAACATCTATCCCGTCTTGTAAGGCCATTTCAATTGCCGCTATGATATCGCTTGCGGAGCGTGCGATATAGACCCAGAGTTCGACGCCGGGTGCAATGGCAACAATCGGGCCGACTGTTTGCGTGCCATGGCTATAATGGGGGGCCGGCGAGGTGTCCGGCGTATTTGCACTCAGATTAAATCCCCGCATCCAACCGGTTTCGGGGTTCGCGAATGGTGCCAGACGCGGATGCGTGGCATCCACACCTCCGGAGATGACCGCCACGCGTACACCCGCACCCGTGATGCCCATTGTGTTGTGGATGTAATCTGTGTGAAACAACTCCCGCGTGGCACGCATAAGCGGATCGGAATCGTAGGAAAAAGCGAGAAATTCGGACGCGTAGGAAAGAGGTTCATCCTCAACAACGGGGAACAACCCATATACTTGCGGCAAAGCCGCGATTTGCTCCAGAACATGTGCCGGAGCGCGCATATATATGCCGTTGAAGAGTCTGTGGTGTTCGCGTAACACCTCTGTTTGGGCCGTGTCGATAAGCGGCGCAACTTGTTCCCAAAACGCATCATGTGCCGCCAGAGATTGTTCTTCATATGTTTGTATTGTAAAAGAGCAGAGTCTTATGTTATATACTTCGCTGAGTAGCTGTAAGGCTGTTTCCGGCGGGGTGCGAAATTGTATTGCAATTTCGAGGATGGCGTGGGGGTCGTCGTCCCAGCCCTCGTCAAAGCCGTGCAGCCCGAGAGGTGTACCCAGCGTCTGGCTTAGTATTGCTATGCGCGTTTCCGGGATAGGGTCGCTGCCGGGAGCAACGTCCTTGACTCCCGCCTCTTCCGCCGCCGCGTAGGCGGAAAATGAAAACACGCCAAAAACCAAGGCCGCCGCCAAAACGATAGCGGCAAATCGTTCCATACTACGCCTGCACACAAGCTACACCTCCTTGGAGAACAATGGTTGAACCCATATCATATCAGCCCAAAATATGACAGATACACAAAGATGGTATCATACTCTACAACCCTCTCTGCCGTACAACCTCATACAACAACAAAGCCGCCGATACCGAGGCATTGAGCGACCCCACCTTCCCCGCCATGGGGATGTTGACGAGAAAATCACAATGTTCCGTCACGAGCCGACCCATCCCGTCGCCCTCGCTGCCGATGACGATGGCCATGGGGCCTGTGAGTTCTGTCTCCCAGAGCGTTTTCTCACCCGCCATCGCCGCGCCGTAGACCCAAAGGCCCGCTTGCTGCAGGGTCTTGATGGCCGCCGGGAGGTTGGGCACACGCGCCACCAGCATGTGACTGACCGCACCCGCCGAGGTCTTTTGCACGATGGGCGTAATCCCTGCACTACGGCGTTTTGGGATAATAATCCCGTGCGCCCCCGCCGCCTCTGCGGTGCGGATGATGGCACCGAGGTTGTGCGGGTCGGAGAGTTCGTCGCAGAGCACCACCAATGGCGGCTCGCCGCGCTCTTGGGCGAGTGCCAAGATGTCCTCTATCTCACAATAGGCCTTTACCGACGCGATGGCTGCAATGCCTTGATGCGCTCGGTTTTTGCTCATATAATCGAGTTTACGCCTGTCGGTCTCCACCACCACGCTGCCCGTATCTCTGGCGCGGGACGCGATGTGGCGCAATGCGCTGTCGATATCGCCTTTGGCGATGAAAACTTTGTCTATCGCCGTGCCTGCGTCTAGTGCCTCCAATATGGCGTTGCGGCCGAGGATGATACCCTCGTCCAGCGTGTCTCGGAAACCTGTTTGTTCGATGTCCAGGCCCTGGGGTTTTACGTGGCGGGGGGCGTTGCCACGGTTGCGGTCTCGTTTGTCCATTTAATTCTCCGTAGGGCGCGATGTCCTCATCGCGCCGTGCGCTATTCTTACGGGGATTATGCGGCGCGATGAGGACATCGCGCCCTACTACGGGGGTTTACCGTCAGGCCACCCGTGTTGCGTATGATGTAAAGGAAACGTGCGGGCGACCGGGGTCGATCGCCCCTACGGCCCAGGGGCACGGACGGCCAATGTCCGCCCCTACAGGTAGGCCGCTAAACGCTCCGCCATATCCGTCTGCTCCCACGGTAGGTTCAGGTCAGGGCGGCCAAAATGCCCGTATGCCGCTGTTTGGCGGTAGATGGGACGGCGTAAATCCAAGTGGCGGATGATGCTTGCGGGGCGGAGGTCGAACTCGCGGCGGACGATTTCCGATAATTTGCCGTCGTCTATCTTCCCCGTCCCCTCAGTATTGATATAGAGGGAGACGGGCTGGGCTACGCCGATGGCGTAGGCAACTTCGATGAGGCAGCGTCTGGCGAGGCCTGCCGCTACGATGTTTTTCGCCACATAGCGCGCCATGTAAGCACCGCTGCGGTCCACTTTGGTGGGGTCTTTGCCGCTGAATGCGCCGCCGCCGTGGCCGGCTTTGCCGCCGTAGGTGTCTACGATGATTTTACGGCCTGTGAGACCTGAATCGCCCACGGGGCCGCCTGTGACGAAACGGCCTGTGGGGTTGATGTAGAAAATCGTGTCCTTGTCAAGCAGCGACTTGGGCAGGCTCGTGTTGATAACGCATTCCCGTACGCCCTCACGCAAATCAGCGAGCGAGACGTCCGGGTCGTGTTGGGTGGATACTACAATGGCGACGATGCGCTTGATTTCACCGTCCGAGCCGTATTCCAAGGAGACTTGGCTTTTTCCATCAGGGCGGACGAAAGGCAGCTCCCCACTCTTGCGCACCTCGGCGAGACGGCGGGAGAGGTTGTGGGCGTAGGCAATCGGGGCAGGCATGAGTTCTTTTGTCTCGTCGCAGGCGAAACCGAACATCATCCCTTGGTCGCCCGCACCGATGAGGTCTAAGTCGTCCTCACTACCGGATTCACGGGCCTCAATGGCCTTGTCCACGCCCATGGCGATGTCGGGGCTTTGCTCGTCTATACTGGTCATCACGGCGCAGGAGGCGGCATCGAAACCGAACTCCGGCTTGTTGTAGCCGATGTCGTTCACGGTCTCGCGGACGACTTTGGGGATGTCCACATAGCAGTTGGTACTAATCTCGCCCATGACGAAGACGAGACCCGTTGTACATGTGGTCTCGCAGGCCACACGGGCCGTTGGGTCTTTGGCGAGGATGCTGTCGAGTACTGCGTCCGAGATTTGGTCGCATACTTTGTCGGGATGGCCTTCGGTTACGGATTCGGATGTAAAAACTCTGTTTGACATAGGGGCATGTCCTCTCTTGTTATGGTAATAATCGCTTTGCTGACAGTATAACATAAATTGCGGTTTAGCTCAACGACATATTTTTCACGCCATCCCTGTAGACTTTTTTACCAAAATAGGGTAAACTATTAGTCTACCGCCGGAGGGGGATATTTGTATGAAAGCACTCAGCCGTATGATTGACCGATTTTGCTATAAAAGGCCCAGGTTCGGAATTCCGAATCTGATTCGATTTATCGTTTTTGGGACTGTGCTTGTGTATGTGTTCGGGCTGATGGATACGACGGATACCTTGTATCAACTTCTTGTTTTCTCGCCTACTGATATTCTGCGGGGGCAGGTGTGGCGGCTGCTTACTTTTGTGTTTGTCCCTGTACACATACATCCGATTTGGCTGTTTATTATGCTCTATCTCAGTCTCATGCTTGGTACATCTCTTGAACGCACTTGGGGGACGCCGAAGTTTACCATTTACTATCTGCTGGGCATCGTGCTTCTCGCTACCGCCGGGATGCTGGCATATCTGCTCCCCATTTCCGCTTCCGTCTTTGCCGGATTTTTCGTGGGTGGGTATTATATTCACGCTTTTCTGATTATCACCTTTGCTACGCTTTACCCCGATGCGCCGTTTCGTATTATGTTCATCATTCCCGTGCGAGCTAAGTGGATTGGGCTGGTAACTGCCGGGTTTTTGGTCTACCAGATGGTTATTGCTTGGCGGCACTTCCCCGTCAACTTAATCCCGCTTGTCCTGTTTTTTGTCTACTTCCTCTTCACTTGGGACACTTGGAGCCGTTATCTCGGTCTGCGCAACAAGAAACGCTCTAACACAAGGGTAAACTTCAAGCGGGCGGCAAAGCGGATTCGGAAAGAAAACCGCAACAGACCCTATACCCGCAAATGTGCAGTCTGCGGCAAGACGGACGCGGATTATCCCGAAATGGAGTTTCGGTATTGCTCCCGGTGTAACGGGTACCATTGTTTTTGTATGGAGCATATTAACAATCATGTACATTTTGAATAATTTTGTGAACCAAAAAGGTGCGAGGAGATTTACTCCTCGCACCTTTTTATATGTATCCACTACCCAATCACCCGAACCCGCAACACACCGTCTGTACTGCGCAACTTCTCCACCAATATATCTTCTGCGGAACTGTTGAGGTCAAAGATGCTGTACGCGTACTCGCCACGCACTTCGGTGACGGAGGCCGCCACGTTTGCCGTGACCATTGCCGCGGCATCTTGTCCTTTGCGGCAAATGACACAGAGCCGCGTTTTGCCGCTCGGCTCTAAGTAGGCACCGGGCATGTTGACGCTGTTTTTGATGTTGCCGTGTTCGAGATAGGCTCTCGTTTGTTCCGCCGCCATGAGGGCGCAGTTGTCCTCGCTCTCGGGGGTGGACGCGCCGAGGTGCGGGATGGCGATGACACCCTCTGCCCCGGCGGTCTTGGGGTTGGGGAAATCCGTCACGTAGCGGAACACTTTGCCGCTTGCGAGAGCCGCGAGCAGGTCGTCATCGTTCACCAGCTCGGCACGAGCCATGTTGAGGATACGGACATTGTCTTTCATCTTAGCGATGACAGCGGCATCAATCATGCCGCGCGTGCTGTCGTTGACAGGGGCGTGGAGGCTGAGGTAGTCGCTTTGGGGATAGATTTCGTCGAGATTATCGGTCATCTTCACCTCCGGCGAAAGTTTTGCGGCGAACTCGGCCTGCAAATAGGGGTCGTAGCCGATAACGTTCATGCCCAGAGCCACAGCGACGTTTGCGACCTGATAGCCGATGGCACCCATACCGATAACGCCCAGCGTCTTGCCGAGAATCTCGGGGCCGACGAATTGGCTTTTGCCTTTCTCCACTTTCGCCGCCACCTCAGGGTCGTCGGCGATGGTTTGGAGCCAGGCCATGCCGCCGGGCACATCACGGGAGGCCATGAGCATCCCGCAGACAACCAGTTCCACAACGGCTCTGGCGTTTGCGCCGGGGGTGTTGAAGACCACGATGCCGGTCTCACTACAACGGTCGAGCGGGATGTTGTTCACGCCTGCCCCCGCTCGACCGATGCAGAGGAGTTCGGGGTTGAAGGCGTAATCGTGCATCTTGGCACTACGGAGCAGGATGGCTTCCGGGGTTTCGCAGTCGTCGGAGACGGTGTATGCGTCTGCGGGCAGCACGGCGAGGCCGATGGGGGAAATTTTATTGAGGGTTTTGATGTTGTACATGGGGGTTCCTCCTGAATTGTTGTGGTTGATATATGGGGGGGCAAAATCCCCCTCCTGCGGAGGGGCGGGGCAAGGACGGGGACGTGATGTAGGGGCCGATGCCCACATCGGCCCGTGTCCGGGAGGGCGAAACGTCGGGCCGATGTGGGCATCGGCCCCTACATCATACGCACCCCGCGAAACCACCCCGTCAGGCTTCGCCTGCCACCCCTCCTTGGAGGGGAATTTTAGGGCTAAATCGACTCCCTCCGCCCCCGCGGGGCACCTCCCTCGCAAGCGAGGGAGGTTTTGGCTCATGAAAAATTATTTATTCCTCGCTTCAAACTCCTTCATAAACGCCACCAGCGCATCAATGCCCGCTTTCGGCATGGCGTTGTACATCGACGCGCGCATACCGCCGACGCTTCTGTGGCCTTTGAGGTTAATCATGCCTTTTGCGGCGGCTTCCTTGGCGAAAGCTGCATCCAAATCCTCATTGCCCGTGACGAAGGTCACGTTCATGATGGAACGAGCGGCGGGTACTGCGGCGGCTTTGAAGAGGGCGGATTCATCTAGGTAATCGTAGAGCACTTTCGCCTTTTCGATATTTTGCTTCTCCATCCCGACAAGGCCGCCTTGTGATTTAATCCACTTGAGCACAAGGCCGAGGATGTAGATGTTGTACGTGGAGGGCGTGTTGTGCATGGAGTCTTTGTCTATCATGGTCTGATAGCTGAGCATCGTCGGGGTGATGGGGAGTTCGTTCCCGGCGAGGCTCTTGTCGATGATGACCACGGTCAGGCCGGACGGTGCCATGTTCTTCTGCGCCCCGGCATAGATGAGACCGAACTTGGACACGTCTATGGGCTTAGACAAAATGTTGGAGGACATGTCGCACACCAGCGGCACATTGCCCGTCTCGGGTATGTAGTCCCATGCGGTGCCGAAGATGGTGTTGTTGTCGCAGTAGTGGAAATAGGCCGCGTCGGGGCGGAGGTCTAAGTCGCTCTGCTTGGGGATGTAGGTGTGGTTTTTGTCGGCGGTGGTGGCGGCTACGTGGATGTCGCCGTATTTCTTGGCCTCTTTCATCGCAAGATTGGAGAAACTTCCGGTGACGGCGTAGTCCGCCTTGCCTGTTGTGCCGATCAGGTTCAGCGGAATCATGGCGAACTGCGTCCATGCGCCGCCTTGGAGGAAGAGGGGCTCGTGCGTCTCCGGGATGCCTAAGACTTCTTTGAGAAGTGCTTTCGTCTCCTCGAAGATGGCGAGGAAGTCTTTGCTGCGATGGCTCATTTCCATGACGGAGGTGCCTGTGCCGCCGAAGTTTAATAGCTCCGCCGCCGCCTGTTCGAGCACGGGAACGGGCAGGATGGACGGGCCGGCCGAGAAGTTGTAGATGCGTTCTGTAAACATAGTGTTCTCCCTTTTCTATTGTCTATGTAGGGGCGGCCAATGGCCGTCTGCCGGTCTAAGGTTCTATGCCTCTCCAGCGAACGGACGGCCAATGGCCGCCCCTACATTTTTTGATGATTCCATTATAAGGCACTTTTGGTTGCCTGTAAATAGTTATTTCGGTTTGGTTCTGTGTTGGGGCGCGGGCGCATACTGTGCGCCCCTACAGTATGCCGATTAGCCCTCCATTGGAAATGCCGTTGATTTGCACCGGGCGGATTTGGTTTTCCAGCCCCTCGGCGGGGACTGTCACGTTGCAATAGTTCGGTGTGTGGCCTCGGCTTTGGCCGTCTTGCTCCGTTTCGAAGAGGACGGGCATGATTTTTCCGATCTGCGACGTGAGCCAAATGCGCTGCAACTCCCTTGCCGTCTCCCCTGCCCGTTTGGCTCGGCTCGTGCGTTCGGATTTGGGGACTTGATCCGGGAACTCGGCGGCTTTTGTGCCTGTTCTCGCCGAGTACGGGAATACGTGGACGGCGGAGAAAGCGCAGGTTTGCAAAAATGTCAGACTTTTGTCGAAATCCGCCTCAGATTCCCCGGGAAATCCTACAATGAGGTCGGTAGTGACGGCGCAGTTTTGGAATGCGTCCCGCAAAAGGGTCAGAGATTCGAGATATCGCCCTGTGTCATAGCGGCGGCCCATGCGTTTCAGCACCTCGTTACTGCCGGATTGGAGGGATAGGTGGAAGTGGGGACAAAAGTTTGCGTGGCCGCTCAGACGGCCGCAGAAATCCGCCGTAATCGTTCGGGGTTCGAGAGAGCCGAGACGGATGCGGAGGGCGGGGACGGCGGTGCAGATGGCGTCTATGAGAGCAATGATATCGGGGGCATTCGGGGCTTCTTTGCCGTAGGATGAGATTTCTATGCCGGTGATGACCAGCTCTTTGCAGCCCTCCTCTGCCAGCCCCCTCGCCTGCTCTACTGCCGTATCGAGCGGCATAGAGCGGACGGAGCCGCGGGCGGCGGGGATAATGCAGTAGGTGCAATGGTTGTCACAGCCGTCTTGGACTTTGAGCAACGCACGGCTGCGCCCTTCGGTACTGCCTGCGGGGAGGATTTCAAAGGTGTCGGCAGTATCTTGCACGACCACGTGCGGGGCGTCGGGGACGCCGCCCCCTACAATGCGTTCCAATTCCTCGACGAAAGCGGCGCGGTTGCCGCTGCCGCCGATTAGGTCGGCCTCTAAGCTCTCCACCTCTGCGGGGTCTAATTGGGAGAGGCAGCCGCAGACAGCTACGATACAGCCGGGGTGGTCGGCTCTCGCTTTGCGAATCGCTTGCCGGCTCTTGCGGCTTGATTCGGCGGTGACGGCACAGGTGTTGATGATGACGGCATCCGCCGCCTCGCCGGGAGCGGCGATACGGTGACCGTTTGCGGTGAGCATGGTTTGGAGGGCGGCGGTTTCGGCTTGGTTGGTTTTGCAGCCGAGTGTTTTGAAACTAATAACCATCTTTCATCCTCAACCGATTAAATCAATGGCAGACCCGCAACACTCTTTGGCGCAAAGCCCGCATTCAATGCACTCGTCATAGTCAATGATAATTCGACCGTAAGGCGTGCCGCCACAACTATATAGGTCATCACCGCACTCCCCCTCACCACAACCGCAACCTCCCGCTTCGCTCTCCGTTGGCGGCGCACAGTTGCATGATAAGATTTTGTCTAAAATCGGCTCGTCAACCTCAATGTAAGATATGGCCTCCGTCGGACAACACTTCATTGCGGTACACACACTTTGGCTTGCAAAGCAACGTTTTAAATCTACAATCGGTTTCATAGCACACCTCTTTCTACGTCATTTTTTAATGTTAACACTTTGGTCTCTATCGTTTGAATTGTTCGGATAAGCACATCATCGCTTTTGCCTGTCGGGTCATCAAGCCCCCAATCTTCACGGTGCTTGCAAGATAAATTCGGGCAGTCTACATTACATCCCATGGTGATAACTATATCAACTGCAGGAATGTCGGAGAGCTGTTTTGAATGCTGTGTTTTTTCCATATCAATACCGTATAGCTGTTTCATCAACCGTACAGCATCTTGATTTATGGCGGGATTTATTTCCGTTCCGGCAGAGTAGCACTCCAAGGCATCGCCCGCAAAGTGTTTTCCGAGAGCTTCTGCAATTTGCGAACGGCAAGAATTATGGACACAGATAAAGGCAACTTTTGTCAATGCTAAAATACTCCTCTTCTTTTCCTTGAGTTTCCTCATTACATCCATTATAATACCAATCAAGAAAAAAGCAAGGAGTACCACATGATTTACTTGGACAATGCCGCTACAACTTGGCCTGACCCGGAGGTTGTGTCCGTTATGAGCGAGACGTTGACGGGCTGTTCCGGCAACCCATCTTCCCTGCACGGGGCGGGGCGGGATGCGGGGCGTTTGCTTGCCGCATCCCGGGCAATCGTGGCCGATGCCCTCGGCGGGGGCGGGGTAGTGACGTTTACCTCGGGCGGGACGGAGAGCGTCAATTGGGCGATTGCGGGTGCGCTCCATGCACGGCGGCACACGGGACGGCATATTGTCGCAACGGCCGTGGAACACGATGCGGCCTTGGCTCCGCTGCGGGATTTGGCGGACAGCGGGTATGAGGTAACACTTTTACCGCCGGACAAGTCCGGGCAGGTCTCGGCGGATGCCTTGGCGGCGGTCTTGCGGGATGACACGGCTTTGGTATCGGTGATGCTGGTGAACAATGAGACGGGGGCAGTTTTGCCTGTCGCTGAGATGGCATCAATTGTGCGGGCGCATTCGTCGGCCTTGTTTCACACGGATGCCGTGCAGGGGTTTTGTAAGGTGCCGTTCACGGCGGCGGGGCTGGGGGTGGATTTGATTTCCGTTAGTGCGCATAAGCTCCACGGTCCGAAGGGTACGGGGGCTTTGTGGGTGCGTGATGGCGTGAAACTGCCGCCGCTCATCAAGGGCGGCGGGCAGGAGTTTGGTTTGCGCTCCGGGACGGAGGCCTTGCACAATATCGCAGGGTTCGCCAAAGCGGTGGAACTGGCGGTGTCGAGTTTTGACGAAACCACGGCGCATTTGGAGGGTTTGCAAGCGCATTTGCGGACACGGTTGCCGCAGGCCGTTCCAACTGTGCGCTTTTTGCCGCAGGGTGCGCCGCATATTATGAGCCTGTCTTTGCCGGGGTACAAGAGCGAGGTTGTGATGAACTTTTTGGACGACAGGGGCATCGCTGTCTCCCACGCCTCGGCCTGCAAACGCGGCGGCCGAAGTCATGTACTGACGGCAATGGGGCTTCCGCATGACGTAATTGACGGGACGATACGGGTAAGTTTTTCCCGGTGGACGCGCGTTGCGGATGTGGACGCGCTTATTGATGGACTCAGGGATGCGGTAGGCTCGCTCTTCCCATCTCTGTGATTTTGTGATATGATGATTTAATTTCGTAGGGGTCGATGCCCGCATCGGCCCGCCGTTCCATATTCGTGCGAACGGGTTGATGTATTGCAATATTGAAACCGTTACGAGGAGACCCACATGAAAAACAATTTCTTCGCCCTCATCTCCCGGATGCGTTATATCGGACGCTGGGGATTGATGCGGAACAGTTCGCCGGAGAATATTCAGGAGCACAGTCACATGGTGGCCGTCATCGCCCATGCGCTGGCGGTGATTCGGCGGGATGTGTTCGGCGGTAGCATCGACCCGAATCTGGTCGCCGCCGCCGCGCTGTACCACGATGCGTCTGAGATTTTCACGGGGGATTTACCCTCGCCGATTAAATATCTGAATCGGGACATCTTGGCGGCGTATAAGCAGGTGGAGGACGTGGCGATGGACAAGCTCCTGCGGCTTCTGCCGGGGCAGTTGCAGGCGTCCTATGTGCCGCTGCTCACGGAGGTGGACGAGGATGTGCGGCAGCTCATCAAGTCCGCCGACCGACTCTCGGCGTATATCAAGTGTTTGGAGGAGCTGCGGGCGGGCAATGATGAGTTCCAAGCGGCGAAGCGGGAGATTTTGCGGTCGATTGAGGCGAACGCCCTGCCGGAGACGGGGTATTTTATGGCGCATTGTATTCCGGCGTTTACGCTGACCTTGGATGAGCTTGATTTGAGCGTGTAGGGGCGACCGACCCGGCCGCCCGTTCCGCATTGCAAATTTGATACAACGGGCGACCGGGTCGGTCGCCCCTACATGAAAGGAAATTTTTATTATGAAAGCGATTGTTACTGTTGTCGGGAAAGACCAAGTGGGGATTATTGCCAGTGTTTGTAATGCTTTGAGTGCGGAGCAGGTCAATGTGTTGGATATCAGCCAGACTGTACTTCAAGACTATTTTTCTATGATTATGCTCGTTGACCTCTCCGGTTGCGGGAGCTCTTTTGCGGCGTTGTCGGAGTTGCTTCGTGCGACAGGGACTGAGCGAGGGTTAGATATTCGGGTGCAGCGGGAAGATATTTTTAACGCGATGCACAGGATTTAAGGGCAATTAGCAATTAACAATTGAGGTATTTACGATGATTCATCCCCAAGAAATACTACAGACCATTGAAATGATAGACCAACAGCATTTGGACATTCGGACGATTACGATGGGCATTAATCTGCTTGACTGTGCGCATCCGGATGTGGATGTTTGCTGTGCGCGGATTTATGAGAAAATCACAAGCTCTGCCAATGATTTGGTCGCCACAGGGCGGGCGATTGAGGCGGAGTTTGGGATTCCCATTGTCAACGTGCGCATTTCCGTGACGCCTATTTCTCTTGTAGCGGCGGCTACGGAGACGGAGGATTATTTGCCGTTTGCTAAGGTCTTAGACCGGGCGGCGAAGGATGTGGGCGTGAATTTTATCGGTGGGTTTTCTGCCTTGGTACACAAAGGCTTCACCGATAGTGACAGGCGGCTGATTGCCGCCCTCCCCCGTGCGTTGGCCGAGACGGAGCGGGTCTGTGGAAGCATCAACGTCGGTACGACCAAGGCGGGCATCAACATGGATGCCGTGCGGATGATGGGTGAATCCATTAAGGAAGCCGCCGCGTTGACCGCGGATTCGGGCGGCTTTGCCTGTGCGAAACTGGTCGTGTTCTGCAACGCCGTGGAAGATAATCCGTTTATGGCGGGTGCGTTCCACGGCGTCGGTGAAGCGGAGCGGGTGATTAACGTCGGCGTGTCCGGCCCCGGTGTGGTTCACGCGGCTTTGAAATCGCTCGGTGACGACGCGCCTTTTGACGAGGTGGCCGAGACGGTGAAGAAAACGGCGTTCCGCATTACGCGGATGGGGCAACTCGTGGCGCAGGAGGCGTCTCGGCGGCTGGATGTGCCGTTTGGCGTGGTGGATTTGTCCCTCGCCCCTACCCCGGCGGTGGGTGACAGCGTGGCTCGGATTTTGGAGGAGATGGGGCTCAGCACTTGCGGCACCCACGGCACGACAGCGGCTTTGGCCTTGCTCAACGATGCGGTCAAGAAAGGCGGCGTGATGGCTTCGGGCCATGTCGGCGGACTGTCGGGCGCGTTTATTCCCGTGAGTGAGGACGAGGGCATGATTGAGGCCGCCCTGTCCGGCGTTTTGACGCTGGATAAGTTGGAGGCCATGACCTGCGTGTGTTCTGTGGGACTGGATATGATTGCCGTCCCCGGCGATACGCCTGCGGAGACGATTGCGGCAATTATTGCGGACGAGGCGGCGATTGGGATGATTAACAATAAGACCACCGCTGTGCGGATTATCCCCGCACCGGGGACGAAAGTCGGTGACGTGGTGGAGTTTGGGGGACTCTTGGGGTCTGCGCCTGTGATGACTGTGCATGAGGCTTGCAGTACAGCGTTTATTGGGCGGGGCGGGCGGATTCCTGCGCCGATGCAGGGGTTGCGGAATTAGTGAATAAAATAATGTAGAATTTTTGTGAAAATAGGGTCGGGGGAAAACACAGTAGGACCGTCCCCTTGTGTTCTGGATTGTACAAAGAGGAATATGACTGATTTGACCTGTTTGGTATATCTATAACAGCCCGCAAAAGCAGCGTAAATTGCAGGAGGAACATGAATGTTTCATGATGATTGGCTGGTTAGACAAATTCAAGCGACAACACAAGCCATAGCAAATAAAATGCTCAATAAAGAAAGTACTCCCACTTACGAAATCCGAAATAAGGCAAATCAAACCGAAACAGATTTGCTAGATATCCTGCTCAATGGTTTGCTGGCTGAGAACCACATCAACGAAGCGGAAAATCTGCTTTTTGATATGCTTAACCCAAATAATCATAACCATCTTATAGTTGCAACAGATTTTTATAGCCACTTAAGTAATATGAGCGACGAAGAACTTGAAGCCGCCAATTTTTCAAGAGAAGAAATAGAAAGCGGTCTAAACGAAATTAAAACCAGTTTTGGTATCGCTACATGATGGATTACGTTGCTGCGCATAAATTTTGTTCAAATAATAAGGAGCAGATACTTAAAGGTGAATGCTGTGGCTGCTTTTATTGTTTAGCGATTTTTAAATCAAGCGAAATTATAGAATGGATTGATTCCAATTCTGATACAGCCCTTTGTCCTTATTGTGGAATAGATGCAGTGATTGGTGAAGATTTCGGGTACCCATTAACGGAAGAATTTCTTGAACGGATGCAAGCGCATTGGTTTGGGTCATGTTGACTTGGCTCGTTCCCTTGTGTTGACACAAAAAACTCCCGAGCCCAGAGGTTTGGGAGTTTTTTGTGGTGCCATATTGCCGTTTTTATAATTTTGTGCTATAATAATAGTATAAAAAGAGTGCCAAGGAGGTGCAACGCCAATGCCTGTTATTGCAAGGTTTTACGGCATCATAATCAAAATATACTTCCGCCAAAGAGAGCACAACCCGCCGCATATTCATGCCATTTATGGTGAATATATGGGTGTGTTCGACATTCAGACACTAGAGGTCATTGAGGGCGACTTGCCGGCAAAGGCCGTGGCACTCGTTCGTGAGTGGATGGAGCCGCACAAAGCTGAGTTAATGGAAATTTGGAACACACAGAATTTCAAACAACTGCCCCCGCTCGAATAGTGAGGTGATACCCATGTTCTACAAAATCCAAACCGTACGCCCCCTGCCGGACTTCACTCTGCTTGTACACTTCCAAAACGGCGAACAACGACAGTACAACGTTCGGCCGCTGCTCGACAAATGGGAACCGTTCCAAGCCCTCACCACTACCGCCGGGCTGTTTGAACAGGTCAAGGTGGACATCGGCGGCTATGGGATTAGTTGGAATGACGAAATTGACCTCGCCTGTAATGAACTCTACCTCAACGGCATCCCCGCATGACACAAAAAACTCCCGAGCCATCAGGCTCGGGAGTTTCCTATCATTCACACTTACACATCGCCGGACTCAATCAGCCCATATCCGCCCTGCTTGCGTTTATACACAACTGCGAAAGCATCGGCGGCGTTTTGATTGCGGAACACGAAGAATTCATGCCCCAGCAGGTTCATTTGGAGGATGGCCTCTTCTGCCGTCATGGGTTTGATGGAGAAGCGTTTTTTCTTGTGGATGACGAACTCGTCCTCCACGGTGTCCTCGTCGTCAGCGTAACTGGGCAGGGCACCGATTTCCCGTTCCATTGCGCCGGCACGGAGGCGTTTCTCCAAGCGGGTCTTGTTCTTGCGGATTTGCCGCTCAATGGCTGCCACGGCGGAGTCGATGGTGGCGAACACGTCGCTCGTGACCTCACTCACCCGGTAGTACATACCGTTGTTGTGGAGTGTGACCTCCACCCGGTAGCGGCCGCGTTCTAGGCCAAAGGTGATGTGGGCGTCGGAATCGTCCTTGAAGAACCTGTCCAGCTTGGTGATTTTGCGCTCTGCGTAGTCCTTGATGTCGTCGGTCAGTTTGATTTTTCTCTCGTAGAATGTGAATTTCATAGATATCTCAGCTCCTTTACAGGATTTGAGGAGTGTCCCTATTAGAGCTATTTTCTGTGTTCCCCCCGCCTTTGGCGGGGGGAACACAGGCTATCTCTTTTTCGGTAAGGCTCCCCAAGATTGGTGAGACAAGTATATCACACTCGGTCAGGAATTGCACCCCCTTGCGGAAAATTTTACTGTTCCTTCACAACCTCGCCATATGCAGCATATCGCTCCATAGAGAGATTCCATTGCCGCCAACCGGATTCAGGGGTGTAGCGGCGGAAGTATCGCTCGACCAGTTCACGTGTTTCTTCGCTGCCGCTCTGCTCCCACAGGCGTATGACTTCCGAGGCGGCGTCCGGGGAGAGCGTTGTGACATAGTGGACACCGACGCGCTCGCCTCTCAGGTAGCGGTTCGCTTGGTCGTTTGCGATGATTCTGTCCATGGGGACGAGGTTTAACAGCAGATAATAAGTCAGCGCAATGGCGCAGTAGACGGCGACGATATTGAACTTCGGGCGGATGATGTAGGCGAAAGTGAAGAGCAATCCGACGGCCTCAAAGATGAGGAAGCCGAATACCAAAAAGCGCAGGCGTGTCAATCCGTCATCCATACCGTAGAGCCACATACGGTAAAAAGATGAGACCAACAGGGCAATAGTGACGGCACAGAGGTAGAGACAGAGGATTTTGATGAACTTTGCGCCCTTGCCCGTCTTTGTCTTGGTCAGCCAAACAGTCAGGAGAATAAAGGCGATGTTGATGCCCGTCAGGAAGAGCAGCTCGAAAAAGCCGCGGCGGGCGTAGGTGACGAAGGTCAGGCCGTAGGGCAATTGGTCGGGCGGGGCGAATAGGTAGCGGAACTGGATGATGACGAAGAAGGTATACACCAGCAAAACGGCGGTGAGTACGATGTTGAGTATCATGACATCGCCGGTAATCGTGCGTTTCGCCGCCGCTTCCCTGCCCTCTTTTGGCCTGTGCGCGCCATAGAGTACACCAAAGAGGAAGAAGCCCGCCACGAGGCCGCCGAGGATGCGGAGCAGCAGCTCATAGTGAACCAGATCGGTCAGCCAGTCAACTGCGTCGCCTAATGCACGTAAGAAAATTTCATCGGCGCGGGAGAGCATGATGACGAGGAAAATCAGGCACGGGATGGAGATGCCGACGCCGATGCAGATGCGTTTGATGGTGGGGATATGCTCTTTCCGCGTCTCCGCGCCCCATTTGAACGGGAGCGGGATATAGGAGAATGCGTAGACGACATGTTCGATTACGGTGCCGATGAATCCCAGAAGCCGTTCTTTCACGGTAAACCGCGCCGCGAGGGCGAGACCCATGACGGCGTACAACACCATGCCGACGAAGAGGTTGGGGATGCGCCAAATCATGTTTGCGCTGAGGAAAGCATTGAGCGCGAGGATGGCGATGGGGATGAGCAGCAAGAGCGGTTTTTTGCGCGGGGCGAGGAAGAACAGAAGCGGGGCTTGTATGAGGACGAACAGAAGTGCGCTGATACCGGCGTTCGGGGCGAGAATTAGGGTTGTAAAGGTGATGGCGGAAAGAAGCAGGTAGAGGATTAGTTTTCGCTTGAGCGAGGTTGCTATGGCATGTGTCTTTATAGTTGTTTTTTCTGCAGCGGGGGTTTCTGATGCGCCCCATATGTCTTGATTGGGTTCCAAATCGGATCTTTCTATTTGTTGGTTATTACCGGTTTCAAACAATTTATTTTCTCTCCTTTTTGCGATATACGGCTAAGAAAGTGCGCGTGACAGCTGCGGTTCCATCCCCTACTCCTCCACAAACTCCAAGATATCCCCCGGTTGGCAGTCCAGGGCTTTGCAGATTTCTTCCAAGGTTGAAAATCGAATCGCCTTTGCCTTTCCTGTTTTCAGGATGGATACATTGGCGGGCGTCACACCTATCTTCTCGGACAGTTCCATGAGGCCGATTTTGCGTTTGGCCATCATCACATCTAAATTTACTCGAATTGACATGGCTACACCGTCCAATCCGTCTCTTCTTTGTAGGCGACCGCCTGCTTGAAGACATCTTTGAGTGTGAGCGCGAACAGGCAGAGAAGGGCGAATATGACCACAACCACAAGTGAACCGACGGTAAACCAAAAGGTGATACGCACCAGATACACCAACGCAATCAGGGCGCAGGCCACGGCACTTTTGCGCAGACAGGAGATATTGCGGGAAACAAAAGGGTTCCCGCCGAGCAGGGTCTTGAAGATTTGCTTGAGCTGGTACACGATGTACACCGCCGGGATGCCGGAGGCCAGCAGTATGATAGTGTACGGAATGCGCATTTCCGGCGGGTGTTCGAAAAATCGCATCACCGCGGGGAGGACGAACGGGAGTGCGATACAGACGGCGATGCCGCCGTAGAACATGATGTCTACGAGGATTTTTGTTACTCGGTGGACGGTGGTTGGTTTTTCCATGGTGTGCCTCCTTGAGGGCGTGTCTTGGGTTTATCAACACGCCCCGGGTGTAGTTTAGCATGTGCGTTGTTGTTTGTCAATGATTTTTTATCGATAAACGATAAATTTATGGACAAAGGGAACGCCACTCTTCCGCAACAGGCGGATAAATTTTTCCAACTCTATACCATTCGAAAAATTTATGTTACACTAGACGTCATGATAAACAAAGTTAGAGAGGATCCTGCCACGATGTCTTTTGCCGAAACACTCAGCCGGGAATTTCAAATCCCGCTTCTGTTTGCCCAAAATATAATCGAACTCTTAGACGGCGGATACACTATTCCCTTCATCGCTCGCTATCGGAAAGAACAACACGGAACATTAGACGACCAAATTTTGCGCCAAATCGCAGACCGCTTGGCCTATTTGCGTAATTTGGAAGCAAGAAAAGAAGAAGTACGCGCCGTCATTGCCGAACAGGGTAAGCTCACACCGGAACTCGCCGCCGCGATTACAGCGGCCGAGACGCTGGCCGCAGTAGAAGACCTGTACCGTCCATACCGCCCCAAGCGGCGTACCCGTGCCACAATCGCAAGGGAGCGCGGGCTTTCCCCTTTGGCGGATGCAATCTTTCGTCAAGACATCAAAAGCGGCTCTCTCGCAGAACTCGCGGCACCGTACATAAAGGAAGCGCATGATATCTACACCGCGGAAGATGCCATCACAGGTGCGCAAGACATCATCGCAGAAGAAATGTCTGACGATGCGGCCGTGCGTCAGGCCTTGCGTCAGTTGATTGCACATAGCGGGACCATCTCTGTCCGGGCTACAGATAAAGACAACGATTCGGTCTATCGTCTTTATTACGAGTTTGAAGCCCCAATCAAATCACTCTCCGGCTATCAAGTGCTGGCCATCAATCGGGGTGAGAAGGAGCAGGTGCTGAAAGTATCTGTTTTTGCAGATGAAGCAAAGGCAATCGCCGTGCTCAATCAAGCTTTTGTTCGCCCCGGCAGCATCACATCTCCCGTCGTTGCGGACGCCGCACTCGATGCGTTAAACCGCCTGATTCTCCCCTCTGTCGAACGAGAGATTCGTGCCCAATTGACGGATTCCGCAAATGAACACGCTATTGCGATGTTCGCACTCAATCTGAAGCCGCTCCTGATGCAGCCGCCAATCAAAGGCAGAGTTATACTGGGGCTCGACCCCGCATACCGTACAGGCTGTAAGCTGGCGGTTGTTGACAGCATCGGTCGGGTGCTCGATACAGCTGTCATCTACCCCACGCCGCCCCACAATCAGACGGAAGAATCCGCTCGGGTACTGCACAAGCTGATTACACGCTGCGGCATCACCTGTATCGCAATCGGAAACGGCACGGCCTCGGGCGAAGCGGAGGCCTTTGTTTCAGATGTAATCCGTGACATGAACGGCGCAGTCAGTTATATGGTAGTAAATGAGGCCGGAGCCTCCGTCTATTCCGCTTCTAAAATAGCGGCAGAAGAATTCTCAGACATGGACCTGACCCTCCGTTCCGCCGTGTCGATTGCACGGAGACTGTTAGACCCCTTGGCGGAACTTGTAAAAATTGACCCCAAGAGCATTGGGGTCGGCCAATATCAGCACGACATGCCGCAAGCCCGGCTCGGTCAAGCACTCGACGCGGTGGTGGAAGACTGTGTGAACGAGGTCGGCGTAGACCTAAACATTGCATCCGCCCCCCTGCTCAGACAGATTTCGGGCCTGAGCGAGAAAACGGCAAAAAACATCGTAGCTTACCGAGAGGAACACGGCTCGTTTCAGAATCGAAAAGCTCTGCGCAAAGTGCCGAACTTGGGCGCAAAAGCCTATGAGCAATGCGCCGGTTTCCTGCGCATTGCGGAGTCAACACAAATTTTGGACAACACCTCAGTCCACCCCGAATCGTACAAGGCGGCCGAGACACTCCTCGCCCTCTTGGGCTACACCTTGGCCGATGTGGCATCGGGAACCCTCACCGAGCTTCAAAGCCGCTTGCAAACACTCGGGATAACAGAAGCCGCAAGCCAATGCGGCATAGGGGTCCCGACATTACAAGACATTGCAGTAAATCTCCTAAAACCCGGCAGGGATCCCCGAGACGAGCTGCCTCCCCCGCTCTTGCGGCAGGATGTAATGGACATTTCAGACCTCACGCCGGGACTTGTTTTATCGGGCACCGTGCGCAATGTGATTGACTTCGGCGCGTTTGTGGATATCGGCGTCCATCAGGATGGCTTGGTTCACATTTCAGAACTCGCCAATCGCTTTGTGCGCCATCCGTCTGAAATTGTGTCCGTCGGAGATGTGGTGCAAGTCGTTGTGCTGCAGGCGGAGCCGGAGAAAAAACGGATCTCTTTGAGTATGAAACAGGTGCCGCTTATACCCGTGGTTTGACATCACACGGAATGCGTGGTATACTTCATAGCGTATTTGAATTGTGTTACATTGTCTCGCATGTTTTTGTAAGTCATTGTGTTATTCAACGGCTTACAAAAACATGTGTTTTTTTATGCAATTATAGTCAAATCAAAACTAAATGACAAACGGAGAATAAGTTGATTACTCACTTTGAACAATTCAACCTCAGCCCTGAACTGATGCGTGCGCTTGAGAAGATGGATTTCCGAACACCTTCTCCCGTACAGGAAGCGGCAATCGCACCCATGCTTCGCCGGCAAGATGTATTGGTACAAGCACCTACAGGAACCGGAAAAACTGCGGCATTCGGCATCCCGCTTATAGAAAATATAGACCCTACAAATCGCCATATCCAGGCCGTTATCCTCTGTCCCACACGTGAACTTGCAGTACAAACGGCATCTGTGCTAAAACAACTCGTCGCCTTTAAGCCCAGCATTCGCATTCTTGCGCTGTATGGCGGCGAACCGATTTATCACCAAGTTACGGCATTAAAACGCCGTCCGCAGATTATTGTTGCCACACCGGGGCGTCTGCTTGACCACATGAAACGGCGCACCGCACGTTTGAGCCAAGTGGACTGTATCGTATTGGACGAGGCAGACCGCATGTTAGATATGGGCTTCCGAGATGATATCGCAACCGTTTTGCAAAGCCTTCCCGCCAAGCGGCAAACAGTTTTATTTTCCGCCACCGTATCAGATGAAATTAAAAACATCGCCGCCACCTATCAGATTGACGCGCAACAGATTTGCATTGAGCAAGAGGTGCTTCCCGCCCACAAGATAAAGCAGTATTATGCTGAAATTCCACGTACTTCTAAAGTACCTGCACTACTTTATTTGTTAGATGACCAAAACTTCAAACTCTGCTTGATATTTGTTGCAACAAAGTCTATGGCAGATACGCTCGCCGGGCAACTGACCGCCGCCGGGCATCCGGCAGAGGCCATTCACGGCGATTTGCATCAACAACAGCGAAACAAGGTCATGCAACGGTATCGAAGCGGAAAGGTCTCCCTTTTGGTTGCAACCGATGTGGCGGCTCGCGGAATTGATGTCGATGGAATTGATGCCGTCATCAACTATGACATCCCCGGCGACCCGGATAGTTATGTTCACAGGATCGGGCGAACAGGCCGCGCTGACCGAAACGGCGTCGCCTATACTCTGATTGACACAAAAGAGCGCGGCAAATTGAAAAACATTATTGCAAACACAAAAGCAGAAATTTCATCGGCATCCGGGATGTTTGGCAAGTTTGCCAAATACGAAGCATCAGATATCCATTCGCATTCTTCCAAAAAGCCGGCCGGACGCCGCAATCGCAAGGCATCACAAAATCGCAATCGTCCTAAGGTGTGATTTGCAGGGGCTGTCTCTTCCTAAAGCCCCACCCAAATATCGTATGAACTGTTCGCCGCTCTATCCGTTCTTTCGCATTTTCACAGGTTATACGGAAGTATCAACGCCGAAGGCCACGCTAGAAATATTTTTAGCGTGGCCTTGGTATATTTTTGGTGCGGAGTTGAATTATGGGAACTGTCCAAAGTGTTGAAAGCACTACGTTTTATAGGCTTTCAAGTAGGCCGTATCCATGAAACAGGCGTTTAATACTGTCCGGTTGCATCAAAAAGATGGCGTTTTGCATTGCTATTCAAGCCTAATTCACCTAAACAAGCAGGTATCGTTGGCTGTATGCCAGAAAATGCAGATAGCTATAAAGCCTTAAATCCTAATTTGCGTAATACATTGAATAAATTTAGGCATTCAATTCCTAAATCTTCACAAACATTTGGAATCCGTACAACACTCCAACCTTGACCTTTTTGGCTTTTCCCTTTCTTGGTTTCAAACGTAATAATCTTGTGATTTTCAGCTTTTGCTGTTGCGACCAACCAAGGGTCAGCATGACTAAGGCTAAACCATTCTCTCTTAGCTGAATCACTATATTTCCCTGAATCGTTTATGTAATTTACAATTTCTTGATACGCACTCACTATTTCAGCGGTCTTAATAGACTTTTTGTGTGCAACTAACGTTTCGATCCATTTTTGCAAATCATCAGACGGCTTTTTCTTGTCTTTGTTTACGGCAATTTCCTCATAAACTTTATCTATGAGCAATATATTTCCGCTTTCAATTTGTTTGCCTAAAAAATCCCAAAACTTCGGAACTAAATCAAATGCGTAATATGCTTTATAGGGCGTAATGAAAGCATTGGCGTCAATCAAATAACTCATACTACGCCCCCCAATGCCATCTGGTCAATTAAGCCCGTAAAGCTTATGCGTTTGGTATTGGTCAGCCTATAAGCCTCAGTATAAGTGATTTTACCTTCGGACACACCAACATAAACAGCCTCTAAAAAATGTTTGTCAATACGAGATTTGGCTGTATTATAAAAATCCCCACCCGAATCTTGCTCTTTTCTTTTTTCCCTGCTTTCATCTGCCTTCTGTATAACAAACTTACAAACATTGTCATATTCATTTTGATTAATATAATTGCTGTCTAACGCTTTCCGAGCAATAACTATTGCGCTGCAACGGAAATACTCAGCAAGTTTGTAAATGTCATTTTCTCGCTCCCATTTAACGTGAAAAATATCACTAGGAACCAAAATTTCAGCCGTTACGGCATTACATATAATTTCGTCATTTTTACCGGTATTGGTCCCGCTTATCCTAGCATTATAAAAATTCGATTCGCCTAAAAGGATATGTGCAAATTCATGCAAAAGAGAAAAGACTTGCCCGTTATTTGTATCTGTGCTATTTATAAAAATTAGCGGGGCATAATCGTCAATCATAGTAAAGGCGCGAAACTCCCTATAATTCAAGGCTCTCCTTGTGTTGTTCGCTATTATACCATTTTTCATCACTATAACGCCAACATCTTCAAGTTTTGAGCGCAAGAAATTAAAGGAACCTTCTCCTATTCCTTTATACCACTCTTTATTTAATGTCAAAATTTCTCTAACACGCTTAGTCAAGTCTTGGGCTGATAAGTTTTTTCCCGTTCCAACTACTTCACATTTTTCATATCCGTTTTCTCGTCTAAATTCACATAGATAACTTTGAACAAACTCCATATAAGAAATAGTATCTATAAGTTCACGAGATGGTTTCGCTATCTCTACACTATCAACTGTCCTGTATTCTAAAATAGGTAAATCTTCCTTTGGTGGCTCATTCAGAAAAAAATAGCCAAAGGGAACTTTTGTTTTTTTGCTTAGATTTTCAATGTCTGTAAACGTTGGCTTTTGTTCTCCCAATATCCAACTATTTATTTTCGCGGAAAGATTGTCATCTATCTTCTCGGCATATGAAGAATAAACCCACTGCAATACAGACGGCGCAATGTTAAGTTTAATTGTAGCCATGCAATCTCACCTCTTTCTGTAATATATTATATCATGCTCTCCATAAATGTTCAAGAACAGTCCAGGTGATTCCCGCCACTCTTACCTCACTTTCAATTTGATCTATGGGAACTACCACTCTCAATTCCTTGCGGTGCAAGATATAGCAAAAGCCGTCGATAAAAATCGACGGCTTTTGTACTGGCGGAGAAGGGGGGATTCTAGCGGAAACAGTATAAAAACAATGTGTTCATCAGCCGGTCAAACAACAGTATTTACGGATGACTACCGCATAGCCAAGAAAGCATCTAGCTTGCGTCCTCAAGTGACCGATCCATTTTAATACCATTTTTGTCTGCAGATTCTTTTAATTCTGTACAGCATGTTTCGATTTTTCTAGCTACCTCTATCGCTCTATTATTTGCAATTTGGATCGCCTTAGCTTCCGCCTCTACCTTTTTGGCATTTGCTTGAGTGAGTTCGATTTCAGCTTGTATCTTCTCACGATTTTTACGATCATTTATTAGTTCATTTGCCTTGGAGAGAATGGCTAAAACACCTGTGTCTTTTGTATTAGTTGTTTTCCCTATAAATGTTTTAACAATAATTGCAACAGCAATCACGGAAATCGGAAAGGAGGATAGTGCAGGATAAAATGGATAAACTACTTCCAAAAAACCCGGAGACCCAACAGCAGTTTTGAGTTTGAGACTATCATCATTACTTTCGATTTCAAAATAATCGAGCAGAAGTTCATTTATTTTTACAACGGCATGTTGCAGTTTAATATTATCAACCATATTAAGATCTGCTTGGGATGTCTTATGTAGCATTAGATGCATCGACTCCGCAGAAATATAGCACGGATGTAAATTGCGATAGACCATTTCGGAATATTTTGTGATTTCAGAAATTGTTTGTTGGGCTCGAAGATTTTTAAATAAATATACGTCAGACCATAAGTCCACCTCTTTCAACCAACGAACAAATCTTTTGTGCTCGTGTGTGCATGTTGCGTATTCAGGCTCGCTTACAGCGCGAGTTATAGATGACGTTGTGATATTACCCAGCAATCCAATTGCTATCCTTTCGCCACCCCGGGCAGGGATGACAACTAAATCATTCACTTGCATGCAGTTATAGAACAAATTCATTTGCCCAAAAATCAAACCAGGGCGTTGTTCGTCTGGGTAAAGAGCTTGGATGGCCTGTTTTTTTGCTGCAGACGTTTTTTCTTTATTATTAATCAAACCTTTGGAGATTAAGTTCCATCCGAGGGCTATATAGCTATTTAAATAAAAGTCAGCATAAAAAATGCCAGATTGCGTTCTGAAAAACCATATTCGAGTACCATCATTAATTGTGGGAATATTAAATTCATTAGCAAGTTGCCAAGTTAATTCCTTTTCTATTCTCATGGTGACCGTCTCCTTTGGTGGAAATAATAAATGATAGATGTATATTATCAAACAAATCGACTAATTTCAACATTATGCTTAAAAGGAGCAAAGCCGATGTTTGGAATATTAATAACACAAAAGGTCCTACAGGCTAGAATCCTGTAGGCCTACTCATTTGGTTTTAGCGGTGGGAAGTGCTAAAAAATATATTTGAGAAACTTCTCTAAAGTCTGAAATATATGAATTCCTTATTGATTATTTCAATATTTAATAATATATTAAAATATTCTTCAGTACGAGGTTCGCCATGCGTCAGAATACGTGAAAATATGGGCAACATTTTCGTAATTTTACAAAGCCTTTGCGTTTGCGGTCACAAGGAGATTTCTATTTCTATACCTTCACACCACGTCCCCTGATGGACGGAAATTTCTTTGAGATGGATGATGAATTATCAATTAACGGCGAATAAAGCAAACATCGTTTCCCAAATCTCACCCGTGTAATTGGCAACGCCAACTGCACGGGTTTTTGCATTGCCCATACTTATTAAGCTATCGCAAAACGCAGGAAGGGCGGCAACCATGCATGATATAGCTAATAAAGTGGAAAAGCATAGCGTCTTAGCGGTTTAATTTCTGCATCTCTGTGTCTTCCTTCTTGGTAAGAACAAAACCCGCCCGCATCGTCGTCCCTGAACTGCGAAAATTGCTCAGACTAATCCTATTCCCTTTTCCACTTTATCGACCATACCAGCTAACCGGCTGCTTCAACGGCCCCTGCTCCCAAGATATCCCAATACTTGCGGTAAAGCACCCCTACAGTAAGAACACCGACTCCATGGTAAGTTGTGTGCAAAAAAATTTGAATTTTAAGAAATTCCCCCTTGTCTCGCGCGCTCCTTTATGTTATACTTTTGGTAAGGACATCATGACAAGTCGAATGCTGACGCTATCTTATCGTTGAAATTGGTAGAAATGAATTAAATTTTCGCTAATATATATAAATAATTGATTTTTTTCGCAGTAAATGCGTTAAAAATAAAATAAATACTTGAAGGAGAGATTTCATGGGTACCTCGAATGAAACGAAGAGAAAGATTCTCGCGCTTGTGTTGGTGTTTGTCTTAGTGATTACTGCTTCGCCTTTATCCGCTGCTATGTTTGGACAGATGGGTGAAGCCGAAGCAACTGCCAATGCAACAAGTGAAGAACTTGTTCTTCCCGCATCAGGCGGCTGGACAGTAACGTTTGATGCCAACGGAGGCACAGCCGTTCCGGCGGCGGTTGTGGAAGACGGCAGATTGGTAACGAAACCTGAGAGCCCGGCAAAGGATGGCTATGTATTCATCCATTGGTTCGTAGAGTCCGACTTTACATCGCCGAGATGGGACTTCGCAACGGACAGAGTTACCGAGGACGTGACCCTCTATGCCATGTGGGAATACGTCGGGGTGGTTAACTGGGTACTGCGTTACCACGAAACCTTTGACTTTGACGTTTTCCCGAACCAACCAACGGAATGGCGCATTTGTGATGACCCAAATGAGAGCCATCCTGTTTGGGGGCAAGACGGCATCGGTTTCCACGATAGAGACAGAAGAAGAGGCGACTGGGCTTGGTGGGATGACCCCGTACGTAATGGACCCATCCCCCCGCTAAACTTACCGGGGCGGGGCCCGATGCCAAATGCCGCACAGCGGGAGAGCATAGAAGCCGCTTTGGCGATGCCGGAAAGACTGTTCTGGAACCGAATGGAAGAAGTCACCGAGTTTAGAAAGACACATACATTCGGCGAAGACGGCTGGCTTACCGTACAGCAATACACCAGAGCCGACGGCGAAACCCAACCCTTCCCGGGCACGGGCGGCGGATTCCGTATTGAAGACGGCAGAGCGGTTCTCTATTCCTCCATCCACCATGACGCGGCTACAATTGCGAGCACAAACCCATTGCCGCCGTATTATCGGGTTCAAGTTACCGTGTCGAACATTGACGCGGGCGGCCGGAGAATTGATCCCGACACCGGCAGAGAAATTCCAAGAAGTAATAATACTGCGACGGGCTCCGGTTTAAGCGGTTTAGTTGATCCGATAGATGATTGGGTTGACGAGCGCGGTTGGTACAACGGATTGCCCCCCTGCCCTGAAACCGGAAATCTTAGGCCCTTCCGCTCAACAGGCCCATGGGGCACGGCTGACGGTTTTAATACGAATTTAGAAAATCCGTCTACCATGAACGTACAGGACGCACAGACAAACGGCATGTACTTCCTCGGCATCGTAGATTATTCCAATCCCAGGCCGAACAATAACCTCTTTATTCACCACAGAAGAAAAGTCGTTATGGACGTAAACAGCCACAGAGACTGGCAGTGGTCAAACATTTGGTGCCCGGAATTGGAAGCGCACGTCGCGGACGGCTCCAGATATGTCTCCATGCTCTGGCTGAGCGGCCGGTACAGACAGCCTGAGTATATCTCCCCTAACCTTTTGCAACATGGCAGATTTTTCGAATGGTTCAGAAACGGGAACCTGTTCTACTCCTATACGCAGGTGGGGCGTCATTATGGCGGAGGCGCAAACCGTATGGTTGATAAATACCTGCCTGACCAGGAGTATGTATTCACCATCGAGAGAACACCTGAGTACTACAAGATGACCGTATCCGGCTATTTCGCCATTGGCGGATACACGACATATACACACACAAAATTCCACTTGCCCGAGTCTGATCCCACCCATCCGAGATATAATCAGGGTGTTCCCACATGGCGCTTCAACCAGACCGTTGAAGAACTACAGGGCTGGGATCCGGGACATGATACAATGAGATTTGAAGACCCCAACACCGGCGAAATTCTGTACTACGATTTGTGGTCGGCGGAGTGCTATTTCCCGGATTACTTCTTCTTTGGAATTCCGCATATCAACCACTACGTAGCATCCGCTGAATTCAGCGACATCAAGCTATGGGTTGCGTGCGACGGATGTTGCGACGAGGCTCTGTTCCCTGACGTTGATGCAGGCCACTGGGGTCGGTCATTCGTTGTGGATGCAAACAATAGAGGGTTTATGTCCGGACATCCGGATGGCACCTTTGGTCCGTACGGCAATGTGACCCGTGCACAGGCGGCACAGATTATGGCGAACAAGGCCGGCGTCGGCGCACCCGGTTATCTGCCGCAACCGACAGCAAATCCCTTCCATGATGTGCCTGCAACAGCATGGTACGCACCTGCGATTGCTTGGGTGGCTGATAACGAAATCATGATTGGCCACGCCGACGGCAGATTCGGCCCCGGGGAATACCTTACCCGCGAACAGTTTGCAGTAACACTAAGACGCTTTGCGGACTTCAGCGAACTGGATATAACAAGTCCTGAGGAAGGCGGCGCACAGTGGCCCTTTGCTGACGAAAACTTGCTTTCTTGGTGGGCAGTAGATGCGGCCAGATGGGCGAACTATCACGAAATCATCCTCGGTGACAGCGTCGGCGGTACGTTTAGACCCGGTGACAGGTCTAGGCGTGTGGAGGCCGCGGTTATTGTGGTACGGTTTGATAATGAATTTTTCCCATAGATGCGTAGTACGTAGTGCAAAACACATAATGAAGAGAGGGACGCATACTGTGCGTCCCTCTCTTCAGCTAGAAGACGAGTTTTTGCAGTTAAACCACTTGAAAAACGAGGTAGGCTTTGAAGGATTTATTGTGTTGTGCAAGGCCGACGACGCAGGCGGACTGACGCCCGCCAAGGAGGAGAACGAGGTCCGGCGAAAAAAACCGCAAAGATACCTCGCTTTTCATGTGGTTTAACTATATAGTCTGCGTAGGTTTTTCACTTGCCCTCTGTGTATTCTGTTATTCTTCACCAAATTTCGATTCCACCAAGGCCACTAAGGCATCCACCACTTCGGTTTCGTCTTCGCCTTTTGCCGTGATGACAATCTCATCTCCCTGCCCAAGTCCCAGCGCAAGGATAAGCATAATGGACTTGGCGTTTACGTCGTCCTCTTCATTTACGGGCCGAACAGTAACCTTTGACTGAAATTGTCCGGCACAGGCAACAAATTCAGAAGCCGGACGTGCGTGTATCCCGGTACGATTTTGGATTATGACATTGCGTGTATACATAAATGATTCTACTCCTTTTCGGAAAGTTTAAATCAGGTCTTTCAATTCTTCTTTTAACAGGCACTCCACCTCTTCGGCTGTAGACAAGGTGAGAATCTGTCGCGCCATCGCTTGCGCATGTGCAAGCGTAAGCCCGGTCAGGAGCTTCTTAATCCTTGGCACCGCCGAAGGCCCCATGCTTAGCTTCCGCATACCCAGCCCAACAAGTGCCGCTGCCGCCGGAGGCTCTCCCCCCATTTCACCGCAGACACCGATGGGCTTGCCCTCCGCTTGAAATGCCGTGATTGCCTGTGCGATGATACGAAACATTGCAGGGTGATAGCTCTGATAATACTTTGAAACAGTTGGATTCATGCGGTCAACTGCCGTGAGGTACTGGCAGAGGTCGTTTGTACCAACGCTTGCAAAATCAACTTCTTTCGCGGCGAGGTCTGCCACCATGGCGATGGCCGGGATTTCAATCATAATACCGAGCGGGACATCTTGATAAGCCGCGCCCTCACAATCAAGCTCCGCTTTTACATCCGCAATAATTGCTTTCGCGCTGCGGATGTCGTCCAGACTCCCTACCATCGGGAGCATCATCCACAGATTCCCATAGACGGCTGCCCGCAATACGGCGCGGATTTGCGTCTGAAAGAGCGGCAAATTTTCGAAACAAAGCCGCAGTGCGCGAAGACCCAGAAATGGATTTTCCTCTCTCGGCAGTTCCATGCTCTCAAGCTGTTTATCACCGCCGATGTCCAAGGTGCGCAAAATCACGGGACGTGTGCCGAACTCCAAAGCGACCTTGCGATACGCCTGAAACTGCTCTTCCTCTGTCGGGAGGTTCGGACCGGACATATACATAAACTCCGTCCGGAAGAGTCCCACGCCGTCTGTGTACAAAGAACCTGCAAGTTCATCCGGGTCGGCAGACCCGATGTTTAGATGTATATCAATGCGGACACCGTCTTTTGTAACAGGTTCGACATTGCGATATTGCTTGAGCCGGGCCGTATACTCCAGATAATCTTTTCGTTTTTTCTCGTACTGCGCCTGCAAGGCTTCGCTCGGAGATATATGCAACACACCCTCCACCGCATCCACAATCACGGTTTCGCCATCTTGCAGCCGTGACATCGCTTCCGACACACCAAGCAGGGCAGGAATCTCATAACTGCGGGCAATAATCGCAGAATGTGACGTGCTTCCGCCGATTTCTGTAACAATTGCGCGCACTTTTGAACGGTCAAGCGTCGCTGTGTCAGACGGGAATAAATCGTGTGCAACAACGATAACCTCTTTTGTAAGCGTCGCCAAATTACGCTCCGGCACACCGAGCCAAATGCGGTGGAGACGTGACTTCAAATCCTGTAAATCCGCAACGCGCTCCCGAATCTGCGCGTCTTTGGCCTTGGCGAGCAGACGCGCAAACTTGCCGTACACCTTCTCAACCGCATACTCAGGTGCAAAATGTTCGTCCCGAATCAGTTCCTCAATCTCCGCGTTCATCGCCTCGTCATGTAACATGTCCACATGCGCGGCAAAGATGGAAGCCTTGTCAGAATGTTTCGCACGAAGCGTTTCCTCAATGGCAAGCAGCTCCGCTTTCGCCTTTTCGCGCAAGTCCAAATATTGTGCTACCGCTTGTTCTGTTTCCGCCGGAGAGATTGTACGCGCTGTGATGTCCGCCGCAAACGGGATATATCGATATACCTCACCAATGGCAATCCCTTGCGAAACGGGGTTTCCTCTATATTCCATCAAACCGCTCCTTTTATCTGCGCCGCCGCATAATAGACCCGTAGGGCAGCGCGCACATGTTCCAGTACCATGGATAGGGGAGCTTTATCTATCTCTCCTGTGCGCAGCTTGTGATAAGCCGTAGGCAGATACTGGCTTACCATTTCCTCCGGAATTCCGGTCTGCGTCAAGTTTTGCAATAGGGCCTCCATGGAATCCCGCACCGCTTCCCGACCCAGATAATAACGGGCGCGGTCATAGTAGCTGTATTTCCGCTGAAGGCGCAAGCTGTCTGCGTCCCCCCTGTAAAATGCACTCCAGTACCGATCGTCTGCGCACATCTCCCGTTCCAACGCCTCGGAAAATCCGCTCTTGGGGGCGTCTGGCAGAAGCTCTCGCTCTACCGCCTCCAAGGCAAACAATGCTTCCCGCAGAGCGAAGGTGAGGCCGGGACCGACTTTTAATACCCCCACACCGTCTTGAATCAGCTGCGAGAGCGCACGGGTCGTTTGATAGTCCGTGGAGTGGCCTTCAAAGAGAATGGGCTGATTTACTGTTTTCAATGCGGCGCATAAGTCACGGGCGTTTTCAGGGTTGTAATCAAATACCCGGTCACCGATAAACTCCACACCGGGTTGCACCACAAAGGCGATGACGCGCGTGAGGGCGTCTTCTAATCCCGCTTCTGCAAACACACGCTGATATGCGTCATATGCCTCCAAAAACGCTTCTTTCGAGGTGGGGTAAATCTCATCTTCACCGGCTTCCGGGCCGCCGGGGGGCGGCACTTCACTACCGACTACATAGACAGGCAGTCCCCGGCCGGCGGCCTTCGCCGCACATTCCGCCACTTGGCAAAGCTCTGCGCTGCGGCGAGCGATTACCTCGTCTGGCAGGGGGATGGCTCTATCGTCGTCTCCTAAGTGCATGCTGGTATCCAGATGGATTTTCGCAAAGCCCGCCTGTACATAATTCTCCACCAACATGGCGGCATGTCGCATCGCTTCGTCAGCGGGCAGCTTTCGCCAGGGGTGGGGGCCCAAGTGGTCACCACCCAGTAAGATTTGTTCCCGTGGATAAGCGACTTTGTCTGCAATGAGATGCACAAAGTCCCGGAAGTCCGCAGGTGTCATCCCCGTATAGCCGCCGTGCTGGTTGACTTGATTCGCCGTGGCCTCAAGGAGCACGGGCATATCGTGATCCAATGCCTCTTCCATAACGGCTTGGATGACATAAGGGTGTGCACTGCAAACCGAAGGGATGCCTTTGGGCGACCCCGTTTGGTGGCTTCGGATTAGTTCTTCAAAATATGTTTTTACATCCATTTCAATGGGTCTCCCTCGCGTTACATGTTAAATGTTCAGCTTAATCCAAGGATCCAGCCCCGGCGGCTGATCCGGGTCAATCCCGTGACTGAGCGCATGCTTGAGACAGAGTAGTTGGATACAGTAGAGCATAAACAGGGCACTCAAGTCGTCGTGGACGGTGTCGGGCAATTGCAGCTCTGTTGTGCCGTCCAGGGCGATTTTGCGCTCCGTACATCCGAGTACAAGCATCGCCCCCGCTTGCTTGTACACGTCTTTGACAAGCTCTGCCTGCAGCTCGAAAGCTCCGCGTGATACGAGGACGACGGCCAATGTTCTTTCCCCCACCGTCAAAATCGGGCCGTGGCGAACATCCAGCACGTTGTAGAAGTTGGAGGGGCGGTGGCAAATTTCTTTAAAGGCCAGAGACCCCTCTTCGGCAATCCCGCCCATGGCACTATCCGCCAGCACGACGACGTTCTCAAATGCTTTTTGTCCCAGAGCCTCAATCGGAGCCTCTACCTGTGTTGCAAAAGCCTCTGCCTTGGTTTTGATGTTGCGAATGTCCTGTATCAGCGTCTCATCACTACTGTGGATTGCGCTGAGCAGCAGACCGCTCACGAAAAGATTCGACACCGTCTGCGTCTGGCAAACAGCGTGGTCAAACGCCCACGGGATTTCCAATGCCAGGTCAGAAAGCTTTGCAAGCGGCGTGTCGGCCGCCGCACAGATAGACAGGATTTTGATGCCCGGATACCGCTCCCTGCATAGCTCTGCCACTTTACGAAGCTCTGATGTAGTGCCGGAACGGGAAAGCAGAATCAAAGCGGATTTTTCTAAAATTTTGTCGTACGAATCAAAGTTCACCAGCACATCGCCGGCAGCCAACGGAAACGCCGCCATGCCTGTCCGCTGTGCGAATTGCATGGCTGTGGATTTCGCTACGGAATAGCTTGATCCGCAGCCGAGTACGCAAATGGACTGTACCTCTCGAAAAAAATCTAAAATTCCCTCATTATTATCTAATATAGATTGCACGGTTTTTTGGATGGAATCAAACTGACCGCGCAGTTCTTTTTCTACTAAATACATGTTGTTTAACCTCGTTTCTTTATCATTCTTATACTAGTTTTAACCGACAAGAAAACATACAAACTGAAGGCTTGCATACTTTCTTGCCGCCTAAATGGCGGGGAGGCACAAACGCACATCCCCGCCACTTGTCATAACTTAGAACTTAGACTTATGCCTTTGTCTCTGCGGTCTTTCTCTTCTTGTAGCGCACTTCCAGCACGGAGAGGCCTACGAATACCGCCGCCAGAATACCCAGGCCAATCCAAACATTATCGAAAGCGACCATGGTAACCATAGCATCCACACAGTCGTGGCCGACGCCGAGCGGCACATCATTATTCAATGCGCCGAAGCCATTGAAAAGGTTATAAGTAAAACCTGACAGGAAAATGAGGATGAAGCCATAGGAGAAACCGGATACAAGCGCACCGCGGCGGCCGCCCAAAGCGTTACCCATGATGCCGGCCACACCGCCGGTGAAGAACGCGCCAATGATGGAGACCAGCGGCACGGTACCGAATAGCCAGCCGGAGACAAACATAGCGACAATCATACCCACAACCGAAGTGATGAAGCCGATCATCAGAGAGTTCGGTGCATAGGGGAAGATGGCCGGAACGTCAAGCGCGGGAACCGCGTTCGGAACCAGTTTGTCAGAGATGCCTTTGAAGGCCGGAACGATTTCGCCCAAGAACATCCGGACACCTTGCAGCAGAATCATAACACCGGCCGCGAAGCCGAGACCTTGCAGGATGCCGAAGAGGATAAAGTTCTGATCACCGGCACCGCCGACATCTGCGACTGTATCCGGGCCGGCAACGATGACGAGGATGAGGTAGAAGAACAGCATGACAACGGAAATCGCAACCGCTGTGTCTTTGAAGAACGAAAGGCCCTTGGGCAGTTTCATGTCTTCTGCGTTTTTGGCAGGGTTACCGACCAGCTTGCCGATGTAAGCGGAAGGCACGGTGCCGAGCGTGGTTAGGTGAGCGAGTGCGATGTCGTTGGAGCCTGTGACTTTCCGCATAATCGGCTGTGCAATTGCCGGCAATACAGTCAGCAGGGCACCTTGTACGAGGGCACCGAGGATGATAATCATGGTCGAATCGAGACCCGCCGCGTAGAATACGTAGGCGACCAGCACGGAAGAAATCCACATCATATGGCCCGTGAGAAAGATGTACTTGAGCGGGGTAAACCGTGCCAAGGCGATGTTGACCAGGAAGCCGATTGCCATGATGATAGAAGAGGTAGACGCGATGACAGGTGCCGCCTCTAACATGGCACCGGAGATCATCTCAGAGCCTGTTGCAAAGCCTTCGAGGCCGAACACGACCGGGAACATAAATACGAAGGGCAAAATTGCAGTAATGAGGACGCCCACACCACCGGACAAGATGAGCATACCGAGTGCTGTCTTGATGGTACCGGCAAAGATTTGAGAGCCTGTCTTCCGTTGCACGATGAGACCGAGTAGTGCAACCAAACCGAGGATGAGTGCGGGGATCCGAACAACGTCCAGTATGAATTCTAGTACAAACATAACTTTTCCTCCTTCAAATTTTGGGGGTTGTTAATTACATCAAAGGATGCCTTTGGCTTTTAAATACACCTCAAGCGCAGCTTTGACTTCATCCACCTTGATGACATTGTGCACAAATACAACATTCTCTTGGTCGGGGAACTCGTCGCGGAAATCTTCCGCTGTGACAATGATGTCAGGGTTTGTACCCCCCATCGTCCCCGAGGATACGTGTTCGACATCACAAGCGATGCCGAGCTGTTTCATCGCTGATTCTACGCTCATTTTCAGAATCAGACTTGAACCCATTCCCATTCCGCAGACACACACAATTTTCATAACTTCATCCTTTCCTTATATTATTTCCCCGGACTACAGGCAAGAAATCAAATGACTGTAGTTCTTGATGTGCTCGGCATTGATTGCGTCGCCTTTGTCCAGGTTAGAGCTCACATAAAGGGGTGGTATATGACCGTCTTTCACGCAGTTTTCCACGGTTTGCGCAATAATTGCCTCCATGAGGGTAACGGCCAGTACGGTAGATGTGCCGCAGAAGCTTGGCTCTAACCCTTCCATCCGGAGAGAAGCATCGCCGCTGACACATTTGACGTCGATGACGACATCGGCCACATCTTTCAGATTTTTCCCGCTGGAATGACGAGATGTGGTGCTGTCAGCGAACTGGCGGGATACCAGTCCCACTACCTTCATACCGATTTTCTTTGCGGCTAATGCTATGTCCACCACAGCGGCGTTACGCCCGGAGATGGATACAACAATGATGGTGTCGGCGGCATCTGTGTTCTCTAAGGCCAGATACTGGTCGGTAAAGCCCTCGACACGTTCTTGCATGGTGCTCAGCTTCGCCTTGGGGAACAAGGCCAAGTGCGGGATGAGCAGCGCATTGGCCTGCACAAGCCCACCGGCTCGGTAGAAGATTTCCATCGGAAAAATCTGGGAGTGTCCACAGCCGAACGCGTGAATCACACGTCCTTTTTTGATAGACTCTGCGCAATAGGCTGCGGCCTGCTCAATGTGCTTTCCCTCTTCCTCAAATTGTCGTGCCATCTGTTCTTTAATTATGTCATAGTACTCAAGATATTTCATTTGCTTTCTCCACTTCCTTGCATTTTTTTAGTATGGCTTCCGGGTCGGTTCCGTCCCGCAGGAGCTCTAAACACACATCGTCATTCATAATCTGCGCCAATGCTTTGAGCAAATTGGCATGGCTCTTATTATCAACTGCAGCAAATAAAAAAGCGGCCTTGATGCGTTTTTCAAAGAGGTACACCGGCTCTTTTAACAGAGCCAGCGTCATTGCAATCTCACGCACACCGGATTCGGGTCGACCGTGGAAAAAGGCGATGTCCTCGACAAGTACCACATAGCCGCGAAACCGTTCCGCCGCTTCCTTGGCAGACGCTACAAATTCCGGTGTCACCACATCCTCTGCAAGGAGGGGTACCGCTATGACATCCACCAATTCTTTCCAATCGGCGCATGAGACATCCCTTAACAGATGGCCTTCTTTTTCCAGTAATTTCGTAATCATGTTCCCACCTCCTTTCGCGGCTAGAGCGTTCCGCTAGTTTGAAGAAATGCCCTAGGCTTGCACCATGCCGCTAAAAATCACATATTTGAGAGAATAATCCGGATTTAGTACGAGCATATCCGCCCGCTTTCCAATCGCCAAAGAGCCGATGCTGTTGTCAATTCCTACAGATTTCGCCGGATTGATTGTCGCGGCCTTAATCGCACTTTCAAATGGGACCCCAAATGAAATCGCACGCCGCATACAGTCGGCCAGATTTGTAACGCTTCCGGCAATAGAACCGCTTGCTATCGTGGCTGAATCTCCCCGTACGGTTACAACCTGTCCGCCGAGGTCGTATTGCCCGTCAGTCAGACCGCAGGCGCGCATGGAATCACTAATCAGACAGACACGGTCGTCTCCAAAAAGCTGAAATGTCGCACGCACCACGGCCGGGTGGATATGTACGCCGTCCGTGATGAGCTCTACGTATGCGCCGGAGTCGAAAGCGGCACCCACCACACCGGGTTCCCGGTGTGTAAAGGGCGGCATTCCGTTGAATAAATGCGTCACATGGCTTGCTCCGAGTGAAAACGCACGCATGGCAGTATCGTAATCGGAAGATGTATGTGCAAGCGAAACCGTACAACGTGGTGCCGCCTTTTGGATAAACTCCAAATTGTCCGCTATTTCCGGCGCAATGGCGATCACGCGGATGTGCGCCCCGCTCACCTCGTATAAGCGTAAAAACATAGGCATATCCGCAGGTATGATGTAATCAGCATTTTGCGCCCCACGCTTTTCTAAATCGAAAAACGGCCCCTCCATGTTAATTCCGCGTAGTGTTGCCTGCCCCGGAATCACCCGGTTCACAAACGGACGCGCTGTTTTACAAATGTCAAAGAGTCGTGCCTCCGGCAAAGCCATCGTCGTACCCAAAAAGCTTGTAATGCCGGCTTTCAGCAAAAATTGTGCGATCGTCTCCATTGCCTCCGGTGAACCGTCACTAAAATCTGCCCCCATCGCACCGTGGATGTGAATATCCACAAGTCCGGGTATCACATAGCATCCGGAAATATCCAGTACCTCTTGCGCTTGCCGATTCGAGGTATCATCCAAGTCCGCTATTACGTCACCCTCTGTTGTGATGGATATGTTGCGAAATACAAAGTCATCACAAAATACGGTTCCATTTTTCAGAATCATATGTCACCTCAGTCGTCCCATAAATAAGCTGCAATATCCGCAAAACTTTCAAACGGCACATAAGACAAATTCTCATCCTTACAATATGCCGCAAGCGCGCCTTTGGCAAAGAGCAAATCTGCTTCTTCCATTGCACAACGGTCAGTTAAGCCATCTCCAATATACAAAAGTTTTCGACCGTTTTTCTGTCGAATCGTTGCAAGACAAGCTTTTTTGCAGTTTCCGCAGGGACCAAACGGCTTTGTGCAAACAGGATCCATTGCAAAGGCGGGGGTTAATTTCTGTGTTCCAAGCAAATCATTGGCATAAACGTTCACATTTTGCAAACGATTCAATCCCAAAACACGCACAATCCCCTGACGGAATCCGCCGCTGACGATATCAAATGGAATTCCTTCAGCTTGTACACGCTGCAAAAACGCATCAAACGTGGGTTCCATACGGATGTGTGTGTCAAGAAACGCATGATATTCGTCCAATGAAATATTCATTATATCAAAGTGTCTCAACATCGCCTCACGGTTGGAAAGCCGCCCGGCGATGAAATCTTCCTCAATTTGCGCATTTTCTGCATTGCCGCAAACCAGAAACAGCAAACCGTTTGAGTCGTCTATTGTAATTGTGCCGTCGAAGTCTGAAACGATACGATATTCATTTTGATTCAAAACACATTCTCCTCACTTCGCTTGGTATAGACGTCATTATCACTTTGGACAAAAAATAACTCTATTGACCCGGCTCGAAGAACAGATCATTAGCTGAGTTCTACATTGTACTGAAATTTATCTCCCCGTGCGATTCCGACTGCGTATTCAATAAGCGCATCTTTCTCGAACGTATATCGGTCAATCTTCATGCACGGTGCGCCGGGCTCTACTTGTAACAGCGCGTCCTCACCGCTTCGCACACGCACACTTTGCAGCGTCTCTCTCGCTCTGCTGAAAATCACGTTGTGAGCATCCGCCATCATGGCGTACAACGACCCGGTAATCAGCCGCTCTGCATCGAAACCGGGGAATCGCTTACAGGGCAGGTGGGTTGTCACAATAATCATCGGTTCATTGTCGGCATAACGTACACGCATAAAACGATAAATCTCAGTCCCGGCAGGACATTGCATCTTCCGTGCAATGCGCTCGTCACATTTAATCCGCTCAAAATTAACCAGTTTTGTTGAAATCGTTTTACCGAGGCGTTTCATTGATTCGGTAAAGCTATATAAGCCGGACATCTCTTGGTTCAATCGCTTCGCTGCGACATAGGTACCCCGACCTTTATAGATATTGACATACCCGTCTTTTTCAAGTTCTTGCATCGCCTGCCGTACAGTAGTTCGGCTAACGGCGAAAATATCACCAAGCTCTCTTTCGGACGGAAGTTTGGTCTCTTCTTGGAACGTACCGTCTTCTATCTGAGCAATTAAAGAATCCATCATCTGTACATAAGCAGGGATTCTGCTGTTTTTATCAATTTGCACGGCGTTGCCTCTCCTGAACTTGTCATGATATCTCTATCGGGAGTATACCACAGTTCCCCCGCTGTGGCAAGAGGGTGCGTGCATAAAAAATTAACACATTTTTGTACGTTGTCATATGCAATGCACGAGGGCAAAACCGGCACTTGAACTGGTGGCAATCGCATCACACGTACTGCCGCCCGTGAGCGGGCAATAGCTTTTACAGATAGATGGACGGTCTCTCACCCTTCATCAAGTGCCGGTCAATTGCAATTCAAAATTGATGCTTACCCGTCCTCTCGGTTTGTCTCCTCCGCAAAGATAACACGGATATCGTCACTCAAGTGAACGGGCTTCTTGACCTCTTCCGGCAACTTTGCTGCTTGCCCGGACGGATTAGACGATTTATCATTTTTCCGTTTTGAGGATGTTCTTGACATATTACGCCCCTTTGCCTTTCTTGTTAAAATCCGATTTTCCTTTGGCCTTCGCCTCCCGCCGTTCCGTGGGCGTTTTGTCGTTATTTTTCCTTTGTTCGTTTCTTGTCTTTGTGTTCGCCATTTCAAATCACCTCATGGATATGATTTGAGACAATACAGGTAATTATCCTGCAATAAATTTCCGCACGGCTTTTCGTGTCGGCAGTATTCCTTCTGAAGAAGGCCTCATATAAATATTCATTTTGTAAATACTATAGTCGGCCAACTATAATTGAGAACACATGATATGAGGAGGGCTAGATGGAAGGAAAATCACAAAAAATCAAGGAAAATATTGAATCTACCATTTCCAATGCCATTGAAACGGAAAGGGAAATAAGCAGTATGGACACTTCAAAGCAAAAGAGTGCCCTCATAGCAAAAAATGAGCGGCGCGCCGAAGCGATACCTGCGATGATTCGTGAATATAAGGAAGAAGCAGCGAAAAAGGAGTTAGAACTTGAATAACAAAAAAACTGACACACAGAGGAACAGCCATTCAAATAAAGAAATTACAAGTAAGCAAGCGGGCAATATTGTCAAGCATATGATTGCCGATGTGGAAAATAAGATGGCTGCCGGTATACAAATTAGTGCGAAGCCGTCTGGTGAAAAGGAAGCAAACCCTTTGCAAAAAGCCCGTGAAGCGAACAAAAATAGTTGAAAATCCAAATCAATCTCTTGTAGTCGGTTAACTGGCCGGAGCCGCCGCTCATATCGACTCCGGCCAGTCGTGTGAACAAGGGAAACAATGCAAACATAAACTATAGTCGACCAACTGAATCGACTATATAACACCTTAGGAGCGAAGTTCTATGTATTGTCCCCAATTAATTACATATGTCATCCGGCAGGGTGATAACTTGCATCAGCTTGCAAAGCACTATCATACAACTGTTCCCCATATCCTTTCTCTAAACCCCAATACCGACCCGTATAACCTCCAAATTGGGAGTACCTTGTCTATTTGTCCGGGCCTAAACTTCCAAATGATGCCAGAACATCCAAGCTCGCCCGCTTGTTCAAGTCCTACAGCGAAAATGAGCCTCATAAACGATATGCGGCTCAAGTGGAGCCAGCACGTGTACTGGACACGCATGCTGATTATCAGCATCGCCCAAAGGCTCCCCGACTTAGACGCCGTCACAACACGGCTGATGCAAAATCCGAATGATATTGCCGGGATTTTTGCAGGGTACTATACCCCGGATATAACAAAAACCATTGCTGATTTGCTGACTGAGCACCTGCAAATCGCAGCTCAACTTGTCGTCGCCCTGCGTGATGGCAATCATGCTGTGGCGAATGCGCTAACTCGTGCATGGTATATAAATGCCGATAAAATGGCACATGCTTTCAGCAGCATAAATCCTTACTATGAACACCAAGCCATGCAGGAAATGCTCTATAGCCATCTAAGTCTAACCACACAAGAGGTCGCTATGCGGCTTGCAGGCAACTACTCCGCTGACATAAAAGCATTTGATGCGGTCGAAGCAGAGGCACTCTCCATGGCCGATACATTCTCCTCTGGGATTGAAATGCAATTCCCGCAGAGGTTCTGCGGATGAGGTTGGCTGTAATTAAGAGGCCAATCTTAAATGCAACCACCCTAATAAGCGATGGCTAAATAGCCAAAGGCCACGCTAAAAATATTTTTAGCGTGGCCTTGGTATACTCCTGTCTCGCCCTCCCACCTCTGATACAGACACGAAAAGTCCTATACTTAATCAAAAATATGTACTGGGGGACAAAATGGGTTTTGATTCACTTTACCACCCTCTCAAGACTTCGTCGATTTCCGTCCGCTTAATCCGTTCCCTCATATAGTTAATTTCCTTTTCAATATAGCCTCTATGCTCCATCCAAGTTAATCCCGCAAAAAGGGGCAATAGTGAAGTGAGATAGTCATTCCATCCTTGATACATTGGAATCGCACTTCCAGACCATCCACATAATGTCGGTAGTAGGGGCATCTTCTTGAAAGTTTCGAACGACTGGTTGTGCTTGAGAAATAATTCTAGGTATTCACGTTTCCTGTCATTGCTTAGGTTAGATATAAACGAAAATAGACAGTACATCTTAAGCTCATCTGAATAGTAGGTTTGGATACAATGCTTAATCCACTCGTCTTGTCTTTCGACTAGTAGCTTTGGCGCATCCTTTCTCGGTATCAATACTGCCTTCAGATAGTGTGGGACACGCATCTCGGGGAATTGCAGCTTCTGCAATAGTTGTTCAAAGATGTGATTATATATTTCGATGAAATTATCTGCTTCTAAGAATCGCTGATGCTTCTCGCCGTACTCCCGAAAAGACTCGTTTTCGTCGTTAACTAAGCTCTCTATATACCTATCCAGTATCGGTGGGAATGCTAAGTAGATTGCTTTTAGGAATTGCCCATCATAGTCACTAGAATCTTTCCGCTCTTCCATAAAGAAGTAGATATTTACGAGCAACTCTAAATTACCATTTTGGAATTTCTGGACTACTTCTTGCGGTGAATTGTGGCGATTAAACAACAGTCCAAAATAAATAGCTGCCATAAAAGGAGAGTATTCTGCTTTGGCAAGGATGATCTTACAGCCTTTTGCAAAAACATCTTTGTCTACAACACTATACTTTTCTAAAAAATCAACATCACGATATGCCGATGAAGTGATGTCTTTGTCAAAGGTATCTGCTAGAAAGTCATATAGCCCTTGCAGATGTAATTCAGTAATAAGCTCTGTCGGCAGCTCATGGTAATAGGCATACATCCACGAGTTTTTCTGATGGCTTCCACAACTTTCGATCAACTCAAAAACATCATCAGCGGATAAAAATGAAAATAGAGTCTTTACACAATGTACGGGGTACAGACCACCAGATCTATCTTTCTCTAAATAGTATTTGAGTGCTGCAACATAGTCCTCTTTTCTTGATACGAGCGCATCCATAGCTACCCCTAGCCCTCTTGAGACTTCCCATTTGTCGTGGTGGCCAGAAACCTCTATATCAAAACTAACGTCAATTAGGTGATAAATAGTTGCAATGTCAGCACTAGAAACATACTCTTCGATTGCTTCTTGCGTTAGCTTTTCCTGCGCTCTCCAGTCAAGCTCATCACTGTGCTCTACGCCTTTAAGCAGGAGATACGTACTGAAGTCCTCGTTTTCAAAGTATTCAGAGAATAGTGCTTTGTTCGTGTCGTCTTTACGGGCAATTACCTGTACTAAACGGCTTGCCAAAAGCATATTTTGCAATTCGGAGGGCGGGAAGTGTGATTCGACCAGTTCCTTGATATAGACTATATCAAACGCTAAGATAGGATCGCTCACATCATCAGCCGGGCCGTTATAGGAGTTTAAGATTTTCCAGACTTTATCTTTATAAGAATCTGTTGCGCATATGTCTGCCAACGCTTGCCAAATCAGCTTCCGATATGCTTCTACGCCCGGAGATAAAGTCAACGGAATGTGGTAGAAGGTTATCGAATATCCGCGCCCTCCTTCCACAGGGGTAAACATCATACTCAAAAACTTTTCTGCAATCTCTAGAAAAAGAAGAGTAATGGGTTCTTGCTTCCAGCTATCTGAACATTCTACTATCTTCTCAAATAGGGTTCGCTGTGTATAAAAATCATGGTCAAAAGACTCTTTTCTAACACCGAAACCCTGGTTGATAGCATGATAAAACTCAATAGCCAAATCGGGACGTTTCAAATAATACTGGAAGAACAAATCTAACGCTGCTGGCAAATCATCCATGTTGGCAAATCCAGAGAGAATTCCTATGATATCGTTGCTTACACTCTGATGGTTTTTGTCTGTTTGAAAATCAATATCTTTGCCTTCTACAAGCACAGACTCTTCGGCCTCAACTTTATTTTTTAATATTACGAGTGTAGCGGTGGGGTCTACACGGAAGAACGCCTTGACAAAATCAAAGAGCCACGGAGCATCTTCTTGTGATAATTCACTCCACAGATTTTTGACTTCCTGTGCAACGAATTGATGTAGCTCTTTATTTCTAAAAACACTAAGTAAGGTATTGATTGAGTGAATCGTCCGTAGTTTATAGCTTTCAAAGCATACCTTAACCATTTGCTGTAGCTTGATGAGCTTTTTGTCATAAAAAACAAGTTTGAGCAGGTAGTTGGACAGACATTGCTCCGAGAATTTCACTGCCTTTTCATTGCAAACATCAACAATTTCTTTATCATGTAGTGTTCGAATGCTTTCGATAAAGTCATCTCGGCTCATTCGGCATGATTCAAAAATCGGATTCAGTAAATCAAGGTGATCTAAATGTATGGCCTCCAAGAAGGCAACGATGGCCGCAGAAATCAGCACCTTGTTTTCGGCAAGTAAATGGTTATCTTGGAGGTATGTACCATAATAATTCGCATACAGCTCAGACGCATCATGAATAGAATCCAGCCGTTTTGTATCACAAGCAATCTTGCCCGCTAAAATAGCAAGCCGAGCATTTCCCTCTGCGATTTTAACTATTTGCTTAAGGTACTCTTGATTCTTAATACCTAGCGTTGACTCTACTAGGGTCTTGATTTCCTCATCCTTGAAGCTATCGACTTCTACGATCTCATATGCAGTAACTTCACGGACATGGCCCACTACCTTCTCAATAGCATAGTCTCGAACAGTAATCAGTATTTTTACGCTGTATCCCTTTGCCTTCGCCGCTGCATTTGTATATTGAATGACATGATGCAGGCCCGATAATTGATTCGCATCGTCGATCATAAGAAAATAATTACCAGCGGCACCCATAGAAAGCTCTAAGTCTTCATAAAGCGATAGCGCATTATTACGAAGACATAGAAGCTGTTCGTCATGATTTTCTGCGTGAGTCTGTGCATAATGCAAGGCAAGCCGAGTTTTACCAGCACCGGCCGCTCCGCTCAATATGACAACATCTTTTTTCTGAAAAGCCTCCTCAACCTCAGTAAGCTCTTTTTCTCTAAATGAAAATTCAGTATCAAGTGGAGCTGCCATTCTGTTGGCGTTATATGTCTCAACAAAATCATCATATTGCTGGATTTGACCAGTATCTAAAGCTATTCCGAGGAACTGCTTGGCAAGACCACGGTGATAAAGATGTAGCTCCTCTGCGAGTTTATCTATTCCGATTAAATCGAGATTGACACCCGCACCCCTACATAATGATCGGAGTTCGCTGTCTTGGGCTGGGGTGATATTCGAAGAGGTATGGCAATAAATAATTTCTGCAATTTCATCGTGAGGAATCTCCGTTTTCGATACATCTAAGCATTTTTCAATATCACTTTTGATCTTTTGATATACTCGCTGCTTTTGAACAGTATGTTCAGCAAATACATATTTGCCGTCAGGCGTAAGGAAATACGCATCAGGAGTCCCGACCGTTGTCCTTCTTGTCCCCGCCTGGCTTCCAAGAGACATGACGTTGCTGTATCCTTTTTCTTTGTACAGATATGAATTGCAGAGATTTTGAAATGTACCGCTATCCAATTGGAGTATCTTTTGCTTTATGTTTTCTATCATAAGGGGCTACTCTTTTGTTATAAGATTTATCGGGTATATACAGAGGCGTTCGTGTTAGGCTCACAACCCCCCAATAAAAGGCTATACCATAATTGTATCCAAATTACGAGCTGTGTCAATTTATTTTTGAATAGAAGACCAGCCGCCTGACCCATCACTTTAACTTTGTAGGCACAGAAACCCCGCCGACTAAAGTACTGTCCCCGTTTAAGGGAAACGACGTTTTAAGTAGCTTCTAGCTACATTAAATAATCTGATGTATCAGCCAAGCTAGAGGCTAGCAGTCTAACATTCTCATGAGCGAAAGACTACTTTTGCTGGGTTGGTGCATACATGCCGCTTATGTGGTGCATGGGGGTGTTGCTTGGTGCAAGCTATTGTAGTGGGTATTTGTAGAATGGTTAAAAGTGTCTATAAGAACAGGTCTGTAGTCTCCATAAAAAGCAAACAACCCCTGTAATAGGGGTTGTTTATTGGTTTGACTTTGTATCAAACCTGTTGGTGCAATGTGGTGCGGATGAAGGGACTTGAACCCCCACGTCTCTCAACACAAGAACCTAAATCTTGCATGTCTACCAATTCCATCACATCCGCAAATCTTTCGCTATTGTAGCACGAGAACGGCGGTCTGTCAATGTTGACACCCGCCCGAATCCATAGTATACTGATATGAATTATATGACATCGGCGGTGAGCTATGCGACTTTCATCCAAGGGGCGGTATGCGATTGCGGCCTTGACGGAGATGGCACTTTCCGAGTGCGAGGGACATGTGACGCTCGTCTCTCTGGCGAAAAAACTCGGCATCTCTAAGGTTTATCTCGAACAGATTTTCTCCCTCCTGCGGCGAAGCGGATTGGTCATCTCCGGCAAGGGCGCACAGGGAGGATACTCTCTGCATACTGCGCCGGAGGCGATTACGGTCTATGACATCCTCGCCCCGGTAGAGCTCGCCTTATTTGCGGCGTGCGAGGAGACTGTGGCGGGTACGCGTCCGGACTTGGAGGCTTCTATGGAGGAGTTGGTATTTGCACCGTTGGACTTGGCCGTGCGCAAGGCTTTGCAGGCCGTTTCTTTGGCCGACCTCGCTGTGATGGCTCGGCGGGAGCGGGAAGCGGATAGCGGGCATATGTACTACATTTAAGTAAAATGTAGAATGTAGCGTTTAGAGTGTAGAATTAAGGGCAGGGATTTTTTATGGATATCTCAACGAAATGCGTCCACGGCAACGGGAAATATGCCGACAACACCGGGGCGGTTAGTGTGCCGATTTATCAGTCGGCGACGTTTATGCACCCGGGGGTGAATGAGAGCACGGGGTATGATTACAGTCGGGTACAAAACCCGACGCGGGCGCATTTGGAGCGGACTGTAGCGGCTTTGGAAGAGGGCGTAGACGCGCTGGCTTTCGCCTCCGGGATGGCGGCAGAGACGGTATTGATGGAATTGTTTGCGCCGGGTGACCATATTGTGGCATCGGATGACCTGTACGGGGGTACCCCTCGATTGTTTGAATACATTTCGGCCAAGAACGGCCTGGAGTTCACCTACTTGGACACGGGCGACCTCGGGCAGTTGGAGGCGGCGATTCGTCCCAATACAAAAGCCGTGTTTGTCGAGACGCCGACCAATCCGATGATGCAGATTACCGACCTCGCCGCCGTGGCAGAGATTACACGTTCACGGGGGATTTTGTTGATTGTGGACAATACCTTTCTCACGCCCTATCTGCAGCGGCCTTTGACGCTGGGGGCGGATATTGTAATCCACAGCGGGACGAAGTATCTGGGCGGGCATAACGATACGCTGGCGGGATTCCTCGTTGTCGGGCGGGATGACCTCACCGAGCAGTTGCGGTTTCTCTACAAGACGACAGGGGCCTGCCTCTCCCCTTTTGACAGTTGGCTGATGCTGCGGGGGCTGAAGACACTCGCGGTACGGATGCGGCAACAGGAGGCGTCAAGCCATCAGATTGCCCGCTGGCTCAGGGACCAGCCCATGGTGCGAACGGTTTATTACTGCGGCTTGGAAGACCATCCCGGCTATGCCGTGAATCGCAAGCAATCCGATGGTGCGGGGGCTATGATTTCCTTCCGGGTAGATTCGCCCGAAACGGCGGTGCGGGCTTTGGAGCGGATTCGGCTCATCTCTTACGCCGAAAGTCTCGGCGGTGTGGAGAGTTTGATGACCTATCCCTACCTGCAAACCCACGCCGATGTGCCGGATGAGATTCGGCGGCGGCTGGGGATTGATGCGTGCTTGTTGCGGCTGTCTGTGGGGCTGGAGGATGCGGAGGATTTGATTGCAGACCTTTCCTGCGCCCTTCGGGTGCAGGAAAATGCAGAATGTAAAGTTTAGAGTATAAAATGAAGGGCAAGGGGCGGTTTATGGCGTTTGACTTTGATAAAATCATTGACCGTCGCGGGACGGACTGCATCAAGTTTGATGGGGCTGTTTCGCGGGGCAAGCCAGCAAACGTGCTGCCGCTCTGGGTGGCGGATATGGATTTTTCTGCGCCGGATTGTGTGTTGGATGCGCTTGCCGAGCGGGTGCGGCATGGGATTTTCGGGTACTCGGAGCCGGGTGCGGGGTATTTTGATGCCTTGGCGGGGTGGTTCACGGAGCGGTTTGGATATGTGTTTGACCCGGCTTGGGTGATACTGACACCCGGAGTGGTCAATGCCATCTGCACGGCTATCCGCGCCTTTACGGCGCCGGGGGATGCGATTTTGATTCAGGAGCCGGTGTATTATCCGTTTCGGGAGTGTGTGTTGGATAACGGGCGGCGGTTGATAGTGAACACCCTGCAACTTGGGGACGGGGGTTACGTCATCGACTTTGTCGATTTTGAGCGGCAGATTTTGGAGAATCATGTCAAGCTCTTTCTGCTCTGTAGTCCGCACAACCCGGTGGGTCGGGTCTGGCGGGCGGCGGAGCTGCGAGAGATGGTGCGAATTTGCACGGATCATGATGTGCTGATTCTCAGCGATGAGATTCATTGCGATTTTGTCTTCCCGGGTCACACGCACCACGTCCTCCCTGCCCTTGTGCCGGAGGAGGCGGGGCGGATGATACTGGCGACCGCGCCGAGCAAGACCTTTAACTTGCCGGGGTTACAAATTGCCAATATTTTCATCTCCGACCGGGGTTTGCGGCGGGCGTTTCGGCGGGAACTGGGTGCCGGTGGCTTTTCTCAGGCGAATGCTTTGGGAATAGTCGCCTGTCAGGCCGCATATGCGGGCGGGGCGGCGTGGCTGGAGGCCTTGAATGCGTATCTGTTGGCGAATATGGAGCGGGTGGATGCGTTTTTACGGACGAATTTGCCGCAAGTTCGGCTGATTTTGCCGGAGGGGACATATTTAGCTTGGCTGGACTGCCGGGGATTGGGCTTGTCGGCGGACGAGTTGGAGCGGAAGCTGCTTTTTGAGGCGAAGCTTTGGTTGAATCGGGGCGATATGTTCGGCGTGTCCGGGGCCGGGTTTGTACGGGTGAATGTTGGGTGTCCGCGGGCGGTGTTGGATGAGGCTTTGGGTCGGATGGGTGCATGTTTTGGAGGTGCGTGATAAGAAAGTTGTATAATTCGCAGGACAGGCGCAGAGCCAATTTAGTATATGAAAACGCAAAGTACATACCGGGACGTCCAATCCGAGAATCAAAACGTTCGACGATACAAATGGGAATTGTTGGTGTGTTGGGAGTAGGTCTTACAGTTGTACTGGTTATCACAGATTCAGGATGGGAGCTAGGTTCTGCATTTATAGGCTTTTGCGGACTATTGGGTGTCGGTATATTCATATCCTACTTAAATATATCCATAACATTTGAAACGCATGGATTAACCTACAAAAACTTCCGAAGAAAGAAACATGATATCCCATACACGAGCATCACACAATACGGATTAGAAAAAAAGTTTTTCGGGCCTGTTCTTATTGTGTATACAGACAATAAAAAGTTTGAATTTGACCCTGATTGGATTGGGTTCGATTATCTGCGCGAGCAGATTAAAGAAAATGTAGGGACGGAAAAGGAACAGAACAAAACCTATTTTAAGCCGCATTGGCTGCAATAAGCCAAAACACATAAGGAGGAACACTAACATGCAAAACTTCACCTACCACAACTATACAAACGTCGTATTCGGCAAAGACACGGAGGCGCAGACGGGGGTGCTTACTGCGCAGATGGGCAAAAAGGTACTGTTGCACTACGGCACGGGCAGCATCAAAAAATCCGGGCTGTATGACAGGGTTGTCGCCTCGCTGCGGGCGGCGGGGATAGACTTTGTCGAACTGGGCGGAGCTTTGCCCAACCCTCGGTTGGGGCTGGTGCATGAGGGCATTGACCTCTGCCGGCGGGAGGGCGTGGACTGCATCCTCGCCGTCGGCGGGGGAAGTACGATTGACTCTGCCAAAGCGATTGCACTCGGCGTGCCATATGCGGGCGATGTGTGGGAGATCTACATGGGAGAGGCAGAGCCGACAAGTGCGCTCCCGGTAGGTGTGGTGCTGACCATCCCCGCCGCGGGGAGCGAGACGAGCATCTTCACCGTCATCACGAAAGAGGCGACCTTGGAAAAAATCGGCTACGGTTGGGACGGACTGCGTCCGCAGTTTGCTATCTTGAACCCGGAGCTTTCTTATACCCTGCCCCCCAATCAGATTGCAAACGGCGTCTGCGACATGCTGGCGCACGTCATGGAGCGGTATTTCACGCCCACCCGCGGCGTGGACTTCACCGACAGGCTCTGCGAGGGTGCAATGCGTTCTATGATTGCCCTTGCACCCCGTCTGCTCAATGATCCGAGGGACTATGATGCACAGGCGAACATCATGTGGGCGGGTTGCGTGGCCCATGCGGATATTTTGGGGCTTGGACGTGTCGGGGACTGGGCGTCGCATCAGCTCAGCCATCCGCTCTCCGCCCGCTATGATTTGGCGCACGGGGCGGGGCTGTCTATCATGTTCCCGGCGTGGATTCGGTATGTGTACAAGGAAGACGTCCCCCGATTCGTTCAATGGGCACAACGGGTGTTTGACGTGGATTTGGCCGCGGATGGCCCCGACGCCATCGTGCTGGAGGGCGTCCGGAGACTGGAGGATTTCTTCCGCCGTATGGGTCTCCCCGTGCGGCTCGGCGAAGTCGGCGTGGATGAGACATATTTTGATGCCATGGCGGCACAATGTGCGGGTGCCGGGGCGATGAAGGTGTTGTCGCAGGCAGACGCGGCGGCGGTGTATCGTTTGGCATTGTAGGTGATATACGAAATCCCTGCACCTAGAGGTGCAGGGAGCAGGCTGGAGACAAACCCGCTTCGCTGGGCTTTGTCTTCCAAAGGAACCGGCCTGCGGGCCGGGTCGCTGCGGCGGGCTGTGGTGTTTGTTTTCAGGCGCATGTCCTGAAAACAAACGGATTCCACCTTTTTTGCCTCCGGCGCACACTATCATGCACTTGTCGGCA
>Ga0131853_10000758_pt1 | contig 58223 bp, 43 predicted proteins | sample TergutLab28metaG_FD_92764 | JGI IMG/M metagenome (GOLD analysis project Ga0131853, IMG submission 92764) | Labiotermes labralis P1 segment gut microbial communities from Petit-Saut dam, French Guiana - Lab288 P1 (version 2) (version 2) | ecosystem: Host-associated > Arthropoda: Insects >...
GCAAGATTATTAGGTTGCCGGGGGGTTCTGCGGGGGCGAGACCTACAAGCATTCTCTGAAGTAGAATCAAATCTGCAATTTCCAACCGCCCATCGCGGTTGATATCCGCCGCCCTAATGCAAAGTGGAACATCTCCGACTATCAAATGTCTCGCCAATAAAGTTGCACCGGCAGAAGTTATTCTGCCCGTATTACCTACGTCGCCTGTTCGGAATCCATCCAAGCCGAGTCTTGTATTTGGTGCAGTTGTAAACGGCTCAATGGTTGTTGTTGCCAAGCCGGGTTCTTCCGATTTTAATTCTGCAAAGAATTCTGCATCTTCTATGCAAGGAAAATATTCGCTACAATTCTCCCCTTGTAAATTTTCATTATCGTTACTATCCTGTGCAAATGCTGGATTTATGGCAATTGCAAACACCACAAGAAAAATCAACAATAACGCAAAGGCTTTCCTTGCTTTTAACTTCATCATGATAGTTACCCCCCTAGTAAAAGTATTTGTTACTGTAGACTCAAGATGCACTTTCATGTCAACAATTTTATTTTATTAGCATATATTGCCTATTTTTCAAGGTGAGTGTACCACATGAAACAACAGTTTGCAATACTTGAAATGATTGAACTTTTACGTAGTAAATTCCGAAAGTAAGTGCCACAGTGGCGCGAGGTGTGGCATTTAGTGTGTAAAACAAAAAATAGTAGCATTAAGTCTGGGAAATTTCCTTAACGAAAGGAAAATTAAGATGACAGACTTAAAATCAACCGGTGGTAAGCACCTAACGCTTGATGAGCGTCAAGAAATCATGGAATGTCTCGACAAAGGTTTCAGTAATTCACCCGTATTCGATTTACTCTGCTCGTTGTTTCGTATTATTACGAAAAATTAATAACCTCGTTAATTTTTCCCCGTTAAATGCCAAATGCGAACGAGGAAATTCCTCATTCGCATTTAGACATTAGTCGTATTGTAACACAAAATTAGTTTACATCAAGAATTTTTATGAATTTCTTCTTTTGAAATTCACTTTGAAATTACTGCCGTTTTTCTATGATTCGCCGATTCGTAACCGCAAAAAACCCCCGTATGGGAACGAGTTGTTGAAATCAGGTAAACCGCCTTTATTGCGAGGTTTGCTGTATAGTCATCGTTTTTTAATAAATTTACTTTTCCTTTAATATGTTTCTTCGGCTGGCTTTAAAGGCTATAATCACGATACCAATTACAACAAACATGCTCGTGACATCAGAAGCGCGGCGAATGCGCTGACGATGCTTGCCGGTGCATTCACCTTCATCTATTTTCAGTTTTTTTGTTTTTTAAGTAAAGCCGAGGTCACGTGCCCCCGGCGGGTTGCCGCAACGCGAATAAAAGGTGCATGCGTGGGTAGCGAAGCCGAGCCGGTACCGGAGCCCGGTGCGCTACCCCCCTTATTTGCGGTGCGACGGATAATACAGTTGCAACATAGTACAGGTTAGAGCGGAATCGGTGCGGTCCGTTTCAAGGCGAGAAGCCCCTTCCGGAGATGGCAAAACCCGTTCATGGCATAAAACGTCTGTTTGATTGTTGCAAATACATAATATCCCCCTTCGTGTAATATGTCAATAATTATTTTTCATAAAAAGTAAGTTTATAGAATCTTCTTAGGCTTTACCGGGTTGTCGCAATTTTGTTTCACTTTATCGCTGATTTTGTCTTAATTGAATTTATATTATACTGCACATAAATAAAAAATTATTATGTGAGGTAGAGCAATTTTGCTAAACGGAAATTTTTTTGTACGAAAGAAAAGTGACGGGCTTGCCGCTCTCGCCTTCCTTGCGCCAAGTTTAATTGGGATATCGGTATTTTTACTTCTGCCGCTTCTTGATACCATTCGCAGAAGCTTTTACGATGTACGCGGTGCCAATTTTATCGGCTTGGACAGTTATGTATCGGTGATAAACAATCAGGCGTTTCGGCTGGCTGCGACAAACACATTAATGTTTACGTTAATTTGCATTCCGCTTTTGTTGATTGTAAGTCTTGGTACGGCGTTGCTTCTGCGTTCAATTAAACCGTTGGGCAAGTTTTTTAAAACTACGTTTTTATTACCAATGGCTGTACCTGTGGCAAGCATCGTTTTGCTGTGGCAGGCGTTGTTTAACGAAAGAGGGCTTGCAAATACGCTTTTAATGCATGTCGGTTTGGAACCGATTGCATTTATGGATTCCGGCGCGGCATTTTGGGTGCTTGTAGGTACTTACTTATGGAAAAATAACGGTTATAACATGATTTTATGGCTTGCGGGTTTGGACGGAATTTCCGAAACACTGTACGAAGCTGCCCGTGTAGACGGCGCGGGCGCGTTGCAAAGTTTTAGATATGTTACATTGCCGTGTTTATTGCCGACAATCGGAATTGTGTCGATTTTATCTTTGCTTAACAGCTTCCGCGTTTTCAGGGAAGCTTACTTGGTTGCGGGAGCATATCCGAATGATTCTATGTACTTATTGCAGCACTTGTTTAATAACTGGTTTCAAAATTTAGATATCAGCAGATTAAGTGCGGCGGCTACAATGTTGGGGGTCGTGTTGCTTGCGATTATTCTTGTGATGCGGAGATTTTTAGATGAAAAAGAGTAGAGTCGCGATTTTATATTTCATTCCGCTGACAGCAATGGCGTTTTTTGTTATATGGCCACTATGGTTTATGGTCATGGGTTCGTTAATGCCGCTGGATGAGCTAAACATCACGATAGGCCCGGCACTTACATCGGCGGAAGGTTATTCCATTTGGCCGATTCTCCCGACATGGCCGACTTTACAGCCTTTAGTCGCGTTGCTTTTAGATACGCCGCAATTTTTCGTTATGTTTTGGAACACGTTCAGGCTGGTTATTCCATCCGTTGTGGGGCAATTAATTTTCGGTGCGCCTGCTGCATGGGCTTTAAGCCGCTTTCGTTTTCGCGGCAGAAAAATCATTGCCACGATTTATATATCGCTTATGCTAATGCCGTTTCAAGTAACAATGGTGCCGAATTTTTTAGTCATAGACCGCTTGGGGCTTATGAATAATATTTGGGCTGTTATACTGCCGTTTGCGTTTTCTGCGTTCCCTGTTTTCATTATGATGCGTGGTTTTGACGCAATTCCGCGTGCCTTAATGGAAGCGGCAAATATAGACGGCGCGGGGCATTTGCGAATTTTTTTTTATGTGGGGTTGCCGCTGGGTGTACCGAGTATTCTTGCGGCACTTGTGTTGGGCTTTTTGGAAATTTGGGGCGCGATAGAACAACCCATGACATTTTTAAATGACCCGTCTACATGGCCGCTGTCGTTATTCCTTCCGCAAATTGTTGCGGAAGAATTGGGGCTTGCAATGGTTGCGTCACTGTTAATGCTAATGCCCGCAGCACTGTTTTTCTTTTTCGGTCAAAAATATCTTGAGCTTGGAATACAATCCACCGGAGTCAAGGAGTAATTATGAAAAATTTATTGAAAAATTCCGACCCAAATCAACGCCGCGCCGCAAATAATATTTTTATATTTTTGGCGGCAATGCTTGTGTTTACGTTAATCGCCCGCGGAACAAACGGAGCGACCCTTGCAAGGGTCACGGTATCCATGCCCGCAAGAGGCGAAATTATTGAATCAATAAATGGCACGGCAACGGTCTTTTCCACCGATATTATTGACGTAACCGTAATAGAAGGGCTTACAATTAATGAAATGTTTATAAATGAAGGGCAAGAATTGCTGGTTGGCGACGCTATCGCCGAATTTTGCTTGGAAGAGCTTTTGGAAAAACGCGCACGCGAAAACGCGAGACTGGAACAAATGCATCTTGAATTGGAACGATTAGAACGCACCGAACCTGTTGACACAAGCTCTGTAGATAATGCGCGGCGCACATTAAATCGTGCGAATGAAGATTATGTTTCCGCTGTTGAAGAAGACGAAAAAGATATAAATACCGCAAGAGAAAATCTTGAATCGCTTTTAGATGAATATGAAAACAACTCAACGGCTTTACGAACTTATGCCCGTGCGTTGGAAGATTTTCTTGCTACAGAAGAACAGGGACGTGAAGATATCGCCTCCGCGCAAGAAACCCTGTATGAATTACTTTTAGAGCCGCCGGATGAATCGGAAGACAACGCATTGCAATCTGCCATACGAAATCATGCCCGCGCATTGGATGACTATAACACTGTCGTTGAGCAGGGTGAAGAAGATATAGCCGAAGCACAAGAAGCGTTAACCGAAGCGCGAAGAAATTCATCCGCCGACCGCACCGCATTGGACAACGCACGTCGTACTTATGACCGCGCAAAAGAAGACTATGATACCGCAAGAGAACGCGGACAAGCCAATGTTGACACGGCAGAGCGCGTTTTGCTAAACGCGATTCGCGTACGCAATGATGCGTTAGCGGCAGACCCTCCGGATGAAGCGGCAATAGCGTCGGCAATGGCAGAAGTTGAAAAAGCGCGAGCCGCGGTTGATACGGCGCAAACCGCAATGGACGATAATTTAGCCACTATAACGCGCAGATTGGAAGACGCGGAAACAAGTTTAAATCAAGCACGGCAAAATTTTAACAACAGCCGGGAAAATGAAATTGAAAAGCTGGAAAACGCATTAGAAACGGCGCAATCCCGAGCAACAGACAACCGGCTAACTGCCGCCCGCAGATTGGAAGACACGGAAGTAAACTTGGCGCAAGCGCAACAAAATTTTGCAAATAACCGTGAAAAAGAAATAGAACTGGCGCAAACCGCATTGGAAGCGGCGGAAACCCGTGCAAGTGATAACCTTTCAACAGCGACATGCAGGCTGGAAGACGCGTCACATTCGGTTAGTACCGAAGTGGAGAACGCGCAAAAAGCACTGCAAACGGCAATCGACAGAGCAAGAGATAATCGTCAAACAGGGTCGCGCCGCGTGGAAGATGCCCGTGCTTCTCTTGCATCGGCGGAATTCACACATCAGCGAAACGTACAACAAAACGCAGATACAGTGGCGCAAAATAGAATTAACTCGGTAACATTGACATTGGATATCGCCGCGCAACAAGATGTTGTTGACACGTTGGATAATTTAATTTTGGCAAACGGAATTTTATATTCAGAAGAGGTAGGAGTAGTCGCAACGGCAATGACAAGAAATTCCGTTATAGGGAAAACACCAATTATCACAATAAGAGACACCGAAGGCGGATTTGAAGCGCAAATGCAAATTCTGCGAACCGAAGCGGAACAGCTTTCCGTAGGAAGCGAAAGCGAAGTGACAACCGGGGGCGGCAATATGTTTTTCACGCCCACAACAACAGGAATTGTATCCGCCATTTCCGCGCCCGACGATAACGACAGGGTAACAATTTCAATCGCTCTGCCCGAAAGCAACTGGAACGCAGGGCAAAGAATTGACGCACAAATCGTTTTAAACCGCGGAAGCTATGACATGAGTGTTCCTATTTCGGCACTGCGTTCCGATAATTTTGGTTATTTCGTATACGTTGTGGGCCAGCGCAACACGGTACTCGGGTTGCAAAATGTCGTAGAGCGCGTAAATGTAAATGTTTTAGCTTCCGACAATGACACGGTATCCGTGACGGGGGTCAGCAGAGCTTGCCAAGTTATTTCCGCAAGCAACCGCGCCGTAAACGTCGGTGACCGCGTTCGGGTGAATGAGTAATGAAGAGAATAATTTTATGGTGCGTATTATGTATTTTATTAATTGCCGGCTTACTGCAAGCGAACACAATACGCCGATTCTCCGCAACATCTTTGCGCTACACCAACGCTATAAGCGGTAATGCCGCTTACAGGTCGCGTCAATACGCAATCGACAACCCGGAAACTTTTTGGCCGACTTTTTGGAGCGAAACCACTGTTTCGGTTTCCACGCCACACAGAGAAACAAACACCGCCGCAATCAATTTTTCGGGCGATGCAACTTTGGTATGGCACGCAAAATATCTGACAGGCAGTGCACCAAGCCCGCTTGACGGTAACGGCATAGCTGTATCGGAAGCCCTTGCGCATAGTTTATGGGGCAGTACGGATATCGTCGGAAAAACCGCACAGGTAGACGAAGAAGAACGAACCGTGCGGGGTGTATTTCAAGATGAAAAAGAACTTGCACTAATAGCTTTTCACATAGAAGATACGTCTCAACGCTGGCACGGAGTTGAACTTTCCGTCGGCGAAAACAGCCCCACACGGCACGAAGCGGAAAGCTTTGCAATATCTTCCGGCATCGGCAGACCGGATTATTTACTTACCGGCAATGTAATTTTTCTTGCCGGTTTCATGTCGATATTTCCGCTTCTGATTATTGGCGCATACGTATTGGTTATGCTTATTAAGTTTATGCGGAATTATTTTCCTCAACTTTTCGCGCCGATTTTCTTTATAATATTTGTACTTGCCGCAGTTTTTCTTCCAACCCTGCTTGATACCCTGCCGCCGTGGTTAATTCCCACCCATTGGAGCGATTTTTCTTTTTGGTCTTCGCTTCTTAGCCAAGCAGGGGACAGCGCAAGGGAATTTTTAAGCGTACCCCCCGTACTGCGTGATATTGAATTGCGAGTATATCTTCTGCGTCAGGTTGGAATTTTATTATTATCCACTTGTTGCAGTATTAAAATCACAGCGGTTTGATAATTTTATTCTGTCTCAATATAATAACAAGCATTAACCATTTAAAGGGGTGCTGTTATGAGAAGAAAAACGGGACGTATTATATCTTTTTTGATTGCTTTATTAATGATATTTGCCACACCAGCGGTTCATGGTGGTGAATTAAACGCAGTCATAGATATTTTGCCTCACGAACATGAAGCTTTTGGGCGGGACGGGCTAATCAATCACCCTGAAATGGAATACTTTAGTTATTCCCGACGGGAATCCATGCCGGAAATACAGGGGGCGAGAGAACACAGCGGGCTTATCGGTTTTGAGGGCGAATACGTGCTTGGAAATGATAATAGCCCTGTCGGTGTTATTGTTCTTTTTCAAAGCGGCCCGGCGGAAGTTCAGGTGGTTGAGTCACAAATGGACGGTCAACCCGTCACGCCCTTCGCCGCCGAAAAAATAGCCGAAGATGACCACGTTTTATTCCGGCAGGAGTTAAACGCGCTCTTTGGTGTTACCGGGCAAGAAGTGCAACCAATGTCACAGAACTATGAAATCCGATGGGAATATCGGCGGGCGATAAACGGCGTGAGTTTAACTTTGCCGTCCGATATGGTGGCGGAGTTAGCTGATTTCAAAAGTGTACGCGCCGTCTTCCCAAATCCGTTGATAACGATTGAACCTTTTGAAGAAATTTCAAATATAACAACCACAACTCCGCAAAGTATTAACATAAGCCCTCCGGGTATGGCACCCGGCAGGGCTACAATGCGTGCGGATGAAATGCACGCGCTTGGATACAGGGGCAAAGATGTCCTTATAGCCGTGATTGACACGGGAATTAATTACACGCACCCGGCACTTGCGGACGCGTTTCCAAGTTTAGAAGAAATGCAATCACGTAATCCCAATATAACTGAAAGGGATACCATAAACGGAATTTTTTACGGGCGAAATTTTTATTGGGACAGCATTCCCTTGAATGACCCCAATGAATCAATAAATCGTACCAATCACGGTACGCATGTTGCCGGCACAATCGCAGGCCGCGACACGGGCGAAGATGTAGCCATTCTTGGTGTCGCGCCCGAGGCGAAGGTTATATCTTATCGAGTTCTTGGCCCGGACAACAGCGGTCCGCTCGATGTAGTTTTGGCAGCTATCGACAAAACAGCCCATGACAGACCCGACATTGTAAATATGTCTTTGGGAACGGACTTAAACAGCCCCGTATGTATTCTTGCGTTGGCGGTTAATAATATCATGCTGGCGCATCCGAATATTACATTTACAATTTCGGCGGGTAACAGTGGGCGGCATGGTTTCTATACTGTGGGTACACCCGCGTCCGCTACAATGGCTATTACAGTGGGAAGCGCGGCTCTCAGCCCTACGGAGACGGACGAGTACCAAATTGAGTTAAGCGATTTTTCTTCAACGGGGCCAGTTAATGATAGTTATGAAATTAAACCCGATATTATAGCCCACGGTTCAAATGTACTTTCTGCGGTACCCAATTGGTCATCGCAAACGGGATACAGCCATATGTCAGGCACATCCATGTCCGCGCCGCATATTGCGGGGGCGGTGGCTCTTTTAGTTGAATACAGCCGCAAAAACAACGGCACCGCTTGGAATTCAGAGGAAATTAAAACACGCTTAATGAACACCACCATCCCGATGGAAGGCTACGGCGTGTTTGAAACAGGCGCGGGATACGCGGACGTTTTTGCCGCGGCTTTTACCGATACGGTGGTTTTCATAAATTACAATCAAGTGGTAATTCATCCCGATGCTTTTGATGTATTTGATTTTATGGCAACAAGCACCGGCTCTTTAAGTTTTGGCGAACACACGATACTTGCCGATGACCCTCCGCAAATGGTTGAACGAACGCTTTCCGCTTCAATAAATAATTTCGGTTCGGATGAAAGGCAATATACGCTCGCATATGAATTTAAAAAAAATCCAAACGACGCGGCAAGTTTAAGTTTTAGCGGCGTGTCTGAAAATATTTTAATCGGCGCGGGAGAAACCGCCGCGTTTAATGTAACAATCTCCGCTGCAAGCAAAGCCGCGACAAGCGGTTTTTACGAAGGCTTCGTTTATGTAAAGAGCGGCACGGAAACGGTTGCGGCTTTGCCCTTTGCGTTTGTTCTTAAAGTTGAGGAACCGCCGGTTTTCACTAGGACGCATATTCCGGACGGTTTTGTCGGGTTTTCATATTGGGCGGGATTATCAGTAAGAAGCTTAGGACCGATAACCGATTTTAAAATAATAGCGGGCGAACTTCCTCCCGGTTTATTTTTGCACCACAGCGAAAGCCGGGGCGATATTCGTTGGCTTGACATTGAAGGATTTCCGGAGGCAACAGGAACATTTCCTTTGACTTTGCGAGTGGAAAATGCCGCAGGTTTTATCGAAGAAGAATTTATAATTACGGTGCGGAATGACAGACCGGATTCGCCCGTTATTATAACAACGGAACTACCGGGCGGCGAAGTCGGAGAGTGGTATTCGGCGTATATTGAAATACGTGTCGGGGATATAGACCAAATTGCAGCCGGCTTGGGCGGACGGTTGCCACCCGGTTTGAATATTTTTCGTAATTGGACATATGAGGACGGTTATTTATATTTTTATATTGAAGGCATTCCCACCGAAAACGGAATTTGGTCTTTCGTTTTTGCGGCGGCAACCGATTTTGGTGCTACCGAGTGGGTATATTTTACCATACTAATCGGTGACGACAGCCACTTTGTTGATATAACAGATTCCTTTGAATGTCCGAATTTCCTTGACTTGGTGCGCAGGAGTTTTGCTACACCTGACAGACCGGTTTATGACGTGGACGTAGTAAACAGAACGGTTTTAATAGCAGACAATAGGTATATAACAAGCTTGGCGGGCATAGAACATTTCACCGCATTGAGAGACTTTCGGGCAATGTCGAATTTATTAACTGATGCTGACTTTTCAAATAATCATAAATTAGAAACGGCAGTTCTGCGTTTAAACTTCCTTACAAGCTTGGATGTGTCCTCGAATCCTGACCTTTGGTGGCTTGTTGTAAATGAAAATTTTATAACACACCCCGATGATGTAATTGGTTGGCAGGATTTATTTGATGACGTTGGTGAAGAGTTCGGTTTTTGGTTTTTGGAACAGCGTACCCCCACACCGCCTGCTCTTAATATAGATAACCCCCCTTCGGGTTGCTTGGGTGTTTCGTACTACGCGCCTCTTAGAGCGTCCGGCACCTCACCGTTTAACTGGAGCGTTACCGAAGGTAGCTTGCCACCGGGGTTATTTATTGCCAACGACACAAGAGAACCATTCTTTAGTGAAAGCATGATATCCGGCATCCCAACGGAGATTGGTACATTTACTTTCACCGTTACGGCAGAAAATCAATGGGGTTCGGATTCACAGGAATTAACTATTACAATAAATTACCCGGAACCGCCCGTTATCGTCAGTTCGGAATTGGAAAACGGTTCGGTGGGTGATTTATATCAGGAAACTTTAATCGCAGAGAGCACAACACCTTTTATGTGGATTATTACCGCAGGCAGTTTGCCGACCGGATTAACCTTTAACCGTACACGGGGTGAAATAATAGGAACACCCTCCGCAATGGGTGAGTTCACATTTACCATCACGGCAATGAACGCATGGGGTTCGGATTCGCAAGAATTTACAATTAAAATTGGTCCGCAGTTTCCGCCGATAATTGATGGAATCAGTTTCCCCGCCGGTATACAGGGGAGTATGTACAACGAAAACATTTTATTATCGCAGGGTTCGAAACCTTTAACTTGGAGCATTACCGAGGGAAATCTTCCCCCGGGATTAAATCTTCACCGTTCTTCGGGAAATATTTCCGGCATATCAACGGAAACGGGTGAGTTCACATTCACCGTGAGAGTCGAAAACGGCGCCGGATTTGACACGAAACAATTTACTATTACGATGTATCCCATACCTACTTTTAATTGGGGAGCATTCCCGTTCGGAGGGGTAGGCATTTTTTACCATCAAACATTTACGATGTTCGGCTCACCGCCTATTACTTGGAGCATTATTTCGGGCAGTTTGCCGCCCGGCTTAACTTTGGGCGGCAATCCGCTGTTTGGTGAAATATCAGGAACGCCAACTGAAGTTGGTACATTCACATTTACCATTGAGGCGCAGAGTAGGGATGGCTTTATTATAAGACGCGAGCATTCTATAACGATATTCGATGCCCAGCCACCCGTCATCGTTGCAACAAATATTCCAGACGGCGCAATCGGGGTAAGTTACGACATCCGGATTCGTGCCAACTCCAATGTAAGAACCGAACCTTGGAGTTTAATAAGCGGCAGTTTGCCGCCCGGCTTGACTTGGAGTTCATCGCACATCTCAAACGGCACACAATTACGAATTTGGGGCAGACCTACAACACCCGGAGAATTTACTGTTACTTTCAAGGTGGAGAATATTGCCGGGTATGATACGGTTGCTTTTACCATTAATGTCCCGTTTACCACAGATTTATTAAGGAACGAACTTGCCTTGCGCATCAAATACGCGGAAGAACTTCTCTGCAACACCGTTGTTTCCGAAGATGGAAGTAATGTGCTTCTCGGCAATTACTGGGTAACACTTCACGAATATGAATTATTTCAAGCCGCGATATCCGCCGCATGGGAGGTTTATAACGAAACGGGAAGTTGATTGCGGAAAAATTTTATATATTTTTCATTTTTTATTAAACCAAAACTACTTTTTCGACAACTATATATATAGATACAAAGTTTTTTAACAGGGGAGCGGGGAAATGAAAACTATACATGAAAACATCGTCAAGCGGGCAAAGAATGGTGATGAATCGGCATTTGCGGAAATTTTTAATTCGTATCATAACAGGGTTTATTATTTTGTGTTAAACCATGTAAAGTCTCCGCAAGATGCCGAGGATATTGTGCAAAATACTTTTACGGAGGTTTTCAAGTCGATAAATGCGTTGAACAATGAAAACTCTTTCAAGTCGTGGCTTTATACAATAACACAAAGACAGATTGGTATGCTGTACCGGAAAAATGAGCGAAGCGTAAATGCGAACGGGGAGGATATTGAAGGGGTTATGGAGATGCTGGATGATAACGGCGAATTTCTACCCGAAAATATTTTGGAATCGGACGAAATGAAAACCGCTGTTATGGATTTGATTCAGTATTTGCCTTATGCCCAAAAAACAGCCGTATTATTTTATTATTTTGAAGAAATGGGCGTTAAGGATATCGCCGAAATTCAAGGTTGTTCTGTAAGCACTGTAAAAAGCCGGTTAAGTCTTGCGCGGAAATATATAAAATCTGAAATTGAGAAACAGCGCAAGATGGGCAATTATGTTCTTTCGGCTGCGCCGCTTCCCCTTCTTACAATATTGCTTCGCGAAATGGCAACGCAGAATTATTTGGCGCAAGAAACGGCAACGAAAATATTTACGGAATCCTGCGCATCCGCAGGGATAGATTTAACTGCAAGTGCTGTCGGGCTAATTGCCGCCGAAGCGGGCGCAGGAAGTGCCGTAGCCGTAACAGGAACAGCGGCGGCAAGTGGTGCGGTAGCGGCAGGTGGTGCGAGTGCGGCAGTAATAAGCGGCGCAGCGGCGGCAGGCGCGGCTTTTTCAGTTAAGGCGATTATTTGCGGTGTTGCTATGTGTATGGCTGTCTCGTGTGCGGTTGTTGCAGGGGTGACACTTAATCTTTTTAATGATTCAGAAGAAATAACATCGAGTTATTACGCTTCCGCGGCTTTGCTTGCCTACAGCGACGCAGACGAACCGGAAATTCAAGAAGAATCCGTGCCGCCTGAAATCGTGGAAGCACCGGCACATGCGACTGCACACGAACCACAAGTAGCAGAAACGATAATTTCGGCAGAGTATGAACACGTATTGGGTTCTCTTTTTCAGACAGAAAGCGGATTAGACGTCGAAAATGTAAGCCCGCAAGGAACAAACGAATCCCGCAGAAACTCCGTAAGAATACCGGACGGCGGGGGCAGTGTAGTCGGAAGCACGATTGCGGTTGCAAGCGCGAACGATGTTTCTATTAATGAGGACGGATTTATTATAAACGAACAAGAAACAGAAGTAACTGAAGTAATTGAAGAAGCCGAAGCAATCGAAGCAACTGAAGAAACCGATGTGGTTGAAACTGATGCAGTTGAGCAAGTTGAAGCTCTTGACGTGACTGTTGAAGCAGTTTCTGATCCGGCAAATAACGAAGCATTACAAGCTTCGCCTTCCCACACAAGAGACGGCGACAATTCACAAGGTGGCGGCGGAGCATTACACCCACAACCCACACCTGTACCTTCTCCGCAACCTACACCGGAACCCACGCCTGAACCTACCCCCGAACCTACGCCTGCTCCTGTCTCCGCAGAGGATTTCGTATTCACAATATGGGCGAATGAAGCAACCTTACCGCAAGGAGAGAATTTCGCGGTACATGCCGAACTACAGAACAACAGCGGACAAGACCTTGAAATAATGTATGATTTCTTATTTTGGCCGACTATCCCAAACTGGCATTTGTTCGAGGATTGGGGCTTAAATATTGATATTTTCATCAGACAATCCAGATTGTTTGAAGCGGACAGCATAATAATTACAGATATTTGGGGAGTTGTTCCGCGCGGTGGCACGTGGCATTTTGGGCAAACATTAGAACCGGGTATACATGAACTAAGATTTCGCGCCGCGTTCGGGCTTCAAGACGATACCCGGCAAGTAGAAGTATGGTCTAACACAATTACGCTTACCGTAGAGCCTCCACCGGAGATTACCCACACCGTCACCTTTTTGCCCGGTAACGGCGGTAGCTTTGGTTTACTGACTATTGCTTCAATCACCCGAAGCGTTGCGCATAACGCCCCGCTTGGTGAACTTCCTTTTGTAATTAATCGTCCCGATTATGTACTTGCGGGTTGGTATGATACGAACGCGCCCACGGGCGGTACACGTTGGTACGCCGATACGCCGGTCACCGGCGATGTAACTTTATACGCAAGGTGGGAGGAGCGGGTTGTAACCCCTGATGACTTTGTGCTGACAATTTCGGTGGAAGAAACGACATTGCGGCAAGGCGAGAATTTTACGGTTAACGTCGAGTTGAAAAACATCAGCGACGAAGACATTGAAATATACCACGGACCGTGGTTGTTTATACCCAGTATTCCGAACTGGAATGCATCTGCAGAATTACTCACACCGAGATCTTCCAGTCATACGCGTCTTATGGAACCGGGAAGTATATTAAAAAATATGAATTATTTTCAGGGAGACGAAAGTGCGCCATGGCTTATCGGGCACACCTTGGAGCCGGGTACGCATGAACTAAGATTCCGCGCTGAGTTCGGGCTTCTAAAAATTGGTGATACCGCGCAACCCGGTGTTGTGCACCAAGAAGAAGTATGGTCTAACACAATCACGCTTACCGTAGAGCCTCCACCGGAGATTATACACACTGTCACCTTTTCGCCCGGTAACGGCGGTAGCTTTGGTGTGCTGACTGTTGCTTCAATCAGCCGAAACGTTGCGCATAACGCTCCGCTTGGTGAACTTCCGTGTGTAATTAACTTAAATCCCGGTTATATACTTGCGGGCTGGTATGACACGGACGAGCTAACGGGCGGCACACGTTGGTACGCCGATACGCCGGTCACCGGCGATGTAACCTTATACGCAAGGTGGGAGTGGGTTGTTTTTACCCCCGATGATTTCGTACTGACAATTAGGGCGAGAGAAACAGTATTACCGCAAAACTCATGGTTTTCGATTTATATTGGATTATTAAATGACAGTGGGAGAGATATTGAAATTGCCCATAATTTCTTGTTTTGGCCGGAAATTCCGGGTTGGTGTCTCTTTGACGAGTGGAAGATCGATGTCCCCCCGCCGTCGTTACCACATATAACGTTTTTTGAGGCAAATAGTGTGTTGCGAAATATAAATATAGTAGGAAACGAGGCTGAGTTTTGGGATTTCGGGACAACATTGGTGCCGGGAACACATGAACTAAGCTTCCGTGCAAATTTCGAGATTGAAGCCACCGGTCAGCAATTAGAAATTTGGTCTAACACAATCAGGCTGACTGTGGAATAAAACGCAAAAAAACCGGCCTTATACATTGCCTGTTTTGTTAGGGCTGGTTTTTTATACTCTTTTTTTAGAAAGAAGGATTGAAAATGAGGAGAATTTACGGAAAAATTTTTGCGGTTATTCTTGCGTTTGTGCTGGTGTTTGGCGTTATGCCCGAATATCCGTCGGCGTTACTTGATAATAATCAATCAGGTGATAATACTTACCGCAATTTAAGCATGAACCCGGGCAGAAACGAAACTGAAATGCGTTTCACATGGTATTCGACTTCCGCGACAGGGAGTGTCCAATACAGGGTAGAGGGCGCAGATGTATGGAGTGAAATGATTTCCTCCTCGCGCCCTCATCATTCCCAAATGACCGGTAATTTACGCGTGTTTCAACCGATTATTACAGGGCTTTCGCCTGATACCCCTTACGAGTACAGAATTACGTGGAATAACGGACAGGGACAGTCAAGTATTAAAACCTTCCACACGGGCGGCGCAAGCGAATTCAGTTTTTTTGCCGTGTCAGACCCGCAAATCAATTTTAGCACAGCAAATCCCTCCGAGGCAGTAAATTGGGCGAATACAATGGCTGTTGCCACAACCGCTTTCCCCGATGCGCAATTTTTAATGTCAATGGGTGACCAAGTTTCTTCCTCCGCAACACGTACCGTCCCGATGTCACAAAGAAATTTTGACCACCTGTTCGCGCCGCCGGCGTTTCATCGTTTGCCTTTTGTACCGATAGTCGGTAATCATGACGGTGTCTCGGGTACAGTTAATCCGGACTTATGGCATTTTAATTACAACACACCCATCACCGGTTCTGCCAACGTACAGAACGAACATGGTATACGGCGTTTCACAATTAACAACAGGCCAAACCCGACAACACAATTCGATTATTATTTCCGATACGGCAATGTGCTTTTTATTGTGCTGGCTGCATACTGTAACGATACTCACGGCGGCACCGGCGGTGGCAGTGACGGTGTCGCTGCACGCGCCGAAATTTCAGGACCGCGGCGCACTTGGTTTAGAAATGTGATTAACGCAAATTCGGACGCGCATTGGAGGGTTGTTGCGTTTCATACACCGCCATATTCGGCGAACAGGCATCCCACCACAACAACCTCCTTACATGCCATGCGACAAAATTGGCTTCACATCTTTGAAGCATACAATGTCGACATTGCTTTTTCCGGGCATGACCATATTTATTCAAGAACGCATCATATGCAGAACGGAAATCGGCAGTTAACTCAAAACTGGGCAAGCCAAGCCGATAACGCCGTAATAAATCCTACCGGAATCACTTATTTCGCGTTCGGCAGCCCTAGCGGACACAGCATACGACATGCGGAACACCTGCCGCGTAACTATCTTGCAATTCATAATCAGCAGGAAAAACAGGAATTTTCTGTTGTTAATGTTACGCCCTATACTTTTTCCGTTGCAACTTACATGATTGACGGCGTAGGGCTTGCCGGAAATACTTACACAATGATTGATATTTACACAATCGTAAAAGAAAATCGTCCGTCGGATACGCCCATACCTAAGTTTTGCGAAATTCCGCGCCCGGTAATTACCACAGAGTGCGACTATTGCGGAGAACTTCCTTGTGTATGTCCGCCTTTTATTTACGACATGCAACGCGACTCTAACTGGAGCAGTGTATTAGCCGGAACCCATCCGGTAACATTCGGTACGAATATTCCGAGCAATGCATCCAGAATTGATGTACCATCGCGTGAATTGCAATTTATCAACAGAACCGGAACATCGCAAGGGCTTAGGCTCAGATCGGACGTGCTGCTTAACGCCCTTTCAAGCAATGATAATCGAATCCAAATTGAATATTCGGGAAGATTGAATGTTGCGGGTAATTCGCATTCGCAAATCCGCATTGAATATCCCTCAACGCCTACTCCTTTTGCCGAGGGCGTAAACAGATGGACTCAACAAACAGCGGGCACAGAAAATACATTTTCGCAAACTGTTATATTAACGCACGAGCGATTGCAACACGCCGTGGATATGGGAAGGGGATATTTCACACTCGGCGCGTCTCCCGATACGGCAGAGCTTACAATTACTCAAATTAGAATTACCGAAATCGAAGGAGGCGGGCCTACACCTACGCCTACGCCGACTCCCACACCTACTCCCACACCTACCCCTACGCCACAGCCCGGAGTTATTTACGATATGCATACCGACTCTAACTGGAATAACGTATTGCATCATGCTGATCATCCGGTATTGCGGGGGTCGGGTACACCCTCAGGAACTGCGTTCAGTGAAGACGGACCGCCGCGTGAATTGCACTTCCCCACCAGAAATGGCACTTCGCAAGGGTCAAGAATCAGAGCGGATGTATTGCTTAACGCCCTAACGAGCGAAGATAATCGGATACAAATTGAATATTCGGGAAGATTGAGCGTTACGGGTAATTTGCAGATTCGCTTTGAGTATCCCGCGTCTCCAACTCCTCCTCCTTATGTTGATGGCGTAAATAGATGGCCGTCTGCAACGGCAGGCGCGGGAAATGAAATTTTGCAGACTGTTATATTGACACATGAGCGATTGCAACATGCTATAACTTTGGGAGATGGAGATATTTCCCTCGGTGCGTCTCCGGGGGATGAATCATTTGTAATTACCGGTATCAGAATCACAGAAATTCCGCCGGGGTTGCCAACACCTACGCCAACACCAACACCAACCGCAACGCCAACTCCAACACCGACTCCAACACCGGAACCAACTCCCACCCCAACACCCGAACCTACGCCTACTCCAACACCGGAACCAACTCCTACCCCAACACCAGAACCTACGCCTACGCCTACTCCGGAACCAACTTCGACCCCAACACCGGAACCAACTCCGACCCCAACACCCGAACCTACACCTACTCCAACACCGGAACCAACTCCTACCCCAACACCAGAACCTACGCCTACTCCAACACCGGAACCAACTCCTACCCCAACACCAGAACCTATGCCTACTCCAACACCGGAACCAACTCCTACCCCAACGCCCGAACCTACGCCTACTCCAACACCGGAACCAACTCCTACCCCAACACCAGAACCTACGCCTACTCCAACACCGGAGCCAACTCCTACCCCAACGCCCGAACCTACGCCTACCCCAACACCGGAACCAACTCCTAGCCCGGTTCCCACCCCAACGATTGTTTACGACATGCAAACCGACCCAAATTGGGACGACGCATTGCATCACGCCAACCATCCGGTATTACGGGGCTCGGGCACTCCCTCAGGAACCGCCTCCAGAGTTGACGGGCCGCCGCGTGAATTGCACTTCCCCATCAGAAATGGAACTTCGCAAGGGTCAAGAATTAGATCAGATGTATTGCTTGACGCGCTAACGAATATAGAAAATCGGATACAAATTGAATATTCGGGAAGATTGAGCGTTACGGGTAATTTGCAAATTCGCATTGAGTATCCCTCTCCATCCCCGGCTCCTCCTCGGGTGGAGGGCGTAAATATATGGAGTTCTGAAACAGCAGATGTAGGAAATGAAATTTCGCAAACAGTTATATTGACGCATGAGCGACTGCAATATGCTGTAAGTGTGGGAGATGGAGATATTTCCCTCGGTGCGTCTCCGGGGAATGAAGCATTTATAATTACCGGTATCAGAGTCACAGAAATTCCGCCATGTACACTTGACAAGTGGACGGTAGAATTTAAACTCGCGGATGGAACGCAAACCTGCGAAGTCGATTTGGTTCAAATTATCATCGACGGCGAAGACGCAACCCCGCCGATACTCAAACGTGACGGCTACACCTTCAACGACTGGGACGGTGAATACAAGAACATCACAAGCGACAGAATCCTTACTGCGCAGTGGATTCCGATTCCGCCCGATTCCTTTACCATAACCTTCAACCCCAACGGCGGCGAGTTTGTTAACCCGAACAGCGATACAATCCGTGTTATCCCTAAAGGCAATAGAAGCGGCATACTTCCAAGAGCAACACCTTTGGTATTTTCGCGGGATGGCTACAGGTTTACCGGTTGGTTTGAGGACATCGAAGACGCAAGTACACAATGGCACGACAACGAAGACGTAACAAGCGATGTCACATTGTACGCAAGGTGGCAACAAATTCCCGACCCGGATAATTTTCGTGTCGGTGATGCCGACGGTGACGGACGCGTAACTTCTGCCGATGTCACAAGGCTTGCAATGCATCTAATTGGTCATAATGTAGATATTTGTTTGCTTTCCGCAGATATAAGCGGACGGGGATATGTATCCATTCCCGACGTTACGTTTTTCGCAAGGTGGCTTGTCGGCCAAAATGTGAGTTGCATGATAGCGTGGTAGCGGCTGTATACAGACAATAAAAAACCCCGGTTCGCCGGGGTTTAATATTTGTCTCAAAATCACTTCACGCCCGCATGATAAGCCTGTAAGCTTTTAACCTTCGACGGTTGCTTGCCACGCGCGCGAATTGCGTTGATTGCGGAAAGAGCCATTTCCGGCGTTGTGTACATCGGGATTGATTTGCGGATTGCGGCACGGCGAATGTTCGAGCCCATACCATGAATGGAACCGCCCGGGGTGTTCACAACCATGTTGATTGTACCTTCCATAATTAAATCGGAAATGGGTTGGTTGGTTTCCATGTCGAGTAATTCGCAGATGGGGCGCGCGGGAATTCCGACGCGCTCAAGTTCTTTGTGTGTATTTTCTGTTGCGATTAAACCGAAGCCCAAGCTTTGTAAATCCCGTGCAATGCCTGGTAAATCGCACATATAGGATTCGGAGAAGGAAATGAGCACCGTGCCGACTTTCGGAATGGGGCATTTCGCGCCTTCCTGTGCAAGCATGAACGCCGCTTCCAATGTTTTCGCCATTCCCAAAACCTCGCCGGTGGAACGCATTTCCGGCCCCAAAACGGGGTCAACTTCGTGGAACATATTAAACGGAAAGACCGATTCTTTTACGCCGAAGAAATTTACTTTCGCGGGTTTAAGCGCGGTCAGGTCGATTTTTCCTTCACCCGTTGCGGCTTGAATCATCATGCGGGTAGCAAGCTTCGCCATTTGAATATTGCAAACCTTGGAAACAAGTGGCACGGTGCGTGAAGCACGCGGGTTTGCTTCGATTACATATACTTTGCCGCTTTTCGCTTCAATCGCGTATTGAATATTCATTAGTCCAATTACGCCAAGTTCGTGCGCGATTTTACGTGTGTATTCGTAAATGGTGGCGCAAGCATCTTCGGGGATTGAATAATGCGGAATCGTACACGCGCTGTCGCCGGAATGAATTCCCGTGTTTTCGATGTGCTCTATAATCGCGGGAACAAAAACATTTGTGCCGTCGGAGATTGCGTCCGCTTCGCATTCCAGTGCGCGTTCCAAGAAACGGTCAATTAGAATAGGAGCCATTTCTTCATCCGGCACCGCGCTCTTAATCGCATTCTCCATATATTTTTTCAACGCGTCCATTTTATAGACAATCGCCATTCCCGCGCCACCTAAAACATACGACGGACGCACAATAAGCGGGAAACCGATTTCGTTTGCGACGGCAACCGCTTCTTCAACGGTTTTCGCCATGCCGCTTTCGGGCATGGGAATATTCAATTTTTCCATCATTGCGCGGAATAAATCGCGGTCTTCCGCCGTCGCGATAATTTCCGGCGGCGTTCCTAAAACAGGAACTCCCAATGCCTTCAACTGTTGCGCGATATTAAGCGGCGTTTGTCCGCCGAACTGCACAACAACACCCATCGGTTTTTCATATTTTACAATCGCAAGAACATCCTCAACTGTGAGCGGCTCGAAATAAAGCCTGTCCGCCGTGTCGTAATCGGTACTTACCGTTGACGGGTTGCAGTTAATCATAACCGTTTCAAAGCCCATGTCGCGCAGTGCGTAAGTCGCATGAACACAACAATAATCGAACTCTATGCCCTGCCCGATACGGTTCGGCCCGCCACCTAGAATCATAACTTTTTTACTGTTTGCATTTGCGGGGCGTGCCAATTTTGAATCGGCAAGATATGTTGAAAAATAATAATATTCATTTTCTGCGCCGGAAACTTGGATTGATTCCCACCCTTTAATAATGCCAATTTCTTCGCGTTGCTTCGCAACTTCAATTTCGGGAATATAAAGCAACCATGCCAAATATTTATCTGAAAACCCGTCTTTTTTCGCTTGCGTCAATAAATCGTCCGGTAAAACTTTACCGTCGGGCGCGGTTTTCGGATTTTCAACGGGATTGCCATTGGGAAGCGGCTTCGCGCGGTATTTTAAAACTTCTTCTTCCAAATCAACAAGCTCTTTCAAGTGATTTAAAAAGAACGGTTTAATTGCTGTCAGTGAGAAAAGCTCATCAACAGAAATTCCTTTGCGCAAGGCTTCATACAAGACGAAAAATCTTTCGCCCGTGGGACGTTTAAGCAATTCCAATAATTCTTCCTTCGAGCGGAAATTATAATCCTTCGCGAAACCAAGCCCCGAACGCCCCATTTCAAGCGACCGAACGGCTTTTTGTAATGCTTCTTTATAATTTCGCCCGATGCTCATGACCTCGCCGACAGCCTTCATTTGTGTACCAAGAGCATCTTTTGCGCCGGGGAATTTCTCAAACGCGAAGCGAGGGAATTTCACGACAACGTAATCGCCGTAAAATTCGTATTTATCAAGCGTTCCCAGTCGCCAATACGGCAACTCGGCGAGAGTAAGCCCCGCCGCAAGAAGCGCGGAAACACGCGCAATCGGGAAGCCCGTCGCTTTCGACGCAAGCGCAGACGAACGCGAAGTACGCGGGTTAATTTCAATTACGCAAATGCGCCCGTCTTTGGGATTATAACAAAATTGGCAATTGCACCCGCCGATTACGCCCACTTTGCGAACAATTTTAAACGCCGCGTCTTCAAGCCGCGCTTTAACTTCGGCGGGGACATTTTGCATCGGTGCGCAACAAATCGAATCGCCTGTGTGAACGCCCATAGGGTCAACATTTTCGATAAAGCAAATCGCAATGCAGTGGTCGGTGGAATCGCGAATAACTTCAACTTCGAGTTCTTCCCAGCCAAGCACACTTTCTTCAATTAGCACCTGATTAATTATACTCGCGCTTATTCCGCGCGACGCAATATCGCGCAGTTCCGTTTCGTTATAGCAAATGCCGCCGCCTGCGCCGCCCATCGTATACGCCGGCCGCACAACACATGGATAACCAAGTTCTTTCGCGATTTTAACGGCTTCGTCAACGCTGTATGCCGGAGAAGAACGCGCCATTTCTATGTTCAGTTCGTTCATCATTTGCTTGAACGCGATTCTGTCCTCACCGCGCTCAATCGCACCAAGATTCACGCCGATTACCTCGACATTGTACTTCGCGAAGACCCCCGCTTTTTCAAGCTCCATCGCAAGATTCAGCGCGGTTTGTCCGCCGCAGTTCGGTAAAAGCGCGTCGGGACGCTCCGCCGCAATAATCTCCGTAAGTCGCGCCTTGTTCAGCGGCTCAATATACGTCGTATGCGCAATGTCCGGGTCTGTCATAATAGTTGCCGGGTTAGAATTCACCAGCACAACAGTGTACCCAAGACCCTTCAACGCCTGACACGCCTGCGTTCCCGAATAGTCAAATTCACAAGCCTGTCCAATTACTATCGGCCCCGAGCCGATAATTAGTACCTTTTTAATATCATTTCTTTGCGGCATGGTTTTCCTCCGGTTTTTTATTTCATCAACAACGCCATTATCGCTTTCTGTGCATGAAGCCTGTTTTCCGCTTCATCAAAAATAGAATTCGCGTGCTTTTCAAAGACTTCGGCTGTGATTTCTTCGCCGCGGTGTGCGGGCAGACAGTGCAAAACAATTGCCTTTGAATGCGCACCCGCCATAATTTCATCGTTAACTTGGAAGCCTGCGAAATCTTTCATGCGTTTTTGTGATTCCTCTTCCTGTCCCATGCTTGCCCAAACATCGGTATATAAAACATCGGCGTTTGCGGAAGCTTCCGCCGGGCAATTTACAAGTGAAAAATCGTCGCCGAATTTTTCCGCGAATTTTAAAATATCCGCATGGGGTTCGTAACCTTTCGGCGTTGCAACACTAATTTTCATGCCGCATGTAAGTGCGCCAACAATCAGAGAATTACAAACATTGTTTCCGTCGCCGATGTACGCAATTTTTACGCCCTCAAGCGCGGAATGATACTCGCGAACTGTCATTAAGTCCGCAAGAATTTGACAAGGATGCGAAAAATCGGTAAGCCCGTTTATCACGGGAATGCTTGACCATTTTGCCAGCGAGTCAACTTCTTCCTGTGCAAACGTGCGAATCATAATCCCGTTCAAATACCGCGAAAGTACCCGAGCTGTATCTTCGACAGGTTCACCGCGCCCTATTTGAAGGTCGTTAGACGAAAGAAAAAGTGCCTGCCCGCCGAGCTGATACATTCCCGTTTCAAATGAAACCCGCGTGCGCGTGGAAGATTTCAGAAAAATCATTCCCAGCGTTTTGCCTTTTAAAACATCATGCGAGATACCGTGCTTTAAATTATACTTCATTTGGTCTGCCAAATTTAAAATTTCTATAATTTCTTCTTTGGATAAATCCAACAATTTAAGAAGGTCTTTTTTCATTTTACTTAACTCCTATTCAATATAAAGTGCGCCCGTATGATTTTTTTTCAAAGTGACGGTCATTGCCATGCCGCTCATTGAAACATCAACTTTTATTTCGCCGGACGCGTCTTTATAAATTTTTAATACATCAGAACCGGGTGGCAGATGCGTTTTGATAACTGCTACCAATTTTTCATCCATGAAAGTTTCCTCCACATTTGCATAACTATACTACCATTTAAAGACTTTCTCCATAATAGCAAGCCCGGCGTCTATATCTTCCGTACCGATTGTAAGCGGTGGAAGAAAACGCAAAACATCCGCGCCGGCGGGCAATGCAACAAGCCCCGCTTCTAAAAGCTTTGCCACAGCTTCGGTGTTGGCGATGCCTTCCAGTTTAATGCCAATCATAAGCCCCATCCCGCGAATTTCCTTGACCTGCGGCAGATTCATTGCAGAAATTTTTTCGCGGATATATGCGCCTTTTTCTTTTACGCCCGGCAGAATCGGCTCAAGAATTTCCAACACAGAAAGAGCCGCCGCCGCGCAAACAAGATTGCCGCCATAAGTAGTTCCGTGGTCGCCCGGATTGAGAGTTTTGTACATTTTTTCGCCAAGCAAAAACCCGCCAAGCGGCAACCCTCCCGCGATTCCCTTTGCAAATGCAATCGCATCCGGTTTTATATTAAAGTTTTGAAAACCAAACCACTCACCCGTGCGCCCTATTCCCGTTTGAATTTCGTCGGCGATTAACAACCAATCGTTTTTTTCGCAAAGCTCCGCCGCCTTTTGCAAATAGTCGGCATCAAGCGGCATAACTCCGCCCTCGCCCTGTATCGACTCGAATAAAAACGCGCAAACATCTCCCGCTTTTGCTTCCGCTTCAAGCACAGAAAAATCATTCGCCTCAACATACCGAAAACCTTCCATAAACGGTGCAAAACAATCCTTGTGGAATTTTTCCTGCCCTGTTGCTTTAAGCGTCGCGCCCAAACGCCCGTGAAACGAACCTTTCAGTGTAATAATGGTATGCCGACCCGCGCCGTATTTATCAAAACTGTATTTCCGCGCGGCTTTTATCACGCCTTCATTGGACTCCGCGCCGGAATTAGAAAAAAATAAGCCGCGCATTCCGGCGAAACCGCAAAGCTTTTCCGCCAAAACCGCGCCCGGCTCGGTATAAAACAAATTTGAAACATGGCTTAAAACACCCGCTTGCGAATAAATCGCTTCAACCCATTTCGGATGCGAATGCCCGACGGAATTAACTCCGATTCCCGACGCGAAATCTATATATTCCTTGCCGTCCGCGCCCCACAAACGGCTACCTGCACCTTTCACAAACGCAACGGGATACCGCGCATAAGTCGGTAAAATATTTTCATTGTATAAATTTTTTATATCATCAAAATTTTTCATAATTCAAACACTCCCTAGCTCAATATCATCGTTCCGATTCCTTCATCGCTTAAAAGTTCAACCAATAATGAATGAGGAATTCTTCCGTCTAAAATATGCGCCCTCGGCACACCTCGTCGAACGGCTTCCACACAACATTCAACTTTGGGAATCATGCCGCCGGAAATCACTCCCGATTTAACCAACTGCGGTATCTCCGCCAAAGTAAGGGAAGAAATCAGCGTGTTTTCATATGAAGGGTCGCGAAGAAGCCCGCGAACATCCGTAAGCAAAATTAATTTTTCCGCACCGACGGCAACCGCAACCTGCGCCGCCGCGCTGTCCGCGTTTATATTATACACTTCGCCCGGTTCTTCCCCGCAAGCAACTGACGAAATTACCGGAGTGTATCCGCCGCTTAACGCAAGGTTTATCGGCTCCGGGTCAATGTGTGTTATATCACCTACAAGCCCGAGGTCTTCTTTGCTCTCGTGCTTTTTTGCGACAAGAAGCCTCCCGTCCATTCCGGAAAGGCTTAACGCTTTGCCGCCAAGCTCACCAAGAAGCTGTGCCATTTGTTTGCCCACGCGCCCAGCAAGAACCATTTGAACAACGTCCATCGTTTCATTATCTGTATAACGAAGCCCGTTTACAAAACGCGGCTTCTTTCCTATTTTTGAAAGCATTTCATTAATTTCAGGGCCGCCGCCGTGAACAACCACAACGCGAATCCCAACAAGCGACAGCAAAACAATATCGCCCATAACCTGTTTGCACAGTTTATTCTGCATTGCCGCGCCGCCGTATTTTATTACAATTGTTTTCCCGTGATACCGTTGTATATACGGCAAAGCCTCGGAAATAACAACCGCTTGCTCCAGTTTAGAAAGCGAATCTTTCATGGGCATATAAATTCCCCTTAATAATTTTATACTATATTATAAATTCGTTTTTTTCCAACGCTTCAATGACGGCAAAAACATTTGCAACATTTTTCTCGCGCTGTTTTCATCCGGGCAAATGCCCGCTTCAACCACATGGGGTATGCAACTCTCAATCACTTCGTATAATGATTCTTTAGGGCGTCTGAAAGCTCCGCCGTTGAAGCAATGACTACAATAATCCTCATTTTTACTACCATATTCGTTGCTTCCAAAATCCTCCGGTTTGCTCATAGGCATACCACAACTTTGACAAAAATTTTTTTCCATGTAAATTTCCTCCTTATAATTCAGTAATGCCCGCCATATATTCGCGATAATTTTTATATTTATCCATTACTTCGGTTATTTTTTTGTGAGTTTGAAAATGTATTACAGGATAATCAACTTCGCCATATTCAGCCCTTATCGGGAAAGCAAGTTTTTCTTCATGAATGGAAAAGTGCGAGTTAACATTTTGCTTGTTTCCTCTTGCGTCAAGGCGTATCCATTTGTTTTCATCAGACAGAAAAACGGCGTTTAACCCGTGTGTTACATACCCGGTATCCGGCGTATCTCCGCAGGTTAAGCGTTGATAACACAATCCGGCGGGAATCCCGGCATATCTAAGCAACGCGGCAAGAAGATGTGATTTTGCCAAACATATACCTTCACCGTGTTCTAACACTTCGGACGCACTTTTTGTCATCTTGTCGCTGTTTATATCGCCCGAATGATGTATTTTATCACGAACATATTCAAAGCCCGCTTTGATTTTTTCTTTTTTGCAGGACAATGAATCAAATAATTCATCTGCTTTTTTCTGTACAGATTTTTCATGAAAATCTATATATTTATCCGATTTTAAATAATCGGCGAGGTTGTTGCTTTCCAATATAAATTTCATTTAACAACCCTTCCGTCTATTTCAAGTCTTACTCTCTCTTTATATCATGCAATTCATATCGCACATTTTTACTTCTTGTATCAGCAGGAAGACTATCTACTACGTCCATAATGAATGCTCTGTTTTCAGTTGCTCGGGTTATTTTTAAAAGTTCTTCACCTGTGGTTGTTAGAAAACAACAGGGAATTTCAATGGTTTCTCCTGCTTCTGAGTTAGTAATCGCAACACAAGCAGAGCTATTAGTAGTGAATACACGTTTAGGCTGATTCTTTTTAAGTTGAACTTCGGAAATATCAGACGAATGAGCCAACATCAGGCCACAATCTACAAGTATCATAATATAGTCGTCTTCTATTTTATATTTATCATGAAGATTTTCGTTATCGTACAACCACGAATATCCATTGTCTCCATGAGTAGTGAAATATTGTGACATTTCTTGAAACAATTGTGCTTCGTATGGAGAAAGATTTTTGATTCGTTCAAGAGTTCTAAATGAAAACGTTCCGGGCTTTTTTACTTCTCCTGACAAAACTTTTGCCCAAATAACTTGCATTTGTTCACTGCTTACTTCTCCAACAGCGTTAAAAAATCGTAAAATCCAGTCTTGTTCTACCGGGTCATTTGGAACTTTTTCGGAATTTTCCAACTCAAGATATGCTTTTGATATTACAGATTCAATGTTTTGTTGTTTTATAATTTCGTGAAATTTAAACCTTTCGACAGCTCTTTCTGTTAGCCCTTTAAAATTACTTGTATCAATTACAATACCATTTTCAGGATTGTATACAATTGGCATATCAATATTGGAACGCGTAACTTCTGAAATTGTTTTTATTTCATATGCTCTGGCATCTGCAAGTCGCCTTATCTTCGTTGGCTCATACACAGCTCCAACACCATTACTAACAATATCAAGAAGTTTTATTGCCGGCTCTACGAACGCTTTGACACCATCTGAAAACCCCATTTTATCCTCCCGTAAATTTCAATCAATTAAGTCCTGTAATCCCCGTTAATTCTTACGTAATCGTAAGTTAAATCGCAGCCATATGCTTCCGCGTTATACTTGCCGTCAGAAAGACCTACATCTATTGTAATTTCTTTTTCGCTTAGGATATTTTTTGCAAGGGTTTCGTCGAAATTAACACCGGTGCTTTGTTTGCAGACTTGAACGTCACCAACCAACGAGGAAAAGCTGATGTCTACGCGGGAAGGGTCGAAATTCGCTCCGCTATAGCCCATTGCGCATAATTCGCGCCCCCAGTTAGCATCCGCACCGAACATCGCAGATTTTACAAGAGATGAACTAATTACTGCTTTTGAAAGACGCGCCGCGTCCTCTGCGCTTGCCGCGCCGTTTACACGGCAGATTAGTAACTTTGTCGCGCCTTCACCATCGCGGGCAATGTCTTTAGCAAGTTTTAAATTGATTACGTTTAATGCAGTAAGAAATTTTTCGTAATCCTCATCTTCGCTTTCGATTTTTGGATTTTTTGCTGTTCCCGATGCCAAAATCGCGCACATATCGTTGGTTGATGTATCGCCATCCACGCTTACTTGGTTGTATGAAATTGCCGCCGACGATTTGAGAGCCTTTTGCAACATTTCGGGAGAAATGGAGCAGTCGGTAGCCAAAAATGATATCATCGTTGCCATATTCGGGTTAATCATGCCCGAACCTTTGGCAATACCGCCTATTGTGACGGTTTTTCCGCCAAGCTCGAATTGCGCCGCCCAGCTTTTCGCAAAAGTGTCAGTTGTCATAATTGCTTCTGCGGCGGGAATATTATCGCGTGAAAGAGATTTCACAAGTTTAGGCATACCCGCGACAATCGCATCAACAGGCAACGGAAAACCGATTACTCCCGTAGAATTTACAATAATCTCCGACGGCTTAATGTTTAATTCTTTCGCGGCGGCGTTCACCATTTCAACGGCGGCGGCAAGCCCGCCGGGCGCGGCTGTGTTTGCGTTACCGGAATTACAAAGGAAAGCCCGCGCTTTGCCGTTTTTCAAATGCTCAATAGTAAGCATAATCGGCGCGCCTTTCACTTTATTCGTTGTATAAACAGCGGCGGCGGAACATAATTTGTCGGCAAGAACCAACGCAAGGTCGCGCTTGTCTTTGTTTTTGCGAATACCGCAATGTATGCCCGCAACTTTAAAGCCCGGTACGGCGGTAATCCCGCCGGACGAAAGACCCGACCAAGTTTCAATATGAAAATTTTCCATTATATTCACTCCAAACCTATACCTTCATCTAAACCACAGGCGATATTCATGCACTGTATGGCCGCTCCGGACGCACCTTTGCCCAAGTTATCCAGCCGTGCCGCAACAATAATTTGTTCATCGTGACCGAAAACGAAAATTTCAAGGCGGTTGGTTCCGTTGCAATCGGTTGCATCCATAAAGCCGTTATCGGTTGTGGTGTCTAAGTCAAAGGGTTTTACTTGAACGAAACAGCTTTCTTCGTAATGGACAGACAAAACTTCGTGTATGTTTTGTGCCGTCATTTTTTTTGTGAATTGCGATGGCCAAAGGGGTACACTCACAATCATTCCTTGGAACATATCGCCCACTACAGGGTAAAAAATCGGTGGTGCTTCAAGGCCGCTGATAGCTTTCATTTCGGGCTGATGTTTGTGCATAAGCCCCAGCGCGTATGGGCGCGGAGAATGATACTTGTCGCCGGTCGCGCGGTCTTTTTCGTGTGCGTCTATCAAAGCGATTCCTCCGCCTGAATATCCCGTAAGCGAAGTGCAGGAAAGCCGCTCAGACGCGGGGAGAATGCCACTTGAAACCAACGGATAAACTGTAGAAATAAATCCCGCGGCGTGACAACCGGGAACGGCAATTCTTTTGGAAGCGGCAATATTCGCACGATGCTGTGCCGAAAGTTCCGGGAAGCCGTAAGCCCAACCGGGCGCGGTACGATGCGCCGTTGATGCGTCTATTATTAATGTATCGGCGGGGGTTGCCGCCACAGATTCACGTGCCGCATCGTCGGGCAGACACATGAATACAACGTCAGCCTCTTTAAGAAGCGGGCATTTCGCCGTAAACTTCTCGCGAACATCGAAATCCACTTCAAGCAATTCAATATCTTTTCGCCCGCGTAATCTTGATTCTAATTTTAATCCCGTCGTGCCGTACTGTCCGTCAATAAAAACTTTCATTTATATCGCGTCCTTTTTTTAACTTGTATTTTGACACTTTATCACAAGGAAAAAAATTGCGCAAGAGTTTTTTGCATGAATATTCATTTCTTTTTGCATGGATATGCATTCTTCGTTTTTTTCGCGGGACGAATTAACGCCTTTGGGTGATATCCAATTAAATCTTTGCGCCCGGCTTTAATCAACGCGTTTTTTACAATTTCTTGGTTTGCGGGCAGACGATATTGAATTAATGCACGTTGCGTTGTTTTTTCGTGCTGGCTTTTTGGAACAAAAACGCGTTTACCCGTGCGCGGGTCAAGGCCGGTGTAGTACATGCACGTCGAAAGTGTGCCGGGGGTCGGGTAAAAATCCTGAACTTGCTCGGGTTTTGAGTTTGTGCTTTGAAGATATTCGGCAAGTTCAATTGCGTCATTCAAAGTACATCCGGGGTGACTGGACATTAAATACGGTACAAGATATTGCTCTTTGCCGATTTTCTTGTTCACCGCTTCAAATTTTGCGGCAAATTTTTTGTATTCGCAAAAATCCGGCTTTCCCATAAATGATAAAACTTTTGCGGAAACGTGTTCGGGGGCAACTTTCAACCGTCCGCTTATGTGATGTGCGCAAAGTTCCTGTATAAAAATATCACAGTGCGGGTCGTGCATTAAATAATCGTAGCGAAGACCTGAGCGTATGAAAACTTTTTTTATATTTGGAAGTTCGCGTAAATTTTTTAGCAATTTTAAATAATCCGTGTGCTCGATTTTTAAATTCGGACAGGGTTTAGGGAACAGGCATTGACGTTTATTGCAAGGGCGGCCGCAAGGCGGGCTTCGGAAATTTGCGGTGGGGCCGCCAATATCGTGAATATAGCCCTTAAACAGCGGGTCGTGTGTGAAATTTGTTGCTTCCGCGATAATTGATTTATGGCTTCGTGCTTGTACAATCCTCCCTTGGTGGAAACTTAACGAACAAAAATTGCAACCGCCAAAGCATCCTCGATGAGCGGTTATGCTGAATTTAACCTCTTCGATTGCTGGAACGCCGCCGCTTTTATCGTACATCGGGTGAACACCGCGTGTGTATGGCAAAGAATAAACTCTGTCCAGTTCGGCGGCGGTAAGCGGTTTTGCGGGACGATTTTGTACTACAAAGTTGTTTGCATAATCTTCCACTAAGATTTTCGCGGTTAAATAATCCGTGTTGTTATACTGCTCCATAAAACTTCGTGCGTATTCCTTTTTTGCCGCCGAAGTCGGCTCTTTTATTGCTTTGAAAGGCGGCAAAATTAGCGGTTCTTGTAAAAAAGAAATATCTTTCGTTTTGAAAACCGTTCCGTCTATAAAAGTTATATCCTTTACGGCAATTCCGCTTTCTAATGCTTCGGCAATTTCTATAATTTGCTTTTCTCCCATTCCATAAACAATTAAATCTGCCGCCGCGTCCAAAAGAATCGAACGACGCACGGCATTGTCCCAATAATCATAATGCGCAAGTCTGCGTAAACTCGCTTCAAGCCCGCCAAGAATTATCGGAATATCCTTGTAAACCTCTCGGATTTTATTTGAATACACAATGCTTGCGCGATTTGGTCTTTTTCCTATCTCTCCGCCGGGTGAAAACGCGTCCGTTTTGCGCTTGTGCAACGAAACCGTGTAATGATTAACCATAGAATCAATATTTCCGCCCGTAACAAGAAACCCTAACCGCGGCTTGCCGAAGCGCGTAAAATCCGCCGTGGTTTTCCAATCCGGTTGTGCCAAAACCGCAACAGAAAACCCATTTGATTCAAGCACACGCGCAATAATCGCCGCTCCGAATGATGGATGGTCAACATATGCGTCGCCCGTAACAAGAACGAAGTCGGGATTCTTTATTTCTTGCGCGGTAGTCGGCAAAAACGCCATTTACATCACACCTTTTTATCTATATGTACATCTGCTATCATAGTGAGTATAACACAATGAAGGTGATTTTTATGCAAGCAGTAGGCGTTGTTGTGGAATTTAATCCTTTGCACAACGGACATATTGAACATATGCGCGAAACACGAGAAATTTCCGGGCGTGAAAAAATTATCGCTGTTATGAGTGGAAATTTTGTACAGCGCGGAGAACCCGCCATTTGTGATAAGTGGCGGAGAACGAAAATGGCACTGCTTTCCGGTGTTGATATTGTGATTGAAATTCCCGTGCCGTATGTGATTGCGGGCGCGGATTATTTTGCGCGGGCAAGCGTCGGCTTACTGGCGGCGACAGATGTGGTTGACGCGCTCAGTTTCGGTAGCGAGTCGGGCGATATTCAGGCGATAAAAGAAGCAGGGCGCGTGCTTGCAGAAGAACCGCCCATGTATAAGGAAACTTTACGCAAAAGTTTGAGAAAGGGACAATCTTTTGCAGCGGCGCGGGGCGCGGCACTCGAAACTTGTTTGAGTGAAATCTCACATTTTCGCTGTGCGAAAACGTTCGCAAAAATCCCCGAAGGTTTGCTGACCAAGCCGAATAACTGTCTTGCGATAGAATATTGCAAAGCGTTGCGTCTTTTGGGTGTACCGATGGCGATTTATACAACGCACAGAAAAAGCGGCGGGCCATCTGCTACGAAAACTCGGCGCGAGTTCTTTTCGGCAGAACCCAACGACATGAACGAGCATCTGCCCGCACACGCTTTAGAAATTCTGAAAGAAGCCCGTGAATGCGGCGAGATTGCAACCCTTGACGGCTTCTCCGATATATTTCGCTATTTATTATGTACGCGTGATTTTAATTTAGGTGAGGGATTGGAAAACAGATTTCGGAAGTTATGCGGGAATTTTTCTAAAATCTCCGAGTTTTTAACCGCCGTAAAAACCAAGAGATACACCCTAACGCGTCTGCAACGCGCCGTTTTGGGAATAATTTTGGGAATAAGCACGGCAGACATGGATTTTTATGAAAGCAACGGCGGCCCGGGATATATTCGCGTACTTGGTTTTCGCAAAGAAAGCGCGGACTTGCTTGGCGAAATGACAAAAAAAGCTACACTGCCCGTGATAACCCACGGCGCGGCAATCGACACAATTTTATTATCAGGCACAGCGTCAGCAAAAATGTTGGCAAAAGAATTGGAAGCCGGCGATATATATCGGTGTGTTACAGGCCATCCCGGCGGATACAGAAGCGAACGCGCCAATGGTATAATAGTAATGTAAAAAATCGTATATTCGTTGCGAGAAGCCCCGCGGTTTACTCATCTATCGGTATTCGCATTTCATAGGTGTAGTCATCATCTGTACGGGTGATTCTTCCCACGTATACATATGAAAAAAACTGTGACAGGTTTGCACGGTGGGTTTCGGCGTTGTTAAGGTCATTTGTGCGGCTGACAATTAGGAGCTCTTGGTGTTCGTAGTTTATGCGGGTTAAGGATGTGTTTTCCGGTGTTGCGGATTGAATGAAGTCAAGCGAATTAACATCAAAAGCGGCGGGAAGAATTTCTGAAAGAAATTCTTCTATATAGGTAGCTTGGGTGCGGGCGGATTGTAATTCTGCTGCCATTTCGGAGGGTGCAGTATCGAATGCGGAAAGTTTTTTGGAAAGTTCGCTGTGGTGATTACGGATTTGTTTTTCCCAAGCGTTCAACAAAAAAATTCCCGTAATCAATAATAAAAAAATTGCGGTCTGCGCAAACGCAAGATTTTTTATTAGAGATTTACGGGCTTTGGCTTTTTGTGCCCACTCCGGCAGTAGGTTCATCTGCCTCGCAGTTGTTGGCGGTTTTCGTATATTACATCTGAAATTTGGTTGAAGTATTCAATTACTTTTTTATGTTGCTCTTCCATGTTTGCCATATACGCCTTGATTTGTTCCTCTGCATCTTTTAGCATCGAATCGGCGTAGTCCATGGCGTTTAGGCGAAGGTCGCGGGCATTTTTTTTGGATTCTTCCACTGTTTCGGAAGCTTGGTCCGAGGCACGGCGGAAAATTTCGTGATTGCTTGTGCGAATTTTTGCCTCGTTTTCAGCGGCTTCAAGAATGCCCTGCGCTTTTCGCTCGGCCTCTGCAACAATGCGGTCATGGTCACCTAAAATCCTTTGCGCCGAACGTATGTCGTCGGGCAAATTCAGGCGAATTTCATTTAAAATGTCTAAAACCCGTTCTTTCTCCACCGATATTTTATTGGTGAAGGGCAGACTTTTACTGGTTTCAAGCACTTCTTCTATGTCGTCCAAATAATCAAGTAGTGCATCCATGCATTTTTCATCCTCTCACGAGAAAAATAAAAAGTTTGTACGCCCGTAAACGCGGGTGGAAGTTAATAAAAATCCGGGGAATTCAAGTTCGGTGCTTCGCTCTGTTTCCGCGATGATTACGCCGTTTTCGGCAAGTAGGTTTGTACGGGAAATTTCTTGCATTGTTTGTACTAAAAGCTTTGAATCATACGGTGGGTCCAGAAAAATTATATCAAATTGACGACCGGACAGCAGAGATATTGCTTTTTCCACCGATGCTTCGATTATTTCCGCGTTTTGCAGTTTAGTTTTCGTCAGATTTTCTTTTACGGCTTTAAGTGCGGGCGAGGCGTTTTCTATAAAGACCGCTTCTTTCGCGCCGCGAGACAACGCTTCTATTCCGATTGCGCCGCTACCGCAAAAAATATCTAAAAAACGTGCGCCTTTTATGCGCGGCGCAATTATGTTAAAAAGACTCTCTTTTGCTCTGTCGGCGGTTGGGCGCGTGTTTGTACCCTGTGGCGCAACAAGCGCGGTTCGCCTTGCGCTTCCCGCGATTACACGCAAAAAAATCGCACCCTTTCATTTATGCAACACGATTATAGACAAAATTTTTACATAAGTAAACTATTTTTCTAAAAGACTACGATGGAATTGTTTCATACATATCTTTTAATCGCCGCGCAAGTGCAGTGTAGCGGTTTGTTACGCGATTGTTGTCAACCATGCGGTGCATTGTTTCGGAACTGCCGATGATTACGGCAAGTTCACGGGCACGGGTTACGGCAGTATAAAGAAGATTCCGCGTAAGAAGCATGGGTGGGCCGCTTACAATGGGGATTATCACCACTCGGTACTCGCTACCCTGTGATTTGTGAACGGTTACGGCGTAGGCAAGCTCAAGCTCGTCGAGTTGTGAGAAACTGTAATTTACGCGGCGGTTATCGTCGAACAAAACGGTCAGGCCGTCTTCGTCGTCGATAGCGCGGATTATTCCCATGTCGCCGTTGAAAACGCCTTCGCCGAAATCCATTCGTTCTCCGCGCGCGCTAAAGCTTTCCCATGTAGCGTCGTAATTATTGCGAATTTGCATCACCTTATCTCCCTCGCGGAAAATTACCGTACCGTATTCGCGTTCGCGTTTTTTCGGGGAAGGCGGATTTAAATTTGCCTGTAAAACGGCATTCAACTGCGTTACGCCAAGCACGGATTTCCGCATTGGCGTAAGCACTTGAATATCGTGAAGTGAATCGAAATTTTTATACGCGGGTAAACGATTTGTTATTAAATCTAAGATAGTGCGCGTCACATCATCGGGGTTCTGACGCGGCATAAAGAAAAAATCTTTTTCCTTGTTGTTTAAAGCGGGGTACTCGCCCTTGTTAATGCGGTGCGCGTTTGTGATAATCGCGCTTTCGGCGGCTTGACGAAATACTTCAGTAAGCCGCGCAACGGGCAAACATCCGGAATTAATCAAGTCCTTTAAAACATTTCCCGCACCGACTGACGGCAACTGGTCTACATCGCCGACTAAAATCAAACGCGTTCCTTCCGCAATCGCATCCAAAAGACTTTTCATAAGAATAATATCAATCATCGAAGATTCATCTACAATCAGAACATCCGTTTCAAGGGGACTTTCCTCGTTTTTGCGAAAAGTCTGCCGCCGCGAGTATTCCGACATAAACTCAACTTCAAGCAAACGATGAATCGTCTTTGCCTCGCGCCCCGTGGCTTCGCTCATTCTTTTCGCCGCACGCCCGGTAGGCGCGGCAAGCGTAACCGAAAGCTCTTGCTGCTCCAACATACTGATGATTGTGTTAATCGCGGTGGTTTTCCCCGTTCCCGGCCCGCCTGTCAAAATCAACACACCCTTTGAAATCGCCGCTGTCACGGCTCTTTCTTGCCCCTCAGATAATTTTATAGCACTTGGCGGAAGAGGTTTTTTATTTTTTAATTCTTGTGAACACGCAACATTAAGCGCGATTAATTTTCGCGCGACTTTTAATTCGGCGTAATACAACGCGCTTACAAATACAAGCGGCTCTTCTTCATCTTCGATTTTTTCGCGAACAATATGGCGCTCCATTTGCATTCGTGCGAGTTCGTTTTCGACGAGGGCTTGCGGACACAGCAAGAGTTCCGCGGCTTGACGGGTCAGCGCGGATGTTGGCATATATGTATGGCCATCGTTTGTGGCTTCCCACAGGCAGAAGCGCACGCCGGCGGAAATGCGTTCGGGTGAGTCGCGGGAAACGCCTAAACGATAGGCGATTGCATCGGCGGTTTTAAAGCCGATTCCATCTATATCATCGGCAAGACGGTAGGGGTTTTGCTTTACAAGTTCGATTGTGTCTTCCTTATAACGTTTGAAAATTTTCATTGCCGCACCCGCGGTTATTCCGTTTTCTTGCAGAAATAACATTGCACGGCGTTGGTCGTGTTGCGCGTGAAAGCATTCTGCCATCATCAACGCTTTTTTCAGGCTGATTCCGCGAATGCGCGAAAGTTTTTCCGGGTCATTTTCGATTACATCAAAAGTATTTTCGCCGAAACGCGCAACAATTTGCCGCGCCGTTTTCGCGCCGATTCCCTTAATCACGCCGGACGCAAGATATTTTTCAATGCCCGCAAGGGTGCTTGGCTTAACGCGCTCGGCTTTCTGTACGGAAAACTGCCGCCCGTATTTCGGGTTAACAACAAAAGCACCGGAAATTTTTATGCTCTCGCCTTCAAGCGGATTTGTCAAATAACCGGTACATGTTATATCTTCGTCGTTTTCGGAATCCGGCGAACGCAAAGAAAAAACGGTGTACCCGTTTTCCTCGTTGTGAAAAATTATGCTTTCCAGCATCCCCTCAAGGGCTTCGGTTTTTTCATCATTCATGCGGAGATTGTAACATGAATGTCATATTTTTTTCAAACTTAACTCTATTTCCTCAAATTACCTTTTTGTGATAGAATCATGTTAAGGAATTCGCAAAGGGTGATTTTAATGAAAAACAAAAAATATTTTTTTGCGTGTATAATCTTATTCTTAACGGTAATGGCTTCATGCGCGAGACAAGCAGAACGCATGGAAGAAATTATTCGCGAACAAATTATCCGTGAAGAAATTATCCGCGAGGAAGTAAATGAAAGAGAACCCGCCGCGAGAGAAATCATTTCCTCGCCGCGTTTACTTTCCGCACGAACTCTTTCCGCGCCTGTTTTTTCTCATAACGGCGGTGCTTACCGTGAGCCGTTTTGGCTGGAAATAGACGGACACGGTGCAACAGTTCGGTACACCACCGATGGCAGCGAGCCTACTATTAATTCTCCGGTGTTTACCGGACGCATGATTACTTACACTCCTGCAACACGGGAGAACAGCCCGATGTCGGTGCATGGCGTTGGCAGGGCAAATATCGGTCATTGGAATCTGACGGGCGCGGGTGTTCGGGACGACTACGGCGCGTATTTACCTCGCTTTCCGCACGGACACGAACAAAATCCCCGCAATCATTCAAGATGGCCGTCGATATCTCTGCCGCCGGGCGGTGAGGACGGATATTTTGAACCGCGTCTTATTTACACAGGCACAGTAATTCGTGCCGCCGCCTTTGATATGTTTGGCGAATCATCCGAAGTAGTAACACACTCATATTTTGTTGATGGTAACAGTTTAAGCTGGCGCAATATGCGAATAGTTTCCGTTACAATGGAACCGGAACATTTCATCGACCCTGTTTTGGGGATATACCGCAACTGGCAAAGAGAAGGCGGTCAGCCAAGACACATTGGAAACGTGGAAGTATTCGGCGACGGCGGAGAACTTTTAGTGAATCAAAACGCAATGGTGTGGGTGTTCGGCAACTGGTCGCGGTGGTATCCCGAGCGTTCAATCCGTATAAATTTTAATCAAGGCGACGGCGATATTAAAGGTGTGCCGGATTTAGTACCCGATACGCGGCGTCATTATCACGCGCCTACGGAAATAGTCAGGAATTTCCGTCATCTCAACGTGCGTACATCAGACATTGACGGCACAAATATGCGCGACGCGTTTTCGCAACTTCTAAGCGAGCCGTTGCGTCCCGTAATTCAAAATGTGACATACGGCGCATTGTTTATTAACGGCGAATTTTGGGGTATGTATAATTTGCACACGCACAGGAACGAACATCTTACCGGCGAAATTTTCGATGTTCCACGAGGAAGCGTTGAACTGCTTGGGGACAGGTTTTTGCACGAAATCGCGTTTCCTTATATAAGTGCGCCTGTGTCGGGGACGGGTGCGGTTCCCATTGGAAGCCCGCAGAATTCATACGCAAGAAGATGCCCCTGCTGCAACTCCGACCATACCACGCGTGCATGGTTTGACCATTTAAACACAGTCATGTGCATGGACGATTTCATTGATTATTTTATAATTGCCTACCATTTTGAAAATTGGGATTGGCTTAGCAACAACATGGAAATGTGGAGGACAACGGAGCATTTCCCCGGTATTCACGGCGGCGATATGAGATGGCGATTTATAGTACAAGATTTTGACAACTCTGTTTTCTGCGGCAGGAATAATATGTTGAATTATTTTACCGCTCTTCCGAATGAAGATATTGGAATTGCACAACCATGGAACTTTTTTTCGGATACGGAAGAAGACGATTACAGAAGGTCGGAGCGAGCCGCAAGAGTGTTTCGTGTTCTTTTCCAAAACCCGCATTTCAGAAATACTTTTGCCGCGCGTTATTCCACCTACACGGGAACGGCTTTTCATCCGGCGCGGGTGCAGCGCGTAATTAATGAGCAAGTGGCGGCACGTCAAGCTACCGTCGGAAGAAATTTACTCCGTTGGGGCTGGCACGTTCCGGGCGATATCCGCGCCGTTCCGTGGATGAACACACATGTTTCCATGCAGGAACGAACAAATAATTGGATGGGTCAAGGCTCTACGTGGCCGCCACATACTGTTCGCGGGGGTTCGCCGGATCATGCGCAAAGAGGTCAGCAACATACATTGTTCCACCGTGCGTCAACGCTTGCACACGCACCCCACTCTTTCAACTCGTGGGGCGGCAACGGTATTGAGCATATCCGCCAATATTTAAACAGACCCAACTCCGGCACGTTTCCACGCGCAAATTTGGCTTTGGGAATTCCCGAAGGATACACACGCATCACATACAGAACAGATGCCAACCACGGCTGGTTTGATATCGCGGGGGCACAAATCCGAGCAGACCTGTTCGACAGGGGAAATTTAGCTTCTTACAACACAGTTCCCTCCGGCGTTCCGGGCTTCACCGGGTTCAGCATAGGTAATTTCAGCGCGAGATATCTTCGCACTTTACCTGTTGATGTTAAAATCGTTCCGCGCGAAGGCAGCAGATTTATTCGTTTTGAACTTAGCGGCGCAGAAAATGCAACCGTTATCGGAAATTTAACACAGACTTCCATAACAATTATTCCGTCTGCTAACTGTCATAACATAACCGTTGACGCAATATTTGAAAACGGAAATATTCTAGCGTCTGTGGAGACAACTGCTCCACAGCAACACGTACCGCAACAGCCCACACCGCGTCCGGAAATTCAGCGTCCAAACGATAATGTAGTTACGGAAATTCCGATTGCCACAGGTGATGGCACTTTCCCCATTTATCTTGAAGCTGTTACGGGCGACCCGCGCCTTACTCACGCAAGATGGCAGTCCGGTCACGCAGGAACGGGAGGTTTTACCAATGCCGAAACAATGCCGTTTACCAACATAGAAACAGCCCGTCAGCGGGTTGACGGGCCGGGGAATTACACGCTTATTCTTAATCCGGGCAGATATTGGCACGTAGTTGAAGGTACTCAACAACCCGTTCCGGGTACACACACCCACGCGCCGGATTACAACACAGGCGCAAGATGGCTGCACGTAACGGTTGATTCCCGTGGAAATGTTACAATTCCCGCTTCCAACGGGCGTTTTTGGCAGACAGAAGTTAACACCGGGTTAGGACGGGTTAGGACAGGTACGGCAGGCTCCGACGGACGACCGGTTTTCTTTGTTTCATATGGTTGATATTCTTTGCCGCACAGCTTCGTAAAGTAAAATACTTCCCGCGACAGAGGCATTAAGCGATTCCGTGTCGTTTGTCATGGGTAAACGCACCAACGCGTCGGCGTGGTTTTGAGCTATTTCGGAAATACCGCGGGATTCGTTTCCTATTAAAAGGCAAAAGTTTTCGCGAAGGTTCAATTCATAAGGTAAGGCATTTCCGCGCGGGTGCGCGGCGAAAATCGGTATGGAGTTGGATTTTAAAGCGGCAAAAGTTTCTTCCGGTTCAGCGTTCGCAATAATAGGCAAACGAAGAACCGCACCCGCCGCCGCACGAAGTACCTTCGGGCTGAACACATCACAGCTTCCCGGCGTAAATACCGCGCCGTTTGCACCCGCCGCTGCCGCTGTGCGCACAAGCGTCCCGATATTGCCCGGGTCGTTTAGGTTTTCGGCAAGCAGGACAAATGCGTTTGGCTGTAAAATTTCGGCAAGAGTATGCGGAATTTTTTCGCATACCGCCATTATTCCCTGCGGAGAAACCGTGTCTGCAATGCTGTTAAAAATGCTGTCGCGGATAATTTCTACACGCGCCCTGTTTTTATACCGCGAAAGCTCATGGGTGTCCGCGAATTTTCGCGATGCGATATAGTGGTGGATTACATAATTTTCGGGAATTTCTTCAATGAATTTTTCCCCTTCAACCATAAAAAGACCGGATTCATCACGACCTTTTTTTGTTTTTAAGTGTTTTAGGTTTGACATGGAAAAAATCCTCCGATTTGCTTGAAACTTTTTAAGGAATGTATATAATACATATATAGGGTGCAATATGTAAGGGGAAGTGCGCGAACACTCCCCTTGGGCAAGCCGCTTGGCGATATCATGACCGGATACCCTATAGATATTAAAACTTAATGGGTATTAAAAATAAGCCATACCTTGCCGGGGCGGCTTATTTTTTTGTGTTTCGTGACGTTTTCCACATAATACATATCAGCACAATGGTGAGAGTTATATCAAAAATTTCGTATACCGTTAATGGGATTATTGTCATTGGTCTTCCTCCCCTCAGGGAATTTCAGGGAATCCAACCGAAACACCGCCCGCGACTTACTTATGTTTATTCTACACCATTTCCCATTATTCGCCAAGCACCACGGCGGCAATAATATTTGCAATCGCCGGAACTGCGTTTAACGCTTCTTGGAAAGTATTATTTTGCGCGCCGACTTCAAGCAAAATGCTTCGGGGTGCCATGTGTAAGCTGTATCGGAATTCCAGCAGATAAACTCTTCGGGCAAGCCCGGGATACATTTGGTTCGCGGCAAGCTGCAAATTCATACTGAACGCCAAGTTTTCGCGCTGATAAGGGTTCGGTAAATAATTAACTGGCGTGATTACGCCGCTTCTATATCGGCGGCTTAAACCGTTTACAAACATAATTTGCGCGGCGCGTTCACCTTCTATATACGTCACCATCGGGGCAACGTGCGCGCCAACGCCGTCCCGGTGCAGGTCAATCACAACTTGAATGGAAGGGTTGTCCGCAAGAATCCGCCGAACCGCAGGCTCAAGCCTTTCATACGAGCCTTGTCGGTTTGGAATTCCGTTTACCACATCAAAACGTTCTGTGTGGTGCAGAACTTCAAGACTGTGCTGCTGTTCTAAAATCTCCGCCAAACGCCGCCCCACACCAAAAACCCCAGTAAACGGGTCACTTGGGTCGCTGTCCGCAAACATCTCCATCGAATGCGCGTGAATAATCAAGACCTGCGGCCCTTCTGATGTGTCAATCGTAAAATCCTTCGCCAAAAATTCCGCTGCATCAATATCCGTTTCCAGCAATTTCGTACGGGGGTCAACCAAAAAAATATTTCGCGTTAAATAATTAAAATCCGAAAGCTGCGTTGCATATTCTTCTGAAACAGGCACAAACAAGGGTTGGTTTTGCAATTCTGATGTATAATTGGACAAATAAGTATTTCTCATTTCGATGGCATCTGAGTGTTTTTCCACGCTATAATTAGGCGCGCCCAATAATGCCACAAACTCAATCAAAGTCTCGTCATTGCCACGCGAAGAAACACCAGCCGAAAAAAACGCCGCTCCGAAAAGCAACATCAATCCAAGCAACGCCCGCGCCTTTATTATGGATTTTTTTGTCATTCGGATACCCCCTTGATAAACTATATGCAACGCGGAGGTAATTTCATGTTTAATCATTTTATTTTCAGCATAAATACGGTGGTTCCGATTTTTTTTCTAGTTACACTTGGATATGTATTAAAAAAGCGGGAATTTTTACCTGAAAAATTTATTTCTGCGGGAAACAGACTTGTATTTTACATACTATTGCCAATCGCGATGTTTAACAGTGTTTACGTCACGGATTTAGATGAGCTTTTTAATGTGGGCTTTGCGGCGTTTGCAATAGGCGCGTCGGTTGTGTCGTGGGCGGTTATTTGGGTAATTTCGGCTTTTTTCATAAAAGACAAACGTGTGCTGGGTTCTTTTGTGCAAGGCGCGTTTCGTTCAAATACTGTTTTTTTCGGGATTCCGCTAATGCGAAATCTCGCGGGCGAAGCCGGCGTGGCGCGTTTTGCGTTAATTATCGCGCTAATCATGCCGGTTTATAATATTTGTTCAATTTTGGTTTTAAGTGTGTGCGCGGACACGGGCGAAAAATTAAAGCTCAAAACAATCGCGCTTACAATTGCGAAAAACCCGCTTATAATCGCGATAGTAACCGGCTCTGTGTTCTCGTTACTGAACGTACCTTTGCCACAATCGGTGACGCGTACGTTAAACGACTTATCAGATATGGCACCGTCTATGTCGCTAATTTGTCTTGGCGGTGGAATAACTTTCCTTGGCTTCGAGAAAAAATTCAAATACGCGTTCGTTGCTTCTGTTTTGAAAGTAATTATTCTTCCGATTGCGTTTACCGCGGCGGCATTTGCATTTGGTTTCCGTGGCATTGACCTTGCCGCGTTTATGGTGCTTGGCGGGCTTCCGTCGGCATTCGCGGGATATGTAATGGCGGTACAAATAGGCTGCGATGCATACACATCCAGCAATATTATTATAATTTCAACATTACTTAGCGCGTTAACGCTAATGCTGTTTATTTATTTATGGCGATGGGGCTTATTTTATGATATAGTTTAAAAAAAGGAGTTGATTGCATGGCAAGAGAAACCGAAGCAATTTTAAGGTCTGTTCTGTTTAATATAAAACGCGCAAAGACTTTGAAAGAAGCGGAAGCGGCAGTGCGGGCAATGTGTTCCAAAGAAGATATCGACTCTGTAGAGCAAGAAATTTCTAAGCTTAAAGAAGAGTAGAAAACACGCGGTTTGCAAAATCCATTCCGCGTGCTGTGAGACAAAGACGGTTTTGTTTGCGTTCCAACAAGCCGTCTTTTATTAATTTCGCAATTTCGTTTTCATAAGCCCCGGCAAATTCGCATTCAATGACGCCTTCAGTCAAACGCAAGCCGAGAATTATTTTTTCTGAAAGAATATCTTCGTCGGTTAGGGGTGCCCCCCCGACACCACTCCTGACACCCCTAAGATATTCTTCCATCTCTTCGGGATTATGCCAACGCGTTTTTCCGTCAAAAGAATGCGCGCCCAAACCAAACCCGATATATGGTTTCATTTGCCAACAATTAATATTATGCCTGCTTTCAAACCCGCGTTTTGCGAAATTTGAAATTTCGTAGTGAACATAGCCCGCATCTGCAAGAAAACGGCGGGCTTCATGATACATAAGACGGTCGGTATCATTACACGGAAGAACAATTTCGCCGCTTTTTATCGCATTGAACAAAGGCGTATTTTCCGCCGGTGTCAAACTGTACGCAGAAATATGTTGCGGCGCAAGCGAGACAACTTCTAAAAGGGTTTCATGCCAGTTTTGCAATGTTTGCCCGGGAAGCGCGAACATCAAATCTACATTAATATTATCGAAATCTGCTTTCTTTGCAGCGTGAAAATTTTTTTTAAATTCCTCCAAAGAATGAATCCTGCCAAGCCCGCGCAACAAATGTTCCTGTGTAGCCTGCAAACCAAAGCTCAAACGGGTAACGCCATGCTCTTTTAATGAGGAAAGATACGCAAAATCAACCGTTCCGGGATTAATCTCCACAGTAATTTCCACATTAGGTAAAAGCAGAAATTCATGCACCACTGTTAAAATTTCGCATAAAAAAAGGGAAGGCAACGCAGTAGGCGTTCCCCCCCCAATATAAACAGTATCAACCCCGCCCGCGAAAATCTCGTTAAATCGCGCGGTTTTTATTTCATCTAATAGCGCATCAACATAAATTTTATAATTTTCGGTTTCAAACGATAAAAAATCGCAATAAACACATTTCCGTACACAAAACGGAATATGAATATAAACTCCCGCAGCCATTATAAAAGCTTTGTGTAGTGATAAATTAAGCCGTCAACTTCTTGGTTGTCAAGGGTAAGATCGGCTCCTCTGATGGTATAAGTCCAGCGTTCCCAAATAAAATTAAAATGAACAGATTCCGGTGCGTGTATGACCAAGTGGTTATCTGTTGTAGTCCACGTGAAACTTTCGGTTTCGTCCGGGTATCCGCGTGTTCCGGTTCCGTTTGCGTTGAAAATGTACACAAATGCATTATCGTTTTCTTCGTCGGCATCTTCATGCTTCCAGTTCCACGTTCCTACAAGTGCCGCATCCTGTTGCATGGAATCGTAGATATAACTCCATGTTACATCGTCTTCCTGCTGATGGTGTATGGTGAGAATGCCGTTGTTTATTGTGTACGTCCATCTTTCGTGGTGACGAAAATCATCGTTTGCGTCACGGTTAATGCCTAAACGTGTTCCGGTTGTGCTCCACCAAAAACTTTCGGTTTCGTCGGAAATCCTGCGCGTGCCTGTTCCATCCTCGTTGAAAATATAGGTATATTCGCCAAATTGTTCCCAACGCCACACCCCGAAAAGTTCTTCGTCCTGCTCCAAGGAATCATATATGTAGCTATATTTCCTATCTTCCTCATGAATGTTTACAATGGTGAGGGTGTCACCGTCTATCGTGTATGTCCATCTTTCGTTGCGGAGAAAACCGTCTTGTGTATCGCGGTCAATGTTTAATCTTGTTCCTTTTACAGACCAACTGAATGTTTCTATGTCACTTGATAAACCGCGAAAGCCTGTTCCGTCTGCGTAAAATACATAAGAAAAATCGCCGTAATCGTCCCAACGCCATGTGCCAATTAAAGCTTCATCTTGTCCTGCCGAACAACCGGCAAGCAAGACGAAAATAATAATCGCATTTAATATTAATAATTTTTTCATTTAATAATCCCCCGCCAATTTTGTATAACTGTTAGTAAAATCCTCTTGTTGCAAGCTGGTCATAACAAGCCTGTCGTTATTTAATTCAAACGTCCATAACTCGCCGCGAATTTCATTACGCCGCGGGTTATCGCGGAAAATATTTAAACGGGAATCATTTGCGGCCCATGTGAAACTGTCATCTTCGCCCGGAAAACCACGTGTTCCGGTTCCGTCGCCGTTAAATACATATGTGAATGTCTCGCTCTCTTCCCAAGACCATATGCCCACTAAACCGGGATTATTCTCCATAATCGCCGTAAAATAACTGAATTGTATTTCCTCTACCGGGTTGTTGTTGTTGGTAATGGTTAAAACATCTTCTTCAATTTCAAAAGTCCAAACTTCGTTTTGAATTTCGTGCCGCGCCACACGTTGTTCATGGCTGATCTTCAAACGTTCGCCACGAGTTTCCCATGTGAACCAATGACGTGTTTCAGGAAAACCGCGTTCGCCCGTGCCATCATCGTAAAATACATAAGTATACGTGCCATCGACATTAAAAAGCCACTCGCCAAATAAATTCTCGTCATTCCCGTAGAAACACCCCGTAAATAATCCAATTAAAATTATTAACGCAAATATTTTTTTCATTACTGATTGTCCTCCAATAGTTTCTCAATCGAACCCATTAAAGCAGTTACCGCGTTATTAAGCGGCTCCGTCAAATGCGAACTTTCCTGCTCCGCCTTTGCCAGCTCTTCAATTTCACTCGTAACTTTTTGCACAACGGGGAAACCCAGGTTCAACGCCGTTCCGCGCAACGCGTGTGCCGATTGAATAATGAGCCTTGTGTCTCCCGCTTCGATGGCGTTCACAATATCAGCCGCCATCTTTGTTCCGTCAAATTTTCCAAGCAAACGAAAATAAAGCTTCGAGTTTCCCATAACCCGAGCTATTCCCTCTTCTGCATTAATTTCCGGTAAGTACGGTGTGTAATCCATATAATATCCCCCCCCCTATTTTAATAACGCTAAACACTATACACATTACTCATATTCTTGTCAAACTGACAAAACATAAAGTATAATGCAGTCGGTGATATCAAATGAATCTCCTTTTAGTGGACGGCGAGTCCGATAACATAAAAAATTTTCGCGCACATATACGCGGAGCGTATCCGAGCGTTCGGATTGTAGGACATTTTTCCGAAATCGCCGGAAATTTAATAAAAGCAGTGCGAGACTTAAAGCCCGACGTCATTTTGTCAGACATACGATTTTTCGGCGGGCTTTATTTTGTTCGTTTCAAGGAAATTCACGAGGAATTTCCCGATATAAAATTCATAATGTACGGCACGTTTAACGAGTCCGATTATATGAAACGCGGGCGGGATTTTGGCGTGCTTGATTTTATGTACAGGCCCGTCAAGCCGGGCGATTTGAACAGATGTATGGAGTTTGCGATTTCTCAACACAAAAAAACAGTAGAAAGCCGCAGAGTTGCGCGGAACATGGAAAAGGATTATCAGCAGCGAATCTTTCAATATGAAGAAATTTTTTTGCGATCATTACTTAACGGCGACATTGACAAAGAACGCGAAGTAAGAAACGGCTTTGAATATTTTGAAATTCCCTTCGGCACGGAATTTTCCGTGTTCATTGTAAGAATTGACCATTACAAGCGTGTTGCTCTCGCGCTTTCCGAGTTGGAAAAACATATGAAAATAATTAGTATATTATCGGTTGTGCGCGGTGTAACACGCGAACATAAAGCAAGGTCGTTTATCCGCGGCTTTCACGAAATTCCGATTATTATAAACGCGGCTTTTACTACCGAAGAAAAAGTTTTGCTTGGCGACCGTTTAAAACATGCTATTTTTGATAAAACGGGAATGCGATGCACAATCGGAATAGGGCGAACCTACGCAGCGCCGATGGAAATTGCAATTTCCGCTCGCGAAGCAGATGCCGCTTTCGGATACCGATACCGCATGGGATATCATGCCGTTATTCCAATTGAATTCGTAGAGCCGGATAATAACATTACCTTCCGTTATCCGCACGCAAGAGAAGCCCGTCTTGTTTATTCCGCTGTGGTAGGCGATTACGAATACTGTAAGGGCTTGCTTTCCGAACTTTTTAACGCGCTTGCGCAATCAGGCCCCATGCCCGAAAACTTGGTTGCAAAAATTGTAATGACAATTGTTTTCCGGATAAGCCGTTATATCAGCGAACAAAATTTGCCTTTCGCAAGCGAAGTAGCGAGGTACTTCCCGACCGCCGATATTCTGCGCCTTACAACAATAGACGACGGTTATCAGTTCATGGACAAATCGCTGAAAGATTTTTGCACGTTCATAGGGAAATACCACATGAAGGACTCCTTGCGCCTGCACATTGCCGCTAAACGCCACATACAGGAACACTATTTTGAAAATTTCTCCATCGCCCGCATAGCCGTAAAACTGGGCACAACGCCCGAAACCCTTAACAAGGTTTTCATGGAACGCGAAAAAGTTATGCTTTTCGATTACGTAATGTGGGTACGCGTACAAGAAGCCCAAAAGCACCTAACCGAAAGCGCGACAGAAGAAGATATCATTGCCGTACAAGTAGGCTTTGACGACGTAAAATACTTCCGTTCGATTTTTAAAAAATATGTAGGTGAAACTCCGGCGGAACACAGGGCAAGGTCAAGAGAATAATACCATCATGTAGATTTATTCGGGTTCGGTCATACCGACCCGGCTTGCTTTGCGTTTAATGGCACTTTTGGGGTTATTGAAGTCTACAGCGAACAATTAGCCGCTCTGCAATGGGGCAGGTTTTAGGGTCTCTGGCCAGACCAATGGGTTACCGGCTTATTCATTTTTTTGTTCCCGAAGCATTAAGTCTGTAACAGCGGTTTTGGGGTTTTTATTTTCAAAGAGGATTTTATTTATTTCTTCTATGATTGGCATGGTTGTGTTGTGCTTGCGCGCTAATTGTAATGCGGTTTTAGCGGTGCCAACGCCTTCAACTACCATGCCGATTTGTTTTAGTGTTTCATCCAGAGAATTGCCCTGCGCAAGCGAAAAACCGGCGCGCCAGTTTCGCGAATGCTTGCTTGTGCAAGTTACGATTAAATCGCCCATTCCCGAAAGCCCTGCGAAGGTTTGCTCTTTCGCGCCCATTTTTACGCCAAGACGCGAAATCTCCGCAACTCCGCGTGTGATTAATGCGGCTTTTGAGTTATCGCCAAAACCAAGCCCGTCCGAACAACCCGCCGCCAAAGCAATCACATTTTTTAACGCTCCGCCTATTTCCGCGCCGATTAAATCCGAAGAAGTGTAAACGCGAAAATTTTCAGAAGAAAAAACAGCCTGTACGGCGGTTGCAACCGACTTATCTTCGGAAGCCGCTACAACAGCAGTCGGAATATTTTTCAAAACCTCTTCGGCATGACTGGGACCGGTCAGCGCGGCAAAACGACAGTCATTGTTAAGAGAGCGCAAATATTCCGAGATACGAATTTGCTTCGTTTCTTCCAACCCCTTCGCACCGTTTACCACAATTTTTTCCGCGTTAAAATAAGATGCGAAAACAGGCGCGACCGCACTAACAGCTTTTGAAGTCATCGCAAGCACAAAAATTTCCGCATGATTTGCGGCAATTTCAACATCAGCTGTAATCTTTATAGAAGAAGGAATAACCACCTGCGGCAGGTAATTATTCCTTCTCGTTTTCAATAATTCTTCCACATATTCCGCATTGCCGTCCCATGCAAAAACATCATGTCCGTTTCCGCAAAGCACATTAGCCAAAGCAATGCCCCAGCTACCAAAACCAATTACAGAAATTTTTTTCATTTATTTGTCTCCAATCAAGAGGCAAGTTTTTGTGTAGCCTCTTATAACGACTCAAAAGCTTTACACGCCATAACAAGCTGCTCTTCTCTCCAGCTTAATTGTGATTGGTCGTATCTTCTGTAATAATACTCAATTACCCAAATCAAGGCTATATATAAATCATATAAAGCCAACCGAATTTTTATATTGTTATCCGGTGCAGAAAAATCAATACCGTAGCCTGCGCAAAAATGCTCGTTCATAGCGTATTTGCGAAAAAAAGCTTCCATTAAGACATCTGCGTATAAAGCACGTTCAAAATCAATTATTCCTGTTATCTTATTGTTTTTAACCAAAACATTTCCCTGCCACAAATCCCAATGCACAAGTTTTGAAGTTTTTACATCGCCGCAAGCAAATATGAACGACTTCAAGATACTTTCAATTTCAACACACGAAACCGGCAATTTAATGTCTAAATCTTTGCTGTCGTCCAATAAATCCGTTGTAATATTCATAAAAGTGGTTTGCCAGTTGTCTACCTGTTTGTCCGGCTGTATTAATCGACCAAATTTACTATGTTCAATGCTGTTTATTTGGCGATTAAGTTTTCCAAGTTGAAATAAAATATCATTGTTTTGTTCGGGGCTTAACTCCAATGAAATGGAATTAAAATTATCGCCATTTATTTTTTCCGCAAAGAAATAATCCGAATCACATAATTCCTTGGAAGTATCATAAAAAAGCACAGCGGGGACAGGAACAGAAGTGTTCGCCTTTACCAACTTCAAGGCGTCCACTTCTGTTTTCATTGCATTTTTTTCATACCTTAAAACACGCACATTATCCTTAGGCGCGATTTTTAAAACAACTTCTTTACCAGCAAGTTTTAAAATATACAAGGCACTAAACTCGCCAATGTTATTTTCAGAAATTTCATCAGCGGCTTTCCCGAATGCTTTTTTAGCAAGAGAATTTATTTGGCTATTACTAAGTTTATTTTTAGATAAACTCTCCACAAGAAACAGCCCCTAACAGAAATTGTTCACAAAATCATTTATTACATCTTCCAAATCAGGTTTACCTATTTCTTGCAGGGCATAGTCTACGCGGGTGGTTGGTTTTGTGATTTTTATTACGCGGTTCAGGTCTATGGGGGTGGCTATTATTGCCGCGTCGCAAGGGGTTTTTTCTATTGTGGCGGCAAGGTCTGCCATTTGTTCCTCGCCGTAACCCATCGCGGGAAGGAGATTACCAATGTCCGGGTAAGTGTTGTATGTTTCGACAAGGCGACCTACTGCGAATTTGCGCGGGTCAACTAATTCAGACGCACCGAAACGCCTCGCCGCTACTACTCCCGCACCAATTTTCATTTCGCCGTGCGTAAGGGTCGGGCCGTCTTCGATTACCAAAACACGCTTGCCGCGAATAAGGAACGGGTCTTCCACTGTTATTGTCGATGCCGCTTCAATTACTGTTGCGTCGGGGTTTACCTTTTCGATGTTTGCGCGAACGGTTTGAATGTTTTCAAAATCCGCGCTGTCGATTTTATTTATTACCGCAACGTCGGCAATGCGAAGGGTAACTTCGCCCGGATAATATTTTAATTCGTGGCCGGGCCGATGCGGGTCAACCACAGTGATTGTAAGGTCGGGATTGTAGAAGGGGAAATCGTTGTTGCCGCCGTCCCATAAAATTACATCACAGCCGTCCGGGTCATTTTCGGCGGCACGCAAAATTGCTTCATAATCAACGCCCGCGTAAATTACGTTTCCGCGTGCGATGTGCGGTTCGTATTCTTCCATTTCTTCTATGGTGCAGCCGTGTTTTTTCAAGTCGTCAATTGTGGCAAAGCGTTGTACTTTTTGCGCTTCAAGATCGCCGTAGGGCATAGGATGACGCACCGCAACAACTTTTTTGCCGTGCTTAATAAGAAGCTCCACAACGCGACGCGCCGTTTGGCTTTTTCCGCAACCCGTCCGAACAGCGCAAACAGCGATTACGGGCTTGGTGCTTTTCACCATTGTTTGCTTATAGCCAAGCAAGGTGAAGTCCGCGCCGGCGGCGTTTACAATCGCGCTGATTCCCATCACCGTTTCATACGAAACATCGCTGTACGCGAAAACACATTCGTCCGCGTCCAGTTTTTTTATTAATTCGGGAAGTTCTTCCTGTGCAAAAATCGGGATTCCTTCGGGATAAAGCTTCCCCGCCAAAGATGCGGGATATTTTCTGTCCGCGATATCGGGAATTTGCGCCGCGGTAAATGCCACTACTTTGTATGCGTCATTGTCGCGGTAATACGTGTTGAAATTATGAAAATCCCGCCCCGCTGCGCCGATTATTATTATTTTTTTCATGAGGTAAACCCCTTTCTTGAATTTCTGAAATCAGTTTAGCATACGAAAAAACTCTATGCAATAGTTTTTTGCATAAATATTCATTTTATTTTGCATATACATGCAAAGTGTATTGCGACGTTATGACTCGTCCAGTTTTAAAACATTCATGAATGCCTGTTGGGGAACTTCTACGGAGCCAATGCTTCGCATACGTTTTTTGCCCTCTTTTTGTTTTTCAAGGAGCTTTTTCTTGCGGGTGATGTCGCCGCCATAGCATTTAGAAAGAACGTCTTTGCGAAGCGCGCCTATTGTTTCGCGGGCTATGATTTTACTGCCTATGCAGGCTTGAATGGGAATTTCAAATTGATGTTTTGGAATTTCTTTTTTAAGTTTTTCCGCCATACGGCGGCCGCGCTCTTCGGCGGTTTTTTTGAACACAATGAATGAAAGCGCATCAACGGGTTCGTGGTGCACGAGGATGTCGAGTTTTACAAGGTCGGATTGCTGATAGCCGAGAAGGTCGTAATCGAAGGAGGCGTATCCTCGCGAGCGGGATTTCAATGTGTCGAAGAAATCGTAAATAATTTCGTTAAGTGGCAATTCGTAGCGAAGGATTGCGCGGTTTTCGTCCAAATATTCCATGCCGAGATAAACACCGCGTCGTTCTTGGCACAGCTCCATCACAGGGCCAAGATAATCCTTCGGAAGCATAATTTCAGCTTTCACAATAGGTTCTTCCATGAAATTTATTTTTGAAGGGTCGGGCATATCGGCGGGGTTGGAAAGTTCTATTATTTCTCCATTTGTTTGGTGAACTTTGTAAATTACACTGGGCGCGGTTGTGATTAAATCTAAATTATATTCACGCTCAAGACGTTCTTGGATAATTTCCAAGTGCAACAAACCCAAGAACCCGCATCGAAAACCAAAGCCCAGCGCAACGGAAGTTTCCGGCTCGAACTGTAAAGATGCATCATTTAATTGAAGTTTATCCAACGAATCACGAAGGTCTGTGTAGCGTGCGCCGTCTGCGGGGAAAACTCCACAATAGACCATCGGGTTTACCTTTTTGTATCCCGGGAACGGTTCGGAAGTTTTTCTGCCGACTTCGGTGACGGTGTCGCCAATGCTTGTGTCACGCACGTTTTTTATGCTAGCCGTGATATAGCCGACTTCACCTGCGGAGAGTTTTTCCGCCGGAATAAATTTTCCCGGCCCAAATGAACCCGTCTCAACGATTTCAAATTGTTTTTCCGTCGCCATAAAATATGCGTGAGTTCCTTTTTTAATCACGCCGTCGATTACGCGAATGAACACAATAACTCCCTTATACGGGTCGAAAACCGAGTCGAAAATAAGGGCTTTAAGGGGAGCGTCGGGGTCGCCGGTGGGAGCGGGAATCGCAGAAATTACGCGGTCGAAAACATGCTGTATGTTTATTGAATTTTTCGCGGAAATAAGCGGCGCATCCGTTGTGTCCAGCCCGATTATATTTTCGATATCGGCCTTGGTTTTTTCCGGGTCGGCGGCAATTAAGTCGATTTTATTTATTACCGGCACGACTTCGAGATTATTGTCCAACGCCAAATAGACGTTCGCAAGCGTTTGAGCTTCTATGCCTTGCGCCGCGTCTACAATTAAAACCGCACCCTCGCAAGCCGCAAGCGAACGCGAAACTTCATATGTGAAGTCCACATGGCCGGGGGTATCTATTAAATTTAATGTGTATTCTTCACCGTCGGGTGCGGTGTACACAAGCCGCACAGACTGCGCCTTAATTGTGATTCCGCGCTCTCGCTCCAAATCCATGTTGTCCAGAACCTGCGATTGCATTTCGCGCTTTGTTAAAACGCCGGAAAGTTCAATCAATCTGTCCGCAAGTGTGGATTTCCCGTGGTCTATGTGGGCAATGATGCAGAAATTTCTGATGTTTTTCAAAAGAAAGTCTCCTTTCAAAATTTTTGTCCGGGAAAAAGACGTAATGCCCATGGATATAAAAATAAAATGCTTAACAAACCGAAAACGACAATTGCGCCAATTAAAACTTTATCGCCGAAAATTATCGCAACAGGGTCGCCGTAGGAATTTTCGGTATGGGTGTTAAGCAGATATTTACATATAATAAAAATAATTAACGGAACAGTATAAACCATTTGCGACTCACTTGTCATCGCCCAAAGCGCGTAAAAAATTATGCTGATTGCCGCGCACGAAAAAACCGCGCCGTTTAGAAATTCAAGATTGTACCCATTAAGAACTTTCCGCCCTGTTTCTCCCAGTTGAATTAACTCGCCGCGCCGCTTTCCGAACGCCATGAAAAGCGAGCCCGCCGCGATGGTTAGAAACATCCATTCGGAAATATTCGTCAAACCAATTGCCGCACCGCCGATAAAAATTCGCAAAACAAAACCGGCGGCTATACAGAAGCAATCAATTATGGCAACGTGTTTCCAGTTGAATGAATACACCAAATTCAAAATTACATAAAGCCCGCAAAAAAACAGAACCGACACTACTCCGGGGCCGGAATGCGACCACCACCCGTCGGGCGGCGAATGAAAAATACCGAAGTAATACGTAATCAAGCCAAACCCCGTTGCAAATAAAAAAAACGCAAAATTAGTTGCTGCTGACTTTGATATTTCCCCCGCTGCAATTGGGCGCATTTTATTTTTCGGATGAGCCTTGTCCTTTTCGTAATCAATTATATCGTTTATCGCATAAATTCCCGATGCAATCAAACAAAGCGCCACATAACAAACCGCGGCTTTAAAAAATAAATCCGCGTTGGTTAAGTTAAATGAATAAACAAGCGGCACAAAAACCAAAGCATTTTTTAAGTAATGCTTTGGTCGCATGAGCCTTATGAAACTGCGAAGTTTTTTCATTTACGAATTTGCCCGCTTCCTAGTACGAAAAACTTTGTTGTTGTCAGCGCGGTTAATCCCATTGGGCCGCGAGCGTGTAGTTTTTGCGTGGAAATGCCGACTTCCGCGCCAAGCCCGAATTCTTCGCCGTCCGTGAATCGGGTTGAAGCGTTTACAAAAACGGCGGCGGAATCAACCTGCTCTACGAAATCATTAGCATTAGTGTAGCTTTCGGTTAAAATTGCATCTGTGTGACCGGATGAATATTCATTAATATGCTCTATTGCCGCTTCTAAATTATCCACAATTTTTATCGCTATGATTAAATCTAAATATTCCGTATACCAATCGTCTTCTGTTGCGGGAATGATTTTTTCAAACGTGCCGCAAACGGTTTCGTCTCCTCGAATTTCCACGCCGGCATCGGAAAGCGAGCGACATATTATAGGCAAAAATCTCTCCGCAATATTTATATGAATCAACAATTTTTCGCAAGAGTTGCACACACTCGGACGTTGTGTTTTCGCGTTTATGATTAGCGGAACCGCGTTCGATAAATCCGCCGAATCGTCCACGAAAATATGGCAATTGCCAACTCCCGTTTCAATTATGGGAATTGTACTGTTTTCCACCGCGCTTTGAATTAATCCCGCCGAACCACGCGGAATTAGCACATCAATGTATTTATTAAGACGCATAAATTCACGTGCCGTCTCGCGTGATGTGTCCTCTATAAGCTGAACAATTTCACGCGGATGTTCAAGCGACTCAAGTGTGTCTTGCAAAATTTTTACAAGTACGATATTTGAATTAATTGCTTCACGGCTACCGCGCAAAACACAAGCATTCCCTGCCTTAAAACACAGCGAGAAAGAATCCGTTGTAACATTGGGACGCGCTTCGTAAATCATTCCTACAACACCGATTGGTACGCGTTTTTCGCCAACTTTCAGCCCGTTAGGAAGGCTTTTCATGTAAAGAGTTTCGCCCGTTGGGTCGTCTTGACGCGCTACTTTTCGCATTCCCTCCGCCATCGCTTTTACACGTTGCTCGTTCAGCTTCAATCGGTCATTAAACGCGCCGCGCGACGGGTCTGCATTTGCCATGTCTTTATCATTCGCATAAATAATTTGCGCGATATTTTCTTCAAGACTTTCCGCGCAAGCGAATAAAATATTGTTTTTTTCACTGCTTGCCAATCTGCGAACATACGATGCCATTTTTTTTGCTTCTTTGCCGATTTTTTCTAAATCATACATATTATTCTCCTCCTATCGTTGTAAAAAGCGTACCAACTTCTTCGCCGGAAAGAATCCGCAGAAGAATCGCAGGGTCTTCGCCGGAAGCCATTACGATGTCAATATCTTGTTCCAGTGCGTAACGTGCGGCGTTCAACTTTGTAACCATACCGCCCGTGCCAAGCATGGAGCCGCTTCCGCCCGCAGTCAATTCCATTTTCGGCGTAACTTCATTTAATTCGCGGAAAAGAATCGCCTTAGGGTGTGTACGCGGGTCTTTATTATAAAACCCTTCTCTGTCGGTGAGCATCACAAGAAGTTCACTGTCAGAAAAAGATGCGACATACGCCGAAAGTGTATCATTGTCGCTTAACTCGGGCAGCTCATCCGTTGCAATCGTATCGTTTGCGTTCACAATCGGAATCGCACCCATTTCAATAATTTTATTTACAGCATTACGCGCATTCTCGCGGCGCAAACTATCATTCACGCAATCACGCGTAAGTAAAATTTGCGCTGCAATGCGATTATATGTGCGTAAAAAATTTTGATAAATTTGCATAAGCATCGCCTGCCCAACCGCCGATGCAGCTTGCCGCCCAATAATTTCACGCGGTCGCTCGTCCATGCCAAGCGCGTTCGCACCAACGCCAATCGCGCCGCTTGTTACAAGAATTATTTCTTTATCTTGATTATAAAGGTCGGCAAGAACCCAGCAAAGCTTCTCGATTCTCTGCAAATTTAAAGTCCCGTTCGGATGAGTAAGAGATGTTGTGCCTATTTTTACGACTGCGCGTTTGTGTTGTGTTAACCGTTCGCGTGCGGGAGACATTTCCATTAGTGACACTCCTGTAATTTATTGTATTTATTCGTGCAAGCATCTACGGCAGAAATTATGGCATTACGAAAGCCTTTTGCTTCAAATTCGCAAACAGCGGCGATTGTTGTTCCGCCGGGGGTGCAAACCGCATCGCGTAATGTCGCCGGGTGCTCACCTGTTTCTTGCAGAAGCTTTGCCGCGCCAAGTAATGCTTGCGTACTTATTTCAATTGCCTGTTTTCGCGAAAGCCCATGTTTAACGCCCGCGTCCGCCATTGCTTCAATAAACATAAAAGCATATGCAGGCGAAGAACCCGCAAGCGCGGTGAAAACATCAAATAATCTCTCGGGCAGAATTTCTGTTTTTCCGATACTGTTGAAAATTTCCAGAATGGGTTCGAGTTCGTCGGGGGTTACGTTTTCTGCCGCGCAAATTGCCGTCATTCCACAGTTTACCATTGCGGGCGTGTTTGGCATAGTCTTTATGAGTTTTACGTCCGTGTTGAATTTCGTGCGTGCCGCCGCAATTGATACGCCCCCCGCAAGAATAATCACCAACGCGTCCGTTTTTGTAACGCCACGAATTTCCGAAATAACCGCATCGTAAATATATGGCTTAACGCTTAAAAAAATAATGTCCGACGTTTGCGCAACTTCAATATTTGATTGCGTTGTTTCAACGCGATATTTCTGTGCGATAAATTCAAGACGCGCAACATCCGCATCTGACGTTATTATATCCGAATGCACGGCAACTCCCGCGTTAATCATCCCGCCGATAATTGCCGCCGCCATGTTTCCCGCGCCTATGAAGCCAAGTTTTTTCATAAAACACCCCTATTTTCCTGCTCTAAGATTGGTTATCGTTCGCTTTTCAATAGAACATCCAAAGCTCTAACAAAATCAACCGGATTTTACACAGTTTAGCATTGTTTCTCCCTTGTTTCAATATTTGGATAAGATAACCATAACTATTGAACCCCGTTGGATTATGACACAAAAAAAGAGTCTTTCCTTCACGGAAAAACCCTTTTTTTAAATTGCCTTTTTTATTAAAAAATCCGTTTATCTCTTTTTATGTGATACACGGATTTTTTTCTTTTTGCGCGTTCAATGGTACTATGTATTTCGTATTACTAACTACGAGTGCAGGACGTTCGCCTTGTTGCTCTCGTCCTTTTGTTGGTGAAAAATTTACCGATATTATATCTCCTTGCCCTACCATTCTTCCCGCCCTCTCGGCTCAATGTGTTCCCAATTGTCGGCGAGTGAAGGGCTTTCATAATCTTGAGGATACCAGTCAATCCCATGTGTTGGCTTTACAATAATATCCTCGCCGTTCTTTAATATTTCTACCGTATCTCCGACACATAGCCCTAAACTGTTCAATGTGCGCTTGTCCATACGTATTCCTTGACTATTCCCCCATTTGGCAACTTGTGTAACCATAGTAATCACCTCTCTAAAATCATAATACATTGTATTACATTATTCAACTGCGTTTTTATGGGTTATTGATGTCTACAGATACAATTAATATGTAACCCCGCCAACCCCGTTATAATATAAACGGGGCAACGGGTATTATTACCACCCGGTAAGCGTTATTAGCAAAACGCTTACCGGTTTTTCGTTTGGAGTAATACTTCTCGGGTCTGCCGCAGTACCGTTTTTCAGCTTCTTCATTCACAAGCACTCTTGTACAAGTTAGGAATTCCTCATGCAAGTGAATGTTACGGTAAAAATTTCAACAAATTTCACCTCCTCACGATGTTTTAAAATTCAA
>Ga0131853_10000760_pt1 | contig 58000 bp, 53 predicted proteins | sample TergutLab28metaG_FD_92764 | JGI IMG/M metagenome (GOLD analysis project Ga0131853, IMG submission 92764) | Labiotermes labralis P1 segment gut microbial communities from Petit-Saut dam, French Guiana - Lab288 P1 (version 2) (version 2) | ecosystem: Host-associated > Arthropoda: Insects >...
GAACAAGAAGCGTGCTTTCATTGTAACAGACAAGATCTTATTCGATTTAGGCTATACTGCTCAAGTAACGGATAAGTTAGACGAAATGGGAATTGCTTACTCGATCTTTACAGACGTTAAGCCGGATCCAGCATTATCTGATGTTAGAAAAGGTGCAGAGGCGATGACCTCGTTCCAGCCAGACCTAGTTATTGCATTAGGTGGAGGATCGGCCATGGATGCAGCGAAAGTTATGCGTCTATTGTACGAGTACCCAGATGCAGACTTCCAAGCCTTAACCACTCGTTTTATGGACATTATGAAGCGTGTTCACATGTTCCCACAATTAGGAATTAAAGCAGATGTGATCTGTATTCCAACTTCTGCTGGTACTGGTTCAGAAGTAACACCATTCGCTGTTATTACTGACGATGCAACAGGTAAGAAGTATCCATTAGCAGACTATGAATTAACACCTGAAGTAGCGATTGTTGACCCGGCCTTAATGTTATCGATGCCAAAAGGACTATGTGCCGCTTCTGGAATTGATGTATTAACCCACGCTTTAGAAGCACTTGTTTCTGTTGTAGCAACGGATTACACCAGACCACTTGCTTTAGAAGCAGCGAAATTAGTATTTGATTACTTACCAGAGTCGTTCCACGGTGGAGCAGACGCCCATTACGCGAAAGAAAGAATGGCAAACGCATCTTGTATGGCAGCGATGGCCTTCTCAAATGCCTTCTTAGGTATTTGTCACTCAACGGCTCACAAGCTAGGAGCTAAGTTCAAGCTTCCTCATGGTGTAGCAAACGCCTTATTAATGAATGAGGTTATAAGGTTCAATGCAGTAGATGATCCATTCCGTCAAGGGACGTTCTCTCAGTACGATACGCCAAAAGCAATTGAGCGTTATGCATTAGCGGCAGAGTACATTGGTATTTCTGGTAAGACAGATGCTGAGAAAGTAGAAGGATTAGTAGCTAAGATTAACGAATTAAAAGCAGAGCTTGGAATTCCTGCTTCTATCCAAGAAGCTGGCGTTAACGAGAAAGAATTCTTAGCGGCAGTAGATGAGTTAGCTGAGGAGGCATTTGACGATCAGTGTACAGGTGCTAACCCACGCTACCCATTAATCTCTGACTTAAAGCAAATTTACTTAAATGCTTACTATGGAGAAAGTAAACGAGTTCCAGTTTAAGCGATCAACGAGAGTAGACGTTTAAGAAACCAGCAACACAAAAAACTCGCTAATTAGCGAGTTTTTTTCTTGTTATAAAGGGATTTGAAGCTACCCTAAGATTCGGGTCAAATGAATTGTATACTGTGGGTAGATGGATTTCATTTGCTGATAAATGGCTGTGGCTTTTTTCTCTGTGTAAATAAGAGCAAACACCGTTGCTCCGCTACCACTCATTAAAACACCGTTGGCTCCTAAAGAAGACAATTTATCTTTAATCGCTTTGATTTTAGGAACTTTTGCGATGGTAATGGGTTCTAAATTATTGGCAAGGTTTTTACAAATGGCATTGAAGTCCTGATTCTCAATGGCTTCTAACATGGCATTGACATCGATGGTTTCTGCATCCTCAAGTTTAAAGTCAGAATAAATTTCATGCGTTGAAACCGAAACGCGGGGGTTAACGATGATGACCCAGCAAGGTGGGGCAGACTTGATCGGTGTAATGATTTCGCCACGTCCAGTAGCAAGCGCGGTTTTGCCAATAATACAGAAAGGGACATCAGATCCAATGGTCCCTCCAATGTCACAAAGTTCAGAGGTGGAACAGTCGATGTTGAATAGCTCCCGCATGCCTTTCAAAACAGCAGCTGCATTGGAACTTCCACCGGCTAAACCGCCAGCGATAGGGATGTTTTTTTCGATGTTAATTTTGATGTCACCTGTTAGATTGAAATGCCCCATAAAAGCGTATGCTGCTTGATAAGCAATGTTGTCTTTGTTAATAGGCACCATGGTGCAGTCTGATGTAACGGCGATGGTTTTTGAATGCGAGGGTGCTTTTGATATAGTGACGTAATCAGCTAAGTCGAGAGAAGTCATCACCATTTTAACTTCATGAAACTTTTCTTGTTTACCAAGGATACTTAGGGATAGATTAATTTTTGCAGGGGCTTTGATTCTTAACATAAGCGAGTAACTCCTTTTGCACGAGGTGGGGATTCTATAGCTATACTACCACAAATGGCAATAAAAAAACAAAGATTAATCTTTGTTTTTATTAGTATTATTTGAAATCTAATTCCACAGCGCCGGTCAAAACGTCCGTATAATTATAAGATACCCGATCTACTGATTCTTGTTCTTCAGCAATTTCTACTACAAAGACAGACGGGTAGGTTTGTGATAAGGTGCCCATTTTTTCGACGATGCGATTTCTACTTTCATAAGCAACTAATTTAACAGATTTTCCAATGTTTTCTGTCAATTCAGTACGAATGTCTAATACGCTTTTTGCCAAGTTGCCACGCCCTCTCTTGAAACACAAAGAATATTATACTCTATTTTCACCATTTTTTCAAGGAAAAGTATTGATTTTGTGTGTGATAAATGTTATAATTCAAAATTTTACATTTTTTGTCCTTGATGAAAAAGCACGTGAATGGTTAACTTTTTAGACCATATCTGAGCGTTCCCTTTGTTTGTAAACCACCGATACCCTCTATTTTAGTCACTGTTTTTTCAAGTGCTTCTTTTAAGTCGAATTCATGCTCGTAAGGGGTTAGAGCAATGCTAGCAGCTACAATGGCTGGATCTAGTGCATGGATGTTAATGCGATTTGGACTGGAAGCAAAATTAGCTCCCGAACCGATTAGAGCTTCGAAATGGGACTGACAGGCACCAGCCACAATGATGAGGTAATCCAAAGAGGGTTCTAGTTTACGAAGCTCGTTGACTGTATTAACAAAAAATTTAGAACTACGATAACCTTCCAATGTATGAGCCAGTTCTTTTTCCTCTATGGCGTCGTGTCCAGTAATAACGACAATGTTAGGGCGCAGTTGTTTAACAAGGTCAGGTACGCGTTCAGGCATTAAAGGTTCTTTAATAAAAATGGTTGTCGCATAAACGTCAGCGTGTTCGTATAGTTTTGCACTTCGTTCTAAGTAGTCGTCATCACCATCGATGTGGAGGATGCGTCCGCTAATAAAGAAATCCCCTTCTTTTTCTAAGTTACGCATATCGTTTTGGATGGGGGGGATTACATTTTTAACGTGTTGCTCTTCTTCTTTTTCAGCTTGACGGAAATCGTCACTGGATACCAGCTCCAAGTCATCTAAGGTAGCTGTCGCTTTAAAACGGAAGAAGATGGCTTTTAAAATAGCCTGACGTTCTTCAATGGCTTCGATTTTAAACATGGTGTCTAGGTTATAGGACTTGCGTGCTACAATGTCCCCTATTTTAAATGGATGATCGTTATTCGTCGTCATAAAAAAATCCCCTTTTTAGATGTCTATCACTAGTTTATGATTAGCACCTATCTAGGGGATGGGTATTTGCTTATTTTCTCGGCTTTTTAGGTGGAACGAGATCGACTCGAGATTTAAAGAAAGGGTTACACATTAAAATCCGCCTTATGGAAAGAAGGGAACCAAAAAACCAACCATGAACTTCTAACGCTTCAATAGCATAGTTAGAGCACGTTGGCAGATGGCGACAGGCAGGTGGGGTTTTAGAAGAAATGTGTCTTTGATAGAGACGAATTAATTTTATAAGCATACGTTTCACGTTAAATCACCAAAATGTAAATGTCCTCCTTAGTGTAACATATTTTAGTGGATTTAACAGCTTTCTATTTACATTGTCCTAAAAGTGTGATAATCTAATTTCAAAGCTTGTCCTAAAAGTGTGGGTCTTCAAGCCTTCAAATCAGAAGGCTTGATATAGGTTTACAATGGTAGATGACTAGAAAGTCGAAAACTTTCTTAATCGTGTGATGGTGGTGATATAGATGAAGGAAGTCGCTTGTCCAGAATGTACAGGCACCAATGTGGCTAAGAATGGTAAAAGCAGGTTAGGTGAGCAGCGCTACCTTTGTAAAGACGATGTGTGTCATGGAAAATCATTTAAATTAGAGTACATTTATAACGGATGGAAGCCAGGGATTGATGAACAGATTTTAAATGTTCGTGCAGAGGATTCCACCATTCGTGACATTGCACAGGAACTAGGCTTGTCAAAGCAGAAAGTTCAGGAAACGTTGCAAGCCATGCAACACCAATTGGATTGTCTATGTAAAATGTGTAAAAATTATGAATCAAGATCACCGCTTTAAAGGGCGGAGATAAGAGGAGAGAAATAACCATGAAAAAAACGTTATTAACGTTAGCAGTGATAGCCTTGTTTCCCTTTATTTTAATGGCTTGTGGGAACGATGACCGAGAAGAAGTAGAAGCACGTGCAACTTTTGAGTTAGACCGTGTTGTCATAGACGAAGATGAGTCCATCCATCATGGACATGGAACCCCCTTTGAACATGCAAGGTTAACGTTTGTTGGCGAAGAGCAAGGTGGGAACGTGTTGATTCTCATAGGAGAGATAGGTATTCAAGCGTCAATTAATCCGTCAAGGGAGCATCCAAGCTTTGAATCAGGATACTGGCATCACCATTTGTATGCAGGATCAACGGAATCAGGAAGCCCAAGAATCAATTTTATGGCGTTGTTGCCTGATTTAGGAATTGACGATAACGAGGAAGCAACCGATGACAATACACAGAGTGCTTACCAAAGAGGGAACCTTCATTACATCGTTGAAACCGGTGAGTTTAGATTGAGATTTACCATTGACGGCGTTGTTCATGACTTAATGTTTACAGAAGTTTAAAACGTTATCAATCTAAAGGAGTTTTTATCATGCTAGATCATGCACCAGAAATCGTCAACATCGTTATCTTAGCCACGGTTGCGGGATTATTGAGCTCCATCCTAGGTGGTGCAATGGCTATTTTTATTGGTCGCCCAAGTAAAATTTTTATCGGGTTAAGCTTTACCTTTGCAGCTTCTGTTTTAGTGACTCTTGTGTTTATGGATTTCCTTCCTCATGCTATTGGCCATGGACATTATCACACAGGAATTGATGCCAATACGGGGGCGATGTATCAATATTGGTATCAGCATTCTGGGGCTGGGATTTGGCTAACCCTTCTAGGAATTGCAATTGGGGTTGGTCTAGTGGTTCTACTTGGCTTCTTTGACCACTATGGACATGAGCACATTCATGGGGTTCTCCCTCATACTGAAGATTGCTCTCATGAGCAGACGCATACATCCGAGCTATCTCAAGCAGAAAAAAGGCGCATGTTGACCGCCGCCATTCCAGTTGCTTTAGCGATCATTCTTCACGACCTACCAAAGGGATTGGCCATTGGTAGTGCTGGCTCCATAACTGCCGCCATTTTAATTGGTTTATCCTGTGTTCCAGAGGGAATGACCATTGCCATCCCACTTAAAGCTGGTGGAGTAAAGTGGTGGAAAATATTGAGCATTTGCGGTTTGGCTGGTTTGGCTACCATGCTTGGAGCGATTATCGGTCATTTGGTTGGTGGGATTAACGTTTACCTTTCAGGAATGATGTTTGCCATTGCCACGGGCTGTATCCTCGGGGTGGTCTTTACAGAAATTCTACCATTAGCCTTTGAATATTCCGGCCGAAGTAAATGGAGGATTTGGGTGATGTTGGTCGGCGTGTTGCTGGTGATTTCCCTGAATTACTTCTTCCATGATTTGATGCATTAGGAGTTAACCGGTTGATAATGAATCCATCTATTAAAAGTGTTATATGCACGCTTGGTAGGTGGATTTTTATTGTGCGAGTTTAGGTTTCAGCTGTCGCCTTTTGAGGAGAGGTGTGATATGATAAAGATAAGTAGACGATTGGGAAGTGGAGAGCGATGAGCAAGCAAAAAGTAAATTATCACCAGGAAATGGAGAAAGAAATGAAGCAAATCGAGAATTTGGAAAATAAACCAAAGCTGTTGCTCCAGGCTTGCTGTGGACCTTGCTCCCCTTACGTGTTGACTGAACTTGAGAAATGCTTCTGTGTGACGGTGTATTTTTTCAATCCCAACATCCATCCTAAAGAAGAGTACGATAAACGATTAGCGGAGCAAATTCGCTTGGTCACAGAAATGGGCTTTGACCACACCGTTGTTACAGATCCTTACGATGCGAAACCTTTTTACGTCGCAGTTAAAGGGATGGAAAGCTTAGGAGAAGGATCGGAGCGTTGTTTGAAGTGCTTTGAATTACGTATGCGACAAACAGCCATCCGAGCGAAAGAGCAGGGATACGATTATTTCACCACCACGCTCACGGTCAGTCCAAGAAAGCCATCTCAGCCGCTTAACGAAATCGGATTGAGGTTAGAGGAAGAGGTAGGGGTGAAATTTTTGACCTCGGATTTTAAGAAAAATAATGGATATGCTAAATCGGTTGCTTTTGCTAAAGCACACGATGTCTATCGCCAAAGCTACTGCGGTTGTAGCTTTTCCCTTGCAGAATCCAAAAATAGGAGTGCATCAACCATGAACATTCAAGAAAAATACGAGCAGTGGTTAAATCAAAAAACGTTAGACGGTCATCTAAAAACGCAATTACAAAACATGTCAGACAGCGAAAAAGAAGATGCCTTCTATAAAGATCTAGAATTTGGGACGGCGGGGATGCGTGGGGTGATGGGACCTGGGACCAACCGTCTGAACATTTATACCATTCGCAAAGCAACCGTTGGCTTTGCCAACTACTTGCTTCATCATGTAAAAAACGCTAAAGAACGAGGGGTGGTCATTGCCTACGATAACCGCCATTTCTCATCAGAGTTTGCTTTGGAATCAGCGAAAGTATTGGCGACTCATGGGATTAAAGCTTACGTGTTTGAAAACTTACGTCCCACACCAGAGCTTTCCTTTGCCGTGCGTTATTTGAAGGCAGCTGGGGGCATTGTCATCACCGCCTCGCACAACCCACCAGAATATAACGGCTATAAAATTTACGATGAAACGGGTTGTCAAACCTTACCTGAGGAAGGGGCCAAGGTGATTCAGTACGTTAACCAAATGAGTGATGTCTTTGCGATCCAGGTGAAAGAAGAATCTGAACTCAGGGAAGCAGGCTTATTGGAAACGGTTGGCAGCCAGATCGACGATGCTTATTTAGAGCAGGTCAAATCCTTGCAAATTCACCCCAATTTAGATAAAAGTAACCTGAACCTTGTTTTCTCGCCACTCCATGGCACAGCAACGATTCCTGTCAAATCAATCCTGGCTACGTGTGGTTACACCAACGTCCACTTTGTCAAAGAACAAACCACACCTGATCCAGACTTCTCACATGTGACCTCCCCTAACCCTGAAGAGGCTGCTGCTTACGAAATGGCCATCGAGCTAGGTCATCAAGTAGAGGCAGACATCCTACTTACTACAGATCCTGATGCCGACCGCATGGGACTTGGTGTACGTAGAGCAGAGGGCGATTACCAATTACTTACGGGGAATCAAACGGGAGCTTTGCTGTTACACTATATCCTAGAACAACGCCAAGCGACTGGGACGCTCCCAGCTAAGGGGCGCATGTTTGATACCATTGTGACCTCAAAGCTAGGAGCGTCCGTTGCTAAAAAATACGATGTGACGACCACCTCCACCTTGACGGGTTTTAAATTCATTGGCGAACAGATTCGCCTCATGGAAGAGACGGACGATCACTTCCTTTTTGGTTACGAAGAATCTTACGGTTACTTGATGGGTGACTTCGTTCGCGACAAAGACGCTATTCAAGCCATCCTGCTTTGCGTTGAAGCCGCTGTCTATTACAAAGCACAAGGGAAAACCTTACAAGACGTCCTAGAAGAGCTGTACCAGGAACACGGCTATTACCAAGAAAGTTTGGTTAACATTACTTTAGCTGGAAAAGAAGGAAGCGAAAAAATCCAAGCGTTGCTTGCTGGCTTTAGAGAAGATCCGCCTACCCAAATAGCGGGCTTAAACGTCGTAACCATTTCCGATTACGAAACAAAACAAGAAACAAATCTAAAAGACGGCGGGGTGACCACCTTAACCTTACCTACGTCCAATGTACTGAAATATCAACTAGAAGACGGTTCCTGGTTCGTTGTTCGTCCATCTGGCACAGAACCAAAAGCAAAGATCTACATGAGTGTGGTCAGTTCGGATAAAGCCATCACATCAACTCGCATAGAGCAGATGAAGGAAGAATTAATGATAAAGGTAGAAGAAATATTAGGAGAATCATTGTCAACCGTCTAGGTTGACTTTTTTTCATATTAAGCCCCTTGTTTTAATATACTGTGACCATGGGGTGATACCGATGAGTATGTTTAAAACAGTTGCTAAAGTAATGGTTAGTAGTGGGATCAAAGGACAAAAATCAGTAAAGCGGTTATCGAGAATAGCGAAGCTGCAATTAAATCTAAAGCTAGAAAAAGACAAACAAAATTTGCTCTATCAAGAAATTGGCCAACACGTTCATGTGGATCAAGTCACCGATGTGATGCATTCGGTAAAAATCAGGAGTCTACGTGAAAAAATCACCATGCAGGAAAACAAAATTAAACGTCTAGTCACACAAATCAACCGCCTTAAAAAAGTGAACATCTGCCTCTTTTGTGGAAACACCCTTCTCGAAGAGCAAAAATACTGTCCAAAATGTTCACGCCCAAGAAAGTTGGACTAACTTATGGCAAATTGGACGAAGTTGATGAAGGATCAAAGCACAGACTATCGACACAATCTTAAATATTTACGACGTTATCAAGAAGAAAAAGACCCACAAGACTTAGAATGGCTCGTGTTAAATAATGCTAATCTTGTTCATAAAATCGTTGGTGGGTATCGGGTCTTTTACAACCACAAACTAGACTATGACGACTTATTTTCCGTCGGACTTGAAGGACTACTGCGGGCCATTGAAAAATTTGACTTTAGCTTTGAAACCAGTTTTGCCACCTATGCTACTTATTGGATCAAACAAAGCGTAGTACGGCTCATTTCAGACGAAGGCTTCACCATTAAAATTCCAACCCATATTTTTGAAACCTTGCAACAAATGGTACGTCAAGAACGACTTCATGGTGAGAAATTATCAAAAGAGCAAATGTGTACGCTACTGAACATTAATGGGGACAAATACGACCTCGTTCAACAGGTGCGAAACCATATGCTAAACTGGACGTCCCTCAACCGTCCCCTTTCGGTGATCGATGACACAGAGATTGGTGATTTAATTGACTACCAAAAAGGGGCGGTTAACCTATCTACGGAAACTTACGTAGACAGTGAGGTCGTGGTAGAAGGCCAAGAACTGCAACGGATTATTCAAAAAGGGTTAAGCTATTTGGATCCGCGAGAGCAAATGATTATTGTTAACCGTTTTGGACTATTTGGCTTGCAACCTTTAACCTTAGCTGAAATTGGTCGAATGGAAGGCATCAGTCGTGAGCGAATTAGACAGCTGGAAGGACGAGCCATTCGGAAGTTGAAAAACATTCTACGTGGATACGAAGATTATATGTAGATTGAATTCTCCGCTCTATGGGTAACCATGAAGCGGGAATTTTTTAATTTGATTGAAATGGTGGGATTTTATATTTTGACATCTAATGGAGGTCAAAAATCGACAAAATTTTCCCGGATACGGGAAGAAAGAAGAAAGTTTGCCCGTATCCGGGAAACCCCTTTTATTTTGTTGTGAAATCTGTTATGCTGTATCAAAAGTTGAAAGTGATATCATTTTCAAGGTTTGTTCTGGGGTTTGAAGCCGGCTTTTGTAAAAATTGAAACGTTATACTATTTTTCTGGTTACAAGCGCGCAAGGAGAAATGGTAAAAATAAAATTTGGAGGTAAAAGAATATGAAGAAGATGAAAAAAGTTTTGTTAGGTTTATTAGCGACTCTAATGTTGTTTGGTGGGATATTTGCTTATTCTGCAAATGCTAACGAAATACAGCCAAGAAATAATTGTTTGACCTGGAGGACGACTACACGTACAGCCTTATACTTCGGACATCAGACTGGAAGTAGCGTTTTGCATACTGTTCCAGCTAATCGTCATGTAGCTGGTAGGGGAGGTATGGCCATTACGAATAATAGACGCAATGTATCAGACGGTGGTACAGTTGGCTGGATACATGCCCCTCATTTAGCAATGGTAAATATTGTTTGTTAACTTTAAATCTACGCTACAAAGCATTTAGGAGCGATTATTTCACATAGTCGCTCTTTTTCTACAAAAGAGAGGGTGAAAACAATGACCTTTTTAAATCGTGGGATTTTAAACATTATCAGAAAGCCAGGAAAATCGTTTTTATTACTAATAACTGTTTTTTTACTAGGTTTACTTTTATCTAGTGCCATTTCCATCCGTAATGCCATCAATCAAACAGAAGTAAATCTAAGATCCCGCTTACCAGCCACTGCCACACTTGATTGGGAATTTCGAGCAGAGGGCTATTTAGATGATGGTACTATTTTTCTTGAATTCCCAACGGCTGAAATGATTTCAGAAGTAGGTCAGCTATCTTATGTTCGTTCTTATGATTTTAGTGCTATTAGTTCAGTTGTGAGTCGAGAATTAGAGTGGGTAGATTCAACGACTGCTATTGAATCTCTTGTTTATGAAATAGCTCAGGATGATCCTAACTTGTTTGATGTTCTGAATTTAGGAAGCCTTACAGTAGGTCTTCGTGAAAACGGAGCTCAGGTGGAAATTTTCCCAATCCAAGGGGTGAGTAGTTCCAATCCTAGTGATTTGGAATTAGGAATTATCTCTCTTACTTCAGGACGGTTTATGACAGAGGTAGAACTTGTTCAAGGTTCTCCTGTTATTGTTGTCTCAGAAAGTTTTGCAGAATTTAATGATTTGCAAATCGGCTCAACTTTCACTCTCGAAGATAATGTTTACGATGATGTATTAATGTATGAGTCAGGAATCATGATGAATTTTATGTATTGGCATCTGGATGATTTTTTACTTGCACAGGAAGTAATTGAAGTCGAAGTGATTGGTATTTTTGAAGTGAATTACTCAAATCTCTATGTGGATCGGGATAATGTAGAGATGGTGGCTTGGTACTTAGCTGATCTTTACAATACCATCTATATGCCTTTCCAACTTCAAGAATCTATGGCACGAGAATTACTACCTTATACAATGGATCTCATTGCAAGGCGCTCTGACCTGTTCTATGATGGGGTGGGTACTCAAACTAATTTGACGGATGAATTACCATTGGTGTTAACAGCTACTTTTATTCTCTATGATGCTCGAGATCTGGCTATCTTTGCCGAAGCGGCAGCAGATATCCTTCCAGAAGGTTGGGGGATTTATGATTTTTCCAATGCCTTTGCACCTATGACTAGCTCTATGGACAACATGTTATGGCTAGCGAATCTTATCTTCTGGGGAGGAATGTTGGCGACAGTGGCTGTTCTGAGCTTATTAATTACCTTATTTTTACGAGATAGACGGGATGAGATAGGTATTTATCGTGCTTTAGGTGAGACTAAGCGAAAAATAACAGGACAAATTTTGATGGAGATATTGTTAATTTCAACTATCGGCATCGTTTTCGCTTTCTTTGCAGGAAATATCTTTGCCAATGAAATTTCACGGAGTATGTTAGAGCAAGATCTTTTTCAACAAGAAGAGGAGAGGGCTTTTACTTCACTAGGCATCGTTGACGCACAAACGTTTGGCATTAGACAGTTTGCACCAGGACCTATGTCAATTGAAGAGATGATCGATGCTTATGATACCTCAATGGATACCACGAGCATGGTAATTTTCTTTGGTGTACAAATTGTAGTTATCTCTCTTTCAACGGTGATCCCTATTATCTATGTGATAAAACTTGAACCAAAAAAGATTTTGATGAAAGGATCGATTGGATAGGTGTCAATAGTATAAAACCTAAACATACTAATCTTAGTATGTCTTTTTCTACACCTATTCCTCGAAAAAACGCCCGTAATTATAACGAAAACTGATAAAATGAAAGAAGTATAGGAATAAAGTCGAATAGAAAAAAGCTTTCTGGTCAGACCAGAAAGCATTGAATTAAGATGATCAGACGATTAGCCCAAACAAGCTATCTTGACAATATCCTTCTTCCTAATGTATAGATTGGAGTGGATGGAATGAACTTTTTCAAACGAGTATTAACCAGCATCATTCGAACACCAGTAAAGTCTGTTGTCCTATTCCTCTTAATTTTCATCCTAGGAACGGCTGTTTCTGGTGCGATTTCTGTAAGAAACGCCATTCATACTACGGATTTAAACTTGAGGCGTAATATGAGACCTGTCGTGACCATTTCTTTTGATTGGAATCGCTACTTCCAAATCGAGAGAGAGGAAGGAGAGTGGGTATCTTTTGAACCCTTATTACCGGAGATCATTCATGAAATCGGAAGTTTACCTTATATTGAGTATTTTAACTACCCACTGTGGCAGCAATTGGGAAGTTTTGAATTAGAGCTTTGGACACCGATTACCCGAGGGGGAATTGATCCTTTATTTGGAAGTGTAAGTCTAGATCTTGGACAGCTATTTGATGTTCAAGGTACTTCTCAACCAGAGTTTGTTGAACTGCAACAGGGCTTTGTAGAAATGGTTGATGGTCGTACTTTTACAGAAGATGAGTTAGCTAACGGATCTTCAGTTGTCGTTCTTTCTCGCTTGTTTGCCGAACAAAACGATTTAAGTGTAGGAGACGTTGTTGTCTTTGAAAATGCTGTTTTTGATATATACAGTGATCCAATCGAGCGATGGGTTTATAAACTTCATGAACTGGAGATCGTTGGTTTATTTGATCTTATCGCTATCAATGAAGTTGATTTTTATGATATGAATTTTGACTCTAGTATCTTTCGTTGGGATTTTTCAGAAGCTCGGGCGATTAACGTTCTCAATCAAATCTATCTTCCAAATGCCATGATACGAGAGATGGATCATTTTTCCAGTTATAACCAGGCTAGGTTAACAGAGTACCACGGGTGGGAAGTCGATTGGGATGTAGAGGGGACATCACTTCTGATTAATCCAGTTTTTGTTTTAAGCGACCCGTTGGATTTAGGAAGTTTTAGATCGGAAGCTCAACTTTTATTACCTGAGCTTTGGTTGCTAGAGGATGCTTCCAATCGATTTGATCCTATCTCTGGCACTATGACAATGATGCGTGACATGGCAGATGGTATTCTTTTGGCTGCTGTTGTTGCAGGTTTACTTGTTTTAGGATTGTTAATTACTTTGTTCTTACACGATCGTCGTCATGAAGTAGGGATTTATTTAGCTCTTGGTGAACGAAAGGGGCGAGTCGTTGGACAAATTTTAACGGAAGTTGTGATGATTAGTATCGTAGCTATAACGGCCTCTTTATTTGCTGGAACCATTTTGGCAGATCAATTGTCAAACGAATTGTTGCAAGGTGAAATGGCTTTAATTAGCACACCAAGAAGAGGTTTTTTAGGTGATCTTGAGACGAGCACCTTGGAGTGGATGGGCTTTCCACCACCGATGAGTGGAGAAGAAATGTTGGAGTTTTATGATGCATCACTTTCAGTATCCACTGTTGTGATATTCTATGTTGTTAGTTTAACCTTTGTGGCTTTGTCGACAGTGATTCCAATTATCTACTTAACACGTTTAAGCCCGAAGAAGGTTTTAATGTAGCAGTGGATGAAATAAATTATTTAAGGAAAAGAGTGAAAGGTGACTGTCTGTTATTGGTATTTTTGGAGTGGATTCATCTATTTTCTATGTAAATCGTTACAATGTCGAGAGTGTGGTAGTTGAATTAATTGGCCTCTAAAATCGGATTTATATATCATATCAGTTACAGTTAAATACAATTTATGAAGAGGTGAGAAAATGTTTTCATCTTTTTACTTCCTATTTAGAGATGTAGGAGAATACTTGAGAGAGAATCCACTGGTAGGTGTATTAGTGAGTTCAACAATGATGTGGGGATATGTTTGGGTCTTATATTTGGATGTCCGACGTTTGAAAAGAAGAAAGTGATTTAATTTGATGCAAATCAGGTTAAAATGGTCACTCACCCCTATTATCTATGTGATAAAACTCGAACCAAAAAAGATTTTGACGGAAGGTTCCATCGGTTAAGAGAGTCATTGTTAAAATGATTTTCCATGACATCTTGAGAATTTAAAACTTTTTTGTCCTACTTTTGTATTTGAAAGTAGCTGAAAAACAACTCTTTTTCGCTTACTTATTGTCAGTTTCTCCTTAGGCACGTCAATGTACCTGCGGTCGTTACTTCCGCAACTAAGCAAAAAATCCTTTGTTTTCCATGGGCTACTTTAGAACACAAATTAGTATATTAAGAAAAATTTAAGAATTTTTGCCAGATGGTGTTAAGGTTCTTATGATAAACTCCTTAAGCCAACTTAAATTTCAGCTACATTTCAGGTTTGACATTTATTATAGAATAAGGGAATGAAATGTGATCTCGTGACGATTATTAAATAGGTTGTCACTTAATAGTCACTTTCTTCCGATATACTAGTAAAGTATAAGAAAGTTGTCCAAATTATCATAAACCCCTTTCATTCGGCAGTTTTTATGATAAAATGTCAGTAACTAAATCTAATCGTCAGGATGTGATGGAAAATGAATTTTTTCAAACGAGCGTTAACCAGTATACAACGGAGACCAGGTAAAACGGTTATTTTACTTCTGCTTGTCTTTATACTAGGGACTGTTATTTCAGGGGCAATTGCTGTAGAAGGGGCAGTAAGTAACACAAACCGGAATTTGCGTCATAATTTGCGGCCCATCGTTACCTTTGAGGAGGATTGGCAAGCACGGGATGAGTACATTGAAGCAAATGGACTTGACTGGGATGATGTGCCTGAGGAGTTTTTGACACCGGCTATGGTGCGTGAAATCGGACGATTACCTTATGTGGAGCATTACGAATACTCCATTGGGACCGGTTTAGAAACCACCGAACTTACCGAGTATCACTTTGGAATGGAAGATATGGATTCGGGAATGTTTGTCCGTGATTCAGAGATGGCGTGGATCCCTATCAGGGGAACTTCAGAGTCAGAGTTATTGCAGGTGAGAGAAGGAATCTTTGAAATCGTTGATGGACGAACGTTCACTGATGCTGAAATTACAGCGGCAACGGATGTCCATCCTGTCATTGTTTCTAGTGGCTTTGCGCGTGTGAACGACTTATCGATTAACGATACCTTCACCGTACCAATAAGGGTCAACCTTCCTCATCCAGATGGTTCATGGGATGAGAATTGGGAAGCAAGCGATGAAAGCACCTTTGCTGAAGAAGTATTTGAATTTCAAATCATTGGATTAATTGATCCAGTAGAAGAGATTGATCCAAGCGACTGGGAAGCACGAGATCGCGTTGAAAATGGTCTGAGAACCATGCACATGCCAAATGTTACAGTAGAAGCCATTAGTAATTTTCAACTTGATGCCATGATCGAGATGTTTGAATATTTAGGTGACGAAGTGGATGAGTGGACGCAGGCATGGATTGAGCGGTTGAGAGAGCAAGATGAGTTACCAGTAACCAGCGTGATGGTGCTTAACGATGCACTTGACATTGATGCCTTCCGTGAAGAAGCGATGGAATTGCTTCCTGCATTTTGGCGTGTGTTGGATATGTCTAATGCCTTTAATGATATTTCTACTTCTATGGAGTCATTGCAAAACATTGCAACTTGGGTACTACGTGTCGCCATTGGTGCTACGTTGCTGATCTTAAGCCTACTTATCACGTTGTTCCTGCGCGATCGTCGCCATGAAATGGGCGTATACCTAGCTTTAGGGGAGAAGAAGGGTAGAATCGTTTCTCAAATTCTATTAGAAGTGACCATGACAGCGGTTATTGGAATTACATTGGCCGTATTTACAGGAAACATGATTTCTGGTGCGATGTCTCGTAACATGTTAAGAAATGAACTTGCTGCTCAGCAAGAAGATAATCATTTCCATATGGAGTGGAACGAGTTTAACAATCTAGGATTGAATCAAACCATGTCTCACGATGACATGCTAGAGGCTTTTGATACTTCCCCCACCCTTGGAACGATCGGATTATTCTATGTCGTTGGTTTAGGCGCTGTTATTTTCTCAACGATTGCGCCAGTCATGTACGTCGTAGCCCTTAATCCGAAAAAGGTTTTGATGTAACAGCCCATTAATTGAAATTGAGGAGGACGTTAGAAATGGCAATATTAGAAGTGAAAAACGTAGATTATTCGTACCAAGATGGGGAGCAGAAGCGTTACATTTTAAATGATATTAGTGGCGAGTTTGAACGTGGGAAATTCCATGTTATCTTAGGGGATTCTGGTTCAGGGAAAACGACCTTTTTGTCGTTAATTAGTGCCCTTGATAAGCCAGGAGAAGGTCAAATCTTGTTTGAAGGAAAAGACATCAAAGAAATCGGTGATGAAAGTTATCGCCGTAATCACATTGGCATGGTTTTCCAAGCGTATAATTTAATTCCCTTTATGACGGCAGTTGAAAACGTGCGTGTCGCCATGAGTATCACAGAAAATGAGATTCCTGAAGACGCCGATCAAGTAGCGTATAACCTGCTGGATCACATTGGAATCACCCGTGACAAGGCAGACCGTACGGTGAATAAGTTGTCAGGTGGAGAGCAACAACGTGTGGCGATTGCTCGTGCTTTATCAACCAACGTTGACTTGATCTTAGCTGATGAGCCAACGGGGAACTTGAACGACGAGATGGAAAAAGAGATTGTGGGGATTTTAAAACAACTGGCTCATGAACACGAGAAGTGTGTAATTGTGGTAACACACTCGAAGGACATTGCCGCACAAGCAGATGTGGTGTTCAACTTGAAAAAGGGACAGTTCATCGATGAGTAAAAAAGGCGATTTCTTAACCGGGTTTAGCGGGAACAGCGAACACGAACCTTTGACGACTCCATCTGAGCCAGTGGTGGAGGAGAAAGAAGAGACATCCAAAAAGGTTGCACCGATAGAAAATGTGAATGAAAACAAAAGGCTAGCGGACAAAATCGTGGCAGAAGCAGAGAAAAAAGAGGCCACTAAAAAGTCAGACACAGAAAAGGGTAAGGAAAAGAAGCCAGCAAAGGGTGAAGATAAGAAAAAGGACGCAGCAAAAGCTCCTGCTGGCGTAGCGACTCGCCCTAAGCAAAATGCCAATGCCATCATCAAAGCACCAGAGCATACCGTCAAAAAAGACGACACCTTCCATAAACGTAAAATGGTACGTTACGGCGTCATTGGTGGAAGTGTTCTTGTTGGAGCGTTATTAATTTTCTTCCTGTTTCGTATGTTTAACAGCGTTGAAATCCGCAATTTTGAGGGTGAGACTTTCGAAAGTGCGAATACGTGGGCTTTGGGAAATGGTGTTTCTCTTGAACGCGAGAGCGAATATAGTTTGGAGCACGCAGAAGGGATCGTCATCGGCCAAAGTCGAGAAGCTGGTCGCAGCATGTTGCGCACCTCTGTTTTGACCTTAACTGTAAGTCAAGGACCTGACATGAACGAAGTGGTTGAGCTACCTGATTTTGAAGAAATGACGGCGCAACAAATCCGGACGTGGCGGATTGATTACCAAATGCTTGCCATCAACGTCCGAGACGAGGCTAGCGAAGAAGTAGATCAGCACGCTGTGATTCGAGTTAATGTGCCAAACGATGTGGACGTTGAGAACTTCAGACGCTCTGATTCTTTGACCATTTACGTGTCATCGGGGCCAGAAACGGTGGAGCTGAATAATTTCAGAGGTCAACCGCGAGAGCAAGTGGAATCTTGGATGGCAGAGAACCCATTGGCACAAGTTGAATTCGAGTATGAAGCGAGTGAAACCGTAGCGGCTGGTACGGTGTTGCGTCAAAGTCATGCACCAAACTCGAATTTGCCAAGCGATGAAACCTTAACCATTACCTTATCAGGTGGACCAAGTGTCATCGTTCCGAATTTTAGTAACGGGATTTTTGCCGAGATCATGGAAGAATTACCAGTGGAAGGTGGGTTAAATGTGATCCATCGTGAAAGATTGAGTGCCACCGTGCCATATGGTCGTGTGATTTCTCAGTCGGTAGCAGCGGGAGAAGAGGTCTTTGGTGAAGAGGCAACGGTGATTGTTATCACTTCACTTGGACGCCCTTGGATTCGTGATTTGTTAGGCACGTCTGAAGGTGATTTGTCGCGATTCTTCTTTGATAACTTTGTTTCCAGGGGAGCCAACATCACCTTCACAGTAACCCCTGTGGATTCATACCAACCACGTGGGCAAGTGGTATCCCATTCTCATGAAGGTCAATTCTTAGGAATGACCGACACGGTGAATGTGCGTGTCAGTCGTGGAAATCTAACCCCACCTGAAGGAGATTTTGATTTTGATCCTGGGCCCGGTGACGATGAATAAATTTGAGTAAACGAAAAAGCTTCCTTGTGTGTCGTACAGGGAAGCTTTTTTGTATGATCTCATGTAAGTTTTATGCCTAAGTAACCTCAAAAGCAGACAAAAGGCATAAAAGTAGCCAGATTCAGCCTACAAAATATACCTAACCCCTATTATTTAAGGCTGTTAGGTATAAAATCAAACAATAGCCTCAACAAGGGAGGCCTTAATCTTCATGAAATCCTCTGGAATGCATGGCGGTCGCTAGCATTTCCGACCACCTAAAGCAGTTGACCAGCATAGAGAAGAGAACTTTTGGAGATAAAGGCCCAGTCCTAGTCCCTCGTACCGCAAAAGCAAGACGGGCGTCTTTATATTCCGATACCATTAAAGGAATCATGTTAACAGCTGCCATCATACCGTAGGCGAATTTGCGGGGTAGCTTACCATTTTTCTGCATGGCTTTGACTAAGTCAAAAGAGTCGGTGGTCAAACTAAGGAGTAGGCCAAACCCTGTAAAACTAAAGAACCGAGAAAGCATGTTGAGACCTGACTGAGCTGACGAGACGGTGACTGTACCAAATCTAGCCGTTTCGTCTCCCCAAACGAGACCACTCATAAAGATACTAAATCCAACCATCACCAAAGGAATGGAAATTTTCAGGGCACGCCACCACGTATCAGGTTTTGTCCCAAGGAGAAACAGAAGAACTGTGATGGCAAAAATCCACATGTTAATGGTAAAAGAATGGACGAAGGTGAGTCCTGTCGCTAGTCCCGCCACAACAACAACCTTATAAAAGGGGTTCACCCGATGTAGGAAATTACTCACTGTCAGCACCTACCTTTATCACTTGATGAGAGAAGTTTTCAGCAACGGTTAAGTTATGGGTGGCGAAGACGACAGTCAGCCCTGACCTCGCCTTTTCCAGCAACAGTTCCATCATGGCACAAATGTTCTCATAATCTTGCCCATAAGTAGGTTCATCTAATAATAAAATGTCTTGTGCTCCAGCAATCATCGTTAATACAGCTAATCGCCGTTGCTGACCTTGAGATAACATATAGGGGGCATACTTTTTATGATCGTCCAGTTTAAACATGGACAGTAGTTTCATGACTTTACCTTCCTGCCACTGAAGGGACTCTTTAGGATGCCAACGCTGCACACTAAATAACACCTCATCGAAGACCGTCAACGCTAAAAACTGATTGGCTGGATTTTGAAAGACGATCCCGACTTGTTCAAACATTTTTTTCTTATTGACCTTTTTAACTTCGATGCCGTTCAAGGTAAGAGAGCCTTCGTATTTATGTTGTTTGATTAAGGTTTTAAACCAGGTTGTCTTCCCCGATCCACTTGGCCCGACGATAGCGCTGATGCTTCCTTTTTCGATGGCAATGTCTGGGTAAGAAATGTCACGGATAACCAAGTCTTTTCCTTCGATAAGAACCTCTTCTGGTTCATGGAGGTCAGCTTTCAAGTCAAATGGCATTGCGTTTGACCCATCAAGACTGATGACGTTATCGTAAACACCTTTCCACAACTGAATGTTATGGTCGATGGCAAGAACCGTCACATCTAGGTTGCATAAGACATTGATAATGTCTTTAGCAGAAACAGGATCAATGTTAGCAAAAGCTTCGTCTAAAATGATGTATTGGGACTTCAATGCGACAATGCAAGCCAGGGCGCATTTTTGCTTCTCGCCACCAGATAGGGTATTGAAGGACTGGTTACGCAATTGGTCGATGCCCAAAGTGGCGATGGCAGCATCGATTTGTAGCTGCCGATCGGCTTCAGGAATACCAATGTTTTCTAGGCAGAACGCCAACTCCTGCTCTACATTGTTCATACAAAATTGAAGATCTGGGTTTTGAAACATCATGGTCACGTATTTGACCCGCTTATCGGGGGTTAACTCAGAGAGGGGTTGGCCGTCAACGATGATGGAACCTTCTACGAGTACACCAGCATTTTCTGGGTAGAGGCCTGCTAAAACGTAAGCCAGCGTTGATTTTCCCGAGCCACTGCGGCCTGTTAGTAGAGTGATTTCGTTTTTTGGGACATGAAAGTCTAGGCTTTCAAAGACGTGCCTCGTTCCTTTTTCGAAGTATTTAAAGGTGAGGTTATTCGCCTGTAAACTCATTTGCTCCAACTCCAAGCGGATAAGATTTCAACACCCCAGCTTTTGCTAGACGGTCAGCTAACCATTTAGCAAGGAAGCCACTGATAATAAGGGCGCTCACCCATCTAATGGTAAAGCGTAAGGCAACGATCTGGAAAGGCAGTTCGTGCCAGCTTCCACGTTGCCAAGCGAGCAAGAAACTAGTAACGGTAGCTCCCGTAGCAGAAATCAATACACTTGCGAGATTCCATTTCTTGTAGCCAAATAAAGCAAACCCCATCTCGGCACCAAAGCCTTGAACGAGGCCCGACAACCAAACCGTCGCTGCAGCAGGGCTACCAAGTAAAATTTGGATGAAACCAGTTAACAGCCCAACCATCGTTGCCACACCAGGTTTTTGCATGATGTATCCCGCAAAAGTGGATGAGAAGAAGAAGATCCCGAATACAATTTCAAACTGCAGCCCACCAAGACCGATGGAGGCAAGGAGAAGAGCGAAAGGACCTCTGGCAAAAGATGCTGCTACGTGGCTGATGGCAGCAAATAGAGCACCGATAATGCTGACAAGGATAATGTCTTTTAACCTCCATTCCATACGCGCGGCACGTTTTGAAAAAACAATTAATCCAATGAAGATAAGTCCAATGGCCCCAGATGTTACGATTTGATAATCCATCATAAAAACTCCTTTTGATTTTTGATTGAAATTGTTGAGAAACAACGTTTAATACATTGGTTTAACCTAAAATTATCATCAATTTGCCAAAATCGACGTTTCGTTGATAATGCCGATTTATTTATCTCAAACTCGGCGAATTCACCGATAAGGTGATCTGATAAACAAAATGATCCAGATGCTCGTCTGAATAAGCCATGATGTCATGGAAATAGTCAAATAGCTCATTCACATCACCGTAAAGCTGGGTAGCATAATGAGAGGGGCGGTCATAAATTCCTTTATCAATGGCTAAGTTAACGATATGAGCAATGTGAGCCATATAGTCCCCTTCACCCATAGGGTAGAAAGAGAATTTTACATGCACAGGGAACTTTTTCGACGCAGAGACAACCTTTGTCGGAGCCAGTTTCATGGGAATGTCTTCTTCCACATCACCGGGACATCCTTTTGAAAGGGTTGCTTCCAAGGTGATATGTGTCTCTCCATCGTTTACCTCTACAAAAAGATCCTTGACTGTATTGATGACATTGGTTTGATGCCCCCGATAAGTGGTCGATAATAGATCCGTCGCGCTCCAGACGTGAGAAGTGTCTACACGCCCCAAGGCGCCAAGAATTTTATCTACGTACTGATCGGACATGACGGCCAAAGAAAAACGGCAACCCGCTATTTCTTTATCGCTTCCACAGCTGGACCAAGGGTATGGTTTATTTTGTTCCATGAAAAAACACCTTCCTTCAAATCATTAAAATCCTGAAAAAGGTGCGCTAATATATATCGATTTTAGTTTTCGGTATAAATCGCTTCCTACGCTAGTACAAACTAGATCAGGTTCGTTGGATTGGGACAAAGTCCCTCTCAGCCCAAATGGGCACTCCAGGATTTTATGGTTTTATTTTAACAGTGTGTGTGTGAATTTGCAACCTTTTTTGTTTATGACCACCCTTAATCAAATTGATGTTCTTCGTTATCAATGGTCCGTTTAACGTACTCGCGAAGGGGTAAAAATTCGGGATTATGGTCGAATTCGTCGCTAGCAACTAAATCGTAGGCATCTTGACGCGCCACCTCTAAAATGGTGTAGTCTTCAATGAGGTTCGCCATTTTAAAGGTAGGAATTCCCGATTGTTTGGCACCGAAAAAGTCACCAGGACCGCGCATTTTAAGGTCGGCCTCAGCGATTTCAAAGCCGTCGGTGTGATTAGCGATTACGGTGAGACGCTCTTTTGCTTCCGGATTTTGGGCGTTAGAAAGTAAGAGGCAATAAGCGTTTTCACTTCCTCGGCCTACACGTCCGCGAAGTTGATGAAGCTGAGACAAGCCAAAACGGTTGGCATCGTAAATCAGGATGAGATTGGCATTAGGCACATTGACTCCTACCTCGATCACGGTAGTTGAAATAAGGACTTGAATCTTGTTTTTGACAAAGTCATTCATCATTGCCTCTTTTTCGTCCTTTTCGAGACGACCGTGCATGAGTCCGACTTCTACCACGCCTTTAAAGGTCGCCTTCCACTCTTCGTAAACACGACTGGCATGGCGAACGTCTTCCATGGCTTCAGACTCCTCGATCAGGGGGGTCACAATGTAAACTTGCTGCCCTTTATCAAGGATGGTTTCCTTAATAAAGGTTTGTGCATCGGCAAGTTTGCTGTCACTGATCACGAAGGTTTGGATCTGCTTTCGGCCAGCAGGAAGTTCTTTAATGACGGAGACGTCCATGTCGCCGAAAGCAGAAATCGCTAAGGTGCGGGGGATCGGTGTGGCACTCATCATCAAAATGTCAATGGCTTCCCCTTTCTGGCGAAGTTTTTTTCGTTGCCCGACACCAAAGCGATGTTGCTCGTCAACGACGGCAACACCAAGCCGCTTAAAAACGATGTCGTCTTGGATCAAAGAGTGGGTTCCAATCAAAAGGTCGATCTCACCATTTGCCAATGCTTCTAGGATGTCACTTCGTTTTTTACCTTTAATGTTAGAACTTAAAAATTCAATCTTGATCGTTGGTATTTCGATGAACATGCCGGTTAAGGATTCTAAATGTTGACGTGCTAAAATTTCCGTTGGCGCCATGATGGCCCCTTGATGACCAGCCGTTATCACAGCAAGTAATGTGATGGCAGCTACTACGGTCTTCCCACTGCCAACGTCCCCTTGTAAGAGGCGATTCATTCGCCCATCGCTTTCTAGATCCCGGGTGATTTCCACCAGGACGCGCTTTTGTTCACTGGTCAACTGAAAAGGGAGATGATCCATAAAGGTAGTGATGACTTCCTCGTTGACCTTTTTCGCGAAGCCAGACGTATCGTATTTTATTTTCTTTTTCAAAACTTGGAGTTTTAATTGAAATTTCAATAATTCTTCGTACTTGATTCGGCGTGTAGCTTGCTTTAATTCTTCATTATTTCCAGGGAAATGAGCAAATTTGACAGCATTTGCTGCGCTAATTAATTTATATTTCTCCATCAAAGAAAGGGGAAGATCGTCGTTGATTTGATGACCGTATTGATTAAGAGCAGTTTGGATTACTTTTTGAATGGTTTTACTCGTGAGGTCACTAGACTGTGGATAGCTGGTCATAATGCTGTCGGTATTGTGAATTCCAAATTTGATGGTCGAGGCCGTTATGGTTTTACGATTTGAGTCCCATTTTCCAGTGACCGTTACGTCCCCATCAACAACGACTCGATTCTTTAAAAAGGCACGATTAAAAATCACCACCTTGACGACTTGATCGGCAAGGGCAATGGAGAAGATCATTTTTGATTGCTTTTTACCATAAAAGCTGTTAACTGCCGACGTGACAACCTTACCAATCACGGTAATCTTTTCTTCGTGTTTGGCCCGATTGATGTCAATGACTTGATACGTTTCATGTCGTCTTGGAAAGTATTCCAATAAATCGGATACAGTAAAAACCCCCACCGTTTTTAATTTTTCCAGAAGAGCAGGGCCGACCCCTTTAACTTGTTCCACCGATGTGTCATGTAATGCCATCAAAATCACCTTGTTTGATTTGTTGTTTTGTGTCTAAAAGTATACCATAAAAGGGGAGAAATTAACTAGTCTACTTTTGCACACTTTTTCAACATTTCTTCACCAAAGATAGCGTTTTACACCCTGTGGCGCAATTGGCTTAGCGTTTTCTAGGCGAAAAGATCACTTTTCTCTTGCCAGAGGGGTGAACATCCGCTATAATAGTCGAGATAACTAACATTTTAGTGTTTGCTCCAACAATTGTGCTCAATTGGACGTTGTAAATGCTAAATTGTTTTTTTAAAAGGTCATCGTGGACATGTATCAAAGTGATGATCTATATAAATAATAAAGGGATAAGCTCCTGAAGGGAATGACAAATATGCTTAAGTATATTTTAAGACGATTGTTACTGCTCATACCAGTTATGCTCGGTGTATCATTTATTATTTTCTCGATGATGCATTTTACGCCTGGTTGTCCAGCACGTATACAATTAGGAGAACAGGCAGAGCCGGCGGCCATTGAGGCACTGCGTGAAGAAATGGGGCTAAACGATCCATTTATTGTGCAATACGGTCGTTGGTTGTATGAATTAGTGGTGAATCAGGATCTTGGAACGTCGGTTAGAACCCGTCGAAACGTAGCAGATGAGATTACGGCACGTTTTCCAGCCACTTTGCAATTAGCTTCAGCGGGGGTTTTGGTGGCAGTGGCCGTTGGGATACCGATTGGGATTATATCCGCCACCAAACAGTATTCCATCTTTGACAACGTCTCGATGTTTTTTGCCTTACTTGGTGTTTCCATGCCTAACTTTTGGCAGGGGATGCTACTCATTCTTGTTTTTGCCGTTGGTTTGGATTGGTTCCCTACAGGCGGACTGAATGATGGCCTTAGCTCTCTCGTCCTACCTGCGATTACATTGGGAACAGGAGGAGCAGCCATGGTTGCTCGTATGACGCGCTCGAGTATGTTAGAGGTGATTCGTCAAGATTACATTAAAACAGCTCGTGCAAAAGGTCAGACCGAATCAGTTATTACGATGCGTCATGCCCTTAAAAATGCTTTGATTCCAATCGTTACCGTGGTTGGGCTTCAATTTGGTGCTCTACTTGGTGGAGCCGTATTAACTGAGTCAATTTTCAACATTCCCGGAGTTGGTCGTTTAATGGTTGATTCCATTAGTGCCCGTGATTTTGCGGTTGTACAAGGTGGTGTATTGTTCATTGCTTTAATGTTCAGTATCGTAAACCTTGCCGTGGACATTCTTTACGCATTTGTAGATCCACGTATTAAATCACAGTATAAATAAAGCCGACAACGTAGGGAAAGGAGAAATTAATTATGTCTAATGAACAGAAAGTGACGACGGTTAAGAAACGGAGTCAATGGGCCATGGTTTGGGCTCGTTTGAGAAGAAATAAAATGGCCATGGCAGGGCTTGTCATCCTAGGTTTGCTAGTAGTTGTAGCTATTTTAGCACCTGTTATTGCGCCATATACTTACGATTATCAACAATTAGGAAACAGATTACAAGGACCAAGTGCTGCTCACTGGTTTGGGACTGATAGCTTAGGACGGGATATTTTTAGTCGGATTGTTTATGGTTCACGTGTTTCCCTTCAAATTGGGTTGATTTCCATTGGTATTGCTACTTTTATTGGTGGATTGTTGGGAGCCATCGCTGGTTATTATGGTGGACATCTGGATACAGCGATCATGCGTGTCATGGACGTCCTATTAGCAATTCCTGGTATCTTACTAGCTATTTCCATCGTAGCGGCATTAAATCCAAGTTTAACTAACTTGATGATTGCCGTTGGTATTAGTGCCATTCCGATTGAAGCACGTGTTATTAGATCTTCGGTTATGATGGTGCGTGATCAGGAATTTGTTGAGGCCGCTAAGGCCGTTGGAACAAGTGACCTGAGAATTATTTTTAAGCACATTTTACCGAATGCGATGGCACAAATTATCGTTCAGGCCACACTCGGTGTAGCAGGTGCCATTTTAGCTGCTGCAGGGTTGAGCTTTATTGGATTAGGGATTCAACCACCATCACCGGAATGGGGAGCCATGTTATCAGAGGGACGCCAACATATGCGTGACCACTGGCACATTACCACCTTCCCAGGTCTTGCCATTATGATTACCATTTTTGCCCTGAACTTACTTGGAGATGGTTTACGTGATGCTCTTGACCCGAAACTTAAAAACTAGGAGTGTGAAGACTGATGAGTGTAAAAGAATTAGAAATTAAAGACTTATCAATTGAGTACACCTCAGATGACGGTGTTGTTTATGCTGTTAATGAAATGAACCTAGAGATCGAAAAAGGTGAGACCCTTGGTCTAGTAGGTGAAACCGGTGCAGGAAAAACAACAACGGCATTAGGAATTATGAACTTAATTGAAACACCTCCTGGAAAAATCACAAAAGGTGAAATTTTATTTGAAGGTGAAAACTTACTAACTAAAAAGCCAGCAGAATTACGTAAAATTCGTGGGAATAAGATTTCGATGATTTTCCAAGATCCAATGACGGCATTAAATCCGGTTTTAACCGTTGGAGAGCAAATCATGGAAGTAGTTAGGCTCCACCGTAAAATGAGCAAAGCAGAAGCGATGAAGCATACGCAAGACATGTTAGAGCTCGTTGGAATTCCAGGTGCTCGTCACGGAGACTACCCTCACCAATTTAGTGGTGGGATGAAGCAACGTGTTGTTATTGCCATCGCCCTTGCTTGTGAGCCTGCCTTGTTAATTGCAGATGAGCCAACAACGGCATTGGATGTAACCATCCAGGCACAAATCTTGGATTTGATGAAGAACTTAAAAGAAGAACTAGAAACTGCTATGTTAATGATTACCCATGACTTGGGAATCGTTGCTGAAGTATGTGACAAAGTTGCTATTATGTATGCGGGGAACGTTGTAGAGTACACAACAACAGAAAACTTGTTTACTGAACCACTACATCCTTATACCAACGGATTATTTGGCTCGATTCCATCGGTGGACTCAGATGAGCCACGTCTAAAGCCAATTGAAGGCTTAATGCCAGATCCAACCGATCTTCCTTCTGGGTGCCCGTTCCATCCAAGATGCCCAAAGGCAACGGAGAAATGTTCACAAGTTGTACCACAAAATACCGAAGCTAGACCTGGACACTTTGTTAAGTGTTTAGAGTACGAAGCTGGCGGATTAAACTAGAAATTAATGGAGGATACTAATATGGCTGAAAAAATGCTTGAAGTTAAAAATTTAAAAAAGTACTTCAAAACAAGTAAAGGCTTACTTCACGCGGTTGATGACATTAGTTTTCACATTAATAAAGGTGAAACGCTAGGTTTAGTAGGCGAATCAGGTTGTGGAAAATCAACTACAGGTCGACTATTAATCAGACTACTTGAATCAACAGAAGGGGAAATCATCTACAACGGTAGAGACATCAATAAAATAAGTAAGAAAGAGATGCGTGAATTACGTAAGGAAATGCAAATCGTCTTCCAGGATCCTTACGCCTCGCTTAATCCACGTTTAACGGTTTCTGAAATTATTGCAGAGCCCTTAATTGTAAACAAGGTTTATCCAACAAAAGAGAAGAGGGATAAGCGAGTGGGGGATTTAATGGAGACGGTTGGGCTTGCACCAAGACTTGCTAATGCTTATCCACATGAGCTTGATGGTGGACGTCGTCAGCGGATCGGGATTGCCCGTGCTTTAGCTTTGAAGCCAAAGTTTATTGTACAGGATGAGCCGGTTTCGGCATTAGATGTATCGATTCAAGCCCAAATCTTGAACTTAATGGCCGATTTGCAAGAGAAGTTTAGTTTGACTTACCTCTTTATTTCTCACGATTTGAGTGTTGTAAAGCACGTGAGTGATCGAATTGCTGTCATGTACTTAGGGAAAATCGTAGAGTTAACGGACTATAAGACCATCTTTAATAATCCATTGCATCCTTATAGCCAGGCGTTACTATCTGCCATCCCGCTACCATCCCTTGAACAAAAGAAAGAGCGTATTTTACTTGAAGGCGATGTACCGAGCCCGGTTAACCCACCACCTGGTTGCCGATTTGCTGGACGTTGTCGTCATAAAACAGATAAGTGTGTGGCAGAAGAGCCAGTTCTGCAAGAAATGGGCGATGGTCATTTAGTCGCTTGCCATTATGCAGGACAATTTACAATCAACTAATAAGAAAAGAAGAGGGTCATCGCTTAAGGCGGTGGCTTTTTTTGTCGCCTATAGCTGTGCTAAGTACGAAGCCGATGCTTGACATTTCAAATGTTGGAGAAAGATGGCTTTCGTATAATTAAAAATTAATTTGGAAAAGCTATTGACATTCCACATAAAGAAGTTTATACTAATATCAGTAATCGTTACTAATAAAAATTTTAGGAGGCAACAATATGTCATTAGTAGGAAAAACATTAGAAACATTTGTAACAGACGCATTTAAAGATGGGGAGTTTGTAACCGTAAACTCTGCAGATTGGGCAGGAAAGTGGAACGTGGTTGTTTTCTACCCAGCAGACTTCACATTTGTATGTCCAACAGAATTAAGTGACTTGCAAGATCAGTACGCTGAGCTTCAAAAATTAGGTGTAGATGTTTATTCATGTTCAACGGACACACACTTTACTCATGCTGCATGGCACCAACATAGCGATGCCATTAGCACAGTGAAGTACACCATGTTAGGTGACCCATCACAGAAGATTGCAAAAATCTTCGATGTGTTAGATGAAGAAACGGGTCTAGCAGATCGCGGTTCATTCATCATCGATCCAGACGGTGTGGTTCAAGCCGTTGAAATTACCGCCGGGGGTATTGGACGTGACGCTAGCCAATTAGTTGATAAAATTAAAATGGCACAGTACGTTCGTAACAATCCAGGAGAAGTATGTCCTGCAAAATGGAAAGAAGGCGCTGAAACATTAAAGCCAAGCTTAGATTTAGTAGGTAAAATTTAATTAAAACGATCATAATAGTAATTGGCAGGGTTCCCTGCCTTTTTTAAAACCAAAATAATGTAAGGAGGGGTCGTTATGTTAGAAAAAGACATCAAAGATCAATTAGCACAGTATTTAGAAATGTTAGAGAGTGACATTGTATTAGGAATTAATGCGGACGAGAGCGAAAACGGTAAAAAGGTGCGCGCATTGGTAGATGAGATTGCTGGAATGTCAGATAGGATCTCCATTCAGGAACAACCAGATATTAAAGGGCCTGGTTTTACCGTTGTGAAGCCAAGTGAGGTAGAAGGGATTGCATTTGCGGGCCTTCCACTTGGGCATGAATTTACTTCGCTTGTTATGGCACTTCTTCAAGTAAGTGGTCGTCCCCCAAAAATAGAAGATAAATTAGTCAAGCGCATTGAAGGCATTGATCAAAAGTTACACTTTGAATCCTACGTTAGCTTATCCTGTCACAACTGTCCGGATGTGGTACAGGCTCTAAATATCATGAGTGTGTTAAATAAAAACATTTCTCATACCATGGTTGAAGGTGGCATGTTCCAAGACGAAGTGGAATCAAGAGGCGTGATGGCAGTTCCAACGGTCTTCTTAAACAACGAAGAGTTTGGTAGTGGACGGATGACCTTAGACGATGTATTAAACAAAGTAGTAGGCGAAGCAGATGCTTCTGAATTTGAAGGAAAAGATCCTTATGACGTCTTAGTTGTTGGTGGTGGGCCGGCGGGTGCATCTGCCGCGATTTATGCGGCTAGAAAGGGAATTCGTACCGGACTTGTTGCTGAACGTTTTGGTGGTCAACCACTGGATACGTTAAGCATTGAAAACATCATTGGAACCCCTTATACAGAAGGACCAAAGTTTGTAGCTCAACTGGAAGAGCACGTGAACGAATACGACGTCGATGTGATGAAGTCCATTCGCGCAGCGAAGTTAGAGAAAAAAGACATGGTAGAGATTACCTTATCTAATGGTGCTGTGTTGAAGTCAAAGACGGTTGTTCTTTCAACGGGCGCCCGCTGGCGTGACGTAGGTGTCCCTGGTGAGAAAGAGTTTAAGAACAAAGGAATTGCCTATTGTCCACATTGCGATGGTCCACTCTTTAAAGGGAAGAAGGTTGCCGTTATTGGGGGTGGAAACTCTGGGATTGAAGCAGCCATTGACTTGGCTGGGGTTGTAGAGCACGTCACCGTATTGGAATTTTTACCTGAATTGAAAGCGGATAAAGTGCTACAAGAAAAGCTGTTTTCATTACCAAACGTTGAGGTGTTGACCAACGTTCAAACGAAAGAGATCAAAGGAAGCGAGAAAGTCGAAAGTCTTGAATACATGCATCGTGATACCGAAGAATTAGGAAGCATTGACGTAGCAGGTGTCTTTATCCTGATTGGACTCATGCCAAATACCGAATGGCTAAAAGGATCAGTAGAGATGGATCAGCGTGGTCAAATCATTGTTGATGGGCATGGCGCAACCAATGTAGCAGGTGTCTTTGCTGCTGGTGACTGTACCGATAGTATTTATAAGCAAATCATTATTTCCATGGGAAGTGGTGCAACAGCAGCTCTGGGTGCTTTTGATCATTTGATTAGAAATTAAATTGGTGTTACATAATAATTTAGGATGTCAGTAATCAGGCATCAAGAGATGAAGGAGGAATTTATATGACAAACGTAAACGATGTATTAAACAAACAAGTAGCAAACTGGAGTGTATTATTTGTTAAGCTTCACAATTTCCATTGGTTCGTAAAAGGGGAGCAATTCTATGCCTTACACAACCATTTTGAAGGATTGTATAACGAGGCTGCAAGTCAAATCGATGAGTTGGCAGAACGTGTCTTGATTATTGGTGGTGAACCGGTTGCGACCATGAAAAAAATGTTAGAGTTATCTTCTATCCAAGAAGCAACGGGTAAAGAAGATGCAAAAGAGATGTTAAAGACAGTCAAAAAAGACTTCGAATTAATGATTGAAGAGTTAAAATCTGGGTTCGAAGTAGCATCTACCGCAGGCGATGAAGTGACGGCAGGAATGTTAGTAGACCTTCAAGCTGGATTAGAAAAGCATGTTTGGATGTTAAGCGCTACACTAGATTAGAGAACCTCACTGGACTCTTTCGTCTTGATGTTATATAATAATTAGAGAAGAGGTGAGAGCATGAAATATTCTAAACAAAGGGAATTAATTTACCATTGCGTTAAAGAAAATCCCCTTCACTTAACGGCTGATGCCATTTATGCACGGTTGAGAAAAGACCATCCTAATTTAAGCTTAGGTACGGTTTATCGTAATTTATCTCAACTCGTTGAGCATCATATGATTCGAAAAATCAGTACACCTGGAGAACCGGATCGATTTGATGGAACGCTAGAAAATCACTACCACTTTCACTGTACAGAATGTGGCAAAGTTCAGGATTTATTTATTGATGAACTTGATGCTATTGGAGGGATTGTAGAAAATCAAGCGAAGGTGAGTATTCAATTAGTAGAAATGTCTTTTAAAGGAATCTGTAGTGATTGTAGCAACATAGAAGTTTCATAAGGATAAGGGATTGTCAACTCGTGAATGACAAGGGGTAAAGAGTCCTATAATAAAGGGAAGGAGGAATGGCGATTATGACATATGTATGTGATGTATGCGGCTGGGAATACAACGAAGTAGAAGGGGCTCCAGAACTTGACATAGCACCAGGTACAGTATGGGCAGATGTTCCAGAGGATTTTGTTTGTCCGCCTTGTGGTGTAGGAAAAGACCAATTTTCAAAATCTGAATAAGTAACATTAAATAACAAGAGGAGAGGTTATTTATGAAAGGGAATCAGAAATTCTTTAAATGCGAGAAGTGTGGAAATTTCCTGACACTGATCGAAAGTAAAGGTGGACCATTAACGTGTTGTGGTGTACCTTTGAAAGAGCTCGTAGCTAATACAGAGGAAGCAAGTGTTGAAAAGCATTTACCAGATGTAAAGATAACGGCGAATGGCATTGACGTTGCGGTTGGTAGTGTGCTACATCCAATGACAGAGGAGCATCACATCCAGTTCATTTATGTCGAAACGGATAAAGGTGGTCAATTCAAGCATTTAGGCCTTGATGAGGAACCAGTTAAAAGCTTTACATTTACTAATGAAAAGCCAGTTGCTGTTTACGAGTACTGTAATTTGCATGGGCTTTGGAAGACCGAATTATAAGAACTTTTGGAAAGGTAGCATTTGATGGTGCTATCTTTTCTTATGCCCTTAAACCTGTATCGAACAAGATTATTGATACTCATTTTTAATTAGATTTTTTTGCAAATAAGGTTGACAATTCAATGATTTAGGTATATAATAAACTAAAGTTTAGGTATGCCTAAAACGGATGGTGATGAAATGACTTCTAACAAAGAAGAATATTTGAAAACAATTTACGAAAATGGTGGTATCAATCAACCGGTTTCTAATAAGACCATTTCTGATGCCTTAGGTGTAGCTCCTTCTTCAGTGACCGAAATGCTAATCAAGTTAAAAAAGGAAGGGCTGATCACATCTCAACCATATAAAGGCTCCATGTTAACAGACACAGGTGTGGAAGTCTGTCTGAACGTGATTAGAAGTTGTGGACTATGGGAAGTTTTCTTAGTCCAACATCTCGGTTATTCATGGCGTGAAGCTTACGAAGACGCGCATTTGCTTGAGCACGTGACGACAACTAGGCTAATGGACCGGCTGGATACTTTTCTTGGACATCCTACAACCTGTCCCCATGGATCATTAATTCCTCAAAAAGATAAGATGAATCAGCCAATGACGCTGATTCGCCTGTCCGATCTTGGAGTCGGTGATAAAGGGATCATCCGACGGGTTGCCGAGGATAGGGAATTGCTTGATTATTTAGAACGAATTGGCCTTCACCTAGACCAAGACATCGCGGTGGTTGAAGGTTCTGATTACGAAGGTTCTATCCTGTTCTTACAAGCAGGGCAGCGTAGAAACATTAGTTTTAAGGCGGCTCAGAGTGTCTACGTTGAAGTATTGAGTGAGGAGGCGAATAAATCATGAGTGAAGAAAGGGATCTAGAAAAGATTGTTGTGAAGGATTTATCTGCCCATTATGTGGGAGCAGCTGTTTTAGATCGTGTCAACTTTCAAGTACCAAAAGGAAAGATTGTTGGGATCATTGGACCGAATGGTGCCGGGAAGTCGACGCTAATTAAAGCCATGCTGGGATTGATCAAGTCTAGCGGTGACATTTTAATTGGTGGTAAGCCTATAAAAGAGCTGACGAAACATTTAACCTATATGAAGCAAGAACGTGACTACGACCTAACCTTTCCTATTTTAGTGAAAGATGTGGTGATGTTGGGACTTTATCCAAGCATCGGCTTTCTGAGACGTCCAAAAAAAGAACATCAAAGACGTGTCATGGATGCCTTGGAACGCGTGGAGATGACCTATTTTGCTAATCGACAGATTTCAGAACTGTCCGGTGGTCAATGGCAACGTGTTTTAATGGCCCGGATTTTAGTTCAGGACGCAGACATCCTATTTTTAGATGAGCCATTTGCTGGTGTCGACCGAGATTCAGAAGCGAAGATTGTTCAGCTTTTGCGCGAGTTACGCGACGCGGGAAAGTCGATCCTAATGATTTATCATCACTTAGATTATGTGAAGGAATACTTCGATGAAGTGGTTTTACTTAACAAATCGGTGGTTGCTTACGGAGAGGTTGAGAAAGTCTTTACCGATGAGAATTTACGTCTGACCTACATGAGGGGAGATACAAGATGATACATGAATTTATTGAAGCAGTTGCAAGTCATGCTTTTTTGCAACGTGCCTTAATCACAGCGACGCTCATTGGTATTAGTGCAGGTGTGATTGGCTCCTTTGTTATTCTGCGTGGCCTTTCTCTCATGGGGGATGCGATTGGTCATGCGGTACTTCCTGGTGTCGCCATTAGTTTCTTAATGGGTGTTAACCCCGTGATTGGGGCGGTTACTTTCGGGCTGTTGGCTAGTTTGTTTATCGGTTTTATTAGCGATAAGTCGGCACTCAAGAAGGATACGGTGATGGGAGTTGTGTTCACCTCGTTTTTTGCACTGGGGATTGTGCTCGTTTCTCAAATCAGGGCTCGCGTTAACATTAATAGCATTTTATTTGGGAATATGCTCACGGTAAGTGAGGAACGGATGTATACCATGGGTGTGGTTACTGTAATCTTAATCGTGTTGGTTATGTTATTTTATAAGGAGTTGTTGTTGACTTCTTTTGATGAAACGATGGCCCGGATTTATGGGTTAAAAACAAAGCTAGTTCATTATTTGTTTTTATTTGTTTTGACACTGGTGATCGTTTTGTCTTTGCAGATAACAGGTGCCATCTTAATTGTTGCCATGGTGATTACACCAGCAGCAACCGCTTTTTTACTCACGCGTCGTATGCAGTGGATGATTGTGATTTCAGCCTTCATTGGCTTCATAAGTGCGATCCTAGGTATCTTTGTTAGTTTTACCTTTGATATTTCATCGGGATCATCCATTGTGATGGTTGCAGCTTGTTTATTCATTCTAGCCTTTCTATTTGCTCCTAAAAAGGGCGTTGTGAGCGGGATGATAGGCAACAAGTTTAATCGCATTTAGTTTAAAATTAGAAGAAAGAGGGTAGTTGACAATGAAAAAGAATTTAATTGGTTTGGGGATGGCATGGTTTTTATTGTTGGCATTAGTCGCTTGTGGAAGCGATGAGTCAAATGGGGTTGAAGGCGATCGGGTTGACGTTTTAGTGACCTTTTCGATCCTTGCTGATATGGTAGAAAATGTAGGGGGAGACTTAGTTAATGTCACAACGATTGTTCCAATTGGAGAAGACCCACATGAGCACGAAGTGACACCTGGCGATGTGATTAATGCCACGTCGGCGGACATTATTTTTTATAACGGTTTATACTTAGAAATTGAATACGATTGGTTTGAAGGGTTAATGGAGACGGCTGAGCGTGTCCCGAATGTCGATTTCTTTGCTGTAACCGATGGCATTCCGTACTTGAACTTACGAACGATCGGCATGGAAGACTATTACGATCCTCATGCTTGGATGGACCCGATTTTGGGAATGGAATATGTGAGTAACATCGCCAGGCTTTTATCTGAGGCCTTTCCGGAGCACGAAGACTACTTTTTAGCCAATGCTGAAGCGTTCAACGCTGAGATCTATGGTGTTTATAACGAATGGTCGGGACGTTTTGCTGACATCCCTACTGAACGTAACTTGGTCGTAACAGCCGAAGGGGCCTTCCAGTATTTTGGTCTTCGCTTTGATGTAGGCAACGACTTCATTTGGGAGATTAACTCTGAAGATGAGGGAACGCCGGAACAGTTCATTCGCATCGTAGACGTTGTTAACGAATCAAACATTGCCTATCTATTTGTAGAGAGTAGCCTTGATCCAGATTACATGGAGCAAGTATCGGCAGAAACAGGTGTCCCTATTTTTGGAGACTATTTGTTTACGGATTCTCTATCTGATGCACAGGGGTCAGCAAGTACATATCTTGACTTTTTACGTCATAATTTAGAAACCATTTATACCGCTTTAACGGCAGAGTAATAGAAGGATATATTATATTTAGTAGAGCTACGCGAATGTGTAGCTTTTTTTGTTGGGATGACTACTGGTAATGGAGGCCTTGAATAAGATCGCTGAATGTAAACTCTTTGAGAGAGTTTTTCCTGAAATGACTTAAAATAGACCATTTAGGAAAAAACAGGGTATCCTACTTAAATCGGACGAAAAATATCCGAATTTCTTGATTTAGGCGATATCCGGATCCTGGTTGGCTTGAATCGAGTTTTTTCTTACCGGTGAATATCGGGATTTCAGAAAAATAGGGATTTTCTGATACTAATTGGCCTGAATTTTAACGTCTACCCTTCGATTTGGGAGAAAAATGATCCGGAAACCTTAATTTCATCCAAATCGGGATCCCAAAAGGATGTTTTCGAGTAATTCGGGAGCAAAAAATATCCGGATTTCTTGATTTAGACAACATCCTGATACTGACTGGCCTAAATCGAGGCTCGCGAGCTGTATTTGAGTAGATAAAGCACCATCTCAATAAAAGAATTCATAAATTAAAGAGACAACAAATCAAATTAAAATTTGGAGTCGTAGGTTTCATTTTCTTTTCATTCCGATCATATATTGAAAGATGAATCGTGGTTAAAAGTAGGTAGGTGCGGAAATGAAAAGACAGTCCATGGCGCAAGCAACGTTAGTAATGGTTGTGGTAGGTTTTTTAACAAAGGTATTAGGAATGGTGAATCGGGTTGTGGTGACACGTTCTTTAGGGGAGTCTGGCATTGGCGTCTACATGTTGATTTCTCCTACAGTCATGTTGCTCGCTACTTTGGCGACCATCGGTCTTCCCGTAGCCATTCCTGCTCTTGTGTCAAGGGGTGAACTCAAAGAAGGAAAGATTTTATCAACCTCTTTTATCATTACCATTGTTCTCAGTGGAAGCATTGCTTTGTTGATGTTTTTTGCGGCTGATCCTATCGCGACACATGTTTTGAAAGACGAGCGCACCATGTTGCCACTTATGATGATCGGTCCACTGTTGTTTGTCGTTTCTTTTACAGCGATTTTGAAATCTTATTTTCAAGGCAAACAAAACATGACACCAGGTGCTCTATCGACGTTAGCGGAGCAAGTGGTAAGAATGGGGCTTTCCATCGTGTTTATCACTTGGCTATTACCTAGAGGAATCGAATACGCAGTCGTTGGTTTGATGTTAGCTTCCATCGCTGGTGAATTGGTGTCTGCCATTATTTTGTTGGGATTATTTTTAAGGTTTAAAAAGCAACATTATCCTAGATCAAATCTTGTGTTGCCAAAGTTAGCGCCTGTGAATTTTAAAGACGTATTAGGGATTTCATTGCCAACGACTGGGAGCCGGTTAATTGGAACGTTGACCCACTTTTTAGAGCCCATTATTGTGGTGCGCATTTTGTTTACCATGGGTTATGCCTCCGATCAGAGTACGGCCATGTACGGTGCCGTTTCCGGATTTGCGATTCCGTTGTTGTTTATGCCGTCCTTTATTTCCAGCGCCGTTACCCAAGCGATTATCCCTGCCATTGGTCGCTCCTATCGAGAGCAAAATTTCTCTGTGATTCGGACGCGTCTTTCTACAGCATTTAAAGTGGCGTTTGTCACCAGCGGGTTGTACATGGTGCTCGTGATGGTTTTTCCTTATGAAATCATGGAGTTGCTGTATCATTCCACAACGGGAGCGGAATTTTTGTGGATGATGGCGCCTATTTTTCTACTACTTTACTTCCAGGCGCCATTGGTGGCGGTTCTGCAAGCCATTGGTGAAGCAAAATTCGCTTTGCATGCTAGCTTGGTCTCCTCGGTGATTAAAATAGGTGTGATGACCGTTTTGATGCTGATTCCTGGCGTTAACATTTGGGGCTTAGTTATTTCTATTCTGGTCAACATTGTGATCTTAACGATTTGGTATTACGTCATGGTGGCTAAGAGGATAGACTATCAATTAAACGTTTTAAAAATGGCAAATGGCATGTTAATATTGGGAATCGTTTATATGCTTGGAAAGTATTTGAACAATCTGCTAGCATTTAACAGTCAACTTGTACATGTGGTTTTCATTGGGTTGGCTTTGTTGTTAACCCATGTGGGGTTGTCATTGGTTGGTGGAATGTTTCCAAAAGAGAGGGGATAGGTATGTTTTGATGGGAGACATCATATCTTGGTTGTAGGTTACAGGTTTAGAGGGGGTTACAAAATGACGAACAAAAAAATAAAAGCACTCGGAGTGGCAAGTGCAATTATGTTTGGTATTTGTGCGGTTGTGTCTTTGATTATGTCTTTGTTTTTATATTTTGAGATCATAGGAATTACAATGGTTTCCAAAGTGTTATATGCGGTGTTTGTTGCTGCTTTATTGCTATTTTCATTCGTATGTGCGCGAATTGTTGAAGTTCGGGGATTATTCGTTGGACTTGCGATTGGGACAGGATTAGTCGTATTAAGTTTACTTTACCGCTTGATTGGTATAGAAAGTGGGCTTAATATGACCTTTGTGATTAGAAGCGGTATTGTGATGTTGGTTACCATAAGTGGTGCTGTAGTAGGGGTCAACACCGTTAAACGATAAGGGTGAAAGGGTGTCAGATTTTAGGATTAATTCCCTTGAAGGGACTGTCTTTTTATGGTATCATTTAAGATTATAAAGACTAGCTTTCAAGGTGATATATTATGTGGATGTTAATTGCTTCAGGTGTTTTAGTTTTTCTAGTTTTGGTCGTGTATCTAGCAATGGGGCACAAGAAAAAGAAGTCTTATCGTAGTACCATTGACGATCTGGAAATTTTAAAATACGAGGTGGCCAATAAGCCCGTTATGTTCGAAATCGCGAAATTAAAAACGGTTCGTAAAAGCGAACGAATCGTTAGATTAGTTAGCGATTGGGAAAAACGCTGGCAAGAATTAGAGAATGAAATTGAAACGGTAGAAGCTAATGTCGCTTATGCCGAAGAGTTAATTTCTTTAAGTGATTTTGATGGTGCCGATGAAGTCATTGAAGAAATTAAAAAAGACCTGGAAAGTCTGAACGTCGAAATTGACACCCTCTTAACAGAAATTGAGAGTTTGAAAAATTCGGAGTCACGAAATCGTGATGGTATTATGCAATTGCGTGAAAGTTTTTCTGTATTTAAAAGCAAGTACGATGAAAACAAAGGAACGTACGCAGAGTTTGATGGGCAGTTTCAAGAGCAATTTGTTGAAATTGAATCTTTATTTGAGCAATTCGACGAACACATGCAAGAATCAAATTACGATTTAGCAGATGAAGTGAGCGATCAAATTCATAACAAAATTGATTTAGTTAATCAATTATTTAATAAAATTCCTATGTATCGCGAAAGTGTTGAATTGGAGTTAAAGCCACTTTTAGCAGGTGTATTAACAAGCTATTCTAGTCTGATAACAGAAGGGGTGTATCTGGATCATTTAAACATTGAAGTCGCTGCACGCGATCTAGAGGAAAAGCTTGAAGAAATCACTGGCTTGGTGAAAGCTTACGCACTTGATGAGGTAGAGAAACTATTGCTGGATGTGGAAGATCAGGCAAAAAAGTTACGTGAATCGATCAAGCATGAAATGGACATTAAAGAAGCCTTTGATCAAGACGTGTCTCAGCTTAAAGCAGAATGTGTCTTTGTTGTTAAAGAAGGTGAAGCGATTCGGTTACGCTATCATAATGTGAAAGAGCATTGCGTGATGAAAAGCGATGACGAAGATAACTTTAGTTCTCTTTTACGTGAAATTGAGCTTGTAAACGGAAGCATTCACTCCCTTGTAGATGAAATCGAGGAAAAAGAAGCTGCTATCTCTCAGATGCACAGTCGAGTTTTAGGTTTTTTAGGACAGCTGAGCGAAATTACAGAACAGCTAAGTCTATTTGATTCGGAAATTGAAAAGCTGAGTAGTGATTCGAAGGATGTTGTGACTGATGCCATTGCTCTACTAGGAGATATCAATGAATTAAAATCTAGATTCCTGAAAGCTAATTTTAGTCATCATCGGTCGAGCTTGTCCTTGATGCTCGAAAAAGCAGATGCCCAGATTAATGAGCTGTTAGAAGAGGTTCACCGTGTGCCACTTGACATCAATCGGGTGAAAAGCACATTAGAGAAAACAAAAAGGGAAACTGAAAAGGTCAAAAGCGAAGTAGGTTTACTGATTGAGCAACTGCACATGGCTGAACGATTAATGGTTTATGGCAATCGTTACATTGATCGTGAAGGCATTTATCTAATGGATCTTACCATTGCAGAAGACCAATTTCATCAAGGTAACTATGAAGTCGTCATTGAAAAAATGCGTGGGGTTTTATCCGACGTTGAAGGTAGTAAATTCGATCAGACCTTTGAAGGGTTAAAGCAAGAACTAGGGTGTGTCTTCATTTAATTGGTGTAAAGAAGCAAGGCTTTTGGCATGGTCCAGGGCCTTCTTTTATTCGATGTCATCTGATACATTAATACTAATTCGCATTTAAAACCTGACTAAAAAATTGATCTTTTCACCCTATCCTGCGTCAGTGATTCACTTACGTACCCTCTGGGTACGCTGTGCGAAACACTTCCTTGTCTAGGATGAAAATCTCTGCGTTTTATAGACAGGTTTTAAATGCGAATTAGTATAAGGTCATATAAAGGAGTTGGGGAGATGAAGAATATAGTATATTTAGATCACAGTGCAACAACACCTGTCGATTCAAGAGTGATGGAGACGTTTGTTAAGGTGAGCACTGATTTTTGGGGAAATCCTAGTTCCCTTCATAAGGTGGGATTACTCGCAGAGCAAGTGCTGGTTAAATCCGAGCGACAAATACTAGATTTGCTAAACGCAAGAAATCATCGTGTTGTTCTGACATCAGGAGCAACGGAAAGCAATAATTTGGCGATTAAGGGCGTGATGCTATCTCACCCAAGCGGACATCTTATTACGACTAAGATTGAGCATCCGTCGGTCCATGAAGTGTGCTTAGATTTAGCTCGTAAAGGTTGGCGCGTTTCTTATTTGGATGTGGATCAACCGGCGACCAAGATCGTGGAGCAGTTAGAGGCTTTGATTGAAAAAGACACGCGTTTAGTTAGTTGCATGCACGTTAACAGTGAGATGGGACTCGTTTTGCCAATCAAAGAGATGGGAGAGGTCATTGCTAAGCATCCAAGGGTTAAATTCCATGTGGATGGGGTACAAAGTGTAGGAAAGCTACCCCTTGATGTCAGTACGATGAACATTGATCTCCTGTCCATCAGCGGGCATAAAATACATGGGATTAAAGGCGTTGGCGCACTCATCGTAGGTCGGAACTTAAATTTACAACCTGAGATCATTGGTGGTGGGCAAATGGATGGTCTTCGATCAGGAACCGTCCACGTGGCAGGAGCAGCGAGCTTGGCTAAAGCTGTGCGCCTGGTGATGGAGCCGCAAAAAGAAAACCATTTGAGAATCGGACGTCTATTTGATTATATCGTTAAGAAGCTAAACCAAATGGAACGTATCCAAATCAACAGCTGCTTTGAAAAGCAATCCCCCTACATCGTTAATCTGCATGTAGCAGGTATAAAAGGTGAGACATTGGTTCATGCTTTAGAATCACACCATGTCTATGTCTCTGCTAAGTCAGCTTGCTCTTCTAAAACGTCAAAAGCATCGGCGATATTACTTGCTCTTGGTTTTGATGAAAAAGTGGCAACAGAAAGTGTACGTGTGAGTTTTTCTCATGGGACGACACTAGCAGAAGTAGATCATCTTTTAGAAGCATTAGAAATACTTGTAAGAGAAATGAATGAGAAGTAAGGAGTTACAACCATGGTATACGATAGAATTTTAGTAAGATATGGCGAACTATCTGTAAAAGGAAAAAACCGCAAATATTTCAAAGATGCCCTTCATCGGGCCATCCGTTTTAAGTTAAAACCCTTTGATAAATTAACTTTTGAAGTGACCCGTGATCGCTTCTACATTATTTTAAACGGAACGGATTCGGACTTAGTATCCGAGAAGCTAGGTGAAGTATTCGGTCTGCAATCTTTTAGCTTGGCGGCAAAGACCACCAACGACATTGACGCCATTAAGCAACTGGCCCTGGATCTCATCCAAGACCAATACCCAGGAGAGACCACTTTCAAGGTGGAAACGAAGCGTGCAGACAAATCCTTTTTCATGGAATCTGGTGAGGTTTCACGTGCGGTTGGCGGTTTCTTACTTGCTAAAACAGAGAATTTAACCGTTAACGTGCATCAACCAGACATGGTTTTAAACGTGGAAGTTCGCATCGAAGGATCTTACGTAATGGCGGGAGCAACCCGTGGTCTTGGCGGTTTTCCAGTGGGATCATCTGGCAAAGGGTTGCTGATGATTTCAGGGGGAATTGACTCACCAGTAGCGGGTTATTTGATGCAAAAACGTGGCGTTGAATTAGAAGCCATCCACTTTGCTTCGCCGCCTTATACGTCAGATCGTTCTTTACAAAAGGTGATGGATCTTTTAAAGAAAACAGCCGTTTATGCGACGGGTGGTGAAATCAAACTACATATCGTGTCCTTTACAAAGCTACAGGAAGCCATTCATGAGAAGATGCCTGATAGTTATGAGATGACCATTATGCGCCGGATGATGTACCGCATCGCTGAAGGGGTAGCAGGTAACCGTGATATTAAAGTATTAGCTAACGGTGAAAGTTTAGGACAGGTAGCATCACAAACCTTAGCTAGCATGCATGCCATTAACGCAGTGACCTCCATGCCAATTATAAGGCCAGTAGCTACGTACGATAAACTTGAAATCATCGACATTGCGAAAAAAATAGACACTTATGAAACGTCCATTTTACCATTTGAAGACTGTTGCACGATTTTTGTTCCAAAGTCACCAGCCACTCATCCAACGAAAGATCTCTGTGAAAAGTACGAAGCAAACTTTGATTTTGAAACGTTAGTAGAGGATTGCATTAACCGGATTGAAACACGTGTTATTTCGGTGGAAGATGAGACGAATGTTGAAATAGACGACTTGTTATAAATTGGGCGATGGAGCATCGTTGTTTTTTTCTTTATGAAAATTTTCTGAAAAAAACATTGCTTTTTAACCCATGGCTATTATAAAATAGTACCATAAAATTTTTCACAAGGGAGCGGTTAAAATGAGTTTATACGTTGTAGCAGATAAAGAAGAATTAGCTAGACTAGCCTATCACATGATGTTAGGTGTTATTAGCTCTAAAGATGAGGTGACCCTTGGACTTGCGACGGGATCGTCACCAGAACACATTTACGAATTGTTTCGCCAAAACAAGCCAGATGTGAGCCATGTAACGACCGTTAACTTAGACGAGTACATTGGACTTCCAGCAGATCATGAGCAAAGCTATGCTTACTTCATGAAAACCCAGCTATTTGACCATTTAGAGTTCAAAGAAACCCACATTCCAGATGGAATGAATGAAGACTCAGAGGCTGAATGTGCGCGTTACGATGCGATTTTAGCAGCTAACGTACCAGATTTACAATTACTAGGAATTGGAACGAACGGTCACATTGCTTTTAATGAGCCGGTGACCGATTTCGAATTAACCACTCACGTCGAAGCATTGGTTCCAGAAACCATTGAGGCTAACAGCCGTTTCTTTGATTCACCAGATGAAGTGCCAACGACGGCTTATACCATGGGAATTAAGTCCATTATGGAAGCAAAGAAAATCTTGTTAATTGCTAGCGGTACGGGGAAAGCAGTAGCCATTAAAGCCATGGTAGAAGGACCTGTGACAGAAGAAGTACCAGCATCTATTCTACAGAGACATCCGGACGTCACGATCCTTGTTGATCAGGAGGCAGCTTCTTTACTAGAAGCGGTTAAGAACAGTTGCTGTGGTGGCACCGGTGATAATTGCTGTAGCGATAACAACCATAGTAGTGGTTGCTGTGGCGGTGGATGCGAACATTAACACACCTAACCTACGGAAATGATAAACGTTCCAAGTCAAGTGATTTGGAACTTTTTATGTGGATGGGTTATCCTGTATCACAAAATAGCTAAAATCACGGGTTTTGTGATACGACACACGACTAAATCGGTTAAAAACCCCATCCCATGGTCAAAATCAAGCGATTTGGAACTTTTTATGTGGATTGGGTAATCTGTATTACAAAATAGCTAAAATCACGAGTTTTAGTGACAAAATAGAATAAAACCTTCCGGCGATTGCTATTTCTTAGCTACCCACCGGAAGGTTAATGTATTTTTGATAGAAATTTCCTACTTAGTTACCCTGTATTTCTTAATCCAGCAGCAATCCCACTAATGGTTAACAACATTTGAATTAGGAGTGCTTTTTGTTTCCCTTCATCCGCTTCTCTCAATTCTTGAAGGATGTCGACTTGCAGAAGGTTAAGGGGATCGATGTAAGGACTTCTTAGGTGAACCGAGTTTTCAATCCGCGGATAGTGTGCCAGTAGTTCCTTTACTTCAGAAATTTTAAGGACAATGTTTTTTGTTCGTTCAAATTCTTCTTCGACTTCAGCAAAGATGGCTGTAGCCGCTGCTTGATCGGCAGCAAGCGGAATATAAGCCTTCGCTGTTTGCATGTCTGCTTTCATCAATGCTAAATGGAGGTTATCGATAATAGCAGTGAAGAATGGCCAGTCTTTATACATTTGTTGCATGAGTTCAAGATGTTCTGGCTTGGCATTGGCAAAGGCGTCCAAACCGGTTCCAGCAGCATACCAACCTGGAAGGAACTGGCGGTTTTGTAACCAACTGAAGACCCATGGAATGGCACGTAAGTTTTCAAAGCTCGGCGCGTTCTGCCTTCGCATAGGACGAGATCCAATGTTCATGCTGCCGATCTCATTAAGTGGTGAGACGTCGCTGTAATAATCAAAAAAGTTTTCGTTTTCAAAGACAAGGGAGCGGTATTTACGGAAAGATACATCTGAAATAGCGTTTAAGGCGTCTAGCCAACGTGGGTCTTGGTAAGTTGGGTTTTCATCTGCTGAAAGTTTTAATGCTGTTGCCACGTTTTGCAACAAAGCAGAGGTGGCTTGTTCAAGACTCCGTGTGGCAATGTCTGGTAGAAGATAGCGCAGAGAAAGAACTTCACCTTGCTCGGTGATTTTAATGCCGTTGGTAATGGTCTGGAACGGTTGCGTAATGATGCTACGACTTAGTGGTCCACCACCTCGTCCCAAAGAGCCACCACGGCCATGGAAAAACTTAACGTCGACGTTGTATTGCTTAGCTAAATCACTGATTTCAATTTGAGATTTGTACAGTTTCCAGTTGGCCGTTAAAGGTCCACCATCCTTGCTTCCATCTGAATACCCTAACATGATCTCTTGTTTGTTATCAAGAAGGGCCAGGTGGTGCATATAAATCGGCATCTTAAACATTTCTTGCATGATCTGTTGACCAGCCGTTAAATCCTCAATGGTTTCAAGTAAAGGTGCAATGTTCAAGGTGGTTGTAATGGAGCCATCTGGATGTAAATAATACAGACAGACTTCTTTCGCTAGTACAAGGACTTCCAATAAATCACTGGCGGACTGTGTCATACTAATGAGATAAGTCGGAATAACAACCGGACCAAAAGCATCGTGAGCACGTTTAATGGTCTTGAAGGTCGCGATGACCTCTTGAGTTCCTTCCGAGTAGTTTTCGCCTGGTAGAAGAAGAGGACGCGGGTCGACTAGCACACGATTTAGCGTTTCAATTTTCTCCGCTTCGCTTAAATGAGAGTACTTTTGGGTAATGTTGACTTTTGCTAAAATCTCACAAATAGCATTTTCGTGCTCACCACTATGGTTTCGCACATCAAGAGGTGCTAAATGGAAGCCGAACAATTCGATTTGCAGGATGAAACGCTTAATACGCCGTAGCTCATCTCGGGATGGCAAGTGATTCTTCAAACTGGCCCTTAGTATTTTCAATTCTTCCAGTAATTCAGATGGATCTTGGTATCCATCTTCTGAGATCCCGACTTGTGTCAGGCGATAGCGCATAAAAGCAAGGGCGCGTCGATACATTTCAGATCTCAGTGGCCACCTGTCTTCTTCTTCTAAATATTTGCTTTCCTTCTCCTCAACCAGCTTAATTAAATCATCTGACACGGTAATGCGGGTGTTAGAATAGCTGTATCGGTCAATGAGGTTATCAAAAACTTCTAAATACTTTTTAAGGATTAAATTACGTTGAAGCTCCAACGTCTTCCAAGTAATGTCATGTGTGACAAAAGGATTTCCGTCACGATCTCCACCAATCCATGAACCGAAAAAGAGGAAATTAGGGACATTGTCCCAGCGCGTTTCTGGAAAATGTTTCCTCAAACTAATCCGAAGCTCGCGGTGAATGTCTGGTAAGACATCAAATAACGTCTCGTCAAAGTAGTAAAGACCAGCCTTTACTTCATCAAGGACCTTCGGCTTTTTAGAAAACAGCTCGTTTGATTGCCATAGAATGGCCACTTCGTTTAGAAGGTTGATTTTGATAAACTCTTGCTCTTTTTCACTTAAAAGTGGGTGATCAAGCTCCTTTAAGGCCATACCAATTCTTTTTTGTGTTCGGATGATGGTTTTTTTAGAGGCTTCCGTTGGATGAGCCGTCATCACCAGCTTTAGTGATAAATGAGGGAGAGCCTTCTTGACGTCTTCAGCCGTATAACCCGCATCTTTAAGTTTAATAATGGCATTTTCAATCGAGAAAGGCTGAATGGTCTTAATGTCTTCTGACGCATATTCTCTATTTCTTCTGATCCGGTGGTTTTGTTCAGCAATGTTAACCAAGTGGAAAAAAATAGCAAAAGCTCTGATCACGTCTTGACGCAAACTAAAATCCAATGCTTTGATTTCACAGTGGAGCGCTTCGAATGCAGCTAAATCAGCATCTGAACGGCTGGCTTTTGATAAGGTTCTTATTTTTTCAACGGTATCTAATAGGTGAGGACCACCATGTGTGAGTAAAACTTCGCCTAGCATATTACCTAGTAGTCTCACATCACGTCTTAGTAAAGCGGTTGCATTTGATTGTGTCATCTACATCACATCCCTTGTTTAAATTGTTCCTAATCATAACATAAAAAAGGCCTCATGCCAAGAGAATAGGAAAAAATGAACGAACGATTTCAACAAATTTTTAGCGGTAAATGTTTTCCATTTTTAAACGCATTCTTTGCGTCTTTTTAACCATTCAATCAGGAGTTGAAAGTTTTGTAAGAAAATGGCCCATAACACCGTCGGTGCCAAAAAGTGCCCCTGAAATCTAAACAACATTAAAAACCAAATCAACGTCACCAATGTCACGGTGATTTTCTTTTGCTTATCCTTGTCCTTCTTTGCAATGCGATCCATTTGCTTTGAACGCAATGGGGCAGCCACATAAGTCGTTGCCAACGAAAACCCACCTACAAGAGCGATGGATAGATTGTTTATTGGCAGAAGCCAAGGTAAGATAACAATTGCTAGTGTAAAGCCTAGAAGTGTCCAGAAAAAACAGCCCCATACAGTTGAACTATGAAATCCACCAGCATCAGGCCTAACGGTTAAAAGGACAACCATCGCTATTAAAAAATGCCAGCCATAGCTAAGTGAAGTAAAGATGATCGCTAAATAGATGGTTTTTTCTAACTCCCATAAAATGGCTTGAAGAGAATACCGCATCATGTCAAGGTCATCTTCGTCGTGCTCGGTCTCTTTGTGGATATAATCTAAAATGCGTACAATAAAAAAATTTGCAATTGGCATGGTGTTCACCTCGTCCACCAAAGTATACTAAAGTGGACAAAAAGTGTCAAAAAAAGCTGTTTACTTTTAAAGTTCAAAAAGTGTGCCAGCTGTTTTTTGTGACCTTTCACCCAAATACCGGTATTTTTGACCACTTCCGGATGCCCCCCCTTGTATTTCGATCGGTTTGGGTGTCAACATCCAAAAGTCAAGTAATCACCCGAAATAGTACGTTCGTTTCATAAAAATAATGGTAACCTGAAACCAATCAAGAAACGATGATATCTTTACTAAGAACCAGTGATTGTACCTAAACTCTCATTTTTTACTCATTTTCGTCACTTACTCCCGGTTTGAGACTCTTCTGATACTGAAATCTGAAAAATGAGTCCCATTGTCGCCACTTACTCCTGATTTGAGACCCTTTCGAGGTTAGAATCACCATTTTGAGTCTCAAAATTGAGGATTTGAAGAGGTTTGAGACTCTTCTGACACTGAAATCTGAAATAGGGGTCTCATTGTCGCCGCTTACTCCTGAATTGAGACGCTTTCGATGTTAGAATCACCGATTTGAGTCTCAAAATTGAGGATTTGAAGGGGTTTGAGACTCTTCTGATACTGAAATCTGAAATAGGGGTCTCATTGTCGCCACTTACTCCCGATTTGGGACCCTTTCGATGTTAGAATCACCGATTTGAGTCTCAAAATTGAGGATTTGAAAAAATTTGAGACTCTTCTGACACTGAAATCTGAAATAGGGGTCTCATTTTCGCCACTTACTCCCGATTTGGGACCCTTTCGATGTTAGAATCACCGATTTGAGTCTCAAAATTGGGGATTTGAAAGAATTTGAGACCCCTCCAAATGGGCCATTTCAAGAGCAAGAGGGAATGAATGAATCCTTTTTATGAAACAGGCGTACCACTTTTCATCTTTTACTTGACTTTTGAATAGCGTTACAGCAGGAAAAGCATAAAAAAATCGCCAAGTGCCGATTGTTCAACTCCTTAGCGATATTCAACGGTAGATTAACGTTTCAATTAATACAAATCAATGGCAGAAGCTGCGATATAGTCTAAGCTCGAAAGGATCATCTGTTTCTCATCTCTTCCAAACTGATCCAAGAAGATGGCAGACTGTACGCCACCTCTAATGGTTCGATCGCTTAATATGCGGGCTTCCCTCGCTTCACTGATATCAGAAATAATATCAATGAAACAGCCATCCGTTTCGGTTAAGATAAAAGTAGCTAGTTCCATTGCTTCATCAAACAACGGGCCATTTTTTTCTTTTTCTTCTTTTGGAATGACAATGGCAACATTTTCTGTGTAAAAGGTCCCTAACCTGTTAATTTCCCTAAGCTGCTCTTTCCGATCTGCTAAACTCATAACATTATTCATAATCAATGCCCTCCTAAAATATGGTTATTTGTTTCTTTACACCAAATTGTAATAGACTTCGACACACTTTACAATAGCATTTGAATAGGTAGTAAAAAAGAGCGACCAAGAGCCATTTCATAGAGGAAAAAGCACCTTTCATCGGTGGAAAAAGCGATTTCAAATCTATTTTTTAATGGTGAGAGTTGACAAACTAGTAGAATAATTTAGAATTTATGAGAAAGCGTTAGGGCGGGAAAGAAGGAAAACCGTGAAAAAGCAACAGTTAGTTAATAAAATAGCGCAGAAATTAGTCGACAAAGGTGAGTCAGTGGTAGATAGACGTCAAAGTTTTATGTTTGCAGTTGGAGAGCCAACCCTTCCAGCAAGATTGACGAATGATAAGAAAGAAGAAAAAAAGTAAAACGGGCCATGTTGGTTCGTTTTTATTTTGACTTAAATCTCAATGACAATGGTCAAGGCAGTGGTGCCTATCTCTTCATGGTATCGACATTTAGTTGATATTTCACCATCAAACCGTTTGACTTCTCGGTAGAGATTACTTAAGCCGAAGCCCCGTCCAGTACTTGCTTTGGTTGAATAACCTTCTTCGAACATGTTACGAATCGCATTGGAATCGCAATTTTCGTACTCGTTACTTACGCTAATATCAATGCGACCTAAAGCAACATCTAACTCGATAATAATAGGTTTGTTTGTTCCGGTTTCGATGGCGTTATCCAGAAGAATACCAAGCATCTTAATAATCACTTCGATGCCAACGATATGATGATCCTTATAATAATCAATGTGACTCACAATTTCTATTTCTTGTTCACAGGCCTCTTTTTTTGATTCAATAAAAGCCAGGATATTTTCTCTTGTTTTCCCTAGCTCAAAGCGGGTTCCTTCATTTCCAAAGCCATGTGCACTATAAATAGCCTTTAATGCAGAGATTTGTACGGGGTCCTCTTCTTGATAGGCTTTAAGCATGGCGCCATGAATGGAGTTTTTAAAATCATGGATTTGTCGCGGAATCTTGATGGTTAAATGGTAAATGTCTGTAGCTAGTTTATAAATACCAAATAAGCTGGCTCCAGTGAGGAGAAGGAAGAAGATAACGTTGGCTAAGGAATATTCAAAATTCCAGTAGAAAAGAAAGCCAAATGATACAAATGCTAAGATTAAGATGATTAACTTTAAGAGTAAATGTTTGTCGATAAACTCAAAAATTTTATTAATGGGAATTTTGAAGTATAAAAAAGAGACGAGGGCTGTAGTAAGTACCTGAACGATTAAAAATACTGACATTTGAGACAGAGGGAGTAGCTGTATTAGCACTGCTAATGTAGTTTGCAGTATAGCAATGAAAATTAAGGTGATACCGTATGCAAAAATGGTACTGATGAAGGTTCTCTTGATAATCAAATGTGTAATTAGTATAGCAATTATCGTAGCAATGATTCTCTGGACTTGTGGGTCTATTAGGTGCATAGCTATTGCTGAAAATGCTCCGTATGCTATCCCTACTAGAAGCCTCTGAGGAGTCAACACAATTTTTCGATTAATTAGCTTGTTTACCAAAAGGTAGAGAATGACAATGTCCATAAGGTTCAATAAAAAGGGGGCAAAGAATAAAATCAAGCTACCTATCGGGTATTCAAAATTCCAGTACAAAAGGAAGCCAAAGGATACAAAGGCTAAAATTATGGTGATTAGCTGTAACAGTAGATGCTTGTCGATAAACTCAAAGATCTTGTTAATGGGGATTTTAAGATACAGGAAAAGAGCAAAAGCTATAGACAGTGTTTGCCCAATTAAGAAAATTTGAGTTTGTGATAAAAGTTCTGGTAGATTAAGCACGCTTATGAGAATCCATAATAGAAGTTGAATAGTTGGGATTAAAACCCAAACAATTGCATAGATGGACAAAGTGCTGATGAAATTACGCTTAGTAATGGAATATGTAATTAAAACTCCGGTGATGGTAAATATAATTTGATGCATATGTCCACTAAACTGGTAAAAGAACAATCCCAATACAACTCCATACATCACGCCAACTAAAAATCTCTGAGGTGTTAACACAATTTTTTGATTAATCAGTTTATTAACCAAAAGGTAGAGGATGACAATGTCCATAAAATTTAATAGGAATGCCGAAAATAAGTCCATAAGTACCCCTCACTTTGTTTAAAGGTAATTTTGAAGCTCTCCTCGAAACATCTTTCCGCCAAGAGGCACTCTGAAGTCGGTGTAACGGATTTTAATCCCACCATCGTTTCGGTTGTCATAACCCATGATCATTTTCTTATTTATCACGTAACTCTTGTGACACTGAACCACGACACCTGTGCGCTCGCTTAAATGAAGGAATTTGTTGATGGTCATGTAGTCCAAATGGATAGATGCGATCTGATTTTTTTCCGGTTGATAGTAGTAAGCAAGAATTTTTGACTCCCCTTTAACGGTTACAGCATATAAAAAGGTACTTACCTCAAAAATTTCCGATGATCTTCCTTGAGGCACTTTAAAATGATCAACTTGCATTTTTTCAGACATTTTTAAAGCATAGTTCAAAGCAGAATTGAAAACATTTTGCTCAAAGGGTTTGGTTAAAAAGTCAACAAACCGTGTCGAACGATGGGTTTCGCGAATGAAAACCGAATCTTTTTCTGTACTTTGGAAAATAATGGGTAGGTCAGGGTTATCTTCTAACATTTCTAACACCATGCCAAGACCTGTTCCATCTGGCAAATAGTGATCTGCAATCACAATATCTGGTGCTTCTTGTCTGTAGATTTCCAATCCTTCTGCTCTTGTTGAAGCGGTTAAAAGTTGAACGTCGGTTCGTCCACTTGATTTAATATAAAATTCAATAGTATCAAGCGCTAGTTGAACGTCATCAATTGCTAGTACTGTATAAGCCATAAAAGACCCTCCTATATAGTGATTATTTGAATTAATGGTATCAAAAGTCGACACATTTCGCAAGGTAAGAATTGTTTTTTTATGCTACTTGCTAGATAAGAGGGGATTTGATAAACTATTAACGTGAGTTTTAAGCAGAAAACTAAGCGGACCCATCGTTGAAGAATTTAAAAAAAGGAGGGGCGAGAAGTGAAAAAAAGCAATGAAGTCAAGATAAAAGAAGGTAACGTCGTAACAGGAAAAGTCACCGGCATTCAACCTTATGGTCTGTTCGTTAAATTGAACGAAGAATGTAGTGGCTTGATCCATAAAACGGAGTTAAACGAATCAGAGAACGAAGACATGGATCGTTATTTTAAAGTGGGTCAGTCGTTGAAAGTAAAGATTTTGCGAATTAAGCCTGGAGGTAAGCAAGCTATTTTGCGTGTGCAGCGTACGACGTTTCGAAAGCGAAGAAGGACGGCCAAGCACTTTGAAACCGCTCGCGGCTTTGAATCACTTAAAGAGCAGTTGCCTACGTTTGTTAGAGCGGCACTGAAAAAACAGCGAAACAACTAAATTAAGAGAGGGAAACAAGTATGTCAACATTTTTGAAATTAGACGACAGCTACGTCAGTGGCTTTATTGACAAAGATGAATTAACCCATCAAAAAGACGTGGTTAAAACGTTGCATCATGTGATTCATGACCAGACCGGTGCTGGAAGTGATTTTTTAGGTTGGATCGATTTACCGAGTAACTACGATCAAGAGGAATTTACTCGTATTGAAACAGCAGCAAAGAAAATTGCATCGGATTCGGACGTGTTGTTGGTCATTGGAATTGGTGGTTCTTATTTGGGTGCGCGGGCCGCTGTGGAGGCTTTAACGCACCATTTTTATAACTTGCAAACCTCAGGTGAGCGCCAGGGACCACAGCTCCTGTTTGTTGGACATCACATCTCTTCTACTTATATGAAAGAATTAATGGACGTTTTAGAAGGCAAGACGTTTTCCATTAATGTTATTTCCAAATCGGGAACAACGACGGAGCCAGCCATTGCTTTTCGTTTGTTTAAGAAACTGCTCATCGATCAAGTGGGGCCCCTTGAGGTGAGAGGGCGTATTTATGCGACAACGGATGCTAGAGAAGGCGCACTGAAGACGTTAGCAGACGGGGAGGGTTATACCACTTTTGTGGTTCCCGATGACGTAGGGGGACGGTATTCCGTTTTGACGGCAGTCGGACTATTACCCATTGCGGCTTGTGGTATTGATATCGGTCAAATGATGGAGGGAGCCAAAGAGGCGAGTATTCGCTATGGCAATCCCGATTTGACTGAAAACGAAGCCTACCAATATGCGGTCATTCGAAACCTACTATACGAAAAAGGAAAAACCATTGAACTTTTGGTGAGTTACGAGCCGTCTTTGCTGATGTTTAACGAATGGTGGAAACAACTATTTGGTGAGTCAGAAGGAAAGGATGGAAAAGGAATTTTTCCGGCATCTGTAACGTTTTCTACGGACCTTCATTCCATGGGGCAATACATTCAAGACGGACGTCGCGACTTATTTGAAACAACGCTTCAGATCAGGTCACTACGCCATGATCTGATCATGGAGGAAGAGACATTAGATTTAGATGGCCTTAATTATCTGGCCGGAAGAAGCGTTGATTTTGTCAACAAGCAAGCTTTTCGAGGGGCGACCCTTGCTCACGTAGATGGTGGGGTGCCAAACATCGTGATCGAACTTCCAGAAATGAACGCCTACGGGTTCGGCTATTTGGCTTACTTTTTCCAAAAAGCTTGTGCCATGAGTGGTTACTTATTAGGCGTTAACCCCTTTGATCAACCGGGCGTGGAAGCTTATAAGAAAAACATGTTTGCTTTACTTGGGAAACCAGGTTACGAAGGGTTGAAAAAGCAGTTAGAAGCGAGATGGGAGGAAGAGAGACGATGCAAATCATAACACAATTGCCAGCCTGGGTTTACGATTTTTTTGAATTTGAAGCCAAACCACCCATTAACCGGTTGGCTTACACCAAAGAAGACATGGCTTATAAAGTTAAAGTGATGGAGAAAATGCAACAACTAGGCATGAGCTTGACCATGGATGCCATCGGAAACATTTGCGGAACGTTAAAAGGAAAGGATCCATCGAAAACAGGGCTGGTCTTTTGCTCCCACACCGATTCTGTACCTGATGGTGGTCAATACGATGGCTGTGTGGGTGTCATCATGTCCCTCGTTGCGATTGAAAAACTCCTTCACCAGAAGGTGAGACCAGAGCAGGACATCAAGGTCATTGTTTGTGCCTGTGAAGAGTCTAGCCGTTTCAATGAAGCCTGTCTTGGCAGTAAGTTTCTGAACGGCACGTTAGCAGAAGAAAAATTCACCTCTTTAACGGCTAAAAATGGGATTACCCTCCGAGCTGCCATCGCTGCCTCCTTTGACTACCTAGCTGAGTTTGGCATGACCGATTTTATCAACGTCCACGCGGTCATCGAAAAAGACGAATGCGAAAACGCCATCGAAATTCACATTGAACAATACGAATCTTTGTTTGACGCTGGTCAGGAAATCGGAATTGTTAACTCCATTGTCTCTCCTTACCGATTTGAAACGTTGGTTAAAGGGGTGACGGGTCATACAGGGACAGCACCAATGGCTTCTAGAAAAGACGCGGTTGTGGCCAGTTCTTTATTTGCGATGGCTCTAAATGAATGGGCACTTGCACCGGATTCCAACTTGCGGATCGCCGTGCCAAGGTTTGAGACAGAAGCTGACTACAGCATGAACAAAATTGCCGATCGAGTGACACTGGCTACCGACATTCGCATGCAATATCCCAACAACGTGAAGACGACCGAAGCACGGTTGAAAGGAATCACGACGGACATTGCTGATCGGACGGGTACAACGTTCGACTTGACGGTGTTATCTGCTGAGAATCCGGTAAAAACAAGCGACGATTTATCTGAGCTGTTGTTTAATCTTTCAGAAGGATTAGGATTGAGAACTGTCAACATGCCATCTTGGGCTGGTCACGACATGGCCCATTTACCTGTTAAGAATCGGAGCCTGATTTTTATTCCATCTACTAGCGGAAGCCACAATCCAGGTGAACGGACGACGCCACAAGATGTGATAAATGGGATTAATGTGTTACTGAAGGCGACCCTTGAGTTAGTTGTGGTAAAAGGAGAAGGCGCATGAAATTAAACGTCCGTAGAGAAACAGAAAAAGATTTTATTGAAGTGGAGCAGGTGACGTACAAAGCTTTCCACAGCGCACTGCTAGATGGACAATTTCCTTGGCAGGAAGTAGCCGATGAGCACCTAGTTGTTCATCACCTTCGGAAGTCGATGGCCTATATTCCGGAACTTTCCTTCGTTGTAGAAGGGGAAGGGAAGATTCTGGGGCACATTATGCTGACAAAAGCGCGTGTGGTAGGGGAAGTTGACCATGAAATCTTAATACTAGGACCGGTCAGCGTCTTACCAGAATTTCAGAAATTAGGGATTGGCTCCATGCTGATTGAATACGCCATGATGGATGCCATTCGCCTGAACTTTTCAGGGATCGTTTTATTTGGACACCCGGAATACTATCCACGATTTGGCTTCACTCATGCGGCCAAGTTTGAGATTACGACGGCTACTGGTGAAAATCCCGATGCTTTTATGGCGCTAGAGTTAAAAGAAGGCAGTCTACAGGGGGTTAAGGGGAAGCTGTTTTATGACCCTGCTTTTGACGTCTGTCGCCAGGAATTAGAAGTTTTTAATGTGACTTTTTTACAAGAAATGGGAAGACATTAAATAGGCGCCTTTCACATAACCTATAAGGTATCTATATTAGGGGGCTGATCACATGGATTACCGAAAAGGTCAATACCATCTTGTTCATCAGGGGGACAATCTAGAAAATATTTCGCAATTTTACCGGGTGAACCCGTCAGAAATTTTAGCTTATAATCCGGGGTTAAATCCACAGTCTTTAACACCAAATAGTTACCTCCTTATACCGGGTGGGTCACAGATGCGGGATACCGCTGCGGAAGAAGCGCATTTGGTGCAACCACTCCTAACTCAACTTCTACCGTTCTGGCCAAAGCCACAACGAGACAAAGTCAATGAATTTATTCAAAAATTTGGACTGCCACAAGAAGTTGGGATGGGACAAGTCACTTGGTTTAATAACGGTCCATGGAAACGGACGACCATCCACCGTCACACGGTAGAGCATGACTCACCAACAGCTCATAACGATTTCGTTGCTTCAACCATCGATTACAAAGTCCCAACCCACTACTTTGGTATGTTAGCTGACTTTGATGGTAGCCTGTATCCAGATCGGACGGCCGGTGAGGTGACGGCAAAATGTGACCTAGAAGAAATGAACTTTATGGCTCTGAACATCATGCACGATATGGTGACCGGTAAAAAGAACGTTCAGCAGGCATTAGATGTAGCTGTAGAGATCGAAAAAGCCTTCCGACTACATGGGGAGAAGCCATTGTATACGCAAGGCTTACAGTTTAAACTTGGCGTTAACACGGCAGATCCGGGACCACAAGTATTCTAAACTAAGCCGTAGACCTGAAGGTCTACTCAAGCTGTTGACGAACTCGAAAAGAGTAAGGCGACAGTTTTTTTGTGCTCGAATGTAGAAAATAATATATTTTTGTGATGTTTTCCGGAATGATCGGCGTTTTCATTAAAATGTCTGTCAAATTTAGCAGGTTTTTGTATCACATTTCGCGTATATAAAGGATGGGGTGTTTTTACGAAGGCTGATTCCCCAGAATTTACTATATGGAGGAAATCTGGGGATAAAAGTCCCCAGACACTGCCGAATAAGGGTATAGATGGGGACTTTTATCCCTAAAGCAAGGGAAATATGACGCTATCTGGGGAGGACTTCTACACTGTCAAAATAATTAGCGAAGGAGATGATACAATGCACTACTTATATAACCAAAAAGTCCATTATCATGCGGACCTGCTCGAGCTATTGAAATTAGAACTTAAAACATTACCGGAAGGTAGCATGAAAAGTAGCAAAGGAAAATTTCTTTGCCAAGTCGTTAAAGGGAAAGAGGTTGGTATCACAAATAACGAAGAATTGATTATCCAGTACTGTCGCAAGGCATTGGTAACTTTACTAATCAAGCATTTGGAGAAAAGTCAGAAGTTACCAGCTCATTTGCATAAGGCGTTGTCTATTAAAGAGATTATCGCATTACTGCCCGCTTCCTACCAAGGGTTTCCGTTGCACTACTATTTCCATTCCCAGTACAGTGATTGGCTAGGCTTGAAAAGCTCACCTGCTAAGTTTCATAGTAAATACAAGAAGTATCCTACCTCTAATGACACCTTCGTCCGATCAAAATCAGAATTGATTATAGCCAGCCTTCTCGAAGCGTATAAAATTCCTTTCCTTTACGAAGCTCTTTTCCAAGCTGAAGGTAAAAGCATTTATCCCGATTTTCTGATATTTTGTCCCTATACAGGGCGGTTAATTATCAAGGAACATTTTGGGGCCCTTCACCAAAAGGGATATGAAAAAGGAATGAGGGATAAAATCGTCCTTTACCATCAACTGGGCTTTAAGCTTTTTGAAACGGTCATCTATACGTTTGAATCAGATATTAGTGAACCCCGACATATCCATGAAATCATTGAAAAAATCATTCTTAACCCGCAGTTTTAGTTTCCAATTCAAAAAAAGAATTTGGGTTGGGCGGTGTAACAGCTGTTGAATAAAGGCTAGCTCACATACGTTGGCCTTTTTTACATGGTTGACGAAAATCAGATCCACTGTTATAATAGTGTACATGTACAATAAGTACATTTTTACAGGGAGGTTTCCATGTTCAACAACGATTTTATTGAAAGACAAATGCAAATCATGTCTCTTTGTTTGGGAAAGACTTTCCTTAACAAGGAGCAAATTGTCTACGAGATCACAGATCCTTACCGCAACGTCGCGAGCAATGAGTTTTATAAACGATTGATGGAAATGCTCATGGATGGGAAAATTAACGAAGCGGAAAATTTGCTTTTTGAGGCGGTTGAGCAGGAAAAGATTGATCAAGAAGATGCCATTCATGTCGCATTTGATTTTTACTTAAAGGTCAATCAGTACAACGACGATTATTTAGAACTTTGTAACTATTCACGAGCAGAAGCGGATGCAGGCTGGGTGGATATTACGAAATATTTGGAGATTTAGGAGGTC